>OGRO01000066.1_pt1 | contig 109599 bp, 98 predicted proteins | sample 1553451 | NCBI WGS metagenome assembly OGRO01 (sample SAMEA2580021, study PRJEB22360) | human gut metagenome | reverse complement strand
TCGTGCTGACAATACTCGGAGGGCAGCCTCCCGGGAAGATAAGTCGACGCCGACACAAGTTACCGCCCACTAATACTGGGCGGTAGAAACATTCCTCCTTAGCTCAGTCGGTAGAGCATGCGGCTGTTAACCGCAGGGTCGTTGGTTCGAGTCCAACAGGGGGAGCCAGGAAAAAAGCACTTGCAAATGCAAGTGCTTTTTTCAAACGAAATAAATCCCTTTCGGGATTTGTGAAATGCCCTGCGGGCGTGAAATACGCCTACGGCGCGTGAAATCGCTGCGGCGGTGAGGGATTTATTTCATTTCACTTGATGCGAAGCATCAAATATCACAATTTGCAGAGCAAATTATTTCACCGTGAGCGAAGCGAACGATTTCACTTTTTGTTTGGACAAAACGCTTTGAATATTGGGCGCGGAGCGTGTCAAGGCGAACCGCACCGCGCTGCCTGTGGCAGATGAAGCGGTGCTCTGAGCAGGAAGAAACAACGAGCATTGCGAAGCGCTCCACCGTCCTCGGTTGCTCCGTATCATTCGTTTCCGCCTTTGGCGAAAACTCATTCATTACGTACCTCGTCCTCTCCCCAAAAGGCAAGCCTTTTTGGGCACCCCTGCAAGGCGACTATGTCTCTGACCGAAAGGGTCGTTGACTTGAGTCCAATGGGGGCACAAAAACAAAAAATCCTGTCGAAAGACGGGATTTTTTGTTTTATTCAATATTTATCACTCGTTAAATGGGGGAAATTTCCAATGATTTGCACCTTTAAGGCATTTTTTGGAAAAATTGTTTTAAATAAAGCACAGTTAAATATTTTAATGAGTAGAGTGTGACGCCTTCTCGGCTATGTGTGCCTTTAGAACAATATTTATATATTGAGATAACGAACGATCGTCATCCTCTGCAAAAATTCGTAATGCTTCCAAAATATCACTGTCAATGGTTATGCTTATTTTTTCTTTTAATGGTTTCAAAACTATCACCTCTAAAATAATTATACGCTAAAATCTTATTTACTATTGACAAGTAGGATAAAGTAGGATAAAATGATACCGTCAGTTGTCAACAAAAAATACTGAGAGGTGATTTGAAATGAAGTATTGTTCAAAGTGTGGAAAGGAAATTATGGACGAAGCCGTGATTTGTCCCGGATGTGGCTGTGCGCAAGAAAACAATGTGCCGGGAAATAATGCTCCGCAAATTAAGACGGCTTTAAGTAATCTTGGAAGAGAAGCTTCAAGTAACTTTGGATGGTCAGTTTTGGGCTTTTTTATTCCTATTGTGGGACTTATTCTTTATTTAGTGTGGAAGGAGACAAGCCCTTCAAAGGCTAAAGCTGCCGGTTATGGTGCGTTGAGTGGATTCCTTTTATCATTATGTGTCTCAGTGATTGCCGGAGTGATTGCCGGTATATCCGTTTTTATAGAGGCTGTCCTTTAAGTTAGTGAATGACATATTACCTGCATACTCCATAAATCCCTGTCTGATATCGCAGCATTGCATCTGCTTGACGGAAGATTCTATGTCTGAAGCGTACACGCTTTTTATCGGTGCATGAAAAATGAAGACGCTTCGCCAATGAAGTGCGGTGAACCGCATGAAAATCAAAGTGCGCGCACTTCCTACGAGCATAGCGAGCACTTCATAACGCTGTTGTATTGAATAACCGAGCAATAAGATGTAAATCTGACGGCTTCTTTACTTATTCGCTCTTGACTTTTCACTAAAACCGTGAAAAAAACTCTCTGTTCATGATATTGAATCGAAGGGCTTAATATGCGATAATATATTCAGAAAGAGGCGCCGCTTTCAATCATTGAAAGAGAGGTTCTACTATGAAACTGAATATAGGCGAAACGATAAAAAGAATGAGGAAAGAAAAAGAGATCACGCAGGAGGAGTTTGCACAGGTTCTCGGTGTGTCGTGTCAATCCGTGTCGCGCTGGGAAAATGGTTTATGTTATCCTGATATTGAGCTTGTGCCTACCATCGCATCATTTTTTGATGTTTCCACCGATAAGCTTATGGGTGTCGATGAAATAACCGAAATGGAAAATGTAGAAAAATATCTTGAACGCTTTCAGCTTTCCATAAGCAGGGGTGAGATAGATAAGTGCATTGCTGTTGCCCGTGAGGGGGTCGGGGAATATCCGAATAATTACATTCTGCTTGATAAACTGATGTATGCTCTTTTTGTCGCGGGTGATGATGACGGTAACATTCCGGAATGGAAAGAAAATATGGAAAGGTATGATTCTGAAATCACTGCCCTGGGTGAAAGAATTATGAAATATTGCCCCGATCAAAGCATACGGCTTGCGGCAACCGCGAGACTTGCGTTTAACCATTGTTTGCATGGGAGAAAAGAAATCGGCAGAAAAATTTATGAAACACTGCCTTCGATGGAAAACTGCCGTGAATTGCAGATATGGTGGGCACTAAAAAAAGAAGAAAAGTTGCCCTTTTTGCGCAACGCGATTATGAAAAGCTATGAAAATTTGCAAACATTTATTTGGCTTTTAGCGGATGCGGATGTGGTTGATAACGAAACAGAGCTTATTGTGTTGAAAAAAGTGTTTGAATTGGAGAAGCTTATCCTTGACGGCAACAGACCAAACAATAATTGGGGTGTTGCGTGGCTTGATTTTGATATTGCCAAAAGATATGCGCTTTTGAAGGATTACGATAATATGTATAAGCACCTGCATTTAGCCGTTGATGAAGCGAAGGCTTTTGATAATCGCCCCGACGAGCAGAGATACAGTGCGGTATTAGTCGGCGAAATAATCGAGCGAAAAACAGATTTCGAGACTGCCGACACAAGAACTCTTTGCGAAATACTTAGAGATAAATGGCTGATTCATGATGAGTTTGATTCGGTGCGCGACACCGATGAGTTCAAAGCGATTATAAAAGAACTCAGCGAATAATTTTTAAGTGTCAAAAATGCAGGGCATCACCATACGCAAACTGTGTGCTCTACTTTATAGATTGAAATAGTTATCATGTTTAATAAACAGAGCAGTAAGACTAAAATCTTTCTGCTCTGTTTTACTTTACCTACTGACCCCAACCAGTGCCCCTGCCACACACAGCCGCATCGGCTGTTAACTGGCTCGGAGCACCGCGCTGCCTGCGGCAGATGAAGCGGTGCTATGAGCAGGAAGAAACAACGAGCATTGCGAAGCGCTCCAAGCGAGCAATGCGACTATGTTTCTGACTGAAAGGGTCGTTGGTTCGAGTCCAACAGGGGGAGCCATCTCAGAAGCCTTGAGCCTCAACGGGTTCAGGGCTTTTCCCTTTTCTAAAATAGCTCGAAATTCCCATGTGTCTAACATTTTGTCTAACACTTTTTAATGTTTCAATGTGAATATTTTGCGTTATTTTTGTGTATTGACATTACCATTGATTGTGGTATAATCAATTTGTCGAATAAAAGTTGATTTTCTGAAACTTTAATACTTTTGATATTGATGTTAATTTGTAAGTGCAAAAAAAATACATACGAATACTTGTGTTCCAGTTATGCCCAATAACATATTTAAAATAAAAAAAGCTGCCCTGTTTCCTTTTAACAAAGAAATGCATAGTATCTTGCGATTCGAAGATAAACTGGACTTTGAAATCACTGATGTATATGATACAAAATATTCGTTGCGAGTTGGAAAGAACACTAACAAAGAAGTCAAGAGTGACTCCTCAGGGCATATTATCAAGAACATTGAAAAAATCGATTGGGACAGCTTTGACACATTGATTCTTGGTCATATCGACATGCTTATATTGCAAATGAAATCGTATGACTTCAAAAATAACCTGATTTCAGAAGCGCTACGGCATAATAAGCAGATATATTCTTTTGACGACTTAGGTCAAATCGTGAAAAACAATAAGAGAGTGCAAAGTCCAACAATACTGCCAGAACATCTCCCTCCTTTTCGATATGAAAAGCTACACGAAAATATTGTCCCCGTAGTTGGAGTTTTCGGCACAGGAGGACGCCAAGGCAAATTCACTTTACAAGTCACTTTGAGAAACTGTCTGCGGAATAAAGGTTTTAAGGTAGGTCAAATCGGCACAGAACCAAGTGCACTACTTTTTGGAATGGAGTATGTTTTCCCTATCGGATATAATAGTGTTTATTCTTTGCGCATACACGATTACGATGTTATAAGATATCTAAAAGAAACTATACATAAACTGGAGGATACCCGGTGTGATATTATCTTGGTTGGATCCCAATCCGCTAGTGTGAATATCTATCCGAACCATCTCTACTATTATAATATTTTTCAAACAAATTTTTTAATGGGCACGCGCCCCGATGCTATTATTTTAAGTATTTCCATGAATGATACTTATGAATATATTGAAAAAACGATCTCATTTCTTGAATCAACCGTTGAATGTGAAGTAATTGCACTTTGCCTTTTTCCCGTGGTACAGACCTTTGACTGGGCGGGACCCGTGGGTCCAAGCAATATTATTTCAAAAGAATCATTCCAGAATGTAAAAAAAGATCTATATGATCATTTTAATTTACCTACATTTCTTTTGGGAGAAGAAGCCCAGATGATGGACTTAACAAATGAGATTATTTCATATTTTTCCCAAGAATCATAGATAACAGAAACACCGTAATATTTACACAAAACCACTTCTTAACAACAGAAAGGAGTGATTGCATAGTCTGCACAAGACCAAACGTCTCGATTAGTCTTATGCTGCTATGCAACATATATTTTATAATGAAAAAACGATTTAAAAATTTTTGGCATGGAATTCGTTTTATGCTACAATACACCAAGAAATTAAATCCCGCAGTATTTGTGCCTACATTTTTTCTTGTTATTCTTGAAATCGCGAAAACCTTTTCTTCAATCCTTCTCCCTCAATATTTTATTGATGATATTACAAACAGGTCATCAATTAGACAGACTATGTTTCATCTAGCCATATTAATAATTGCAATTTTTGGCATTCAGATTTTCAGAGCCGCTATTACCCCTTATATTTTAAAGGCGTATAACCAAGGTGATGCAAATACAGCTTTGGATTACGCATTTCATTATGTGAAAATGGAGTATAAAGACCAGGAAAATGATGAAATTCGCAATACACAAGAAAAACTGCGCCGCAATGTAACTGCAAATGGATTCGTAGCAGATGATTTGTCTGGATTTTTTATTAATCTGTTTTTAGTCATTGGCTTTTCTTTCATCATGGTAAGGCTGCATGTTCTAATCTATCTCGTCTTCTTTGTGATTGCAATATGCAATTATGAATTTGAGAAAAAAAGAGAACGATACAAATACGAATATGACCAAAATATCTCCAAGACTCAGAGAAAGCTTACCTATCTTTTTGAGATTCTCATTGATTTTCAATATGCAAAAGAAATGCGTATCAATCAAGCATCTAAATGGGCAAGCGATAAAATTGATAAAGAGGTAAAAGAATATAATCAAAAGTTAAGTGCACATACAAAAAAACTCTGCCAGCTTAACTTTTTTGAAACAGTTTTATTAGCGATAATTAATGCCGTTTCGTATGGATATGTTGTATATCTTGCATATAATGGCTCTATTTCAATTGGGCAAATGACAATGTATATTGGGACAATGCTTGCTTTTGCTCAGGCTGTTGGAGGACTGTTAGCAAGTGTAAATCGTCTGAACATGTTTTCAGTATATGTAAAAGATTACGAGACATATCTAGAAAACGTAACCTCTTCTAATAAATCGCTTCTTGCACAAACTTCATCCCAAAAAGAAGGTAGTTATGATATCGAGTTTGTAGATGTAAGTTTTAAGTATCCAAATTCAAATACCTTCGCATTGCAAAATATTAGCTTAAAAATTTGCACTGGAGAAAAGGTAGCGCTCATTGGCCTTAATGGATCGGGGAAAACCACCTTCGTAAAGCTTTTATGTAAAATTTATCAGCCGACAACTGGAAAAATACTACTAAACGGAACAGACATAAATGAAATTTCTTCCTCTGAATATGCAAAAATCATATCTGTCGTTTTTCAGGATTATAAAATTTTTTCCTTCACGTTTAAGGACAACATTATACTTTCTGGTGAAGATGATATAGCAAAGCTAGATGAGGCAACACGAGACAGCGGTCTTGAAGATAAGATATCTTTACTCCCTGACAGATATGAGACTTATATTAATAAAGATTTTAGTGAAGATGGAATTGAGCTTTCAGGTGGCGAGGGTCAGAAACTAGCACTAGCCAGAGTTCTTTATAAAAATTCACCTATTGTTATTTTGGATGAACCAACTGCAGCAGTAGATGCAATTGCAGAACAGCGTATGTATGAACAAATCAGTCAACTCACAAAAAATAAAACCACCATCTTTATCTCGCACCGAATGTCTTCAACAAAATTCTGTGATTCTATTTATGTGTTTGATGGAGGAAAGATTGACTCTGTTGGTGGACATGATAAGCTACTACAAAAACAAGGAATTTATGAAGATATGTTCATGAAGCAATCCCTGTACTATAAAACGTGATTGTCGCTGCCTTTTAATTTTCAGGAGAAAGGAATCATAGTTTTATGAGCAAGAAAAAAACTCCCATCTTATCCAATTTGTTTTTTTTGCTAAAGTTTATATGGAAAATAAATAAGAGGATTTATGCGTTGAATATCTTTAAAGTGGTGTTGGATATCGCACAAAGTCTAACTACTGTAATTTTTTTGCGATATATCGTACAGTACATTATTATAGACAAGAACTGGACTCTGACAGCTATATTTGTTGGAGCGCTTGTGGTCTCTCTTGGAATCACGCAAATTCTTTCGTCCGTGATAGAACCTATTCTAAGAAAAGATATGGATTTGCTTGAAAAACAGATTCTCACGCAAGTAGGCATGACCGCCATAAAAATGGATTATTTTGAAATGGAGAAACCGTTTGCAAAAGATTTGCTTCAACTGGCACAAGATCCGGGAAAGTTCGTTGGTGTGCTTGAAAATGTAATTGTTTCCATTTCTACATTTGTTACAATTATTGGTCTTGCTGCAACCATTCTTGCTGTAGACAAGATATTGATTGTTCCTCTGCTTGTCGCAATCGTATTGATCCTTTTATCCGAAAAAGTAAAGGCTTTAAACTGGACTAAATGGAAGAACCTTGTTATCCCACCACTCAGACGAACAAATTATGTTTTGGGGCTACTTAAAAACCCCATATACGGAAAAGAAGTCCGCATTAATGCAATTCAGGAATGGCTCTATGACAGAGCAGAAGAAAATTGTACGGAGTATCTAAAAACAAAAAAGAAATATGATCTAAGTTGCAGAAAATTCAGCATATTCTCAATTCTAATTAATTTTCTTCTATTTTCTTTTTTGACTTCGTTTGTTGTATATGTAATTTATAAAGACATTATTCAGATTGACGAAGCCGTGCTTGTTATCACCGCAGCCGTATCGTTATCAAGTATATCCGAACAATTTTCGAACGCCTTTTCTGATTTAATGAAGAGTGGAACGTTTGTTACCGATTTCAGAACTTGCGTGAATCTTTCTCTAAAAAAAGAAGCTGAAAATCAAAACAAACCTTTCTTGTCAGAAAATAAATCACGCATGGAAATTGTATTTGACCATGTTTCGTTTCGATACCCTGGCAAGGAACAATATATCTTGCAAGACTTCAGTTTAAAGATTCATGCGGGGGAAAAAATTGCTATTGTTGGGTTGAATGGATCCGGAAAAACCACTCTTGTAAAATTACTTTGTCGTTTTTATATTCCAGATGAGGGACAAATTCTTCTCAACGGCAGAAATATATATGAATATAATGAGGAAGAATATAATTCATTTATTTCGGCCGTGTTTCAAGATTACAAATTATTTTCATTCTCTTTGAAAGATAATATTTTACTTGGCAAAACTGAAAATCCTGAAGACATAAATATAGCCTTGAAAAAAAGTGGATTCTCTCAAAGACTAAAAACTTTAGATAATGGCCTTGATACTTTGTATAGCAAAGAGTTTGATAAAAATGGCGTTGAATTATCGGGAGGCGAAAGCCAAAAGCTAGCTATTGCACGCGCCTGCTATAAAGATGCCCCTATTATTATTTTAGATGAACCAACCGCCTCGCTGGATGCTGTTGCGGAATATGAAATTTACGCAGGATTCGAAAAATTGGTTGAAAATAAAACTGCAATTATTATATCTCATAGGCTCTCTTCAACACATTTTTGTGATAGAATTATCGTAATAAATAATGGCACCGTTTTTGAAGACGGAACACATCAGAGCCTTATGGCAAAAGAATCAGGAATTTATAAAAAAATGTTTACCACCCAAGCTGCCCATTATTTTAGCGATCCTACTACGGTAGCTGTTGTAGACTAAAGTAAGACCATCAACTTAAATGGTGCAATATGTGGATTTGTAATTTCTGAAATCGAGGAGGGAATATTTTTCTCTTCACTACACAGTGAAGGCTCTGCTAGGCATATAGCAGTTTGATTTGAAATCAAACATACACTTGGCTTAATGCTTGAAAGACCGATTAAGCGGCTTTGTCAATAAAAGTGTGTAAGTTTTTTAAGAAGTCAGATAAATGATGTTTTTGACCGCCTTTGGAGTGGAGCGTAGCGGAACTCGGCAAATAAAATTTCAGAACGCAAAAATACAAAGCGGCATCACACGCGAATGGCGTGCGGTGCCGCAATCTTTAATTTGAATGTATTTGAGTTTAACGATGTCGCAGTTGCGGATTTCCGACCCCTTCTCCCCCAATAGCAGTAAGACGTCAGTCCTATTGTTTAAATTGTTGTTTTGGTGGAATACGAAGCAATCCGGCAATGTAGTCGGTGCTGTATCCGGTTACGGCTGACAAATGCTGCAATGCCGCCGCAGTATCTATTGGTGCTGTATTTGCAGTCACAGTATGGTCTAACAGTGTATCTATGCTGATATTAAGATAGTCGCATATACGCGCGATAGTAATATATGATGGTGCTTTACCGTGCGACATATGCGACATCATATTACTACCGATGCTTAATTCTTGTAACATAGTTTTTAATGTGGTATTTTGCTGCATGCACTCTTTCTTTATCTTATTCGCAATAACAGCAGGTTCATAGCTGCTAATATCGTGTAGGTTATCATTCTTTTCCTTTTCCATAGCAAAAATCTCCATAATACTATATAGCCCAAATCAATTTCCTGCTTCGACAGTTCAAATTTACAGTTAAATACTCTTATTTTTCCTGCTGCGTATAACAAAAACAATGATAACGGCGATTGCAGCCGCAAGCCCGACTCCTATCAGGCTAAAAATGAGCGTCGAATGCTCGCTTGTTCTGATTTTGTCTATCAATTCGGAGATACCGCCGACAATTAAAATTACGGCAAGCCACACAGTCCAACGAAAACAGACGCTTCTTTTTCTTCTTTTTTCAGCTTTCTCGGCAGCCGGTTCATCTCCGAAAACAGGCTCATTCCAAAATGATTTTAATGACATTTTCTAAGCTCCTTTGCAGCATCATTCCTCCACATACCAATACGACCGCATACCGGACATATAGATTTTTCCGTTTTTCGGCACCTGTCGTATGGCGTTGAACACATTATAGTAGTCGCCCGCGCCCATGCTCGTGCAGAGCATACCGAACAGGGTCAGCGCTTTGAGCTGCGGGAATATCATGCCGAGGGCGTAGGGGATTATGCCGAAAACTATGTTCGGGAGCATGGACATAAATATGAACCTGCCATTGCTCATCGGCTCCGTGCCGACAACGAACAGCATACCCTGCTTGAAATTAGTGTAGAGATACACATCATTTTTGAAGCAGACGGCGTGGAGCAGCTCGTGCGGAAACAGGATGAGCAGAGAGCCGAGCAGGGCTGCGCCCCAGGCTATTACAGATGATTTTCCGCGCGTGATATCCGGCAGCCTTAAATACGCCGCGACGGCGAGAACGGCAAAAATCACGAAAGAGACGGCGTTTGCGATAACAGCCAGCTTTTTCATGCTGTCCGCCTCTCTGAATTCCGTTGCGCCGGGCTTGTGCTCCGCCTGCGGCAGAGTGTTCGGGTCGAGATTGAATTTTCCCATGTAGTGAAGCTTCATGTCAGTCACCTTTTCGCAATTTTTCAATTGTTTCTTTTATTTTTTTCGGCGCCTCGGCGGGGTCATCAATATCCCTAACCGCTCTTTCCATCGGACACATACCGTCTTTTTGGCGGTTGACTATGTATTCGACCTCTTCGCCGCAGGAATATTTTATCCCGTGCTCGTCAAAGACCGCTTTTGCTCCTCGGCTCATAACCGCGGCATATATTTCGCTTATTCCGAGCAGAACGAACAGCATCGCCGCCGCCTTGCCGACGGCCTTGTCCGCCGCCGAATATCCGCGAATATCCGCGCCGCCGTCAAGAAGCTCCATGAGCGGCGCAACTCCGCGCTTTTGGCTCATATGTATGCTGTTGCCCTTGCAGACTACGCAGGTGCAGCCCTCGCTTATCAAAATCTGCTTCGCTCTTTCAATATCGGTCATGTTTTCACCGCCCATTATTTCCCCGTTTTAAATATTATACTATAACAGCGTCCGCTTTTTCAATCGGCAATGGACAAAAAGTTAGGGCTGTGTTATTATAGTAAAAACGCTTTCGGAGGAAACGCATGGAGACAAAGTATATTTTTCTTGATATAGACGGGACACTTGTCGACTTTCAGGGCAAGCTCGCGGATTCGGCGCTCGAGGCGCTGAAGGCCGCCAAGGCTAACGGGCACAAGCTCTTTGTCTGCACGGGCAGACAGCGCTCGCAGATTTATCCGTGGCTGCTCGAAAAGATAACCTTTGACGGCGCGGTCTGCTCGTCGGGCGCATATGTTATGGCGGACGGCGAGTGCATAGCCCGGCACTGCTTCTCAAAGGAGTACATGACCTTTCTCGCCCGATATTTCACCTCCCTGCACGCGCCCTACTGCGTGCAGACCGAGCATACGCTCATGCTCGAAAAATGGTGCGCGGACGCGATAGTTGCGCACTATCTCGCCGACGGCATCGACCGCGGCAAAATAAACTCGCTCTTCGGCATGACTACGGTAGTAGAGAGTGCGTCCGAGCTGACTTCCGCCGAAAAGCTCATATATTACGGAGCGCCCAAGGGACTCGGCGAGGTTGCCGCCGACCTCGGGGAGCGCTTCGGCGTCGTGCGCTACAGCTTCGGCAACATGGGCGACCGCTGCGGCGAGGTTACGGACAGCAGATACACAAAGGCCACCGGAATGGCGGAGATACTGCGCCGCTTCGACGCGCCGAGGAGCGCGACGATAGCCTTCGGCGACGGCGATAACGACCTCGAGATGATGGACTTCGCGGAGTACGGAGTTGCTATGGGCAACGCGACGCCCGCCCTCATAGCGGCGGCGGACACAGTGACGGACGACATAAATTCCGACGGGCTTTATAACGCCTTTAAAAAGCTCGGACTTATATAAAAACAGCGCAGAAGCGGCTATTTACTCCCGTTTCTGCGCATTTTGTATGTTGCTTATTTTCGCTTTCTATGATAATATTTTATTGGCGAAGCAAAGTATGAGGAGGAAAAACAATGCAAAAAGTTAAAAGAACACTGAGCTTTATCTTGTCCCTTGTGATTCTTTTGTGCGCTGCCTGCGTCCCCGCAAATGCGGTTGCCAAGAAGGCGGAGCCGACGGGTATCTACGGCTATATTATGAAGAACGGCTATCCTACGATGTCAACCGAGGATTTCTTCAAGTATGTCAACAGTATCGATAATGCCGTTTACCTGCTCACGGGCTTCCACTTTGTGGCGCAGGATAAGTTCAACGTAGTGCTCGACGATAAGCTTGACGCCCTGTGCTCGAGCGTCGCCAGAGCCTCGGGACTTGATGCCGCGCTGATAATGAAGAGTATGCCGGAGTTCAACGGCCTCGCTGTCAAGGTCAGCGAAAAATATCATATCAATGTGCCCGAGCTTCAAAAAAAGCTCAACGAGCTTTCCGAAAAATACGCAAAGGAGGGCAATTCCGCTCTCTCACTCATTTTCCGTGCTGCGGCGGTCTATTTCGGAATAATCGACGAGGCATATCTCTACTGCGTACCCGTAAAGGATTTGGAGGACACATATGAGATATATTGCCGCGTGACCTACCGCGACGGCAGGACGGAGGAGCTGCCCTCGGGCACGTATTATAACATAAAGACCCAGATGCTCTACGGCAAGGACGACAACGGAATGGTCGGCATAGGCTATGATTTCGACGTCGGAAAGGCCATGGTCATAACGCCTGTCCATGTCTGGATGCGAAACTTCGGCTTTACCGTGGCATATGATATTTTCTGCTATATCACTCCGCTGTTCAACTATCAGACCGCGCGCATTAAGTTCAACTACGCCGGCAGCGAGTGGATGATTCAGCTCTGGAAGGGCAGATATGTCATAACAAACGGCGCGGAAATAGGCATATACAAGCGTGAGCCCGGGTCAAAGGGAACATTTTATAACTGCGTGGGTGATGAGGATATGCTGCTCATGTCGCTCGACCTCTTCCACGGAGACGATCTGCTCGTCCACCGCGACCCGATGTATCACTGGTGGCTGACGGGCTTCACCGTCAGCAAGACGGTGTATCTGCCGCAGAGCCTGACCCTGACCGGAAGCATCACGTTTAAAGATGCGGAGATGACGCGCGTATTCTGCAAGGGAATAGAAAACAGAAACTTCCATGATATAAGCTATCAAAAGAACGGAATCACCGTGACATTTGAATGGTAAAAGCAAGAGGGGCTGCGCTCAACGCGGCCCCTCATCTGTTTTCAGTTGTCCTCGTCGAAATGGTCGAGCTCGTTTTCGCTTTCAAGCTCATCGCCGATACCGTCGAAGATGCTCAGCTCCTGCTCGAGCCTCTCGCGGAACTCGACGAAAACCTCGTCGTATTCGGGATCGTTGCCGGTCACATAGGTGTATTCGTCGGCGTCCTCGTCGTATTCTATCTTCATCACGGCGAACTGCATATCGCCCGATTCGATATTTTCGACAGGCAGGAGAATAACATAGTTCTCGCCCTTGTGCTCAACGATATCGACAACCGACATATCGACCTCGTTGCCGTCCTCGTCAACGAGAGTGACGTAGCTGTCCTCGGCGCAGGCCTCTTCCTCGCCCTCGGGATAAAAATCAAGAATGTTGTTGTCCTCAGCCATAGCTTACTCCTTTACACATTGAATCTGAACAGCACGACATCGCCGTCGTTCATTACATACTCCTTGCCCTCGCTGCGGACAAGGCCTTTTTCTTTTGCGGCGGTCAGCGAGCCGCAGGCAATGAGATCCTCAAAGCTTATAACCTCGGCGCGGATGAAGCCGCGCTCAAAGTCGGAGTGAATTTTTCCGGCCGCCTGGGGAGCCTTAGTGCCGCGGGTTATCGTCCAGGCTCTGACCTCGGGCTTGCCGGCGGTCAGGTAGGATATAAGACCGAGCAGGTGATAGCTGCGCTGAACGAGCAGGTCGAGTCCGCCCTTCTCGATTCCGAGATCGGTCAGGAACATCTCGCGTTCCTCTTTTTCGAGCGAGGCTATCTCCGCCTCAAGCTCCGCACAGATGGGCAGGACCTCCGAGCCCTCTGCGGCGGCTATCTCCTTGACCGCGAGATAGTGGCGGTTTGTATCAATATTATTGGCAAAATCGTTTTCACTCATGTTGCAGGCGTAGATGACGGGCTTTGCGGTGAGCAGAGATATCTGCGCCAAAAATTCGCGCTCGTTCTCGTCGCACTCGACGTTTCTTGCGGGAACCTCGCTCTCAAGCTCGCTCTTGAGCCTCTTGAGAAACTCAAGCTCCGCCGCAGCGGATTTGTCGTTTCTCGCCTGCTTTGCGACTCTGTCTATCCTGCGCTCGACCATCTCAAGGTCGGAGAGGATGAGCTCGAGATTGATAGTCTCGATATCTCTCTTCGGGTCGATAGTCGCGTCGACATGAACGATATCGTCATCCTCAAAGCAACGAACCACATGTACTATCGCATCGACTTCTCTTATGTGCGAGAGGAACTTGTTGCCGAGACCCTCGCCCTTGGATGCGCCGCGCACAAGTCCGGCTATGTCAACGAACTCGATTGTCGCGGGGGTTATCTTGTCCGGATTGTACATTTCTGCGAGCTTGTCAAGGCGCTCGTCCGGCACGGCAACTACGCCGACATTCGGCTCGATGGTGCAGAACGCATAGTTTGCGGACTGCGCGCCCGCATTGGTAATGGCGTTGAAAAGCGTGCTCTTGCCGACATTCGGCAGACCTACTATTCCTAATTTCATTTCAAATGACATCCTTTAAACTTATATTCATTTAATTATAACCTTTAGCGGTAAAAAAAACAACCGCAACCGCGCTTTTATCAATAAAAAATTGCAAAATCTCTGCCCATGGTGTACAATAATCCCATAAGAAACTACCGGAGGCAGATGCTTTGGAACTTTCTCGCTTTTCAAGAGGTGAAATGCTGATAGGCAAGGAGGCGGCGGAGAAGCTCGCCCGCTGTCACGTTGCGGTGTTCGGGCTCGGCGGCGTCGGCTCGTATACTGCGGAGGCGCTTGCCCGCGCGGGAGTAGGGGAGCTGACCGTTGTTGACAACGACGAGATATCAATTACAAATATCAACCGCCAGCTTTACGCGCTGACCTCGACCGTCGGCATGAAAAAAACTCAAGTCGCAGCCGAAAGAATAAAGGATATAAACCCCGAATGCAAGGTGAATATCATTGACGGGTTCTATCTCGAAGAAAATTCGGCGGACTTCTTCGAGGGCGGCTATGACTATATCGCCGACGCCGTAGACACCGTTCAGGCGAAGCTGTCCTTGGCGGCAGAGTCGCAGAGGCGTGGAATACCGCTGATATCGTGCATGGGCACGGGCAACAAGCTCGACCCGACTCTCTTCAGGGTCTCCGATATCTCAAAAACCTCGGTTTGTCCGCTGTGCCGCGTGATGCGCCGCGAGCTCAAAGCGCGGGGGATAAATCATCTGAAGGTAGTCTGGTCGCCCGAGCAGCCGATAAAGCCCGGGGAGACCGCCGAGGAGAGCTCACGCAGGGCTCTGCCCGGGAGTATATCGTTCGTCCCGCCCGTAGCGGGCATGATAATGGCGGGCGAGATAATCAAAGATTTGATAAAATAGTGTAAAGTTATATAGCTTTACAGATTCCCCGAGAGGAGACAGGTATGAAGAAAAAATTTATCCGTTCAGCGGCGGTAATACTTGTGCTGATACTTGCGCTTTCCTTTGTATTCAGCGGATGTTCAGGCAAAAAGGAGGGCGAGGACGGGACTACGGAAATGCCGTCCGATGCCGTTGAAGCGATACAGACCCTCAAGCTGCCCTATTCAAAGGCTGACAAGTTGAATCCCTTTACAGCTACGAGTATGCTCAATCAGCAGCTTATGACGCTCATATACGACGGGCTGTTCGCGCTCGATAAAAATTATAATCCAAAGCCGCTTCTCGCGTCGAATTACAGCCGGAACGGGCGCACCCTCACCGTATCCCTCGCCTCCGCGAAATTTTCGGACGGCTCGAGTGTTTCGCCATCGGATGTTGTGGCCTCGTTTGAGAGCGCAAAAAAGTCGCCCGCATATAAAACGCGGCTTGCGAATTTCAGCAGCGCCAAGGTCAGCGGAAACAGCGTTGTTTTCTCGCTCGGCGACGATGACCCGTATGCAGTGAACTGCCTGACCTTTGCCGTCACAAAGCGCGGTTCAACCGACGACGGCGCGGCGGGCAGAGGTAGATACACATATAAATCCGAAAACGGCGTAGGCTATCTCAAGGCGAGCAACGCCCGCGGCGACTTCTCGCCGAAAAAGACGAGCATCACGCTCTACGACGTCAAGGATCTGAGTATGCTCAAATATACTCTCGCCATCGGCAACATCAGCTTCGCTTTCGACGACCTGCGCAGCGGCGCATATACCCGATATTCCGCGTCGGTGGCGGATATACAGATGAATAACCTTGTCTATCTCACGTTCAATAAGAGCAGCTCCGCGCTCTCTTCCGAGAAGGTGCGGCAGGCGATAGCCTTAGCCGTAGACAGGGCGAAGCTCGCCGACGAATCGTTCCAGGGCCACGCGAAAGCGGCGTATACGCCCTTTAATCCCGATTGGAGCGCGGTCGCCGACAAGGATTATACCGTAAAAACCGACCTTGAGGCGGCGGGAAAGCTGCTCGACGAGGCGGGTTATACCTCAAAAAACGACGCGACGCGTGCGGACGCCAACAAAAAACAGCTCGCGCTCAGGATAGTTGTCAACAAGGATAACGGCTTCAAGGCGGCAGCGGCGCAGAGCATAAAGGAGATGCTCGAAAAGCTCAAAATTTCCGTCACGGTCAGCGAGCTCGGCGAAAAGGATTACCGCGCGGCGGTAGCCTCCGGCAAATTCGATATGTATATAGGCGAAGTCAAGCTCACCGATAATATGAGCCTTTCGCCGCTTCTCAAGAGCGGCGGCAGCGTCGCCTACGGCATCAACACCTCGGGCGCTGCGAGCACCGCATACTCGGCGTTCCTCGCGGGCTCATCCAATCTGAATACCTTTATCGAAGCGTTCAATGCCGATATGCCGTTCGTGCCCCTGTGCTATCGCTCGGGAATAGCGATATACACAAGAACGCTCAAATACGGCAACAAAAATCATATCAATGATATCTATGCGGACATAGACTCGTGGGATTTCCACTGATACCGACAATATAAATTAAACAGGGCTTCCGAATCAGACGGAAGCCCTGTGCTTTTATATTTTATTCTATATTATTGCGTCCTCGGGACTCAGCTCACTGCCCGTGAGTATCGCATCGGCGCACTCATTGAGCTTTCTGAACAGCGAGTTCTTTTTCATTATCCGAGATGGGATCGAGATAGTTCCCGCAACTAAGCGGTAATGTGCGCTGTCTCTGTCAACGCGGTTCATGCCGCCGTCGAGGAACGAGAGCAGGACGCCGTGAACTATGTCTATGACCATCATATCCGCAAGCTCCTCGGCATCCTCTTTTCTGAGCACCTTGCCGAAGGTCAGGCGGTTCACTTTTTTATAAAAGCTCATTACATCGGATTTCAGCAGCAGTTTTGCAACGGGCTTTACAACAGGGCGCAGAGCCGATATCTTTTTGCCGTTTACGCCGAGCGCGTCGAGCCTCTTGCCGAACTCCTTTCGGCTCTCGAGTGCGCCCTTGAGCGGCAGGTCAATGAGCTGCGTGGCGTGCGCTCTCAAAAATTCCTGCGCGTCCTCCGCGCCCTCGAAGCTCTCGAGGTGCTCCGTGACTATATGCAGGCGGCTGTCATCCGTCACGGTCACGTTGACTATCGGCGCGGGATAGCCGCACAGCGAGCCTACGTTGACCTCGGTTATCGAATTGCCCGCGGGGGATACAAAGGTATCTATCCGCTGAATGTGCGAGTGACCGACGAACATATACCGAAGCCCCGCATCCGCAAGCCTTGAGGCGACTTCCTCGCGGTCGCCGACGCATTGGCCGCTCGTTATGAACGGGTGGATGTGCGCTATGAGCAGATGGTGCTCCATGCCTATTATCAGCTGACCGTCCTCTTTCGCTTTGCTTATCTGCTCCTCTATCCACGCCATGTGGTCGGGAGTGTAGCCCGCGCGTCCCTTGCCGTTCTGGTCATCGTTGAGGGCGAGCAGTCGAACGCCGGGCGCAAGCTGCGCGACATATGAATATATGCCGAGGTGAGTCTTGAATGAGCTTATCGCGCGGTCGAGCCCGAACTCGCGGTAGAAGTCGCTGAGCTCCTCGTGCAAAACGGTCTCCACGTCGTTTGTGACCTCGCCGTTCGTAAACCTGCGCGGGTTTTCGTCGCAGCACCAGTCGTGCGTCGCGGTTATGACATATACGGGAACGTGCTTTTGAAGCTCGCGGAGCTTTTCGCGGAATTCCTCGTGGCAGACTCGCTCGCCGTCGTCTGAAAGGTCGCCCGCTATCATTACGGCGTCGGGCGGATTTTCGAGTATCTTTTCAAATGCCGCGTCGATTATCTCGCCCGTCTCCTCAAGGCACTTCTGATCCGAGCCGCTGCGGTAGGCATAGGCCTCGCCGCCGTCGGAAAGAGTGCGCGAGAAGTGGTGAGTGTCGGCTATGAAAACGAAGCGTGGATTCATTTTGTCTCTCCTGCGCTCTGAAGCTCGGCGGCCGTCTCTGCGGCTATCGAGGCGCGGCGCTCGGCGATATCGGCCATCATCTTTCTGTGTCCGTCGCCGGTGATATTATAGAAATGTATCGGGATGAGCATAAGCAGATAGCCTATTGCGGGGACGATCGTCGTCATCGCAAACAGCGCAAGATTCGTGTTGTGGTTCTGAATAAGCGAGCCCTCGGTGTGGCTGACATAGCCGACTATGCCGAGAATCGCAATGCCTATAGACGAGGCGAAGGTGTTCTCTATTTTTCCCGTGAAGCTCATTATCGAGAGCATGATTCCCTCGACGCGGCGGCCTGTTTTCCACTCGATGTAGTCGACGGTCTCGGCCTCCATCTCCTTTTGCATGAGGTTCTTGAACTCAAGCGGAATAGTCGTAAGACCCGTAAAGAGGATGACGAGTATGGCCGTGAATATCGACGCAGACTGACCCTCGGGCTTGTTTATCAGTCCGCCGTAGGTGGTCAGAGCAAAGAGCAGATGAAGAACTATAGCGGATAAGCAGCAGATTTGGAAGAACCTGCGCGAGTCCGCGCGCTTGCCGAGCTTTTCGACTATCTTGGGCACCAAAATGCCCGCAAGCAGGAAGCCGGGGAACTTGATAACGTCGATAAAGACGTTGTATTTTCTGTTGAAGATGAGGTCGGCTACGAAGTAGAACGAGATCTGCTCGGGGATTTTGCAGATAAGGAAGAAAATATTCGCAAAGAAGAGCATGAGCAGGGGACGGTTCTTGAACAGGAGCGCAAAGCATTCCTTGACGCTCGGCGTGTCCGACTGATGCTGCGCACGCTCGCGGGTGTTGCGGTAGGTCAGGCGCGTGAGAATGACTATGAACACCGCGGAGATTATCGCGGAGGTCAGATAAGCCTGCGGGGTGTGATCCTTGAAATAGGGGAGCAGAGCCGCGCCCGCAACAAAGACCTGCGGCAGAGCGCCGACTACGGAGCGGACTATGGAGCTGACTCCGAACAGCTTAGTTCGCTCGATTCCGCTCGGGGTTATCGAAAACGCCAAAGCACCCATCGGGATGTCAAACGCCGTGTAGGTGACGTCGAGCATGACGAAAAGGAAGGTCGTATAAACGATGTTGAAAATCGGGTTAGCATCCGCGCTGCCGATGAAGAACAGCACCATGACGAGCGAAACGAGCAGCGGAGCCCATCTGATATACGGGCGCATCTGACCGTCTTTCGTCCTCGTCTTGTCAACGATAACGCCCATCATCGGGTCGTTTATCGCGTCGAAGATGCCGCAGAAAAGCCTGATTTTTGACGCGACTCCCATGGGATTTTCGAGCTTTTTGAACAGCACGTCGGTCAGGAAGAAGTTTATGTACTTCGAGTTTGTCATGCTCGTGTTCATGCCCTGAGCGCCGCGCCCGAGGGCATAGGAGAGCGTTTCTTTCCAGGTCAGTACGGTTTCTTCGCCGACATCGCTTTTAACGATTTTTGAGTTGAGAAAATCGGATATTTTACTCACTTCACCATCTCCAAAAACATTAGTTAAAACAATTACGCGATTTTATTATATAACCTGCCTTTGTAAAAAACAAGAAACAAATGCATAAAAAATGTCCGATTTAGCCTAAAAAATAAAAAAACATATATTCTTTATGTTGGAGTTTACTTTTTAATCCTATCTTGTTATTATATACACGGAGAATACTAACCCGGAAACGGAGGAAATGAAATGTCAAAAAGAATCAAGGTAGCAATAATCGGCTGCGGAGCGATAGCCAATTCCGCGCATATCCCCGCCTATATGAAGAACGAAAAGGCGGAGATAAAGTATTTCTGCGATATCATCCCCGAGAGGGCGGATGCCGCCGTGGAGAAATACGGCTGCGGAAAGGCCGTCTATGACTATCATGAGATACTCGACGACCCCGAGCTCGATTCTGTTTCGGTCTGCACCCACAACGACCTGCATTCGGTCATAGCGATAGACTTCATGCGCGCCGGTAAGGATGTCCTCAGCGAGAAGCCCGCCGCGCGCGTGCTCTCCGAGGCGCTCGAGATGCAGAAGGTCGCACATGAGACGGGCAGGATTTTAAGCATCGGCGTGTGCAACCGCTTCGGCACCGCAGTCAATCATATAAAGGATTTGATAGACGCGGGCGAGCTCGGCGAGGTCTACCACGTCTATGCGAGCTTCCGCGCAAACCGCTCTATACCCGGTATCGGCGGAGACTTTACGCGCAAGTCGGCGTCCGGCGGCGGCACGCTCATAGACTGGGGAGTTCACTATCTTGACCTCATACTCTACTGCTGCGGCGAGCCCAAGCCCCTGACCGCGTCGGGCGAGGCATTCTGCAAGCTCGGCAAGAACATAAAGGACTATGTCTACACGGGAATGTGGGCGGAGAACACCGCAGACATGGACGGCGTTTACGACGTTGACGATTCCGTCACCGGTATGATCAGAACAGACGGCCCTACAATAAGCTTCAACGGCGCATGGGCGGAGAATATCGGCGAGAGCGAGACTTATATAGACTTCATCGGCGACAAGGCCGGCATAAGACACCAGTATTGCGGCGGCTTTGTTCTCTATTCCGTCAAGAACGGTATGCTCCTGCGCAGCGAGCCGAAGTTCAGGTCGAAGAATTTCTACGAGGAGGAGATAAACTCCTTTGTCGACTGCGTCATAACCCGCGAGCATAACCGCGCCGACATAGATTTGGCCATAGCCACCTCCAAGATAATGCAGGCGATATATGACTCGTCCGAGCTGCACAGAGAGGTCGTTATTGACTGATTTCTTGAAAAAAAGCGGAATTTATGGTATACTCGCCCAAAGAGGTGATTGAATGAAGATCTCCACAAAGGGACGCTATGCAATGCGTCTGCTTATCGACCTTAACGAAAATCAGGGCGACGGCTTCGTCGCTCTCAAGGATATAGCACAGCGGCAGAGCATCTCGAAAAAATATCTCGAGCAGATAGTGCCCGCGCTCACGGCCGAGGGTGTTTTAAAGGCCTCGCGCGGCTTTCAGGGCGGCTACCGCCTTGCCCGCGAGCCGGAGGATATCCCGGTAGGCGAGGTGCTCAGGCTCACCGAGGGCAGCATTTCGCCCGTGGCGTGCCTTGACAGCAGCCCCAACGAATGCCCGCGCTGCACGGATTGCCTGACCCTCCCGGTCTGGCAGGGGCTCGAACGCGTTATCAACGAGTATCTCGACGGCGTGAGCCTGCGCGATGTCCTTGACGGGAACGTAAAATAAAATATGTTTTTCGGGAGCCGACGCGCCAAATGTGCCGGCTCCCGATTTTTTTGCGGGGGACACGCATAGATATGTAGCAGACGCCAAACAAAGGAGAATGAAAATGAAACGAATTTCTGCCTGCCTGCTTCTGCTCTGCCTGCTCTGCTCATGCACCGTCTCGCCGCAAAAGCCGTCGGACACGACGGATAAAAGCCTGACGGAAACTGCGGAATACACGCCGGGACCCGACGAGCTGCGCGCCGTTTGGATAAGCTGCTACGAGCTGCCGGACGTTGCTCAAGGGGAGGAAAAATTCCGCGGGGCGGCGAACGAGATGTTTCGCAATATCGCCGATATGAAGCTGAACACCGTCTTTGTCCATGTCCGCGCCTTTGCTGACGCGATATACCCGTCGAAGCTTTTCCCGTGGTCAAAATATTCCTGCAGGGGGAGCGACCCGGGCTTTGACCCGCTGAAAATACTTGTCGAGTGCGCCCACGGAGCGGGGCTGAAATTCCACGCATGGATAAACCCGTTTCGCGTCTCGTCCTCCGAGGATACCGACTCCCTGCCGCAGGGCAGCCCCGCCCGAAAGCTTCTCGGCACGACTGCTGTTATCGGGCTTAAAAACGGAATATATTTTGACCCCGCGTCCACCGATGTCCATGCCCTGATATATGACGGAGTGCGCGAGATACTCGACGGCTACGACGTTGACGGCATACACATCGACGACTATTTCTATCCAACGCGCGACGGGAGCATAGACCGCGCGGAATACGAAAAATATGTCTCCGACGGCGGGGAAAAGGGACTTAGCGAGTGGCGGCGCGACAGCGTCAGCGCGTTTGCGGCGGGACTCTGTGCGCTCGTCAAGAGCTACGGAAGCAATAAGATTTTTTCGATAAGCCCCGCGGGGAATATCGACGGCAACGAAAATGCGCTCTTTGCCGATGTCGAGCTGTGGCTCTCGGCTCCCGGCTATGCGGATTATATTATCCCGCAGATATATTTCGGCTTCGAGAATCAAATCCTGCCGTTTAAAAGCACCGCCGAGCGCTGGGCCGAAATTTCCGACGGGCGCGTAGGGATAATCTGGGGACTCGCCGCCTACAAGTGCGGAACACGGGACAAAAACGCCAAAACGGGGAGTTGCGAGTGGACGGAAAACACGGATATCATAGCCCGTCAGCTCTCGTTTGTCCGTTCGCTCAACGCCTATTGCGGGTTCGCACTCTTTTCTTATTCATATATGTTCGGAAAAATCAACGAAAACGCAAAAAAAGAAATGAAAAATCTCGAAAATATGTTATAATATACAGAGTATTGTTATAAATTGGGGATATTGTGACCATTTTAGGCAAAAAAACTTTTCTGACGGAGGGCGAAGAAAAATGACGAAGGGAAAGAAAAATGCCATAATAATTATGTCTGTGGCTGTCCTGCTGCTTGTCAGCATGGCGGTTGCCGCCGGCATAGTCGGAACGGATAAAATGCTGGCGCTTATAGGCGGCAGAAAACCCGATACAACCGAGACGACAGGCAACACAGACGGCAACGTTCAGTTTGTCTCGTCCCGTCCCGCAAAGGTGTCGGCGGTCTTTGTCAAAACGGACAAGCTCGGGTTCTCTGCCTCGGCCGACAAAAAGTCAAATTCCGATTTAATAGCAAAAGCGGCGGAGAATATAAAAAGCAAGGGCTTCGACGCGGTGTTTGTTGAAGTGCCCGAGGAGCGCGGTTTTGCCTGCACGGACGGCAAGCTTGACGTGCTCTCCGTGTTCGCCGAAAAGGCGAAGGAGCAGGGGTTCTATATCTGCTTTGTCTACGGCGGCACGGAGTTCGGAAAGGATGAGCTCGCCTCCCTCGGAAGCGGTTTTGACTGCGTGGCTTTTTCGGGCGATATGACCGCCGAGCAGAGAAAGAATGCCGTAGGCGTTCTCCACTCCGAAAACAAAAAGGTCAGCGCGGCGCTCTTTGCCGATGACACCGATGCGGCGGACTGCGCCTCGGTGCTCGACTCAAGATTTGCGGATTTTCTTATAAGCTTCCCCGCGGACAAGGCCTCGGCGGGAGAAAAATATGTCTCGGCGCTCGAGCGGGTCAACGACATTGCGCGCGCACGCGGGCTTAATTTCGCGGCGTCTCTGCGCGCCGACCTCTTCGCGTCCGGCGGTACGGACGGGGCGATGATGATAACCGAACAGCTCGATTCCTGCGAGTCGCTCGACTCCTGCATGGGCGCCGTTATGTATGACTATGAGCTCTTTTTGTCGGACAGCTCGTTTGCCTCGGCGATTCTCAAATATATGGCGGAGCAGACCCGCGAGGAGCTTGAAAAGGATTTTGAGCTGAGAAACTTCAGCGGCAGCACAAGAACTACCAACGAGTCCAAAATAACCTTTACAGGCTCGAGCAGCCCGCTCAGCCCCTTGAAGCTCAACGGAAAGGATGTCAAGCGCGAGACCAACGGCGACTTCTCCTTTGAGACGGAGCTCAAGGTCGGAAAGAACGAGTTCAGCTTTGAGCACAAGGACAAAACATATAAATATACCGTCACATATGAAATAAAAATACTTGATTCGATAACCCCGACCCAATCCATGGAGGTTCCGGGCGGGAGCAGCATCACCGTCACCGCAACCGCGCTCAAGGGCGCCGATGTTACGGCGAGCCTCGGCGGCACAAAGGTGAAGCTCAAGCAGCAGTCGAATTTTGTTCAGGACGAAAACGGCACGAAGCTTGACGAAACCTCGGATTTCGCCGTCTACAGCGGAAAGATATCAATTCCCAAGAGCACCTCAAAGGTTCAGTCCCTCGGACGCATCAAAGTATACGCAAGCTTCAACGGACTCTCCGCCACTGCGAGCGGCGCGAGCGTCAGCGTCAGCGCGGTTATCCCGACTCCCGAGCCGGAGCCTGCTCAGCCGGGCTCGACAGAGCATCCGTCGACCGAAAAGCCCTCGGATACTACATCTCCCTCGAATCCCGACTCTCCGTCGAATCCGTCCAAGCCCTCCGACACAACGGAGTCTCCGAGCACGGGCGGCAGCGTCGATTTTGACCCGTCGAAGATGCTCACCCCCTACGCCTACGCGGGCGTTTCGGGCAGGTCGAAGATGTGCGAGATAATTTCGCTGTGCGAGACTATGCCCGCGAATGTTGTCGATGACTGCGTGCCGTTCAGCTCTCCGCTCCCGGCGGGCACGTTTGACTATATTTCTAGCGAATATACCTACGGCGGAAGCAGATATTACCGCCTTGCAAGCGGCAAGAACGTGCTCGTGAGCAAGACTAAGCTTATATCAAAGGGCTATAATCTTCCGCAGAACAAGGTCTCCGTTGTCGCAAGCTCTTCAAATTCCGATGCGACAACGATTAAGTTCGGACTCACCTGGAAGGTGCCGTTTAATGTCGCCGTAAAGAATCAATCGTATCTCCCGTCGTCTCAGGCGTCCGGCGGTTCGCTCTATGCCGTGACCGCGTTCAACGGAAAATATCTCGACCTCACCTTCAGCCATTCCGGAAATGTCGAGGGAAAGGTCAGCGTTTCGGGCAGCAAGATAGTCTCCGCCGCCTCGTGGAAACCGGACACTAAGGCAAAGACTCTGACTCTGCGCCTGACGCTCAGAAATCCCGGCAAATTCTACGGCTATTCTATAGGCTATACCTCCGACGGCTGCCTCACCCTCAAGGTCAAGGCGAAGCCCTCCGCTTCGCTCAAAGGAAGCGTCATTATGATAGACGCGGGTCACGGCGGCAACGACTCCGGTGCGATATGCGCCTATAACCCCGGCAGCTCGAAAAAATACGAGAAGCAGATAAACCTGCTCCTCGCCAAAAAGATAAAGGCGAAGCTTGAAGCGCGCGGCGCAACGGTCATTATGACAAGGTCGGACGATACATATGTCTCCCTCGACAACCGCGCAGCCATGGGCAGAAAGAAGAATCCCGATATGTTTATCGCCGTACACTGCGACTCGAGCGAGAGCGCGAGTCCGATGGGAACGAGCGCATATTACTATCAGGCATATTCGTTCCCGCTGGCGTCCGCAGTGCATAAGCGTATAGTCTCGACATATAAGAACAGCATATATTCGTCGGCAAGCTCCGCCACGCTCAAAAAGATAGACCGCGGCACGAATATGTATCCCTTCCGCGTGACGAGAATAGAGGAGTGCCCCGCAGTACTCATAGAATACGGCTTTGTCAGCAACATCAGCGAGTGCAAGCTCCTCTGGTCGGATTCCGTCCAGGAGAAGCTCGCCAAGGCGACGGTGGACGGAATAGCCGATTACATAGCCTCAAACTGATTTCGGCTCCAGTTTTCTTTTGAGCGCGAGGCAGAGATATTCCGCAGGAAAATAGAGCATAAACCACGCCCCCGAAAACGGCAGGCAGATTTGTCCGAGAAAATTCAGCGGCATATGCGAATAGTCCCAGACGTTTTTTTCGAGCAGGATATTGAATATCACTCCGACGGTAAGCTCGACGCAGGTTATAACGAGCGCACCCGTCAGGCCGCCGATAACAGGGTGCAGTGCCGCGAGCCAGTCGCTCAGAATATAGAAAATCAGCAGCACCGAGCCGCCCGCCAGGGACATCGACCAGTGCGTGTAGCCGCGAAAAATCACCTCGATGAGGTTATATATCACCGCACCGAGGAGAAAGACAAAGATATAACGAAACCCGTTTTTCAATATCATCACCGAGCTTATTTTTGACCGCAGACGCACCGATATTCCGCGTTTGCGGCGGTGGAAAACCTTTTCAAAAAAGGAGAATATCCGTGTTCAAAAATACGTCGATAAGAAATAAACTTGTTGTGTCGAATATGCTGATGATTATTATTCCGATGATCATCATCGTTGCGGTTATTATGATTACTACGTCGTCGATAACATATTTTTCGACCTCGAAAATGTCATTTGACCCGTCGTTCGGCTCTTATTTGCTGTACAAAACGCAGTTCAACGTCTCGTTGCTCGAGGACAAGATGAAAAGTCCGGACGAGAGCGACGGCAACAAGCTCGGCGCAATGGACAAAAAGCATATCGCGCCGCTCAGAGCCGGAATAACAAAGTCCGAGGGTGGCATGGAAAGCAGAATAAGCGACGCCGTTCTCGATGCCTGCGCTAAGATACAGAAGGACGGCTCGGAGATCATGATCCTTGCCGGCGACGAGATAATATACAAGACCGTCGAAGCGGACGTCTACGAGATGGTCGGTGCGGTTATAGATATCTGCGGCAAGAGTCTGAGCGACATAAACAGCCCGTTTGTAACCTCCGACGACAGCGGAACAGTCGTCACCGACGTCTTTTCCATAGAGGGCGAGGGCGTTGTGAAGATAATCGTGGTCAACAAAAAATTAAGCGCGATAGTCAGCTCCGGAATGTACAACGGCAGCACGGGAAAGCCGATAAGAGGAAACAACATTTTTACAATAGCGGCGGTCGTCGCGGTCGTTGCGATAATCATAACAAACGGGCTGCTTGTTCTTTTAATGCTCAAGAGTATTATGGAGCCGCTGTCGATACTCCAGACGGCGACCCACGGGCTGCGCGACGGAAACCTTGACTATAAAGTGCCATACCGCTCGAAAAACGAGATAGGGCAGGTCTGCGCGGACTTCGAGGAGATGCGCCAGCGGCTCAAGGAGTCGGTCGAGCAGCAGCAGAAATACGAGGATAACAGGATGCAGCTCGTCGCCGGAATCTCGCATGACCTCGGCACTCCGCTTACTACCATAAAGGGCTACGCCTCCGGCATACTCGACGGCATAGCCGATACGGATGAGAAAAAAATGCGCTATGTCAGCGTTATTTACGATACCGCGCAGGGCATGGACACCCTTGTCTCCGAGCTCTCCATGCTCTCTAAGCTCAGCCTCGACAAGATTCCGTTCTATTTCGAGAGGATAGGCGCGAAGGACTTCTTCGACGAGTTTGCGTGCTATGCTTCGGACACCCTCGGCGAGGCGGGCATAGAGTTTATTTATAACTTCGAGTGCGACGGGGATACTGATATAAACATAGACCCCGCGCAGTTCAGGCGCGTGCTCAACAATCTTATCGATAACAGCCGCAAATACGGCGCGGAGGACGGGACGGCAAAGATAATGCTCTCGGTCGCAGACGGCGAAAAGGGGCGCGTTGAAATATGCATCGAGGACAATGGCCGCGGAGTCCCCGAGGACGAGCGCGAGAAGATTTTCGAGACTTTTTACAGAGGCGATAAAGCGAGAACGGGCCCGAAAAAGGGAAGCGGTCTCGGACTTTCGATAACAAAACAGATAACAGACCGCCACGGCGCTTCCATTCGCGCGGATGAGAGCGGGCTCGGCGGACTCAAGGTGATAATAGATATGCCCAAGGCGAAATAAAAAGGAGAGAAGGATAAAAATGAGCAAAAAAATTCTTGTAGTCGAGGACGAAAAAAACATAGCCGAGCTCGAGAGAGACTATCTCGAAGCGAACGGCTACACCGTCGAGATAGAATTCGACGGAAAAAACGGACTCGACAAGGCCATCGGCTCGGGCTATGACCTCGTTATCCTCGATGTCATGCTCCCGGGTATTGACGGCTTCGAGGTCTGCCGCCAGATACGCAAGCACAAGGAGTGCCCCGTGCTCATGGTCTCCGCAAAGAAGGACGAGATAGACAAGATAAGAGGTCTCGGCCTCGGCGCGGACGACTATATCACAAAGCCCTTCAGCCCCTCGGAGCTTGTTGCGCGCGTCACGGCGCACATCGCCCGCTACGAGCGCCTGACCTCAAAGGGAGAGGAGCCGGTCAACTATGTTATCAACGTCGGCAAGCTCTCGATAGATACCCACGCCCGCCGTGTCTTTGTCAACGAGAAAGAGGTCACGCTCACAAACAAGGAATTCGACCTGCTCGCTTTCCTCGCCTCGAACCCGAATGTGGTTTACAGCAAGGATGATATCTTCGATAAGATATGGGGACTCGACGCGATAGGCGAGACCTCCACTGTCACCGTCCACATCAACCGAATCCGCGATAAAATCGAGGCGGACAGCTCAAATCCGCAATATATAGAGACAGTCTGGGGAGCGGGCTACCGCTTCAAGGCATAAAAAAGAGACTGCCGCCGAAAACGGCAGTCCCGTATACTTTTTGCTTTTCAGCCCTCAAGCTCGGCAGTCCAGTCGAACGAAAAGGTCTCGCCCTTTTCGAGCCTCTCGATGCCGCGCTTTTCGGCTATTGAGCCCTTTTTCTCGTGGCTGTCATTTATGCCGTACCACGGCTCTATGCAGACGTAAGGCGCGTTGGGCTTCGCCCACAGACCGAGATACGGGGCTTTGCCGAAGGTAAATTTCAGCGTCCTGTCGCCGCATATGAGGCGCACGCTCTCCGAATTGAGCCCCTCGAAGATGAGTACGTCCTCGTCGAAAAGATGCTCGGTGAGCCTCAAAGTGCGTCCGTTTTCAAGCTCCGCGGGGAAAGTCCCGTCCATGATGAGCGAGCTTGAGTCTATCTTCATCACGCGGGCAGTCTCGGGCTTTTCGAACTCCAATGCGTCGCCGATTTTGCAGTTGAAGGCCGGATGAGCGCCGACGGAGAAGTACATCTCGCCGTCGGTTTTGTTTATGACGGTGCTCGTGCAGGTGAGCGCCCGGCCGCTTACCGAATAGGTTATCAGCAGCTCAAACTCAAACGGATAGCTCTTTCTTGTCGCGTCGCTTGACGCAAGAGAGAAGGTCATTGAGTCACCGCTCTGCTCCTTGAATGTGAACACCGAGCGGCGCGCAAAGCCGTGCTTTGCCAGCTCATATTCGCGCCCGTTATAGCTGTATTTTCCGTCCAGGAGCTGACCGACTACAGGAAACAGCACCGGGGCTCTGCCGTACCAGACGGACGGGTCGCCCTGCCAAAGAAACTCCTTTCCGTTTTTTCTGAGCGTGATAGAGCGAAGCTCCGCTCCGCTGTCCTCCGCGCTGACGCGAAGAAACTCATTTTCAATAGTATATATCATATGTTTCCCTCCCGCAGTGACCCTCGGGCCACTGATATTTATCTTCTGTGAACTATTTTATCACCGAACGCAAAATAAATCAATTCAAATCCGAAAGGAAGCGGCTTTAAAATGAAGGTTTATGTTATCCACGGTCCCAACATGAATATGCTCGGAATAAGAGAGCCGGATATCTACGGAAGGCAGACCTATGACGACCTTGTCGAATATATCCGCGCGCGCTGCGAAGAAAACGGCATTGAGCCCGAATTCTTCCAGTCGAACCACGAGGGCACGCTCGTCGATATTATTCAGCAGGCGTATTACAAGAAGGCAGACGCGATAATAATCAACCCCGCCGCCTATACGCATACGAGTATAGCCATACACGACGCTCTGAAGGCGGTCGGCCTGCCGGCTGTAGAAGTGCACCTGTCAAACATTTCCGCGCGCGAGGACTTCCGGGAAAACTCATATATAACCCCCGCCTGTGTTAAAACATATATAGGCTTCGGTTTCGAGGGCTACGAAAAAGCCGTGAGGCATTTGAAAAAGCACTATTCCGAGGATTGAAGAAAAAAGTTTACAAAGCGTTAACCGATTCCCGGTCTCTTTGATATAAAATAAACTCAAGAGACAGAAGACTTATCGGGGGAAGAAGATGACAGGCTATATCAAGGCGTTCAAGCCGGAGCTCAAGATAAAGGACTATGAGCTCTACAAAGGCGTATACTGCTCCGAGTGCAGAGTACTCGGCAAACTTTATACCCCGATAGCGCGGATGCTTTTGAGCTATGATTTCACCTTTCTCTCGATAGTCCGTTTGGCGCTTCGGGAGAAGTGCTCAAAGTTTGAAAACGGACGCTGCTGCGTGAATCCCGCGAAGAAGTGCCTCAAGTGCACCGAGGATGCGGAGCTTGAGCGCAGCGCGGATGTGGTTATAATCGTATCCTATTACAAGCTGCTCGACGATATCGCGGACGGCGGATTTTTCAAACGCCTTGCCTGCAGGCTGATAAAGCCCGCGCTCTCGCTCATGCACAGAAAGGCGGCTAAACGGCAGGAGATGCTTGACCGCGCCGTTGCATCCGCAATGAAAGAGCAGGAGAAAATCGAAAAATCCGGCACCGCTTCGCTCGACGAGGCCGCCGACCCGTCGGGCAAGATGCTCGCCGCGATATTCTCTCAGGGCTATTACGGCGAGGACAAAATGCAGCTTTGGCGCTTCGGCTATCTTCTGGGCAGATGGATATATCTGCTCGATGCCGTAGATGATATAGAAAAGGATATAAAGAGCGGGTCGTACAATCCGCTCAAATCGAGATTCCCGGACGCCGAGAGCGTCTCGGGCGAGGATTTTAAAAATTTTGCCGCAGAGCGCCTTGACCTCACGGCGGGCGAGACGGCAAATGCGTTGGACGAACTGAAGCTCAACCGATTCGGGGATATAATCGAAAATATTGTCTGCGACGGAATGCTGTCTTCGCAGACCGAGATATTAAAAAAGAAGCAGGGAGGTGCGAAGAATGAAGAAGAATCCGTTCTCGGTGCTCGGAGTGCCGGACACGGCGAGTGACGAAGAAATAAGAAATGCTTACAGAGAGCTTGCCCGCAAATACAGTGACTTGTCGGACGACGGCAGAATGCAGGAGATAAACGACGCATACGATCAGATAGTCATGCTCAGAGGCGGACTCGGCGGATCATCGTCCTCATCGTCTTCGCGCTCCTCGTCTTATGCGGGCAATATGTCCGATTTGTCTGATATACGTGAAAAGATACGCGGCGGAAGAATAGAGGACGCCCTCGTTCTGCTCGACGGTATACCCGAGCAGTATCGCACGGCGGAGTGGTACTATCTCAAGGGCGCGGCTCAGCAGAGGCGCGGCTGGCTCGACTATGCGTCGGAAAACTTTGACCGCGCATGCAGTATGGACCCGAACAACCGCGAATATGCGGCGGCCAAGGAGAATCTCGACGCGTCGAAGAACGGCGGTTTCCGTAGCGCCCGCAGATCGTCGAGCGGATGCAGTGCCTGCGATGTTTGCTCCGGTCTGCTCTGCGCCGACTGCTGCTGCGAGTGCATGGGCGGCGATCTTATCCCTTGCTGCTGAGGATTGATCTTGATATGAAACAGGAAATGAAAAAAACATCCAAAATAGCTCTCAGCGCCGTCTTTGCGGCGCTGTCTGTCGCTCTGATGGCGTTAGTCTCGATTATCCCGAATCTCGAGCTGGCGCTCCCTGCGATATCGGGTCTGTTCGTCGCGGTCATAGTCATTGAAGTTGACAAAAAATGGGCGCTCGGCGTGTGGGCGGCGGTGTCCCTGCTGTCGCTGACAGTCGTTCCGAATAAAGAGTCTGCGATAATCTACACGGTCTTTTTCGGCTATTATCCCGTGCTCAAGGCCGTGCTGGAGAGCAAAACGCCGCGCGCAGTCGAATATATTATAAAGATTCTGACCTTTTCGGTCGTTATGTCGCTTTCGTATTTTCTGATGATAAAATTTATGGGCATCGACCCCGACCTGCCGGATTTCCTCGGCAAGTGGGCGATACCCGCGATAGCGATTCTCGGAATTATTACCTTCCTGCTCTACGATTACGCGCTCTCAAAGCTTATCACGTTCTACTGTCTGCGCCTGAGCAAAAGACTCAGAAAGATACTCAAATAAAAACGTACCGTTAGCGCGGTGTTTGTAAAACATAAACCGACCTGTGGCTCATAGGTCGGTTTTTTATGTTATTGCAAGGCGCCTTTTATCGGTTCGGGCAATTGGGATTTGCGGTGCCGTTTTTGTTATATCAATTCTCCCTCGCACAGGTCATCGCCGCAGGCGGTGATTTTTACTTTGTGCAGCCCGTGCGAGCAGCCGCTCTTTACCCTGACGGGTGTGTAGTTCGCCGTATAGCCCTGAACACTGCCGTCGCGCAGCTTCTCCTCAAACAGCACCTCGACCGTCCTGCCTATTTGCGAGCGCAAAAATTCCCGGCGCACTTCGTTAGCCGCCGCTATCATCTCGCGGCTTCTGCGCTCTTTTTCGGCGTTTTCTATAACCTCGGGGAACTCCGCCGCGCGCGTGCCCGCTCTGCGTGAATAGGGGAACACATGGACTTTTTCGAAGCCTGTCTTTTTGACAAATTCGAGTGAGGTCTCGAAGTCCTCCCGCGTCTCGCCCGAGAAGCCGACCATAACGTCGGTGGTCAGCGTCGCGTCCTCAAACTCGTCTCTGAGCCTCTTGCAAAGCTCCTCGTATTCGGCCGAGGTGTAGTGGCGGTTCATGCGCTTCAGAGTCTTGTCGCAGCCGCTCTGGAGCGATATGTGAAACTGCGGGCAGAGCTTTTTGCATTCGGCGAGCCTTTTTGTAACTTCCGGGGTCATGTGGTCGGGCTCGAGAGAGCCGAGACGCACGCGCTTTATCCCGTCAAAAGAGGCGGCGAGCTCCACGGCGTCGCAGAGATTCAAACCGCAGTCCGTGCCGTAGGCCGAAAGATTTATGCCGACGAGGACTATCTCCGAGAAGCCCTTCCTTTCGAGCGAGGATATCTCTTTTCTTATGTCCTCAAGCGGCTTTGAGCGCACCCGTCCGCGCGCGTAGGGGATTATGCAGTAGGAGCAGAAGCGGTTGCAGCCGTCCTCAATTTTGACCGTCGCCCTCGTGCGCTCGCGGAAGTCCTCTATCAGCTCGCCGGAGAATTTTTCGCCGTTTTCGTGCTCTGAGATACGCACTATTCTCTCGCGCGTGCGGAAAAATTCGTCTATCATATCTGGTATCTGCCTGTTCGAGCGGTTGCCCGTGACAATATCCGCCTGAGTCAGCAGCCGCGCGTCCTCGGGGAACGCCTGCGGCATACAGCCCGTGAGCACTATCACGGCGTCAGGGTGCAGCTTTTTGAGATGGCGCACATTCTGTCTCGTTTTGCGGTCGCTCTCGGCGGTTACGGTGCAGGAGTTTACTATATAGACATCCGCGTCCTCGTTAGCCCCGACGCATTCGAAGCCGCGCTTTATCAGCGCCTGCTCCATGGACTGCGATTCATATTGATTGACCTTGCACCCGAGGGTGCAGAATGCGACCTTCATATCATCACCGCGGCAAAAGCCGCCCTTCCTTTGAGTTTTGCAGTGAAATTATACAGCATTTCGCGCTCTTGTGCAAGTCCGACGGGCTAAGAAGCGGTCGGGCGGCATATATCTTTAATGCTGCTTATATTTGCTTTTGATTTTCGGGAGATGATGTTATGAACCGTAAGCTTAAAACCACTCTGTGCGCCGCGCTCGTCCTGCTGCTGACGCTCTCCTGCTGCTGCGTCGGCTTTGCCGATGAGCCCATGCCCGTCACCGTCAAGGCGAAGGCGGCGGTGCTCATGGATGTCGGCACGGGTAAAGTCCTCATGAGCATGAACGCCGACGAGAAGCTCTATCCCGCATCTGTCACAAAGATAATGACGCTGCTGCTCGTGACCGAAGCGCTCGACAGCGGCAAGATAACCCTCGACGACACCGTCACCGCCTCATCCTCTGCCGCGTCCAAGGGCGGCTCGCAGATATGGCTCAAGGAGGGCGAGCAGATGACCGTCGAGGAGCTGCTCAAGGCGACCGCCGTCTACAGCGCCAACGACGCCTGCACCGCTCTGGGTGAGCTGCTGGCGGGCAGCGACGAGGCTTTTACCGCAATGATAAACGAGCGCGCCCGTCAGCTCGGCATGAAAAATACCCATTTCGATAACTGCACGGGGCTCGACGATACGACTACAACGCATCTGACGACCGCCATGGATGTTGCGATAATGTCGCGCGAGCTGCTAAAGCACGAGAGAATAACAAAATATACGACCATATGGATGGACTCCCTGCGCGGCGGCGCCACGGAGCTTGTCAACACGAATAAGCTCGTCAGATTCTATAAGGGCACGACGGGGCTAAAGACGGGCACGACCGCAAAGGCCGGGTGCTGTGTCTCGGCGAGCGCAAAGCGCGGCAACACGCATCTTATCGCCGTAGTTATGGGCAGTCAGACGAGCGACGACCGCTTCAACGGCGCAAAGGCCATGCTCAATTGGGGCTTTGCGAATTATTCTACGGTAACGCCTCGGATAGACCCGTCGCTGATAACCGATGTCGCTGTTATAGGCGGCGTTGCCGACTATGTTCACCCGGCTCTGCCGAAAGCCGCGTCCGTGCTCGTCAAAAAGGGCGACGAGGGAAAAATCAGGACCGATGTCGAGCTGTGCATAGATGTTAAGGCGCCCGTAGAGAAAGGGCAGGTGCTCGGTAAAGCGGTGATTCGCCTCGGAGACGAAAAAATAGGGGAGTACAATATTATAGCCCCGGAGGCCGTGCGCGCGCTGACCTTTAAAGATATTTTCTTCCGTCTGCTGAAAGCTCTCGCCTGAAAACTGTATAAATAGACAAATTGAGCCCCCGCTTTTTGTCGAATAATACAAAAAAGAACGGTAATTCATATTTGTAATAAAAAGTAATTCGCAGGTGTTATAATTAGCTCGTGCGTTTTAGGGAAAAAACAAAAGAAAAGAGGAAAAGTTTGTGAAAAATTATTTCAGCCGGCTTATGTCGAGCGCGAAGAAATGGGAGTTCATCGTATGGTGGATATTCCGTCTGATTATGATAGGCGCGATGGTGAGCCTTCTGTTTACCAACCCGCCTTCTGACTTGCCGAAGACGCAGATGGCGCTTCAGCTGACCGCTAATCTTATCGGAATGTTTGCGTGGGAGATAATTCAGGCTCTGCCCGAAAAGAACTGCCTGCGCCAGCTCCCGGCTTATTGCCAGACCGTCGCCTCCGTCGGTCTGCTGCTCGCCTCGTTCGGCGGCGCGTTCCTGAATTTTTACTATACAATTTTTATGTGGGATAAGATTCTCCACCTGCTCGGCGGCGCCGAGGCGGTGTTCATGGGCTATGAGCTTGCAACCGCCATGCAAAAGCGCGACAAGAAGCAGTGCGACCTGCCGATAGTTTTGCTCTGCGCTCTCGGCTTCTCGTTCTTTATCTCCACCTGCTGGGAGCTCTTCGAGTTCAGCTTCGATCAGTTCGCGGGCGGCGATTCCCAGCATTGGTCGTATGAGCTTGCACAGGCTGCGAACAACACGAGGACCTTCTTTGACCCCCGAGATCCCGCCCGTTTCGCCCTCATAGACACCATGACCGATATAGTATTCAATACTCTCGGCGCAGTGCCGTTTTATATCATACTTAAAATAGTGCCTTATCATCATAGGGGCAAGAACAATGTCAACGATATGTTCGCCCCCAAAGGCGCGGAAAAGGAACTTGTAAAGGCAAAATGAGCTTTCGCTGTCCCGTATGCTCGCAGGAGCTTAAAAAAGAACGGAAGATATGGGTGTGCCCGCAGGGGCATACATTCGACATAGCCGCAAAGGGCTATGTGAATCTGCTGATGAGCAACTCCTCCGGCGCAAAGCGCCACGGCGACGACCGCCTGATGATAAACGCGCGGCGCGATTTTCTCTCAAAGGGCTTCTATGAGCCTCTGCGCGAGGCTCTGTATGAGGCGCTTTCGGCGGAATTTCCGCGCGGAGGCACCTTGCTCGACGCGGGCTGCGGCGAGTGTTGGTACACTTCGTATTTTAAGCGCAGACTCGATGAAGCGGGGCTTGAGCCGAATGTGCTCGGCGTGGATATCTCCAAATATGCGCTCGAAAAAGCGCCGAAAAGCTGCGGAGTCGAACGCGCGGTTGCGAGTATATATAAGCTGCCCGTGGGCGACGGCGAATGCGACGCGCTCGTCAATATATTCGCGCCCGCCTGCCCGCAGGAGTTTTCGCGCGTGCTCAAAAAAGACGGACTGTTTATAAAGGCGATACCGCTCGAAAAGCACCTGTGGGAGCTCAAGAGCGCTGTATATGACGCACCGTACGAAAACGAAGTTCCGCCGCATGAGACGGAGGGCTTTCGGCTCGTCGGCGAAAAGAAGCTGTGCTACAGCTTCACGCTCGAAAGCGCCGAAGATATCGCAGACCTTTTCAATATGACGCCGTACTGCTACAAAACCTCTCGGCAGGACAGGGAGAAGCTCGAAAAATTGAACTCGCTCGAGGTCGGAGCACAGTTTTGCGTGCTCACCTATAAAAAGCTGTAAGTCTTTGCGGCATATAATTTCATACTTTTAAAATCCCTCGGCTTATTTTTCCGAATCGGGGGATTTTTTCTGTTCTTTTTAGCGTTTGTTATTGTAAAAATCAAGTTTTCGTCGTATACTAATCCTGTATGGCAATAGGCGGGTTTCCCGCGTCAAACACGGCCGGCAGGGAAAGGAAGTAAAAATTATGCAGCTTGAACTTAAAAGACCAGAGGACTGTATGTTCGATGAAATATCTCTTGGAGAGATAATGCTCCGTCTCGACCCGGGAGCGGGCAGAATAAAGAATTCCCGTTCCTTTTCCGCTTGGGAGGGCGGCGGAGAATACAATGTCGCCCGCGGCCTGCGCCGCTGCTTCGGGCTGCGTACCGCAGTCATAACCGCCCTTGCCGATAACGAGGTCGGCAGGCTCATAGAGGACTTTATTCTTCAGGGCGGAGTCGATACCTCGTTTATAAAATGGATGAGCTATGACGGCATCGGCAGAAATGTCCGAAACGGGCTCAACTTTACCGAGCGCGGCTACGGTATACGCGGAGCCGTCGGTGTGTCCGACAGGGGCAACACCGCCGCCTCTCAGCTCAGAGCCGAGGACGTTGACTGGGATTATATTTTCGGCAAATTGGGAGTCCGCTGGCTGCACACGGGCGGAATCTTTGCCGCTCTCTCCGAGACGAGCGCGGAGACCGTTATAGCCGCAGTCAAAAAGGCCAAGGAATACGGCACCGTCGTCTCCTATGACCTCAACTACCGTCCCTCGCTCTGGAAGGGCATAGGCGGACTTGAAAAGGCTCGTCAGGTCAACCGCGAAATCGCAAAATATATCGACGTCATGATAGGCAACGAGGAGGACTTCACCGCCTGTCTCGGTCTTGAGGTCGAGGGTAACGACGCGGGACTCAAGAAGCTCAATGTCGAAGGCTATTGCAAAATGATAGAGAACGCCGTCAAGATTTATCCGAATTTCAAGGTGGTTGCGACTACGCTCAGAACCGTCAAGACAGCTACCGTCAACGATTGGAGCGCCATCTGCTGGGCGGACGGTAAGCTCTATGAGGGCATGAAGCTCGATGCGCTCGAGATATTCGACCGCGTGGGCGGAGGCGATTCGTTCGCTTCGGGGCTTATCTACGGACTTATGACCGAGGGGGAGCCTCAGTATGCCGTCAACTGCGGCATAGCGCACGGTGCGCTGGCTATGACCACGCCGGGCGACACCTCCATGGCGAGCAAGCGCGAGGTCGAGGCCGTTATGAACGGCGCGGGCGCAAGAGTGCAGAGATAAGAGAGGAGAGTAAAAAATGGATAAAGAACAAATACTTACTAAAATACAGGACTGCGGCATTGTTGCGGTCGTCAGAGCGGAGAGCGCAGACCGGGCGAGCAGAATCGCCGACGCCTGCATAGAGGGCGGCGTTGCGGCTATCGAGCTCACTTTCACAGTGCCCCATGCGGATAAGGTCATAGAGGAGCTTGCAAAGCGCTACACCCCCGATCAGATGATTCTCGGCGCGGGCACGGTTATGGATGCGCCTACCGCGAGAATAGCCATGCTCTCGGGCGCAAACTTTGTTGTCAGCCCTTATTTTGACCCCGAAACAGTAAAAATGTGCAACCGCTACAGGGTTGCCGTCATGCCCGGAATAATGACCGTCAAGGAGGCTGTCGCCGCCATGGAGGCGGGCGCGGATATCCTCAAGGTGTTCCCCGGCGACGTCTACGGGCCGAAGATAATAAAAGCCATAAGAGGGCCTATACCCTACGCGAAGATGATGCCCACGGGCGGAGTCGATGTCGATAACGCCGCCGATTGGATAAAGGCGGGCGCAGTGGCGGTAGGCGCGGGCAGCTCGCTGACGGCGGGCGCAAAGACCGGCGACTACAAAAAAATCACCGACACCGCACGCAAGTTTATTGAGAATATAAAGGCGGCGCGCGAGGGAAGATAATCCCGAAAAGAAACCGAAAGCAAAGGAACCTATATGTTTGTAGATATTGCGAAAATTAAAATAAAAGCCGGAAACGGCGGCGACGGCGCGGTGACTTTCCACCGCGAGAAATATGTCGCATCCGGCGGACCCGACGGCGGCGACGGCGGCAAGGGCGGAGACATCATATTCGAGGTCGACGACAATCTTGCCACTCTTGCGGACTTCCGCTATAAGAGAAAGTACAGCGCGCCCGACGGAAAGCGCGGCGACGGCGGACGCAGGCGCGGCAAAAACGGCGAGGATCTTGTTATCAAAATCCCGCGCGGAACGATAATCCGCGAGGCGGAGTCGAACGCGGTTATGGCGGATATGTCCGAAAAGACCTCGTTTGTTGCCGCAAAGGGCGGCCGCGGCGGCTGGGGCAACACCCATTTCAAGACCCCGACCCGTCAGACTCCCCGTTTCGCGAAAAGCGGCACTCCCGGCGAGGAGTGGGAGGTCATACTCGAGCTCAAGCTGCTTGCCGATGTCGGTTTGCTCGGCTTTCCGAACGTCGGAAAGTCCACGTTCATTTCCGTAGTCAGCGAGGCAAAGCCCATAATCGCCGACTATCATTTCACAACCATAACTCCCGTCCTCGGCGTTGTCACCATGGGCGAGGGCGAGTCGTTTGTCGTCGCGGATATCCCCGGACTTATCGAGGGCGCGAGCGACGGCGTAGGCCTCGGCCATGAGTTTTTGCGCCATGTTGAGCGCTGCCGAATGCTCCTGCATATAATAGACGCTGCGGGCAGCGAGGGCAGGGATCCGATAGAGGACTTCGAGAAAATAAACGCCGAGCTTGAAAAGTTCGACCCCGAGCTCTCGAAGCTTCCGCAGATAGTTGCGGCGAATAAGATAGACATGGCCGACGAGGCTCAGATAGAGCGCCTGCGCGAATATTTTACCTCCCACGGCTACGAGTTTTATACCATGTGCGCGCCGATTCAAGAGGGCACGGCCGAGGTCATAAACGCGGTTGCCAAGCGTCTCAAGACTCTGCCGCCGATAAAGCGTTACGAGACGCAGGAGATACCCGTCGAGATGTTCGAGCGTCAAAAGGACACGGGCTTTACCGTCCGCGAGGAGGACGGCGTTTATATTGTCGAAGCGCCGTGGCTGCTCAAGATACTTCAGTGCACCGACATGGACGACTATGAGTCGCTCCAGTATTTCCAGCGCGTGCTCCATTCGAGCGGAATACTCGCAAAGCTCGAGAGCATGGGGATTCAGCAGGGCGACACCGTTGAAATATACGATTTCGAATTCGACTATATGCCGTAACGGAGGCTTTTCACTTGATAGGAATAAGCGAAGAACTGAAAAATACAGACCCGGATTTGCTCAGCCCGCTGACTCTTGCGTTTGTGGGCGATACGGTGTTTGACCTGCTCGTCAGGGGTAATCTTGTCATGCAGGCGAACCGCCCCGTCGGCAAGCTGCACCCGCTTGCGGCAACGAAGGTCTGCGCCGCCGCTCAGGCGCGAGACGCGCGCGATATCGCGCCGCTGCTGACCGAGCGTGAGGCGGATATCTATCGGCGCGGCAGAAACGCGCACACCGGAAGAATCCCCAAGAGCGCAAGCTCCGCCGAATATCACAGCGCAACAGGTCTCGAGGCACTTTTCGGCTGGCTGTATCTCAGCGGTCGGGATGACAGGATAGAGGAGCTGTTCGAACATATCATCAATATGGAAAAATACGATGAGGTGAAGCGATGAAAGGGAAAAGCAGAAGGAAAGAGACCCTGAGCCCCTACGAGCGCCGCAAGAGACGCCTTGAAAAAAGGTTTTCCAACGCGCCGAAAACAACGGGGCAAAAGATAGCCGGCGCGGTCATAGACAATATATGCTGGATAGTCGGCTGCTCGCTCTATTCGATAGGTGTCGTGTCGTTCGCGCTGCCCAACAGCATCGCGCAGAGCGGCACTACGGGACTTGCGATAATAGTCAACCACATTTTTGAGTTTATTCCGCTGGGTACTGCGAACTTTCTGCTAAACCTTCCGCTGATGATTTTAGCCCTTGTTTTTATCGGCTGGCGCTTTGTCGCAAAGACGCTGTGGGTGACGGCAATACTCTCCGCCCTGCTCGATCTTTTCGGCAGCTTTATGCCGACCTATACGGGCGACAAGATTTTGGCGGCAATATTCTGCGGCGTGTGCACGGGTGCGGGGCTTGCGGTGGTCTTTATGCGCGGCGCGACCACGGGCGGCACGGATATCATAGGCAGGCTCGTCCACAAGGCGTTCCCGCATATCCAGATAGGCAAGGTCATCATGGCGGCGGACGCTTTGATAGTTGTTCTCGGCGCCGTTGTGTTCCGCTCGGTCGAGTCGGCGATGTATGCGGTCATAGTTATTTTCGTCAACTCCCGTCTGCTCGACTATATCCTCTACGGCACGGGCAGCGGAAAGCTGCTGCTCGCCGTGACTGAGCACGCGCAGGAGATATCCGACGCGATAACCTCGAAGATGGGCAGAGGAATCACAATTCTGCCGGTCAAGGGCGGCTACACGGGCAAGGAGAAAAGCATGGTCGTCTGCGCCGTGAAGAAAAACGAGGTGCCCCACCTGACGAAGATAATCAGGCAGGTGGATACCGAGACGTTTATAATCATAACCGAAGCCGGTGAAATTCTCGGCGAGGGCTTCATTGCGCCCGGAGTCAACTGAATAACAAAGCGCGGAGGCTTTTTGTGAACCTCCGCGCTTTGTTAAAAATTTTTTCCAAAACAGGTGAGAAAATCCGCAGACTTCTGCGACAATATAAGTGAAAGGCGGGACGCCGCCTCGAAAGGATTGATCCAATGCACAACGGTGAGAGTAGCTACCGCCGTTTTGTCGAGGGCGACCAAAGCGCGTTTGACGAGCTCATGGACGCCTATCGCGACAGACTGATATTTTTTATCAAGGGTTATGTCGGCTCCGCGGAGGAGGCGCAGGACATAGCCATGGATACCTTTGTCGAAATTCTCGTGCATCCGGGGCGTTTCCGCTTCAAAAGCTCGTTCAAGACCTACATATATTCCGTTGCAAGGCATAAAGCGGTCGATTTTCTGCGCAAAAAACGCACCGTGCCCGACAGCGAAAAGGAGATTTGGGACGAGAGCGCCATTGATTCATTCTACAGGCGCGAGGACGCGAGAACCGTGCGCGAATGCATGGACAGACTGAACGGCGATTACAGAACCGTGCTGTATTTGGTTTATTTTGAGGAAGTGGACGGCGACGGTGCGGCAAAAATTATGGGCAAAAGCAAAAAGCAGCTTGCGAATCTCCTCTACAGGGCGAAGCAGGCGCTTAAAACCGAGCTCGAAAAGGAGGGCTTTTGCTATGAAGACAGATAAAGAATTCAGAGATGAAGTTTATGCCCGCGCTTCAAAGGAGCGGGTGAGAATAAAAAGACGCAACCGTATGATAATGACCGCCGTGCCGTGCTTTGTTATCGCGATCGCCGCCGCAGCGACAGCGGTTTATTATTCGAATTTGCCTCCCACTAAGGACGCGGCGCCCATATCTGTCGCCGGATATAATACTTCGGAGAAGAATGCCGACAGCCTCGACGATGCGGAGCAGGCCCTGACCGAGGCGCAGAAGCCGGGCGGCACAGGCGATTTTGCCTATGAGACGGTTGCGGCGGGTGCATCGGCTGCAAAGAACAAGGATCCGGCTGCACCGACGAAAAATAACGACAAGACGGGCGAAGCCGCCGCCTTAGGCTATGACTTTAAGGCTTTTTCGGATAAGACAGATTCGAATAAAAACGGCACGCACGACATACCCGACGTTATAGTGATAAAGAGCAAAAAGGAGCTTGAAGAATATCTCGCGGCTCAGGAGAAATACGGAGCGCTGAGCGAAGAGCTGAAGGCGGAGCTTTTGAGCAAGGATGACGGATTTTTCGGCAGAAACACCGTCGCCGTCATAGCGGCGGACAGCGAATACGAATTAGTAAGCTGCCGCGCCTCGGACTCTGACGGTACGCTCGCCGTCTCTGTCAAAAAGAAAGAAAACGCACAGGGAGTCGGCTGCCATATGCTGCTGACCGTATATAACAGACAGTTTAACGACGTTGTCCTCACGGACGCGTAAAACGAAAGGGGAGGAAAGAAATGAAGCTCAAAAAATTGGCGGCTCTTTTGCTCTGCGCCGCAGTTATGCTGCCTCTTGCGGCGTGCGTAAAAAAGCCGGGCGGTTCGGAAAATTCGAGCGGCACGAGCAGTTCGGAGAGCACTGCGGTGACTCCGGCAAAAGACAAAGATACCTCAATAGTCGCTACCGATAAGAGCCGCAAGGGTCCTGCCGTTCAGGATCTGATGAAGGGTATAACCAAGGACAAGGGTGTGTCCAAAAAGCCGGACAGCCGCTTTGAAAACGCCGCCGCATCGTTTGCGCTCGACCTTTTCAGGGACGAGTACAAGTCGGGCAGAAAGACCCTTGTTTCGCCCCTCTCCGTTTTTACCGCACTCGCCATGACACAGAACGGAGCGGAGGACAGAACTCTTTCGGAGATGCAAAAGACCCTCGGAGGGCTTGACCGCGATGTTCTGAACGCCTATATGAACGCATATCTCGCCGAGCTCACCGGCAAGGACAGCGCGCTGAAATGCGCAAACTCTCTCTGGATAGACAGCAGGCTCGATGTCAAGACCTCTTTCCTCCAGAAGAACGCGGATTTCTATTCGGCGCAAGCCTACAAAGCGGATTTCACAAGAAAAAATACCGTAAATGAGATAAATTCGTGGGTGAACAAAAACACGAACGGCATGATAAAGAAGCTTGTCGACGAGTTCGACCCCCTCACGGTCATGGTGCTCATGAACGCGCTCTGCCTCGAGGCGGAGTGGGATGATCCCTATACCGACAACTGTGTGCGCGAGGGCACGTTCAAAAATGCCAAGGGCAATCTCGTCAAGGCGGAATATATGTATTCGCAGGAGACGGAATATATCGAGACCGAGAATGCCACGGGCTTTGTCAAATATTATAAAGGCGGCAAGTTTGCCTTTGTCGCGCTTTTGCCGAACGAGGGTACGAACATCGACAGCTATATCGCCTCGCTGACGGGAAAGGGATTTCTCGGTGCGCTGAATTCGAGAAAGAATACTCGGGTCAACACGCAGATGCCGAAGTTCAAGTGCGAATACAGCAACTCGCTCGTCGACACTCTCAAGAAAATGGGCATGAACACGGCATTTGACGGGGACAGGGCAAACTTCTCGTCCATGGCTACCTTAAAGAACGAAAATATTTACATAAGCGATGTTATTCACAAGACCTTTATCGAGGTTGCCGAAAAGGGCACACGCGCAGGAGCGGCGACTGCCGTTATCGCAGCAAAGAGCGCAGCAATGCCTGTCGAACAGCCGAAGGAAGTAAGGCTCACAAGACCGTTTGTCTATGCGATAATAGATACCCAGACCAATCTGCCGCTCTTTATCGGCGCGCAGACGGATATTTAAGGAGGTGCGCCCGTGAAAGTCAAGAAAATGCTGGCTGTTTTCATGAGCGTTCTGTCGCTTGCCGCCTGTATTTTACCGTTTTCCGGCTGCGGAAAGACCGTGGGAAAAGTTCATAACAAGGGCGTGAAAAGCGGCGCTGTACGCGACCTGACAGAGGGGATTTCAAAGAACGAATCCGCCTCAAAAGCCCCCGACGACGAATTTAAAGCCGCCGCCTCATCGTTTGCGGCAGAGCTTTTCAAAGATAACTATTCAAAGGGCAAGACGACGCTTGTGTCGCCGCTGTCCGTGCTTACCGCGCTCGCGCTGGTGCAAAACGGCGCTCAGGGCGATACGCTCGCCCAGCTTGAGCAGGCTCTCGGCGGACTTGACCGCGACACGCTCAACGCCTATATGCGCGCCTACTGCGACTTCCTGACCGAGAGCGACGAGCTGAAAATCGCAAATTCCGTCTGGACGGACAGCAGTGCAGAGGCAAAGCGGGCTTTCCTGCAAAAGGCGGTGGACAGCTACTCGGCGCAGCTTTTCTCAGCGCCCCTGAGCGACCCGAAAACCGTAGAGAGCATAAACTCGTGGGTCAAAAAGAACACCGACGGAATGATTCCCAAGATAATCGAAAAGGCGGACCGTTATGCCGTTATGATGCTTGTAAACGCCATAGCGTTCGACGCGAAGTGGGAAACTCCGTATAAGAGAAGCGATATAGAGAAGCTTGAATTCACCTCGTATTCCGGCAGCAAAAAGAAAACCGACTTTATGTGCTCGACCGAGAACATATATCTCAAGGACGGCGGCGCGGTCGGCTTCATGAAGCCCTATAAGAACGGCCGCTTTGCTTTCGCGGCGCTGCTGCCGGATGAAAATACGGGCATTGATGATTATGTTGCGTCCCTGAGCGGAGATAAGCTGATGAAAATTTTCTCGTCGGCTAAGCGCGGCAATGAAGTCAACGTCAAAATGCCGAAGTTCAAGGCGGAGTACAGCACGCAGCTTATCGATACGCTCAAAAAGATGGGCGTGAAGGACGCATTTGACAACAAGACTGCGGACTTCTCCTCGCTCGTAGAGAACAGAGACGCCTATATTGCAACGGTAGTTCACAAGACCTTTATCGAGGTGGACGAGAACGGCACGCGCGCCGCCGCGTCAACGCTCGTCGGCGCCGATACAATGAGCCTTATGGAGCCGTATAGCGTGTGCCTCAACCGTCCGTTTGTCTATATGATAGTGGACACCGAAACGAACCTGCCGCTGTTTATCGGCGTGCAGACCGAAATATAATACGATACCTCTACCTCTATTTTCCCCCAAATAGGATGACCCCGCCGGTTGATTTTACCCGGCGGGGTCGCTTACTTTTATGATTATATTTTACTGCCGATAATTTTTCAGCTCGTCCGCTTCTTCTATCTCTATCTCCGGATCCTCTCCGAGAACCGGCGGCGCGGAGTCCGCGGCGGTTAGCTGCTTTATCCATTTTCGGCTCTTGAATCTTATCAGGCAGAGTAAGGATTTCGGCGTGTCCTCCGCGATATACATCGCAATTATCAGCACATAGAACGGAACGTCTGTCAGGAATCCGAGCGTGGTCACTATCGGTATACTAAATAAAAACAGCGCGCCTATGTCGAGGAACATTCCTATTTTCGTGTCTCCGCCGGCTCTGAATATGCCGACCACGCAGACATACGAGATGTTTCTGACTCCTATCCACAGCGAGTAGATGAGCAGGAGCGTCGACGTCATCTGCCGGGCGCCCTCCGTCTCAATGGGCAGTATCCGCAGCAGCGGATTGCGCAGGAATATCATGGCGACTCCTGTCAGCACTCCGAGCAGGGGAACGAGCTTTATGAACCGCTTGCCCATGGAGTAGGCCTCATCCGCCTTGCCGGCGCCGACCGCCTTGCCTGTCATTATCGAGCAGGCGTGGCAAATGCCGACGAAGAAGACGAAGGCTATCTGTTCTATCGAGCTGAATATCGTATATGCGGCGTAGTTTTCGCTGCCCTGACGCGCATAAACCATGGCATAGACATTGGTGCCTACTCCCCAGAGCAGCTCGTTGAGCATTATCGGGGCACAGACACGCAGGAACTTTTTGAAAAATTCAATATCCTTCTTGAAAAATTCGCCGATCGGCGCGTGGATGATATTCTTTTTCGCGTTGCCTATCACAAAGAGCAGCACCGCCTGAACGACCATGGCTATGGCCGTCGCTATCGCCGCACCGCGAAGCTTCAGCGCGGGGAAGCCCAGCTTGCCGTATATGAGAATGTAGTTGAGCACGGTGTTTGTCGCAACGGACGCTATCGAGCAGGCGAGCGGCGTGTGAACGTCCTCGGTCGAGCGCATGACGGTGCTCGTGACAAGCGAGATGGCGACAAAAATTCCGTAGGGCGCAACGGCCTGCAAATACTGCACTCCGGCGGCTATGACCTCCTCCTCGGAGGTGAAAACGCGCATCATCTGCTCCGGGATTGCGAGCACCGATACAGTGTATAATGCACCCACGGCAAGCGAGAGTATGAGCCCTATGCCGTAGCTGCGGCGGATGCTCCGTCTGTCGTTTATGCCCCAGAACTGCGCCGTCATTGTCGCCGTGCCGGAGCTTATTCCGAACAGGGCGAGGTTCAAAAGAAAACCCCAGCGTCCCGCGACACCTATCGCCGCCGTGCTGACGTTGCCGAGTCCCACGGTCATTGCGGTATCGACGAGCTGAGCGCATGAGGTCAGCAGCTGCTGGAGGGCGATGGGTATCGCCAAAGAAAACATTTTTTTGTAGAAACCCGAGCGGGTCGAATTTGACATTTGACTGTTATTATCTCCTGTTTCTTATTCTTCGATCGCGGCCTTTGCGCTGTTTATTCCGTGAAACACGGTCATATCGAATTTCGGCTCGCGGTCGTAAGTGTAAAGTCCGTTTTGCTCCTGCTCTATGTCGTAGAGCTGCGTGTAGCAGAAGCCGAACATCAGCTCGTTGCCGAGCAGGGCTTCGGTGAGCCCTCTGTATCTCTCGATAAACTCATTCTCTGTTCTTGGCGCGTTGCCGTAGCCCCAGGCATTTTCGTCCTGCTCGCCGACGACCCACTTTATGCCGCCGTATTCGCTGACGAAGGTGGGCTCGCCCGCGTATTTCTGGCGGCTGTCGTGCCTGTCAAACAGAGTGCCGTCCGAGACGAGCTTATCGTAATTTTCTTTGAATATCTTCGGATCCTGCTCATAGTCGTGAACGTCGAAGATGTCGCTCATAACATGGAAATTTCCGCTTGTGTCGATGCACGGGCGGGTGCTGTCGAGCTGTTTTGTGATTTTGTAAACCGTTTCGAGCAGCTCGTCTCTCTGCTGTCTTCCGTCGTAGTCCCAGGTTTCATTGAACGGGCACCAGCCGATTATCGACGGGTGATTGAAGTCACGCTCCACTCCCTCGCACCATTCGGGCAGAATTCCGTAAATCGCGTCGGGCGCAGAATAGTCAAGTCCCCAGTTCGGATATTCGCCCCATACCAAATAGCCCATGCGGTCGCAGTGATAGAGAAATCTCTGCTCGAACACCTTTTGATGCAGTCGCGCCCCGTTAAAGCCGGCGGCTAAAGATATCTCGATATCTTTTATCAGATCGCTCTCGTCGGGCGCGGTGTATATGCCGTCGCGGTAGAAGCCCTGGTCGAGCACAAGACGCTGAAAAACCGATTTGCCGTTGATGAGATATTTGAATCCGTCGAGGCGGATGTCGCGCAGACCGAAGTAGCTTTTTACCGTGTCGTCGCCGAAGGTGATAACAAGGTCATAGAGCCTGCCGCAGCCGACCTCCCACAGGTGCTTTTCGAGCAGCTTTATTTCGCCCGAGACGCAGTCCGCCGAGCTTTGGCAGTCGCAGATGCCGACTATCTTGCCGTCGTAGAGAACATCTATTCCGAGCTCACCGCTGCCGCAGAGCTCGCAGGAAAAGGCGACGGAGGGGTCGGTCGGGTTCGGGAAAAGCTTTATGCTTTTTATGTAGCTCTCGGGCACGAACTCGACCCATACGGTCTGCCATATTCCCGTTGTGCGGGTGTAGTCGCAGTCGTGCGAATGAAGCCGCTCGCTCTGCTTTCCGCGCGGGACGAGCGGATTTCTCACATCGTCTCGGGCTTCAACGGCTATCGAGTTTTTGCCGACTTTCAGAAACCGCGTGATGTCTCCGGAAAACGAGACGTAGCCGCCCTTGTGGTGCATGGCCTCTTCGCCGTTTATATAAACCGCAGCGTCGTAGTCAACGGCGCCGAAGTGCAGAATAACTCTGCCGTTAAGATTACTTTCGCTTATTTCTATGTCGCGCCTGTACCACACGCAGTTTAAAAAATCGGTGTTTTCGACGCCGGAGAGACGGCTTTCGGGACAGAACGGGACGATGATTTTTGATTTGAGGTGCTCGGCGTGCTGAAGCCCGCGCTCCCTGCCGCTGACGCTGTTATCGATTTCGAATTCCCATTCGCCGTTGAGGTTGAGCCAGTTTTCTCTTTCAAATTGCGGATTCGGATGCTCCGCTCGCGGAATAAGATTTGCCATTTATTTATTTCCTTTCAAGATATATTACTTGCTGAAATATGTCGCCTCAACCATCGCGCAAAGCGCGTGATAGACGGGGAGAGTCAGCTCCTGAACCTTAAACGTCTCGCTCTCGGGCAGGCGCAGACAGACGGTGCACAGCTCGCTCATAAGGCTCGGCTTCTCGCCCGTTATGCCAATGCTCTCTATGCCCATGGCGGTTGCGACCTTGACGGCGTTTACTACATTTGCGGAGTTGCCGGAGGTGCTCAGCGCAATAAGCGCGTCGGGGCTCGAGGAAGCATATGCCCAGACCTGCTGAGCGAATATCATGTCGGCCGCTATATCATTTGCAAAGGCGGTGTTCAGTCCCTCGTGCGCGCTGAGCGCAACCGCGGGCAGTGCGCCCTGAAGATGATTTGCGAGATACTCGCCGTCCTTTATTTCCGAGAAAGCCTCTCTCTGCTTGTCGTCAAGCTCTCTTGTGAGCAGAAAGCCCTTCATCAGCTCGCCGACTATGTGCTGCGCGTCCGCCGCGCTTCCGCCGTTGCCGCAGATAAGCAGCTTACCGCCGCGGTCGTAGCAGGTGCACATAACGTCATATGCGCGCTTTATATCCTCTCTTATACTCGCGAGGGCGGGGTAGCGGACAAAGAGCTCTTCGAAAATTTCTTTTTCTCTGTTCATGTTTCTCCTCCGTTTGCCGCGGCGTCGAGCGCGATTACAAGCGACGCCAAGTCGCCTATCTTTTCGCCGAGCCCTGCGGGAATTATTTTGCATTCCGCCGTCTGCTTAAGAGCCTCGCGGTGCAATGCTTTTTCCATGCTGTCTCTGAGAAGCTGCCCCGAGCGGGCGAAGATGCTGCCGATTATTATAGCCTGCGGGTCAAGTATATCGGCGATTATTGCGAGTCCCTCGCCGAGCTTTTCTCCGCAAATTTTATATACTTCAATAGCTGTCTCGTCGCCGTTTTCGGCTGCCTCGGCGGCGATTTTTGCCGTTATGCGTCCTATTCCCTCGGCGTCCCTGCACATGAGCGTGCTCCCGCCGTTTTCAATGGTTTTTCTCGCCATAGCCTGTGCGAGACGGCCTATTCCGCCGCCGCTGCAAAAGCCCTCGAACGAGCCGCGCTTGCCGTAGCCCACGGGGCCGTCCTCGGCGATTCTCATATGCCCGACTTCGCCCGCCATGTCGTTCGAGCCGCTGTAAAGCCTGCCGTCGAGTATAAGCCCCGCGCCCATGCCCGTGCCGAAGGTCAGGAAAACCATGTTGCGCAGTCCTTTTCCCGCGCCGAACCTCCATTCGGCGAGCGCGCAGGCGTTGGCGTCGTTTTGCAGATAAGCGTCAAACCTGAACCGCTCCTCTATCATGTCGACTATAGGCACGCAGTCCCAACCCGGGAGATTGGGCGGAGAGAGGATAACGCCGCGCCTGCTGTCAAGCGGACCGCCGCAGCTTATGCCCGCGCAAAGGATATCCTCGGGAGAAAGCGCGTTTCTTTTGAGCAGCTCTTCAACATTGTCGAGCAGCTCTGCGGTCACGGCACGCCAGCCGCGCGAGACTCTTGTCTCGAAGCGAAGTTTGTCTGTTATTATGTCCTCGACGCCGCCATGAGTCCTGCCGAGCAGGACGGCGCATTTTGTTCCGCCGATGTCTATACCTATTATATATTTTTTCATTAATTATCACTTCCGCTTTTACTGCACACATATTATATACATAAATCTTTTTTCAGTCAATCGGATAAACAGGCAAATATAAGAAAAACTACTGTATATAGCGTTGACGGAGGAAGAAAAATGGTTCTGACGATATTGAGAATATTAATACTTTACGTTCTTGCGACTGCGGCGGTCAGAATAATGGGAAAAAGGCAAATAGGGGAGCTTCAGCCGTCGGAGCTTGTTATAACCATTCTGCTCTCCGAAATCGCGGCTATACCCATGCAGGATACGGATATACCCCTGCTCAATTCCGTAGTCGCGGTGCTTCTGCTCGTGGCGTTCGAGATAATCAGCTCGGTTATCTCCATGAAGAGCCGCGGCGCGCGCAGACTGCTCGAGGGCAACGCCGTGACCGTCATACGCGACGGCAGGATAGACCAGAAGGAGATAAAACGCCTGCGCTATACCGTTGACGATTTGCTGACCGCTCTGCGGCAAAAGGATGTTTTTGATATCTCCACTGTCGGCTATGCCGTGCTTGAGACGAACGGCAAGCTCTCGGTCATGCTGAAGCCCGACGAAAACGCTCTGACGGCAAAGACGCTGAGGCTCTCTCTGCCGGACCCCGGTATGCCGTGCCTCGTTATCAGCGACGGAAAGGTCATTCGCGAGCATTACGACGACTGCAATATGAACGACAGAGAATTAAAACGCCTGCTGAGAGCCAAGGGGATGGCGGTTGAGGATGTGCTGATAATGACCGTTGACCGCGACAGGAACGCAGTTATAGTCGAAAAGGAGAAGAAGATATGAAACGCTTTGCAACAGCCTTGGTTCTGCTCCTTCTGACGCTTACTCTGAGCATCGGAGCGCAGCTTATATTCTCGAAGAAAACCGACGAACTGATAACGGGTCTTGAAGCTCTGCTCTGCGCGGTCGACGCGGGGGAGAGCGAGGAGCGGGCGCTGGAAAACGTCGAGGAAGCGTGGCGCGGCTCGAAGAAAATACTGCATATCCTGCTCGTCCACCGCTCGATGGACGAGATAGAGATAAACATAAACAGCCTGTGCGAATATCTCGGCGCTGGCGACAGGGAAGCCTTGCGGCAGGCCTGCACCGAGGCGCTGATGCAGCTTGAAAATCTGCGTGACGCGGGGAGGATAACAATAGAAAATATTCTGAAAATAGCGTGATTCGCATTGACAAAATGCTCCCGATATTGTAAAGTTATTTTGTAGATATCAATAAAAAGGAGCACAGCTATGAAGAAAAAGGCGGATCCGAAAAGTATTATACTGACGATAATTCTCATAATAACTTATGTTTTGTCTGTAGTGTTCAATTTCTCGCATATGTCGGACAGCACCGGCAGCAGAAAGCCGGGCTTTGCAACGGCGGGACTTTTCCTGCTCGCGGCATTTGTCTATATTCTGTTTAATCGCAAGAACAAGCGCCCGCTTGTCGTCGGCATTGTGTTCTGGTCGATTTCGCTCGCGTGCTCGATATTCGCGCTGCTGATGTATGTCGCTTACAGCGATTGGATGAGCTTCTCATATCTTTTCATGATGGCATTTCTCCCGCCGAGCTTCGGCATTGCCGCGCCGTTCAAGCCGCTCAACACGCTCTACTTTTTCATCCTCTTTGCAATACCCGCGGCAGAGCTGATATTCCATATAATTTTACTTGCAATCCGCTCAAAGAGAATTAAAAAATAAACAGATTATAACATCGCGCCTTTCGGCCGTCCCTCGTCGGGACGGTCGTTTTTGCGGCCGAAAGCCTTGATATATAAGTACTTTGCAGCATTTGCAATTTTAGAATTAATCATTCTTTTATAAATTAAACATAAAGTTAATATTATTTAATCAAACTTAACCGCGCCCCGTATTGACATAAACCGCGCAGTGATATAAATTAGGTTTGTCACGATTTATGCCCTTTTGTGCGGCGAAATATTTGTTTCGAATCAGGGCGGAATCAAATAAAGATTATCAACGGAGGAAACATGGAAAAGAAAAATGTAACCCCGACCGTGAAGCAGCTGCTTTGCGCTTCGGCAGAGAAGTACGGAGAAGAGACGTTTATAAAATTCGTGCGCAACGATGCAGTCGAAGAGCGCAGCTATGTCCGCGTTAAGACGGACAGCGAGGCGGTCTGCCGCTGGTTGAGAAGCATATCGAAAGACCGTATGCACGTCGCCGTTGTCGGCAAGACCAACTATGAATACATAACCTGCATTACCGGAGTGCTGCTCAGCGGAAACGTTGTTGTCCCGTTTGCGCCCGACATCTCCGCAAAAGAGGCTGCCGAGCTTTTCGACCGCGCAGATATCGACATGGTGCTCTATGACAGCGCTTTTGAGCAGAACATCGACGAGGTTCGCGCCAACTGCCCGAAGATAAAGCACGCGGTTGACCTTGCCGATGAGCATTTCTTCGCGGATATCTATGAAAAATATTCGGAGCGCAGTGAATTCGCTTCCCTTTCCGACTATGAGGCCGATCCCGAAAAGTGCGCGGTCATAATCTTCACCTCCGGAACAACGGGAATCAAAAAGGGCGTTATGCTCTCGATGAATGCCCTTGTAGGCAACATTCTTTATAAGGAATATATCAACATCTTCGCCGAGAGGACCTCGACCCTCTCCGTGCTCCCGATGCATCATATATACTGCTTCTCGGGCGACTATCTGAAGAACCTGTGCGACGGCGTTCAGGTCTGCCTCAACAGCAACCTCAGCGAAATCGTCACGAACCTTCAGCGCTTTGAGCCCAACGCCATGCGCGTTGTCCCGATGATAGCGCAGCACCTGCTTCAGCGCATAAAGATAGTCGCGTCGAAGAATCCCGATATGACCCCCGCCGAGGCGGCAAAGACCGTTCTCGGAAGGAACCTCAACTGGATGACCTCCGGCGGCGCTTATCTCGATCCCATTCTTGCCGAGGAGTTTGACAAGCTCGGCATAATGCTCCGCCAGGGCTACGGCATGACCGAGGTCGGCTGCCGTATCTCCGTGCCCGACAGAGGCGTTTCCATCGAGTCCGTCGGCAGAGTTATAGACATCTGCGACGTCCGCATTGAAAACGGCGAGATTCAGGTCAAGACCCCGACAATCATGCTCGGCTACTACAAGATGCCCGAGGAGACAGCGAAGATGTTCACCGAGGACGGCTGGTTCAAGACAGGCGATATCGGCTATGTCACCGAGGACAGACAGCTCTTCATCACCGGCAGAGTCAAGAATCTGATAATCCTCTCGAGCGGCGAAAACGTCTCCCCCGAGGCGATAGAGAAGAAGTTCAAGAAGCTCAGCCTTGTTTCCGAGGTTGTGGTTTACGGTGAAAAGGATCACCTTGTCGCCGAGATATATCCCGACTTCGAGCACGCGGAGCAGGAGGGCGTGAAGGATATTCCCGCCGAGATAGAGAGAAACATGGACAAGATAAATGCGGGTTCGAAATCATCCCACTTTGTCTCCGAGCTCAGATTCCGCGACGAGCCCTTTGAAAAGACCTCGAGCGGAAAGATAAAGAGAAAAGAAACCGTTGTCGGTTAAGGAGGAAAAACATGAAACCCAAGGCAGGAACAGAGGTATTTGAGCTGATTCCCTCGCAGAAGATGATAAACTTCATGCTCAAATACAGTTTCTTTCATAAGCAGGTTATCCAGATACCTATGTCGATAGTCACGAGCACCCCGATAGATTTCGATGTGCTCAAAAAGGCACTTAACATAGAGATAGAGCGCAACGACTGCATGAGACTTCGCTTCTACAAGGAGCACGGTGAGTTCTATCAGTATTTTCTCGACAAGTTCGTCGTTGAAGACGTGCCCGTTATGACCTTTTCGACCGAGGAGGAGCAGGAGGCATTCCTCACCGCCGACGCACGCAAGCCCATCCGCCATTTAAAGGGTGAGGACTTCCGCATCATCTTCTTCAACTCCTTCGACGGCAGATACGGAATATATATCAATGTCACCCATCTGTGCATGGATGCCGCCGCGGTATTTGTGTTCTTCTCCGATCTGCTTGCGGTCTATGACCATCTCAAGAACGGCAAGCCCATGCCGCGCCCGCTCGGCGAATACAAAAAGACGATAAGAAAAGAACTCGCCATAGTCGCCGACGAGAAGAAAATGAAAGAGGAGGAGGAGTTCTACACCCAGTTCTTCCTCAAGGACGGCGACCCGCTCTATGCCGGCGTTCACGGACCCGAGCTGCTTGAAAAAGAGCGCAAGAGAAAGCATGACCCGTCTCTCAGAGCTCCGTCCTGCTTCGACCCGATACACGACAAGGCCGAGCTTGCAAAATTCGATGTCTCCAAAGAGGACAGCGACAAGATACTCGCCTTCATGCAGTCGAGCGGAGTCAGCCCCGAGTGCCTTGTTCAGCTCGCAATGCGCCTGCATATTTCCAAGATAAACTACAGGACGAACGACTCCTATTTCGTCACCCTCTGCACACGCCGCAGGACTCTCGCCGAGAAGCGCTCCGGCGGTACTCTCGCAGAGCCGCTGCCGTGGAGAATAGTCCTGCCCGAGGAGCTGACCTTTACAGAGGCGCTCGACAAGATGGCAGAGCTTCAGATGACCCTGTTCAAGCATATGGACTACCCCTATCTCGAGTGCCGCGAGCTTGTAAGAAGACTGTTTAACTACAGCCCGATAGCAGCCTCGTCCTCGATGATGTTCTCGTGGTTCCCGATAGGCAAGGACACGATGAACGGTTGGGATTACGAGTTCTCGGGCTACAGCCTCGGCAGATACATCATGCCGCTCTACAGCTTCGCAATGTATGACTCGCACACAGGCTGCTTCAAGTTCTCATATCTGCATCGCACGAATATGATAACCTCCGAGCACATAAAGGCCCTGCACGAAAAGACCGTCCGCGCGCTGCTTCTCGGAGCGGAAAACCCCGACAGAACGCTCGGCGAGATACTCGATATACTTTAAAAAGGAGAGACAGTCATGCTTGAAAAGATAGCCGCAATAATCTGCGAATATGTCTATATTGACCCTGCCGAGATTACCGAGCAGGCCAATCTCAGAACCGATATCGGTTTAAGCTCGCTTGACCTTATGAGCGTCGCCTCGGATTTGGAGAGCACCTTCGGAGTGAAGATCACCGAGAGAGCCATTCTCACCTCCAAGACCGTCAAGGACCTCATGAACTGCGTAGCTGAATAATTACCGAACATCAGCAAAAAGACCGACCCCGGAGTTTCCGGAGTCGGTCGATTTTTTTATTCGGTTAAATTTTCATCGCAACATCGTATGCGCGCCATACGACGGAGCGCAGGTTGCCCACGGCGAGGCAGTCGCCGACAAGATGAACCTTGCCGGACTTCTCGGCAAGCGGGGCGGGGATATAGCCCGCGCAGCTTATGACGGAATCGCAGTCTATATTGATATCCTTGCCGTCCTTGCCGGTGCAGACGATGGAGCCGTCCCTGACCTCCTTGAGAACAGTCTCAAGATAGACGGGAGTTTTATGCAGGGCGAACCACTCTCTGAGATAGGAGGAGTTTGCAAGGCAGACGCCGGTCTGACTCACAAGATCGTCCTTCATCTCGACGATTATCGGATTCTTGCCCTGAAGCGCGAGCTCGTAGGCTATTTCGCAGCCGGTCAGACCGCCGCCGATAACCGCTACGGTGTTGCCGACCGCTGTGCCGTTGAGGTAGTCGCAGCCCTCGATCATCTTCTCGTAGCCGGGAACCTTCCTGAGAAGTCTGGGAGTGGCGCCGGTGGCGATGATAACGGGGTCGCTGCCGAAGGCGGAGATATCCTTTATCTCGTCGTTGAGCTTAACCTCTATGCCGAGCTTCGTCATCTGGCGTCTGTACCACTCGAGCAGGTCGCGGAGCTTGCCCTTGTAGGACTCTGCGCTTGCGGGAATGAATGTTCCGCCGAGCACGCCGCTCTTCTCGTGGATTATCGGATTATGCCCGCGGAGCTTGAGCACGCGAGCCGCCTCCATGCCGCCTATGCCGCCGCCGACAATGTGGACGGTCTTGGGCGAATTTGTTTTCTTTATGTAGTGCTTGTTCCACTGCATCGTCTCTGCGTTGATGGCGCAGCGGGAAAGATGCAGGCTGTCGGAGAGCTCCTGATCGTTGGGAACGCCCTTGTAGTGGCACATATTGAAGCAGCCGTTGTGGCAGAGAATGCAGGGACGGATATCGTCCTCTCTGTCCTCCATCATCTTCGTGACCCACTCCTGGTCGGCGAGGAACTGACGCGCAAAGCCTGCGCCGTCGAGCTTGCCCTCCTTTATCGCGTCCGCGGCGACTCTCGGGTCGAGGCGTCCGGCGCAGATAACGGGGATATCGCAGAACTGCTTGATGTATTCGACATCCTCGAGGTTGCAGTTCTCGGGCATATAGATGGGCGGGTGAGCCCAGTACCATGCATCGTAGGTGCCGTTGTCGCAGTTGAGGCAGTCGTAGCCCGCATCCTGAAGATACTTGACGGCTCTCTCGGACTCAGCCATGTCGCGTCCTACTTCGGTATAGGCCTCGCCCGGGAGCGCGCCCTGACGGAAGCCCTTTGTCTTGGAAATTATGCTGTAGCGCAGGGAGACGGGGAAATCGTCGCCGCACGCCTTCTTGATAGCCTGAACGACCTCGACCGCGAAGCGGTAGCGGTTCTCGAACGAGCCGCCGTATTCGTCGGAGCGTTTGTTTACATACTTGAGGGTGAACTGATCGAGCAGATAGCCCTCGTGGACTGCGTGAACCTCAACGCCGTCAACGCCCGCTTCCTTGAGCATTCTCGAGCTCTCCGCAAATGCGTTGACCATCTCCGTTATCTCGGCCTTTGTCATCTCCCTCGAGGGTACCTTGTCGGACCAGCGGTTGGGAGAGGGGCTCGCGGAGGCGGTGATTCTGTCAAGATCCATGAAGGGCTTGCTGAGAACTCTCAGCGCGGGGTTGGTGTAGAGCTTCTCCATCATTTCGCTGATGGTGAAGGAGCGGCCGAAGCCCGCGGTCAGCTGAACAAAGAGCTTTGCGCCGGTCTTGTGGAGCTCGGGAGTCCACTTTTTGAGGTCGGCGTACATCTTCTTGTTCTTGTGGAGCCACTGGCCGAACATGGGATTGTAGACCGGCTGACAGCCGGGGAGAACAAGACCCACGTTGTTTTTTGCTACTTCCATGATAAAGCGTGCACCGTCTTTATCGAAGTGGTTCTTCTCCATCCATCCGAAGAGGTCGGTGCCGCCCATGCTCGTGAGCACGATGCGGTTCTTGATTTCGCAGTTGCCGATCTTCCACGGAGTGAATAAGGGCTGTAATCTTTGATCCATATAAAAGCCTCCAATAAAAATATATATTTCAACGATAATATATTATCACATTTCGGCTTATTACGCAACAAAAAAACGCGCTTTATCAATACTTTTTTATCAATAGATTGCATATTTTTTCACCGTCTGCCGGCTTCGGGGCGCAAATTATCCGCAAAGGCTTTTCTGCTCGCAAAAACAAAACGCAGAGAGCCGTTTGAGACTCTCTGCTTCTGAGTTTATATCTTATTTCTGCTCTGCCGCGTCGGGGGAGAAAATCTCCTTTGCGCTCGCCGCAAGTCCCGCGAGGGACTGGAGCTCGCTCGGAACGATAAGCTTCGTCGCCTTGCCGTCCGCGGCCTTTTCGAATGCCTCAAGGCTCTTTATCGTCAGATATCCGTTCTGCGGGGCTGCCTCGTTTATCAGCGCGATAGCCTTCGCCTGCGCCTCCTGAACGGCGACTATAGCCTGCGCCTCACCCTCGGCCTCGCGGATTTTAGCCTCCTTGACGGCCTCTGCGTGAAGAATGGCGGCCTGCTTGTCGCCCTCTGCGGCGAGTATCTGGCTCTCCTTCTGGCCTTCGGCGACAAGTATCTTGCTCGCCTTTTCGCCCTCTGCGCGGAGTATGGCCTCGCGGCGCTGACGCTCCGCCTTCATCTGCTTCTCCATCGCGTCCTGAATCTCGGGCGGGGGAAGGATATTTTTGAGCTCGACGCGGTTTACCTTGATGCCCCATGCGTCGGTGGCTTCGTCGAGGATAACTCTGATTTTCGCGTTTATGACGTCGCGCGAGGTCAGCGTGTGGTCAAGCTCCATTTCGCCGATAATATTTCTCAGCGTCGTTGCCGAGAGATTTTCAATGGCGGATAGCGGGCGCTCAACGCCGTAGGCATAGAGCTTCGGGTCTGTTATCTGGAAGAAAACGACCGTGTCTATCTGCATGGTGACGTTATCCTTTGTAATAACGGGCTGGGGCGGGAAATCCACGACCTGCTCCTTGAGGGAGACGGTCTTTGCTACCTTTTCGACAAAGGGAATCTTAAAGTGGATGCCGGTCTGCCAGGTGGTCGAATATGCGCCGAGGCGCTCGATGACATAGGCCTTTGACTGCGGCACTATCTTGATGTTGAGCACGACAATGACGAGCACGAGCACGATTATGCCGATGATTACTCCGATTGCTACGGGTCCCATAATTTTCCTCCTTAGTGTTTTGAAACCATTAGTTTAACGCCGTCGATCTTGTCAACGGTGATGTTAGAGCCTTTCTCTATTCGGCTTCCGTCGGACGACCTCGCCGTCCAAGTCGAGCCTGCGACCTTCACTATACCAGTGCCGTCGGTGTTGTCGACAGTCTCCTCGACTATTCCCTCGAGCCCTATGTATCTGTCCGCGTTGGTCGGCTGAACGCGCTTTTTTGAAAACTTTCTGACGAGCGGGCGGGTCACCGCAAGCGCAACGAGCGACACTGCCGCGAAAATCACCCACTGAAGCCAGACGGGTGCAGAGCAAAGCTCCGAAATCAGAGCCGCCGCCGCACCTGCGGCAAACCAGATAGTGACAAGCTGAACAGTCACCGCTTCCACAACGATGAACGCTATCAGCAGTGCTATCCACAGTATGAGCATAGTGTATTCCGGCAAAACGGACTCCTCCTTTGATATATTGACCGAAGTAAAAAACCTCCGATTCAATATAATTATATCAAAAGAGCGAGTCCGTTTCAAGATACGGCACACCGTTTTTTCTCAGTCGCGGCAGTTTTTACTTTTGTATATCGGCTTTCTGAAAAGCAGAGACGAGAGCGCCTTGCCGTCAAACGGGATGAGGGGATAGAGATAGCAGCGCCCGCTTACGGTCTTGTTGAAAGAAATTAGCAGAGCGGTTATCACAAGCCCCGCGATGAACCCCCAGAGATTGAATACGGCGGTCAGTATCAGTATCATCATGCGGCATAATTTAAACGCGTATCCGAGCTCGTAGCTCGGCTGAGCGAAGTTGGTTATAGCGACAAACGCCATATAGAGCACGACCTCCGCCGTGAACCATTTTGCGGCTATGGCAAATTCTCCGAGCACGAGCGCGCCTATGACGCTAAAGGAGTTGCTCAGTGCGTTGGGCGTGTTGAGCGATGCCAGTTTTAAAGCGTCTATGACTATCTCGATTATCAGCAGCTGCATTATGACGGGCACGCTCGTCGGGTGCTCTATCTTTATGAAGTCGAGCCACGGCGGGATATATTCCGGATTTTGAATCAGCAGAAACCACACGGGCGTTAAAAGCAGAGCGAGCAGAAAAACTATCATTCTGACTATTCGAAGATAGCTTCCGATAAGGCTCGGAAAATAGAAATCGTTCGTGTCCTGCAAAAAATCGAATACGCCCGTCGGGATTATCATAACCGAGGGCGAGGTATCCGTGATTATCAGCAGACTGCCCTCATATATGCTCGCCGCTGCGCTGTCCGGGCGCTCGGTGTAACGCACCTTCGGAAAGGGATTGAACCTCTGCTTCGGTATAAGACATTCCGCAAGGCTCTCGTGCCCCATGGTCAGAGCGTTTATGTCTACGGAATTCAGCTTTTTCTTTATTTTTTCGACTTCCTTGGGGTCGGCCGTGCCCTCAAGATAACAGAGCACAATATCTGTTTTCGACCTCGTTCCCACCTGCGTCAAATACATCGTGAGCTTCGTGTCCCTGACCCTGCGGCGTATGAGCGCGGTGTTGAATATCAGCGTCTCGACAAAGCCGTCGTGCGAGCCCCTGAGCACCTTGTCATTCTCCGGCTCGTCCACGCTCCTTGCGGGATATGTCCGAACGTCTATTATCACGGCCTCGCTGAAGCCCTCGACTATCATGCCCAGAGCGCCCGAGAAGATAAAGGTTTCGAACCTGTCGAAGTCGTTTACGACCTCCGTCTCGACATAGGGCACGAACGTGTCCGCAAATTCGCGCGTCGAGTTTATATTCTTGAGTTTTTTCTCGTCCGCGTTCATCATGAAGCTCATTATCTTCTCCATGAGCCCGTCCTTTATGAAGCCGTCGATGAACCACAGCATGGCGCGGCGGTCGCCTATCATTATCTGACGGCTCACAAGGTCGAAGCTCTCGCTCACGCGCAGGCGCAGATTGAGCGCCGCTATGTTCGCCTCATAGTTTCCCGAAAAAGTCTGCTTTTCCATATGAATATCCCACCCAAAAAGATGATATACGGCAATTGTTTTCCGCCGTATATCATCTCCGTTTTTTGTGAGATTATACGTTATAATAATAGTATTCCGCTATCGCGTACCAGAGCAGCGGGCCGACAACACCGTTCGGAGTTAGTCCGAAGTGCCGCTGAGCCGCCTTGACCGCCGCCTCCGTCTGAGGGCCGAAGATACCGTCCGCCGCGACATACGGTATGCCCGCGACTCCACGCGCGAGTACCTGAAGATATTCCTGGAGATTTCGTACCGCGCTGCCCGTGCTGCCCCTGAGCAGGTTGTAGCCGGGGTAGGCGAAGCGCGCATACTGGTCGTATATCGAAAATTCGCCCGTGAAGGTTCGCAGAATATCATTATATACCGCTTGCAGCTTGTTCCATGTGTCGCGCCCGACAATGCCGTCCGGCGCAAGGCCGTACTGCTGCTGAAACTGCACGACGCTGTTGTAGGTGTCCCGACCGAAGATGCCGTCCACGGCCGGGGGCTGGATGTTGTTTGTGAAGCTGCCGATAAAGTTCAAGAAATACTGTATCGTGCTCACATCCTGCCCTCTGTCGCCGCGTTTTATGACAGTCTTGAACTGCCGCTCGACGTCCGTCAGCCTCAAGCCCTCGCTGTAAAGCTCGCCGAGCTTCAGTATTCCGGCGTAGAGCTGTTTTATCTTGTACCAGGTCGCCTTGCCGACAATGCCGTCGACGGTGAGGCTGAATATGCTCTGAAACTTTTTGACCGATTCGCGCGTCGCCGTGTCGAATATGCCGTTGGGGGAGGGGATTAGCGGAATGGCGGGATAGTTTCGCGCGATGCGGTTGAGCTGGCGCTGGATTATCCTGACATCCTCCGATATGTCGCCGAGGCGCAGAGCCCTGCCGGGATATGATTCGCGGATATCTTTTATGGGCGCGGTCTTTATATTGATATCGTTTCCGTAGTAATATCTGAGTATGCGGTAGGGGGTGTAGCCCTGATTTGCGAGCGTGACCGTGCCCCACTGCGAGAGCCCCGGGCAGGTGACCTCGCGCCCCGAGCAGTACTGCGTGAAATACGGCTGAACCTGGTCGCCCTTTGTGACATAGTTATTGAAAAGCTCGTCAACAAGCTTTGCGACGTTTGAAAACACGCTGCGCCCGTCGACATAGGCCTGGTCGTATGCGGTCGAGTTCGTTATATCGAAGTCGTAGCCGCGGCTGCGGTAGTGCTCGGTGTATATGCGGTTGAGGGCGAACGATGCCTGCGCATATATGTTGGCGCGTATCGCGTTTTCCGGCCATGTCGGATATATCTCGCTCGATGCGACATTCTTGAGATAATCCGTGAACGGCACGGTAACATTCCTTGCCGCCGCGGTCGGTCTGCCCAAATGAACCGTTATCGAACGGGGGATAACGGGAGTATCCGATGCCATGCTATCCCTCCTCAGACCGATTCGTTTATTATTGTCGTTCCCGGCTCGCCGCTGACCGCCGGCAGCATTTCGACCGACTGTATTGAAACGGTGGAGTCGAATATGGGGACGTTTTCAAGATGCGTGTCGACAAATCCCGGGCGGCTTACGAATATACTATATGTCGCACAAGGTGCAGGCTCGCCGGTGCCCTGCTCGGTTTGGGAGAGCGACTTGTCGGGAGCGGGCAGGAGGAGATTGTCGAGTATGCCGCTCGAGTCGGTGTGCGAATCATATATATAATATTTTTCGCCGTCTATCTCTTTGTATACTACCACGCGGCTGTTGCCGACGGGATATAATCCGTTTGAGCTGTAGGTCTTGACGCGCAGCGTGCCGCGCTTGTTGCACTCGCTCTTGAATTTGTCGAATTTCTGTGTGGCGGAGGTGCTGTTTGCCGAGGCGAGATTTTTGTTTTCGAGCGTCTGAGACTCAACAAACACTGTGCGCGGCTGCGGAATGTCTATATGTCCTGCCGCGTGCGTGCGCTCGGGCGCTTTGTCCGCGTCTTTGTTTTCGGGCTGCTTTTTGATTTCTTTTGCTGTGTCGCTTGGTTTCTTTATACTTGCGGCGCTCACTGCCTCGGCTTCCTCCGATTTTGCCGTCTGCGCCGTTTCGACAGCCGCCTGCTCGGCTTTTTCCTCTTTCTGCGCCGATACGGGAGCCGTCTCCGCTTCCTTTTTCGCGGGTTCGGGCGCCGTGTTGCGCTTTTCGAATTCGAGCAGTTCTCTCTTATATCGCTCCATGAGCGAGACTATATTTTCGTTGTTCATAATATGCCTCCGTTGGGTAAAATTTGCAGGGCGTCCGTTTTGCGGGCGCGCAAAGACATCCCATATCCAATATATTGCCGCCGCGCCCTTTTGGTCACACGTCCGAGCTCTCACGCATATCTTTTAGCGAGACGAAGAAAGATTTTGTGAATTTTGTCGGTTTATTCGCCCATTGCCTACAGAAAAACAAGTCATTAAAACAAAAGTAAAAAAAGATGTTGACAAGAAAAGCGGGGCGTGCTACAATTCAGTAAACCGTTGAAGAAGGGTAAGTAAGATTTCTCCCTCATCTCAAAGAGAGCCGCAGGCGGTGGGATTGCGGCAGAATGAAAGGAATCCGAATGGACTTCTAAGGGCAATCGGAACAAAGGGCTATCCTTTAAGTATGTGCGCCGGAGCAGGACTCTCCGTGAAGAAAAGTCAGCGTATGTCAGTACGCGCTAAGCGGACGCGAAAGCGTCAAGCCGGGTGGCACCGCAGGATGATAATATCTCCTGTCCCAGCATTATTGCAGGGACAGGAGTTTTTTTATTTCGGAGGATGATTTTATGATTTTGTTGAGCAAGCTTTGGCGCGGCCGCGCCTGTAAAATTTAAATCCCGTAAGCTTAATAAATTAAAAATATTATTTACCGAAAGGAAGAAATACAATGAAAAAGATAATTGCTCTCATACTCGCTCTTATGCTCACAGTTACCTGCTTTGCCGCCTGCGGCAAAAAGGACGGAGATACAAAAAAGAAATACACCGTCGGTATATGCAACTATGTCGATGACGCCTCGCTCAATCAGATAGTAGACAACATCAAAAAGCAGCTCGCCTCCGTCGCCGCCGAAAAGGGCGTGGAGATCGAAGTAAAATACGACAACTGCAACGGCGATTCCGTTGTTATGAACCAGATAATCTCGAATTTCATCGTTGACAAGGTCGATCTTATGATCGGCGTGGCGACCCCCGTCGCAATAGCCATGCAGGCTGCGGTCGAGACAGAGAACAGCGATATCCCGGTAGTGTTTTCCGCAGTCAGCGATCCCCTCGGCTCGAAGCTTGTCGAGTCCCTCGACGCACCCGGCGGCCAGATTACCGGAACCTCCGATTATCTCAACACCAACGCCATAATGGACCTCATTCTTCTCAAGGACCCCGATATAAAGAAGGTCGGTCTGCTCTACGATGTCGGTCAGGATTCTTCGACTAAGCCGATAGCCGACGCGAAGGCGTATCTCGAGTCCAAGGGCATTGAAGTGATAGAGCGCACGGGCACGACTGTTGACGAAGTTACCCTCGCGGCAAAGGCGCTCGTCGCCGACGGCGTTCAGGCAGTGTTCACTCCCACCGACAACACGATAATGAAGTCCGAGCTCTCCATATATGAGATATTCGCGGACGCAAAGATTCCGCAGTATGCGGGTGCCGATTCCTTCGCGCTCAACGGCGCGTTCCTCGGCTACGGCGTTGACTATATAAAGCTCGGCGTTGAGACTGCGAACATGGTCATTGATATCCTGTTAAACGGCAAGGATCCCGCAACGACCCCCGTGCTCATGTTCGATAACGGCACCGCAACAATAAATACAGAGATCTGCGCAAAGCTCGGATATAACTTCGACGATGTCAAAACGCTCTTCGCTCCCAAGTGCACCGAGGTTAAGAGCATCGTTACCGCAGAGAGCTTCGACGAAGCAAAATAAAGCCCGAAAAGCCTCCGGGGAGTCTTTCCCCGGGCGGCTCAATAACATAAGAAAGAGGAAACACAATGTCTTTTGATTCGATACTTTCACTCGGCCAGTCGGCGCTCGAGCTGGGACTGATAACCTCGCTCACCGTGCTCGCCCTGTTTTTGAGCTACTCGATGCTAAACGTCTGCGACCTCTCGACGGACGGCTGTTTTACGCTCGGCGCAACGGTCGGCGCGGTAGTCGCAATAGCGGGTCATCCGTATCTGTCGATATTCGCGGCTATGGCGGCGGGAATAGCCTCGGGCTTTGTGACGGCTATACTCCAGACTAAAATGGGCATTAACAGCCTGTTGGCCGGAATAATCGTCAACACGGGGCTGTACTCGATAAATATCGCGGTCATGAGCGGCTCGTCGATACTCAATATGAATAAGACGGACACTGTGTTCACCAAAATGGCGGCGCTCGTCAAGGGAACTCCCGTGGCAAGGCAGTCCAAGCTCTTTGTGGCTCTGATAGCCGTCGCGGCAGTCGCGGTGCTGCTCGGACTTTTCCTGAAAACGCGCCTCGGACTTGCGATAAGAGCGACGGGCGACAACCCCGATATGGTTCGCTCCTCGTCCGTCAACCCGGCGTTTACTACAATAATCGGGCTCTGCGTCGCAAACTCGTTTACCGCGCTTTCGGGCTGTCTGCTCGCCCAGTCGCAGAGGTCGGTCAACATCGATATCGGCACGGGCATGGTGACTGTAGCTCTCGCGTCCCTGCTTATAGGCGGCGTGTTCCTCGGCAGAAAGAAGCTGCCGCTCAGAATATTCGGCATGGTGCTCGGCGCGTTCATATTCAGGCTCGTCTATACGGTGGCTCTGCGCTTTGATATGCCGGCGTTCATGCTCAAGCTCGTCTCGTCCGTCATAGTCGTCGCAGCGATAGCCACACCGTATTTCAAAAAGCAGCTCCCGCTTTTAAAGCGCAGAATGCAGACCCGCTCGGGAAGGAGGAAAGCAGATGCTTGAAATATCAAATATCTCAAAGACCTTCAATCCCGGCACGGTGAATGCCAAAAAGGCGATAGACGATCTCTCGCTGAGCGTCGCCGAGGGTGATTTCATAACCCTTATCGGCGCAAACGGCGCGGGTAAGTCCACGCTTTTCAACGCCATAGCGGGAAGCTTTATAACCGACTCCGGCAGCATATCGCTCGACGGAAAGGATATTACCCTCATGCCCGAGCACAAGCGCGCCAAGAGCATCGGCAGACTTTTTCAGGATCCGATGCGCGGCACCGCTCCCGGCATGACAATTGAAGAAAATCTCGCCCTCGCCGCAGGTCACGGCGGCTGGCTGAGCCGCGTTTCGAAGAGCGACAAAAAGCTCTTCAGAGATAAGCTCGCCCTGCTCGAAATGGGACTTGAGGACAGAATGAGCCAGCCGGTCGGTTTGCTCTCGGGCGGTCAGAGACAGGCTCTGACGCTTATGATGGCGACCTTTAATCCGCCCAAGCTCCTGCTTCTTGACGAGCATACAGCGGCGCTCGATCCTGCAACGGCAGAGAAAGTCCTCGAGCTGACAAAGAGCATTGTCAGCGAAAATAATCTCACCTGCCTTATGATAACGCACAATATGCAGTCGGCTCTCGAACTCGGAAACCGCACGATAATGATGAACGGCGGAAACATAATTTTCGACGCCGAGGGAGAGGGGAGAGCGAAGCTTACCGTTCAGGACCTGCTCGACAAGTTCAAGGAGAATGCGGGCAAGGAGCTCGACAACGACCGTATGCTTCTGATATAAAAACAGTCCCGCCCGTGTAATAGGGCGGGATTTTTGCTGTGAAGTTTAAGCGGGGAGGGGAAAGAACAGTGAAAAGTGAATAGTGAAGAGTGAAAAGTAAAAGCGGCAAGTTTCTGTTGAAACTTGCCGCTTTTTGGCTGGGGAATAGGGATTCGAACCCCAACAAACAGAGTCAGAGTCTGTCGTGCTACCGTTACACAATTCCCCAATATCAAACTCCGAAGCAGATTTTATCTCACCTGCGAGTCAATATTATACACACTCTTCTCCGCTCTGTCAACCTTTTTTCAAAAAAATTTGCCAGCGGCTTAAGTTTTTTATTTAAGCCCCGGGCTGCGGATGCGGGGTCGGGATATGCCGGAAATTATTTTATGCAGATATTGATTTTTCAACCGCGCTGTGCTATTATATCATGGCAGTGCAGGTGTAGTTCAATGGCAGAATGTCAGCTTCCCAAGCTGAACACGGGGGTTCGATTCCCCTCACCTGCTCCATCGAAAGCACTTCTTCGGAAGTGCTTTTTTAACAAAACGGAGGAGTTTTCATGAGAGCGGTTGTTTTCGATATGGACGGGCTGATGTTTGATACCGAACGTCTCGCAATGGCGGCATGGGACTACGCGGGCGAAAAGCTGGGCGTAGGCAAGGCGGGCTATATGGTTATGAAAACTCTCGGAGTGACTGCCGAACGCGCCGATGAGATATGGCGAGAGGAATTCGGCGCAGATATCGACACCGAGGCCATGCGCCGCTACGGCAGGGAGTTCACCGGTGATTTCTATGAGCATAACAAAGTTCCCGTGAAGCCCGGACTTTATGAGCTGCTCGACTGGCTGAAATCGGCGGGGATAAAGACCGCCGTCGCCTCGTCCTCAACAAGGAGGGCGGTTGACAGAAACCTCAAAAGCGCGGGGATAACGGACAAATTCAACGTCACGGTCTGCGGCGAAATGGCGGCACGCTCAAAGCCCGCGCCGGATATCTATCTCAAGGCGTGCGAGCTGCTCGGAGAGAGCCCCGAAGACTGCATAGCCCTTGAGGATTCGCGCAACGGCCTGTGGTCGGCGCACAACGCCGGATGCCGTGTGATAATGGTACCCGACCTGTGGAAGGCGGACGAGGAGACCGAGAAGATACTTTGGAAAAAGCTCGGCAGCCTGCTCGAGGTCAGAAACTTCCTGCGTGGGGATGAATAACAAAAAATAAAAATGTGCAAATAATACACAGAATCCTACTCACAGTTTTCGGCGGGTAGGATTTTTGCATTGGTTTATCATAATAATACGAGCTGCATTGATAAATTGGGATATCTATTAGGCTCCCCTGCAGGGGAGCTGGATCGGCGTGAGCCGAGACTGAGGGGTTATTTGGCCGGCGTTCAAGATATGATTTTCAGGGTGCGCGCCGGTAGAATGGTAAAAATCTCGCGGGCGGATAATATCCGCCCCTACAAGATTATGCCGGTTTGGAATATTGCTATAGCCGTTTGTCGCCGAGATTTACATCTGCAAACTCCCGTTATCTTCACCACAAAACAACCCCCAACCGCAGCGACTGCGGCAGGGGGTATATATAATAGCTTATTATCCGTGATTTATCAGTCCGTTACGGGCAGGTTCTCTATAAGATCGGTCAGCTCGTAGTAGAAGCTGAGCGTCTGTCTCTTTGTGCTATGCATTCCGATGACTGTGCCGTGGTCGCCCTCACGCGTGGGCATGACGTACCATTTGGCGGTCTCGAGCTCCATGCCGGGGGTGTAGTCCTCATGCTCGTCGGTGAACGGGTAGCGCGCCGATACGACGTTTACAAGTCCGTCATTCGCAAGCCACGATGCGTCTATCCTGTAGTCGGAGAACAGGTTCTTCGAGTATGCGCCGAGAAGAGTGGCTGAAGGGCGCAGAACAACGAGCGTCTTTATCTTCGGAACCTGGGTTCCCGCAAGCGTCTTGCGCGTGGTCTGATACGAATAGGAGAAATAGTAGACTCCGTCTACCGGCTTTGAGAACTTGTTTATCTCCTCGGCTCTCTCGGGATACATATCGTCCGCCGCGGTGTCGGTGTGGGTCATAATAGTCATGAAAGCCTTTATGAACGCCTCCTCGGGGGTCGAGCCGTCGCCCGGTATGGGGGTCAGACCGAACTGCTCGAGGTGGAAGTCAACATAGCCGTTGAGCTTCGAGCGACCCATTAAGCCGGCGTAGGCGTAGCATGCCGCTTTGCCCAGCTCGGCCATGTTCATGCCGTCGATGATATATGCGAGCGTCGTGCCGTTGTGCGGGGCGCAGAGAGTTGTGACGGAGTTTATGTAGTTGCCCTTGCCGCCGGTGAACAGCGGGGAGATATCGTCGGGCGAGGTTGCCGCCTGCTCCTCTTCGCTGCCGTATGCGAGCAGAGCCGTGAGCGTTCTGACCGTCGCGCCGCCGAACGAGTGACCGACGAGATTTATCTTCTTTATATTGCCGTCCGCGTCGGGCTCGCCCCAGCCCTCAATCAGGGGCTTTGTGTAGGTTCTGCCGTAGCGGCTGTGGTTGAATTTTTCGGAGTGCGCCTTGCCGTAGTCAACGCGAGTGCCGGTTATCTGCGCATAGAGCTCGCAGACTCTGTCCCAGTTGCTCGACATCGGACCGACGGATGCGGCATAGCTCTCATAGTGAAGCTTGTTCAGCTCGTCCATCAGCGAGCAGGATGCGGCGCCCCAATAGGGGAGTGTGCCGTCTATTCCCTCGTCTGCGCCCCAGCCGAAAAGACCGTGGACATATACATAGGGGTATTTGTTGACATCGGCTGACTGAATCGCGCCGGCTCCCTGCACGGCGAGAGTGAATATGAGCGCCAGAACGGTTATCAGACTCAGTGTGCGTTTAATGATTCTCGGTTTCATCAAAATCCCTCCTATACTATTACATATAAAAGCTTATCGTATCAATCAAAAGGTAAAATTACGGATTATAAAAATACCGTCGATTTTCAATTTTTTAAAAAGACGGTTTTATACATTTTTTAGCATTGTTACAAAAATGTCAAACTTATGTGACGAAAATGACAAGATTTATAAAAAGAAAAAATCCCGAACAATAAAAACTTGACCTTTCGGCGAATAACAGGCGCAGCCTCGGCGATACTAATCGCAAAAGGAGTGAGAAAAATGACAGACAGAATATCGCTTGCTTTAGTAATAATCGGCGCTCTCAACTGGGGCAGCATAGGCCTGTTTAAGTTCGATATCGTCGCATGGATATGCGGCGGTCAGGGTTCGATAGTTGCGAGGATAATATATACGCTCGTAGCGCTTGCAGGCATATGGTGTATCTCGCTGTTCTTCAGGGAGAACACGCTTCTCGAGACGGACGAAGGCAAAACGAAGTAATTTTTAAAAAGGAATTGAAAACTGCAGCGGCGGCGGAGAGTGCGGACACGCTTTTCGCCGTCGCTTTATAAATGCAAAAAATTTTTTAAAATTTTTATAACTTTGTAGGGAAAACGGGATTTTTTGCGTATATATTATTGAAAGGAGTGAGAACGGATGAGGTTAAGCGACGCTTTTCTCGAACAGCTTCGCGCAAATACAGATATAGAGAGCGTTATTTCGCCATATGTCAATCTGCGCCGCAGGGGCAAAAATCTTGTCGGACTCTGTCCGTTCCACAACGAAAAGACCCCGTCGTTTACGGTCTATCCCGAAAACGGAAGCTTCTATTGCTTCGGCTGCGGAGTCGGCGGCGACGTGATAACCTTTGTGCGCCGCATGGAGAATCTCGACTATATGGAGGCCGTCAAGCAGCTTGCGGACAGGGCGGGAATGGCGCTGCCCGAGGACGGGTACGACGACACTCTGGCAAAAAAACGCACCGCCGTTCTTGCTGCGAACCGAGCGGCGGCAAAATTCTTCCACGCGCAGCTCTTTACCGAGCAGGGCAGGCAGGCGCTGGATTATTTTCTCGACCGCGGTCTTGCTCCCGAAACTATCCGACATTTCGGCTTGGGCTTTGCCCCGAACGATTGGCGCGCGCTGAAAAGGCACCTCAACGAGCAGGGCTTTGACGATGTTTTGCTCGAGAGCGCGAATCTTCTGCGCCGCAGCGATAAAAGCGGAAAAGTTTCATATTACGACAACTTCCGAAACCGCGTCATGTTCCCGATAATCGACCCGCGCGGGAATGTCATAGCCTTCGGCGGCAGAGTGCTCGACGACTCGAAGCCGAAATACATAAACACTTCGGACACGCTCGTCTATAAAAAGAGCAACGGCGTCTTTGCGCTCAACTTCGCAAAGAACGGCAACGACGGCAAGCTGATTATCGCAGAGGGCTACATGGATGTCATAGCCCTGCATCAGGCGGGCTTCACAAATGCCGTAGCATGCCTCGGCACCGCGCTGACAAAAGAGCAGGCGAATCTGCTCTCGCGCTATGCGGACACGATAATCCTGTCTTATGACGCGGATGAGGCGGGTCAAAAGGCGACGGCCCGCGCGCTCGGAATATTCGGCACCACGGGCATGGAGATAAAGGTTCTGCATTTGGAGGGCGGCAAGGACCCCGACGAGATAATCAAAAATTACGGCGCACAGCGCTTTCAGGCTATTATAGACGGCGCGGCGAACGACACGGAGTACAGACTGCTCAAGGCGCGGCAGGGAATCGACCTCGCTACCGACGACGGAAAGGTGAAATACCTGTCTGTGGCGGCGGAGATACTCGCAGAGATAGGGAGCCCCGTTGAAGTGGACGTCTATGCCTCACGTCTTGCGCACGAGCTCGGCGTGGACAAGCTTGCTATCCAGTCGCAGGTAAAATATAAGCGCGAGGGGCTCAAAAAGCGCCGCGCGGTTAAGCGCGAGCAGGAGCAGACGCGCCTGCTCATAAACGGACAAAACACGAAAAATCCGGAACGCTCTCAGCATCTGCGCGCCGCAAAGGCGGAGGAGACTCTGATAGCCTCTCTCATGCGCAACCCCGATTTTTACAATAAATTAAAGGACGGGCTCTCGGCCGATTATTTCGTCACCGCGCTCAACAGGCGTATCTTCTCGGTCGTTCTCTCGCGCCTTGAAGAGGGCGGAAATACGGAGCCGTACTTCCTCTCATCCGAGTTCACGCCAGACGAGATGGACGAGGTCGAGCGCATATTCCGTTCGGCGGCGCAGCTGAGCAACACCGTTGACGAGTGCGCCGACTGTATAAAAATCCTCAAAGAGGAAAAAAATAAGCCGGAGACCGTAAAGGCCTCCGAGCTGAGCGATGAGGATTTTGCAAAGCTGTTCAGATCCGATAAGCGGGAGTGATATCCCGCCCCGGGTCATGACATAAAAGACCGACTCACTATGCAACATAAAGAGAAGGAGACAGAAAAGTAATGGATGGTATCGAAAAAAGACCGGCGGTGAAGGCTCTTATCGAAAAGGGCAAGGCTGCGGGCAAGCTGACCACCCAGGAGATCGACACGGTAATAGTCGACATGGATCTCGATATCGAGGATCTTGACAAGCTCTATGAGACTATCGAGGCGCAGAATATCGAGATAATCGACGACCTGTCAACTCTGGATGTGGATGACGTAAATTTCGACCTGGGCGAAACACCCAAGTCTACCGCAGACACCGCGGGAGTCACCGACGACAAGAACATCACCATTGACGACCCCGTCAAGGTCTATCTCAAGGAGATAGGCAAGGTTCCGCTGCTCACTCCCGAGGAGGAGATAGAGCTCGCTATCAGAATCGGCGACAACGACCCCGCCGCAAAGCGCAGGCTGACCGAGGCCAACCTCAGGCTCGTTGTCAGCATAGCAAAGCGCTACGTCGGCAGAGGTATGCAGTTCCTCGACCTTATTCAGGAGGGCAACCTCGGACTTATCAAGGCCGTTGACAAGTTCGATTACACAAAGGGCTTCAAGTTTTCGACCTACGCCACTTGGTGGATAAGGCAGGCGATAACCCGCGCCATAGCGGATCAGGCCAGGACGATAAGAATCCCCGTCCACATGGTCGAGACCATAAACAAGGTCAAAAAGACCAACAGCCAGCTGCTGCATAAGAACGGCAGAGACCCCACGGCTGAGGAGATAGCCGAGGTGCTCGATATGCCCGTTGACAAGGTACGCGAGATAATGCGCGTGGCTCAGGAGCCAGTCTCCCTCGAGACTCCCATTGGCGAGGAGGAGGACAGCCACCTCGGCGACTTCATCCCCGACGACGACGCTCCCGCCCCGGCGGACGCAGCCTCCGCGACCCTGCTCAAGGAGGAGCTTGCCCACGTGCTCAAGACCCTAACTCCCCGTGAGGAGCGCGTGCTCTCCATGCGCTTCGGCCTCACCGACGGCCATCCCCACACCCTTGAGGAGGTCGGCAAGGAGTTCAACGTCACCCGTGAGCGTATCCGCCAGATAGAGGCGAAGGCTTTGCGCAAGCTCCGTCATCCGACGAGGAGCAAGAAGCTCAGGGACTACGTGGAATAATCAAAATCAAAAAATCAGCCGTAAGCTTTTAAAAACTTGCGGCTGATTTTCTTTTTATCTTTTGTATTTTGCAAGCAATCCTTCAAGGTTTTTGTGCAGAATCTTCTCTCTGTCCTCATCGCTCAGCGGCAGAGACATAAATGTTTCAAGCTCCTTTTTGACGTTCCACATCGGGTAGTCCGAGCCGAAGAAAATTTTGTCCGTGCCGAAGATGTGAATCATTTCCATTATCCGCTCCAGGCTCATCGCGTAGAAGCTGCTCGACGAGTCGACATATACTCCCGCCTCCGAGAGCTCCTTTGAGCCGAAGCCCCACTCGGACCACGCGCCGAAATGCGCCGCGATTATGTCGAGCTTAGGAAATCTTTCGAGCACCTTTATTATTTTAGTCGGCTTCGAATACTGCGTGCGGTAGTCGCCCGTGTGAAAGAGTATCGGCAGTCTGCCCTCGAGCACCTCATACATCCGCATGGCCTCGGGCGAATCTATGTCGAACTTCTGAAAATCAGGGTGCAGCTTTATGCCGTCGAGTCCGAGACTTATCGCCTCGTCGACTATCTCCGGTATCTCGTCCCCGCAGTCGGGGTGGAGCGTTGCAAAGCCTATGAAGCGGTCGGGGTGCTCCGATACGCTCTTTGCGATAAATGAGTTTATCGAGCGCACCTGATGCGGGGTCGTTGCGACAGAGTGGACGAGGAATTTGTCAACGCCCGCCTCGTCGCCGACCTTCAGGAGCATATCTACGGTGCCGTCGAGGTCCATGTCTATGTCGTAGAAGTCGCCTATGCTGCGCGCCGCCTTGTGCGCTATTTTATCCGGGTATATATGTGCATGGCTGTCTATTATCATTTTTTTACATCTCCGATGTGTTTGTCTTATTTTATGCGCGTCAGCTTGCCTCTGACCGCGTGGTAGTTTATCTCGCCGAGCGCGAATATCGGCGCGTCGCTCTTCAAGGAGTCCGAAAATACTTTTTCGAATTTTGCGCCGGGCATGGCTTCGTTTATCCTCACTACCTTTTCGCCGTCCTTGCAGTTGAGACCGTCCATTTTGCCCGTGTGCGGGTCAAGGCGCGTGGCTATGAGCGTATGCACCTTGTACTTTTCGCATATCGGGCGCAGCAGGAACTCGGGCGACGCCGAGCATACGACTGCGGGGAGGTCGCGGTTCTCCGGGCGAAAAAACGGATATATCCGCTTTTCGTTTTTCTCCCAGAATTTTTTAACCATCTTCTCCGTGTTCACAAAGCGCAGGAAGCAGAAGAACCTGCCCTTCATCCTGTCGCCGCCTATCTTTAAAAAGAAGCAGGCGAGGCAGACAAGCTGATAGGGAAGAATGACTATCAGCCACGGGCGCCTGACAAGGCAGAAAAGATAGAATACGCTCTCCGAATCAACGGGGAAAACGGTTTTGTCAAAATCATAGAGGTCAAATTTCATTTTGTAACTCCTTAAAGCTTGACTGTCAGCGTGCCGCCGTCGAGCCTGTGAACTGTCTCTTGGCCGCCGTACACAATGTGCGCCTCGCCCTTGCCGGTGAGGGAATACGAGGTGAGCTTGCCTTTGCTCCAGGCCATATCGACCTTTATGTTTCCCTTTGCGAGCAGACCGCGCACGCTGCCCTCGCTCCATTTGTCGGGGAGAGCGGGCAGAAGAAATATCCTGCCGTCAAAGCAATCGAGAAGCATCTCGCAAACTCCGCTGACCGCGCCGAAGTTTCCGTCTATCTGGAAGGGCGGATGCGCGTCGAATAAGTTCTCGTAGGTGCCGCCGCCGTGCGAGTAGTTCATGCCGGTTGAGGACTTGAATCTGAGCTGACGGTCAAAGAGCCTCAGGGCGTGATTGCCGTCTCGAAGCCGTGCCCAGAAGTTTATCTTCCAGCCGAGGCTCCAGCCAGTGCCGTCGTCGCCGCGTATTTCGAGCGAGCGCCTGCAGGCGTCCGCAAGCTCGGGCGTGCCCTGCGCGGTTATCAGATGCGCGGGGTGCAGACCGTAGAGCATGGAGCAGTGGCGGTGGTGTATCTCCGCCTCTCTCTCCTCGTTGTACCATTCGAGAAGCTGACCCTTTTTGCCGATTTTAAACGGGAGTAAGCGGCCGAGCTTATCTTTGAGAGCCTTTGCAAAGTCTCCGTCCTCGCCGAGAATTTCCGACGCCTTGACGCAGTTTTCGAAAAGCTCGCGGATTATGCTCATCGTCATGGTTGTAGTCTGCGAGACGGCGCATTGACGGCCGTTTATCAAAAAATTATTCTCGGGCGAGGTCGAGGGCGCGGCGATGAGATAGCCGTCCCTGTCCTCAACGAGATAGTCGCAGTAGAACTCCGCGGCCTTTTTCATTATCGGATAGGCCGTTTCGCGCAGATATTTTTCGTCGAGGGTGTATTCGTAGTGGGCAAAAATATGCTCGCAGAACCAGCCGGGCGACATCGGCCAGAACGCCCAAACCGCATTGCCGGCAACGGGCGTTGTCAGCCTCCATATGTCAACGTTGTGATGCGCGACAAAGCCGCTCATGCCGTACATCTCTTTCGCTGTGCGTTCGCCCGCAACGGACAGATCGCGCACCATCTCTATCAGCGGCTCGTTGACCTCGGGCATATCGCAGGGGAGGACGGGCCAGTAGTTCATCTCGGTGTTTATGTTCACCGTATAGTTGGAATGCCACGGCGGGCACAGCTTTTCGTTCCAGATGCCCTGAAGCGTTGACGGTTGGGAGCCGGGGCGCGATGAGGCTATAGCGAGGTAGCGCCCGTAGTTGAAGAGCAGGGTGTAGAGCGCAATATCGTTTTTGTCAGTCTTGAAATCGCGCAGACGCTTTCCCGTAGGCACATCTTCCTTGCCGTTCGAGCCTATGTCAAGCTCGACTCTCGAATAGAGCGCGCGGTAGTCGGCGATATGCGCCGCCTTGACAGCTTCGTAGTCAAAGTCTTTTTTGAGTCTCTCAAGGCAGGGCTCAAGGTGCGGCTTGCCGTTTGTGAACGCGTTGTTCTGCCAGCCGTTGAAGCTCGTTTCGGCGGTGAGGCAGAGCGTGACGGCCGTTGCGCCGGTTATCTCTATGCCCTTGCCGCTCACGTGCTTTTTGCCGTCGGTATCGGCTTTCACGGCGCAGGTGAAGAGCATACCGCGCTCGCTGTCGATTTTTGAATAGCTCTGTTTGTCGGACAGACCGTTTGTGTTGTGCTCGCTCGGCGCTTCGCCGATCAGGACGAGCAGACCCTTCAGCGATTTCATTTTATGGCGAAGCTTGCAGTCGAGCTTCGCCGTAACGTCAAAGCAGCCGTTTTCACAGGTCAGGCGGATCACGATCATTTTCTCGGGATACGATGCAAACATTTCGCGCCGCATTATGCGCTTACCCTGCCTGTAGCTGACCGAGGCTATTGCGGTCTCGAGGTCGAGCGAGCGGACATAGTCGGATTTTCGCTCAGAGCCGTCGAAGGTCAGAATAAGGTCGCCCAAGGGCAGATACGCCTGACTCCAGGTGCTCATGAAGTCCGATTCTATAACATCCTGCGACTCGCGCAGCTTCCCGTCGAGCGCAAGGGCGCGGGCTTTTCGAAAAGCCTCGAGAGCTCCGTCGGGCACGGTGTCCTTCGGGTGTCCCGTCCAAAGCTCGTCGTGGTTCAGGGAGACGGTCTCCTCTTTTACCTTACCGTATATCATGCCGCCCAAGGTGCCGTTGCCTATTGGCAGAGCCTGAGTCCATGCGCACGCAGGCTTATCATATAGAAGAAAAGTCGAATCTTTCATTTTTTGTCAGCTCCTATATAAAGAAGTAATAACCAGTAAATTATAGAAAAAATCGGGCTTTAAGTCAATGCTTTTAAGAAAATGCAGGAAATTCTGCAATTTTCGCCCCGCCGTCTTGCATTTTTGGGAGGCAATATGATAAAATCATGTTATATGTAATGTATGGAATAAGGTGGATATCCAAAATGACAAAACAGCTGCATTCAAGAATCGAGAGCTGTTACCCGTCAATGTCCAAGGGACACAGGCGGATAGCCGATTACATAACCGAGAATTACGACAAGGCGGCTTTTATGACTGCGGCGAAGCTCGGCGACACGGTCGGCGTGAGCGAGTCTACGGTCGTGAGATTTGCGTCCGAGCTTGGCTTTTCGGGCTATCCGAGGCTTCAGAAGGCTCTGCAGGAGGTAGTAAAAAGCAGGCTGACGAGCGTTCAGCGCATGGAGGCGGCGGGCGGCGAGGATATGCTCGAGCACGCGTTTTCCTCCGATATCGAGACGATAAAGATAACCCGCGAAAGCATCTCCCGCGAGGCGTTCAACGCGAGCGTCGAGGCGATAAACCGCGCAAGGCACATCTATGTCCTCGGAGTGCGCAGTGCGGCGTCGCTTGCAAGCTTTGCGGCGTTTTATCTCAATTTTGTCTATGACAGCGTGACCCTTATCGAGCCCGCGGGAACGGGCGAGGGATTCGACCAGGCGTTCAGAATAAACAGCGACGATGTCTGCATAGCGATAAGCTTTCCGCGATATTCGAAGCAGACGATAAATATGCTGCGCTTTATCTCCGATAGAGGCGCTACGGTAATTTCCGTCACCGACAGCGAGAATTCGCCCATAGCGCAGTTCGCGACCCATCTTCTTTTGGCGCGCAGCAGCATGGTGTCGTTCGTCGATTCCCTTGTTGCTCCGCTGAGCCTTATCAATGCGCTGATAGCGGCGGCGGCGAGAGAGAAGAGCGGAGAGGTTTACAACAATCTGAGCTCGCTTGAAAATATTTGGAACGAGTATCAGATATATCAGACTCACGAGGATGAGTAATTTTTTATAAAGAGGTAAATTATGCCCGAAGTGCTTGTGATAGGCGGCGGAGCGGCGGGGCTTATGGCCGCCGTGGCCGCAGCGGAAAACGGCGGCAGAGTCGTTTTACTCGAACGAAACGAAAAAGTAGGCCGCAAGATAATGATAACCGGAAAGGGCAGGTGCAATGTCACAAACGACTGCGCCGACCTCAACGCCCTTATCTCGTCTGTGCCCGTAAACGGCAGATTTCTTTACAGCGCGTTTTCGCGCTTCATGCCCGCGGATACAATGAACTTCTTCGAGTCGCGGCACGTCCCGCTCAAGACCGAGCGCGGCAACCGAGTGTTCCCGGAGTCGGACAGAGCGTCCGATATAGTCGACGCGCTGTTCTTCGCGGCGAAGCACGCGGGGGTGGATATTGTAAACGGCAGAGCGAAGGAGCTCATAATCGAGGACGGAAAGGTTCGCGGCGCGATACTTTATTCCGGTGAGCGGATATATTCCGACAGGGTGATAGTCGCTACCGGCGGCAGGTCCTATCCCCGGACGGGCTCCACCGGCGACGGATACGAGCTTGCGCGGCAGGCGGGGCATACAGTGACTCCGATAAAGCCGTCGCTCGTCCCGCTCGAAGCGCATGAGGGCTTTTGCTCGCGGCTTCAGGGGCTGTCGCTTAGAAACGTCTCGATAACCGTTGAGGACACAAAGACGGGGAAAAATATATATTCCGACTTCGGCGAGATGCTCTTTACCCATTTCGGCGTGTCGGGCCCCATGATACTCTCCGCAAGCTCGCATATGCGGCAGATGGAGCGGGGGAGATACAGGATAGTTATCGACTTAAAGCCCGCTCTCTCGGAGCAGCAGCTCGATGCGCGCGTTCTCCGAGATTTCAATGAAAACAACAACCGCAATTTTATTAATGCGCTGAATTTTCTGCTACCGAAGAAGCTTGTGCCCGTTATAGTTTCGCTCTCGGGCATACCCATGGACACAAAAGTGAATTCCGTCACCCGCGAGCAGAGGGCGAAGCTTGTATATCTGCTCAAGCACTTCACCGTGACCGTCACCGACTTTCGCCCGATAGAGGAGGCGGTAGTCACCTCGGGCGGCGTAAAGACCTCGGAGCTTGACCCGAAAACTATGCAGTCGAAGCTCATAGACGGGTTGTATTTTGCGGGCGAGGTCATAGACGCCGACGCCTACACGGGCGGCTTTAATCTGCAAATAGCGTTCTCGACCGGGCATTTGGCCGGGGAGAGTGCGGCTCAATAAAGACACATGAAAGGAAAAATATTATGTCAATCAATGTTGCGATAGACGGCCCCGCCGGAGCGGGCAAGAGTACCATTTCGCGCCGCGCGGCGAAGGAGCTGGGCTTTATCTATGTCGATACCGGCGCGCTTTACCGCACAGTCGGGCTCAATGCGATACGAACCGGAGTCAACCTCGACAGCCCCGAGGAGATAGCCGAGAGCGTCAAGGGCATATCCGTTGACCTCGGATACGAAAACGGCGAGCAGTCCGTGTTTTTAAACGGAGAGAATGTCTCGGCGTTTATCAGAACGCCCGAGGCGTCCATGGCGGCGTCGAGAGTCTCCGCCGTGCCCGCAGTCCGCGAGTTCCTTTTCGGGCTCCAGCAGGACATAGCCGCCAAGAACGACTGCGTCATGGACGGGCGCGATATCGGCACCGTCGTTTTGCCCCACGCGCAGGTGAAAATCTTCCTAACCGCCTCCGCCGAGGAGCGTGCGCGCCGCCGCTATAAAGAACTCATGGAGAAGGGCGAAAAGGTCGAATACGAAAAGGTACTTGCAGAAATGAAGGAAAGGGATTATAATGATTCCAATCGGGCCATCGCTCCGCTAAAAGCCGCGCCCGACGCAATAACGGTCGATACGACCGAGCTGACGCTCGAAGAGTCGATAGAGAAAATAAAAAATGTAATTAAGGAGAATCTTTGATGGAACCGAAAATCAAGGGTAAAGCGTTTGATTACGACGATACCAGAGACAGAAAATTTTACGATGCTTTTGTTTGGATGTTTCATCCGCTTGCAAAAATTATCTTTAAGACGCAGTTCATCGGCCGCGAAAACGTGCCGAAAACGGGCAGCCTTATAATTGCCTCGAACCATCGCAACTCATACGATCCCGGTCTCATCGCCGCGGCGAGAGTCCGCAAGATTCACTACATGGCGAAGCTTGAGCTGTTCAACATCACCAGGTTTACCTCTTGGCTGCTCCGCCACCTGAATGCTTTCCCGATAAGTCGCGGAACGGGCGACCAGCGTTCGCTCAACTATGCTATCCGCCTTGTCGAGGAGGGCAAGGTTCTCGGCATATTCCCCGAGGGCACGCGCTCCAAGGATCCCAACGGCAAGATGCTGCCGCCCAAGGCCGGCATCGGGCTCATAGCCAAGGCCACCCATTCCGATATCCTGCCCGCCTGCATCTATTTCGAGGGCAAGAGCAAGTTCCGCAAGAAGATAACTATTCGCTTCGGCGAGGTTATACCCTATAAGGATCTCGGCCTTACGGATGAATCAAATATGGGCGAGATAAAGGAAGCCTCCAGATTTATTATGGGCAAGATAGGAGAGCTGCTTGAAAAGGGTCATGAAAAGGATTGAGGTTGCAAAAACCGCAGGCTTTTGCTTCGGAGTCAACCGCGCGGTCGAAATGACCTATAAGCTCGTCGAGAGCGGGAAAAAGGTTTCGACCTTCGGCCCTCTGATACATAACCCTGTCGTTATAGAGGATCTTGAAAAAAAGGGCGTTCGGGTGATAGACTCGCCCATGGAAGCGCTGCCGGGGACTACCGTAGTCGTCCGCACTCACGGAGTGGGGGCGAGCGTATACCGCAGCCTCGAGGCGACGGGCGCAGACATCTGCGACGCCACCTGCCCGTTTGTCAAGAAAATACACAGGATAGTCGGCGAAAATTCCTCGCCCGATATCCCCGTGCTCATAGCCGGAGACAGCGGACACCCCGAGGTCATCGGCATTATGGGTCACTGCCGGGGCGAATGCTTCACATTCAGAAGCGCCGAGGAGCTCAAAAAAATTATCGAAAATCATCCGGAATATTCCGAAAAGAGGATAATTGTCGTCTCTCAGACCACTTTCAGCGTAAAAGAATGGCAGGAATCTATAAAAATAATAAAAATACTATGTACAAACGCAAATGTTTTTGATACAATATGTAATGCTACGCAGGATAGGCAAAAAGAGGCTTCCGAGCTGTCAAAGCGCGTCGATACAATGATTATTATCGGCGGCTCGCAGAGCTCGAACACGGCGAAGCTCAAGGGAGTTTGCGAAAAAAACTGCCCGACTTATCTTGTGGAGCGCGCTGCGGATATTAAAAATATCGATTTTTCCGCCAGCGATGTTGTCGGCGTCACTGCAGGGGCATCAACCCCCGCGTGCATAATAAAGGAGGTACTTTGTAACATGTCCGAAATTCTTAACGAACAATCCAAAGAGCTTGAGGAAGGCGCAGTCGAGCGTAAGACCGATGTCGCTGAGGCGGCTGCCGGTGAGCTCGAGGAGAGCGCAGCTTCCGCACAGCCGGCGGAGGAGGTGCCTTCCGAAGAAACAGACGAGCAGGACTTCTCCAAGGCTCTTGAGGAGTCCCTGAACAGCATGAACAACGACCAGAAGGTCGTCGGTATCGTCATGGGCTTCTCGCCCACGGAGATCCAGGTTGACATCGGCAGAAAGCACGCCGGTTACGTGCCGCTGGACGAGTACAGCGCAGACCCCGCCGCAGACCCGAAGAAGGATCTCAAGATAGGTGACGAGATCGGTCTTATCATCATGAAGACCAACGATGCAGAGGGCACCGTTATGCTTTCCAAGCGCCGCTATGACGCTATGCAGGCATGGCGCGACATCGCCGATGCAGCAGAGACCGACAAGGTCTTTGACGGCGTTGTTACCGATGTTGTCAAGGGCGGCGTTATTGCCGTTACCGAGGGCGTGCGCGTTTTCATCCCCGGCTCCCTTGCAACCGCTTCCCGCAGCGAGTCGCTTGACAGCCTTCTGAGAAAGAACGTCAAGTTCCGCATCATCGAGGTCAACAACTACAAGAGAAGAGCCGTCGGTTCTATCCGTGCCGTCCTCAAGGAGGAGAGAAAGGCCGCTGAGGACGCTTTCTGGGCACAGGCAGAGGTCGGTCAGAAGTATACCGGCACCGTCAAGTCTCTTACAAATTACGGCGCATTCGTCGATATCGGCGGCGTGGACGGAATGGTTCACATCTCCGAGCTCTCGTGGAAGCGCATTAAGCATCCGTCGGATGTCCTCAAGGTCGGCGACGTTATCGATGTCTACATAAAGGCTCTTGATCCCGAGAAGAAAAAGATTTCTCTGGGCTACAGAAAAGACGAGGACAACCCGTGGGAGATTCTTCGCAAGAACTATCCCGAGGGAACCGTTATCGACGCCGAGATAGTCAGCCTCACCGATTTCGGTGCTTTCGCAAGAGTTATCCCCGGCATTGACGGTCTTATCCACATTTCTCAGATAGCGGATCGCCGCATCGAGAAGCCCTCCGACGTTCTCAAGGTCGGCGACAAGGTTCAGGCTAAGATTATCGGCATCGACTTCGACAAGAAGCGCGTAAGCCTTTCAATCAGAGCTCTGCTCGAGCCCGCCGCAGACGAGGCTGAGGACGCCGAGGCTGAGGAGACCGAGGCCGAATAATTTAATTCGATTCTCTTATCCGGTTCTTGCCGTTTGGCAGGAGCCGGATATTTTTTTGTCTCTGCGGGTTTATTCGGCGTTTTGCGTAAATTTTGCACAAAACGCGGCGCGCGCGATATTATCTTTTCTATCATGGCGGACGGAAAAAATATTGTGCCGATGAATAAACAGTGGTATAATTATTCTTATAATCGCGTTGCGGGCGATAGGTGCATATCGGCTTTCGAGCAATTGACCGCTCATCTTGTGAGCGCAAAATCAGCCGCCTTTCGGGCGGTTTATCCCTATCGACGCAGCTTCGGGAGGTGCATGATGAAACGCATAACGCTCGTCTGCGGCCATTACGGCAGCGGAAAAACGAATTTCTCGCTCAATCTCGCTTTAAATGCGGCGAAGCGCGGCGAGAGGATAACGCTTGTCGATCTCGATATAGTCAACCCCTATTTCCGTACCGCGGACTATAAGGACGAGCTCGAAGCGGCGGGAGTCAATGTTATAGCCCAGAACCTTGAGGGCACGACCCTCGACGCACCCGCGCTGTCGGCGAGGATGTTCTCCGTCTTTGAGGAGAGCATTGGACGGGTCATAATCGATGTCGGCGGCGACGATGCGGGCGCTACCGCGCTCGGACGCTTTTCGCGTCAGCTCAACGAGTCGGGCTACGATATGCTCTGCGTTATCAACAAATACCGCAAGTTTATCTCCGACCCCGAGGAAGCGGTTGAAATGCTCGCGGAGATAGAGGCGGCGTGCCGCCTGAAGGCGACGGGAATCGTCAACAACTCCCATCTCGGAGCGCAGACGACCGCGCAGGATATTCTCGCGTCCGTCCCTTATGCCGAGAAAACCGCGGAGCTCGCTTCCCTGCCGCTCGTGTGCACTACCGCGCCCAAGAGCGTTGCCTCAGAGCTCGAGGGGAAGATAGAGAATCTCTGCCCCGTCGATGTGCTCGTGAAGCTCCCGTGGTAATTTAATTTGACCGATCCCGCTCGGCAAGTCAAGAGCGGTGTATATATATTCGGTATTCTTGATTAGGAGGAACAGAAATGGCAAAAGTCACTATCAACGAAAACACCTGCAAGGGCTGTGAGCTTTGCACAACAGCGTGTCCGAAGCATATTATCAGCCTTGCTAAGGATAAGCTAAACCTAAAGGGTTATCATCCTGCGTGCGTCACAAACCCCGACGAGTGCATCGGATGTGCGGCGTGCGCTATTATGTGTCCTGATTGTGCAATAACTGTTGAAAGATAAGAAAGAAGAGGTGTTGAAAGTGTCAGAAAGAGTTCTTATGAAAGGCAACGAAGCTCTGGCAGAAGCCGCTATCCGTGCCGGCTGCCGTCACTTCTTCGGCTATCCCATCACCCCGCAGACAGAGCTTGCGGCATATATGTCAAAGGTCATGCCTAAAATAGGCGGTACATATCTTCAGGCGGAGAGCGAAATCGCCGCCGTCAACATGGTGCTCGGCGCAGCTTCGGCGGGCGTCCGCGCGATGACCTCGTCGTCCTCGCCAGGAATCAGCCTCAAGACCGAGGGCATCTCATACATGGCGGGCTCGGATCTTCCGGCTGTCATTATCAATGTCCAGCGCGGAGGCCCCGGACTCGGCGGAATCCAGCCCTCGCAGTCGGATTATTGGCAGGCGACAAGAGCGCCCGGCCACGGCGATCTGCATATTCTCGTTTTTGCGCCCAGCTCCGTTCAGGAGATGGTCGATCTCGTCGGCAGAGCCTTCGATAAGGCGGACGAGTATCGTATGCCCGCGATGATTCTTGCCGACGGTATGCTCGGTCAGATGATGGAGCCCGTCGAGATAGGCGAGGGCAGCGGCGGTTCGAGCGTCGAAAAGCCCTGGGCGGCCTGCGGCCACAACGGCGGACGCAAGCACAATATAGTAAATTCCCTCTATCTCCAGGCGGCGGATCTCGAGCGCCTCGTCAGAGAGCGCTTTGCAAGATATGCCGTTATCGAAGAGAAGGAGCCCATGAGCGAGAGCTATATGGTTGACGATGCCGAGTATGTCGTTGTCGCTTACGGCGCGTCGGCGCGTGTTGCAAAGGCGGCCGTCCGCGAGGCGCGAGAGCAGGGCATAAAGGCGGGACTTATCCGCCCGATAACCCTCTGGCCGTTCCCGAAGCAGGCTATGCGCGACGCTGCGGAGCACGCAAAGGCTTTCCTCTGCGTCGAGATGAGCATGGGTCAGATGATCGACGACGTTAAGCTCGCTATCGATTGCAGCAGACCCGTTGAATTCTTCGGACGCACGGGCGGAATAATTCCGACCCCCGCCGAAGTCCTTGAAAATATCAAAAAACTTGCAGGAGGCGAAAAATAATGGCAATCGTATTTCAGAGACCCAAGGCGCTTCTTGATGTGCCTACCCATTATTGCCCCGGCTGCACTCACGGTATAATCCACCGCCTTGTTGCGGAGTGCATTGACGAGCTCGGTATAGAGGGCAAGACCGTCGGCATCGCGCCCGTCGGCTGCGCCGTTATGGCATATAATTATTTCGGCTGCGATATGATCGAGGCGCCCCACGGACGCGCCCCGGCTGTAGCAACGGGCGTTAAGCGCGCAAAGCCCGAGGACGTTGTGTTCACCTATCAGGGCGACGGCGACCTCGCCGCTATCGGCACCGCCGAAACCGTTCACTCCGCGACCCGCGGCGAGAACATCACGGTTATCTTCGTCAACAACGCTATCTACGGCATGACAGGCGGCCAGATGGCTCCCACCTCGCTGCCCGGTCAGGTCACTCAGACCACGCCCTACGGCAGAGACATAAAGACCGCGGGCTATCCCGTAAGAGTCTGCGAGATGCTCTCGACTCTCGACGGCACCGCCTATGCGGAGCGCGTTTCGGTTGACTGCGTCAAGAACATAAACAGAGCGAAGAAGGCCATTAAAAAGGCTTTCGAGACTCAGCTTGCCGGCAAGGGCTTCTCTATAGTCGAGGTCATTTCGGCCTGCCCCACCAACTGGGGACTTTCGCCCGTTGACGCGCTCGGCTGGCTCAGAGAGAATATGCTTCCCTATTATCCGCTCGGCGTTTATAAGGACAAGACAGCAGAGGAGGAAGCAAAATGAAGGATATGAACGCACTTCTCGCCGGATTCGGCGGTCAGGGTATACTTTTCATGGGCAAGGTCATCGCCTATGCGGGACTCACCGACGGCAAGGAAGTTTCATGGCTTCCGTCCTACGGCCCCGAGATGAGAGGCGGCACGGCAAACTGCAGCGTCTGCATTTCGTCCGACCCCATCTGCTCGCCCCTCGTTGTCACTCCGAATGTGTTCGTCGCAATGAACGGCCCGTCGTATGACAAGTTCATAGACAGCGTCGTCCCCGGCGGAATAGTCATCCTCGACAGCACGCTCGTCGAGCGCGAGGTCAAGAGAGACGATATCACCGTCTGCCTCGTCCCCGCCACTAAGCTCGCCGAGGAGCACGGACTCAAGGGCCTTGCAAACATCATTCTTATCGGCAAGCTCATGGAGCAGACCGGCTTCTGCAATCTCGACACCATGTCGAAGGCAATAGCCAAGGTCGTCCCCGCAAGAAAGCAGCACCTCGTTCCCAAGAACGTTGAGGCTATCGAGCTGGGCATGAACTACAAGGGTTAAAATCGACAAATTTAATGAAGCCGCAATTCACATTAGACAGACGTGAATTGCGGCTTTTTATGTTGTATCTTGAGCGCAAACGAGCGCCGCCCCGTCCGGTTTTTATCCCGGGCAGGGCGGCGCGTTAATTTAATTTATTTTACATCAGCGACCTGTAAAGCTCTGCAAGCTCCGCAACGCTCGTGTCGCGCGGGTTGCCGGGACGGCAGGCATCGTCATATGCGGACTGAGCAAGGAAGTCAACATCCTCGGGCTTGACGATCGCCTTGAGGTCTGCAGGGATTCCGACATCCTTTGCAAGCTGTCTTACAGCGTCAACGACAGCCTTGCGGTACTCGTCAACGCTCATGTTCTCCGTGCCCTCAACGCCCATAGCCTTGGCTATGTCGCGGTATTTCTCGCCGGTTGCGGGGGCGTTGTATTCCATAACGGTCGGCAGAATGATGGCATTGGCTACACCGTGCGGGGTGTCATAGAGAGCGCCGAGCGGGTGAGCCATGGAGTGGACTATGCCCAGACCGACGTTCGAGAAGCCCATGCCGGCGATATACTGACCGAGAGCCATGCCCTCGCGTCCCTCGGGGGTGTTGTCAACTGCGCCGCGAAGCGACTTCGAGATGATTTCGATTGCCTTGAGATGGAACATATCGCTCATCTCCCATGCGCCCTTGGTGATGTAGCCCTCGATAGCGTGGGTCAGAGCGTCCATGCCCGTAGCGGCGGTCAGACCCTTGGGCATAGAGGACATCATATCGGGATCGACAACGGCTACGACGGGGATGTCGTGAACGTCGACGCAGACCATCTTGCGGTTCTTTTCGGCGTCGGTGATAACATAGTTTATCGTGACCTCGGCAGCCGTGCCCGCGGTGGTGGGAACTGCGATTATCGGTACGCACTTGTTCTTTGTCGGGGCGACGCCCTCAAGGCTTCTGACGTCGGCAAACTCGGGGTTCTTGATGATGATGCCGATAGCCTTTGCGGTGTCCATCGAGGAGCCGCCGCCGATAGCGACGATGCAGTCCGCGCCGCTTGCCTTAAATGCGGCTACGCCGGACTGAACATTCTGAATAGTCGGGTTGGGCTTTATTTCGCTGAACATCTCGTATGCGATGCCCGCTTCGTCGAGAACATCGGTGACTTTCTTGGATACGCCGAACTTGATGAGGTCGGGGTCGGATGCGACGAAGGCCTTTTTGAAGCCTCTTGCGGTGATTTCCTCGGCAACTGCCTTGACAGCGCCCGCGCCGTGATATGAAGTTTCATTGAGAACGAATCTGTTATACATAATTTTTACCCTCCCGGATATTTTTTGATAAAGCTTTATTGATAAAGCCTTATCTTTTCTTTAATCCTATCATCAATTTTTAAGCGTATTTTAAAGCTCGTTTAAATAAATTGTGAACACCGAAACCATCCGGGAGGAAAGTGTTGATTTAAACCGCGCCGCCGTCCTGATAGATGTGCAGAAGCTTTAAAAGCTCAGCCGCGTGCAGTCCCTCGTCAACCGCAAACTTTTGAAACAGTTCGGCGGCGGTTCCGTCGTCCGAGCTCTCTTTCGCGTAGCTTTCGAAGTCGCGCACAAGCTCCGTTGAATTTTGCCAAGCCCGAAGAACTCTGTCGCGCGTGGTTATAACTATTTTTTTGTCATTACTCATTTTGTCAGCCCTTTCGTTTTTTGTTATTATGCCCGATACGCCGCGGAAAAATATCGGCGGAGAGTGTATAAAATTTGCCCTGCCGCCGAAAACTAATCTCCGAAGCCAAAATTGAAAGGAGAAGCATATATGCAGCTTACACAGAAAGAAAAGGAATTGCTAAAGGATCTCAAAGGACAGGAGAAGCTCTGCGTCGAGAAGTATTCACAGCACGCGGCGGCGGCAAAGGACGAACAGTTAAGCCAACTTCTGACCTATCTCGGCGGCATTGAGCAGGGACACCTCGACACCGTGACGAAGATAGACAACGGAGAGATTCCCAAGCCCGCGGCGGGGGAGACGGCGCCGAAAAACGATTTCAAGCAGACCTATTCGGTCAGCGAGACTCCGGAGAAGAAAAATGACTGCTATATCTGCTCCGACTTGCTCGCCACCGAAAAACATGCCTCCGCGCTCTATGACACCTGCATCTTCGAGTTCAAGAACGAACAGCTCCGAACGGTGCTCAACTCCATTCAGCGCGAGGAGCAGGAGCACGGCAAGAAGATATACGACTATATGGCAGCAAACAATATGTATTCCTAATAAAAAGGCCGTCCCCAGGGGCGGTCTTTTACATAATCTCTTGACCGCCGCGCACGATTGTGATATCCTTGCTGTGAGGAAAATATGATTTATCGGAGTGAATAAAATGTCAATCAGCGCAAACAAGAGCAGAAACATAATGGAGCGTATCGGCTTCCCGCAGGAGGCAGCAGACACTATCTGCGACTGCACCGAAAGAGTGTCCGAAAACGCGGATTTCAACGCCCTTCTCGATGAGTTTATCGCTCATCCGGAGAACATTGAAGATGTGCTCAAGAGGCTCAAGGCCCTCAGCGCCGAGCTCGGTGAGAACGAATATACCATGAATATGTGCCTGCTCGTCGGCGCGTGCCCCGCGCTGCGCGAACGCTATGCCGAAAAGGGTATAGACGAGGAGATTTTCTGGAAGAGCATTGAGGATATGCACTGGAAGCTCCTCGAGTGCAAGGAGTGCGAGGGTGTTTGGGGCACTTTCGTCCCGCATTGGTACAGAGGCTTCTTCGATATGACCCGCTTCGGGCTCGGCAGATTCCAGTTCGAAGAGACGGGCTTTGACGCCGATTACTATGAGAAGTGCGGCGTTGTCCTGAAGCGCGGAGATAAGGTCTATAATTTCCATATTCCCTCGGCGGGACCGCTGACGGATGAAAAGAGAATAGATTCGTATAAGCAGGCGTATCAATTTTTCGGCGGCAAGGACGGCGAGCCCATGGCGTTCGTATGCGGCTCGTGGCTGCTCTATGACGGGCACAGGGAGTTCCTGCCCAAAAACAGCAACATACTCAGGTTCATGGACGATTTCGATATAATCAGAAGCCAGGAGAGAGAGAAGTTCAGCGACGGCTGGCGCGTGTTCGGAAGGTACAGCGACGGCCCCGTTGATGACCTGCCGGAGGACACCTCAATAAGGCGCGCATTCAAGCAGAGACTTCAGCAGGGCAAGCCCACGGGCTACGGCTACGGAGTGATACTCTTCGACGGAGAAAAGATACTCGGTAAATAACGAAAAATTTAAAAAAATCATTGACATTCGGCTCGTTTTTTGATATCATAGCTGTTGTCGCACGGGAGTGCGACGCACAAGGGCCACTAGCTCAGTTGGTTAGAGCACTCGGCTCATAACCGAATGGTCCGGGGTTCGAGTCCCTGGTGGCCCACCAAGAAGCGCCGTTTTTCGGCGCTTCACAAATATAGGGGTATAGCTCAGTTGGTAGAGCAGCGGTCTCCAAAACCGCGTGCCGAGGGTTCAAGTCCTTCTGCCCCTGCCAAGTGCGATAAATCCGAACTTCATTACCGTGATAGGTGATGCGTTCGGATTTATTGTCTTCATATCTAATTAGACTAAAGGGTTCGCAATTTTGCGAACCCTTTAGTCTTTATATCTGACAATATGTTACTATATGAAATCTTATTACCGAATGGACGTATCATTGAAAAAAGCCATTAATTATGATATACTTAACATAATAAAAAAGAGGTGAACGATATGAGTATAAGTCTAAAAGATCATAAGCTGAAAAAGGGTAAATTCATATCACCATGGAATGACTTAGGAATTAATATGACAGAAAATCCATGGTTTCAAAACAGACTTCCAGAATATATATGGCTTGCATTAATATTTGATAAATTCGAGCGCACCGAAGCACTTAAAATATGTTGGGATATTATGCTGTCATTTCAAGAAAAAAATGTCAATTCGTTATGTATGTCTGAGTTATTAAAATATGGAAATGAACAGCAAAGGGACATTTGGGATACAGTATTAAAATTTGCAGGCAAAGAAACCATATCTCCATTAACTATTGTTTTCACTCATTCAAAATATCCGGTTTTTTCCAACTGCTTTTCTTGCGTTACTATATCTGCAGACGAAAGGCTTGAAAAAATAGAAGGCGCAATGAAAAAGGCTTCCTTCCACCAAACAAATTTTTCAACAGATATTCGGTTTATTGTTTTGTATTATTCTGTTCTAACAAAAAAGTTAGGGATAATAAAAGAGACTGCAGAAGCTTTATCAAGATACCCGCATTTATCACATGATGACGTAGAAATGGAGATAATTAGACCCATAATTCGTTCTGCTGAAATGGGGTTGGATTTTACCTATAAAACCAATTATGAATACTTAAAATTTTTTTGGGAGGAAATTAGTGCCATGACAAGTTGTCAGCCGTTTTATGTTGATTTTAAATTAGAAACTACCGACACAGACGAATACATAACAAAAGTTAAAGAGATAATGGATTATTATTCTGATATTTTTATTTCAGTAAAACCATTAGACAACAAAATGCTTGTCCTTTTAGGAATTGCGACATATTCATATAAGAGATTATTGGAATTAGTTAATTGCAATTTATATAACGAAATATCTGGTAGATCGATTATAAGGGTGTTAATCGAGAATTATATTATGATGAAATATCTTTTAAAACATGAAAGTGAACACACAGATATATGGAGTGAATATCAATATTATGGAATAGGTCAATATAAACTCATCTATCTTCGTTCACAGGAAAATTATGCTAATCCTAAAAGCCATGTGCCTTATCCTTACTTAGGAATTTTAATCAACGAATATACAGATCAACAATTTTTAGATATGGATACTAAATACTTTGATAAGCATAACGTCAGAGAAAAAGCCATAGATGTTGGAGAAAAAGACTTATTTGGCCTTTACTATGATTACGATTCTGCGTTCGAGCATGGCTTATGGGGAGCAATAAGAGAAAGTGCTATGCTGAAATGTAGTTCCGCGGGACACCAATTTCATTGTATTCCTGATGTTGAAAACAACCAAAAGCTGAACTCGGTTTGGCCTGACTGCAGATCTGTTATGAATAAAACTTTACAAGTTCTAAAAGACACATATACCTTGCCAGATTGTTACACTGTACCCGAGGATTAATATATGAAAAATTTAAAAGATAGAAAACTCTCTCAAGAATATGATGAGATTTGATTGCCGTACAATCGAACAGAAATAATTATATCGACCCGTAGTCCGTTTCAGTTAAAACAAACGCCTGCAAAGGCAAATTAAAAAATACCCACCGGATGTTGTGGCGAAGTTCCGTGTTGAATCGCCGCATCCAGTGGGTATTTTTATGCTTATTTTAAGTCTGTATTTTCAGAGTCAATACATACGCAGACGTACCAATAATATCCGTCATACATTACGCCGACCGCCATATAGGTGTACTTGGAGCTGCCGACATATGACCAGTGTCCTTTGCTATTCTTGAAACCGTTTGCTATGGAGTAGGCTATCTCATCAGCGGTACCGCCCCAGTTGCCTTTGCCGATGGCTTCGCGCACATTAGCGGTATAATAATTTTCCTCGCCTTCGATACCGTATAGCGACCAATCAATATATTCGCCGTATTGTAAGGCTTCGGCGGCTGCTCTTTGGTCATCGGTATCGTGAGCAAAATTTGTTTTCAGTTGTGTGCATCGGTATTTGCAGTATTCGGTCAGTCCGGTGATGACCGTTGCGGTGACATCGCCTTGCTCGGTGCGGAACTGATTTATGTATTCTGCAACCTTCTGTGCCACTAAATCTGCGCTCGGTTTCGGTGGGATTATGATTTCCTCTTTCGGCGGATCTTCCGTTTCCACTATGGCGATGCATCCACTTTCTTCGGTGTTTTCAGCCACCGATGGCTCGGTCGGTTTTGTTGTTACCGTAGGTTTAGCTTCTTCCGTTGGCTTTTCCGTTGTGATTGGCTCTGTGGTGGTCGCAGTCGGCACGGTTGCCTGAGCCTTGCTCTCGGTCGGGGTAGGCTCTTTTTCTTTCTCTGGTGACTCTACCGCCGCCACAGGCGGTGTTGTTTCGGTAGAAGCTTCTGTTATTACCGTTTCCGATACTGTTGTTGGTAGACTCTCGGTAGGCGGTGGTGCAGTGTTGCCACCGCATCCCGCCGCACTCACGAGCACCCCACAGCAGAGAAGAAGGATTATGATTTTCTTCATATATCCTCGACCTCCTCCAAGCCTTGCATCACTTCCACCATTATCCGTGTTGCGAGGATAAATCCCGAACTGAACGCCTCGCGCTCAGTGATGCAGGACAGTTCGCTTGTGCAGTCCTTGAACTTTTCAAAGGTTTCTTTTTGTTTCTCTGTGAGTCCAGCTCCAAGTTCTTCCTCGTTTTTGCATATTAGTTTCACGAGTTTATCCACTCTTGTTCCTCGCTTGATGTACCTTTCGTGCGGACTGATGTTGCCATAATACAGATCTTCAAGTGTTGTCATAAAAGTTGCCTCCTTTGCAGTACACACAAATACCACAAAGAAGGCAACAAGTCCAGCATTTTATTTTATTTTCTTGAACACAAAAATATATTCGTGCTTGAACAGATAAAAATCACTTGCTAATGCTCGATAACGCCATATTGCTTTTTGATTTGACTTGCCTTTGGTATCTTCAAAATTTTTAACCAATATAGCTTTTAGTTTAAAACCGCGCGCTAAGAATAAGTTCATACAATAGAATCCCAAAGGTACGATCTCGCTATTAGCATATTTATCACCGATAACACAAGCGCAATATCTTTTCTTTTCCAAATACTTCGATGTGTTATCTATCACTTCGCCAAAGGAGTGATTGAATTCATCCAGGGAGTTGCAGTTTGACAAATCTTTTTCATTATCACTAAATTTAATGATGTCCCAGTAAGGTGGGTGATAGATTACAAACTGAACCTTATCAATGCCGAAGTGATGCAAACGATCTTCAATATTAGCCGTTCTGCTATCACCAACAATAATTGTTCCTTTGAAATCATTTTTCTTCTCTTGCTCTACTAAATCGTGAGCTGCTTTGGCTACATCTTCCTGAAGTTCAATGCCAATAGCATTTCTACCTAATCGCTGTGCTTCAATTAAAGATGTTCCGCCTCCGGCAAAGGGATCGAGAATCCAATCACCTTTTTTGGTATATCTTCTGAACAGTTGATTTGGAATTTGAGGAACGAAATTGCCGTGATAGGAAGCGTTATGAACACCTGACTTATCTCTTTTATCAAATATCCAAAGAGAATCAGTAAGAATATCTTCGTATTCTTTCCAGTTGTTCATATCCAAATCATTATACCGTGCCATAGATTACTTTTCCTTTATCTTCTTATTAAGTTCTTTACGCCATTTTGAAGGGTTGTGCCAAAAACAACCAGCACAACCAATATCTTCAGAATAGTTCTCACTACCAACATACCAAAACTCAATTTCTTTATATCCTTTTCCACGTTTGTTGGTTTTTGCGCATTCCTCACAGATTCGGGATTTCAAGAGATTGTTTTTACTCGTTAAAAGCATAAATTTTTCCATAATTTGCTCGTCGCTCAAATTAGAATTGTCAGCTTCATTCTCGGTCCAACGAACTTGCGGAGTGCGGTGATCAACTTCTAAATCTCTTGCAAACTCTGTGCGCATAGAATATTCGTCGATGCATTCATATAATTCTTTTACTCTTTTGATAATATTTTGTGGGATACCACTTCTCGCTTTTAAGTCTACCGTTACCAATTCTGTAGATTTAAGTTTTCTATGAATTGTTTTTTGACCACATTTATCGCAATAAAATTTTTTGAACCAATTACCATTTTCATCTTGGTCGAGCTGAATACCTTTTTCCTGACGCCAAACCTGCCAAGTTTTAGCTTGACCACTTAATAGTTCACACTTAGAGCAATGCCATTTGCAATCTGACATAGTTTCAAAATCCTTATATTGAGTACTGTCTTTTTTAAACGGATTCATAATTATCCCACCTTATTTTTTAGATGAGATAATTATAACATGAAAAAAGTGACTTCACAAGTAGAAGTCACTTTTTTATCAAACAATGTAGATATTCCACGGTTTTATCACTTTTATGGTTTCTATTTTCATCCGTGTCTGCTTTGAACCTTCGATAGTTGGTCGAGAACATTTCATATTCGCCATATCTTTGCATTACTTCTCGAATCGTTTCGAAAGGCATTAAGCCTTCATTGTTGTAACTTAAGAATATGTACTCGAAGTTTGCGTTTCTTATTATGTCATCAAAGGCATCTACAACCGTTCTTGGTGAACAGAAATCGCTTTTTTGCTTACTATAATCACGTAATCCGGTTTTACCTTTAAGTTCGGGTGAATCATATCTTGCTATGGTTTCGAGAACATGATAGTTGGCACAATATTGTCGTGCATTATACGGCGGATCCAAGTATAGTATATCTCCACCAATTGTTTTGATTAGATCAGAGATATTCTCGTTATATGCTTTGCTTGATTTATCGCCATCAATGATAGGGAGTAGTTCTAACTCAAATTCTTTAGCTGCAGATTTTTTAATCTGTTTTAGGAATGCCCCATATACCGATGCCGTGTTAGCATATTTATCAATTGAGTTAATAAGACTTGCGAGAAGATAGTAGTATTGAGCTTCGTCAATATCTCCACAATTCTTAAGTCGTTCCAACTCTATTCTAATTGAATCACATTTCTTGCCGTTTTCATCGGTGAAATAATTTCTTCCGCTATCGGAACCGGCACAATAGTTTTTGTAGATAAACCCTTCTGTACCTTTCAAGGTGTTAAGGTGTTCAAGAATTCTTACTTCAAGGGGAGGAACATTTTCAATCAAATGTCTATTCATTACATAACTGTAATATTGAATATCATTTGCTAAAACTCGGTAGCCCTTTTCCTTGAATGTTTTTCCTACCACACCCGTTCCTGCAAACAGATCAGCAAACACCTTGTTAGTGTTAGTTCCAGCAACAGTTGATATTGTTTCGGTAAGAAAGTCCATAAGCGAATACTTTGAACCTATATAATTCATGTCCTCACCTCACTTTCGTCTTTGATTATATCACATCTGCTTTTATATATCCAGCATTTTTAGAAAACTTTTTCGAAGGTAATATCTTCATCAATATCAAATGCTATATACTCTACCGCAGAAACAGAAATATCATCTTGCGTTGGATATACAAGAGTATTAGATGAATTATGAAATCTTTCTCGATTTATATCATTTGTTTTCTTAGCTATAACAATAGGATAAATCGTTATTTCTTTGCCGGTATATAAGGGACACCAATAATTCTTTACCCAATCAATATACCAAGGCAACTGATATGTAATTATGCTATCGTATGGTTCTTCGTCTTTTAGTTCAATTATATTAATTCTTACAGAACGATTATCTTCCTGAACTGTAACAACATCAATTCTTTGCATTCCCACACCGCAAGAAACTTCATTGCCGATCCAAGTGGCTTTTTCAGTGTCAATATGTAGGAGATTGCACAATGGTTCCGCTAAACAATTTTGAACAACATATGCTTGTAAATGTGATTCGAATGCATTCCCGCGATGATATTTAACCAGCAACCTGTCCTTAATTGATACCGTTTTTGTTTCGCCTTCATATAGAGCAGTTTCGTCAATAGGAACGATTTTCTCTTGAATTATATCATAAGTAAATGAAGTCCCTTCCAAAGCAGCATTTGAATTCTCTGTTCTTATTTTTTGAATGAGCTTGTCGGCTTCGTAGTCGGTGAGCATGGTACAACCGCGATTACCTTTGAGTTTTCTGTAAATAAGGCTCCAACACATTTCACTTGGATGATTTATTCCATCCAAAAGATCTAATGCTTTATGTTCAGAAACTCCGTTTGCATAAACTTCATCCGGTTCAATCCTAATGCGTAGATTCAAATCTTTCCCCATTTCTAACGAAAGATAATTATTGCTATTTGAATCGTAAAAGGGTTCTCCAACAGCTTTAAACACGCCATAAAACTTTCCTTCATGATTGCCTGCCTGAAGATAAAAAATAACTTTATCACCAGTACGAATTCTTGAAATATCCGCCACCATTGCTGCTAAATTCCGTTCAGCAGTTGCAGTAAGACCATCTTCTTTTCTTCTTGGGTTTTGATAATTTGGATCCTCTAAAAAAGGAGCATCACAATTAGCACCTGTACCAGCAAACATATACTCTAAGTGATATTTCAAAGTTGTATCATTAACAATAAAAACGTGTGTCATAGTAAATCCCCTTTGTATATTTTAAATATTATAGCATATTTTGTTTTTTCCCACAATACGAAATTCAAAATTTATACCATACAATAACCGACGATTAACTTTACTAATCAGCACTTTTGTGGTATAATAAGGAAAACAAAATAAGGGGTGTCAATATGACCGATTTTGAAGATAGATATTACTCCATGCCTGAGATCTGCAAATATCTTGGCATTAGTCGTGACTCAGCATTAAAATGGATCGCGAACAAAGGTATGCCAGCACATAAGGTTGGAAAAAAATGGAAGTTCAAACTTTCTGAAATCGATGCATGGGTAAACAGCGGACAAGCGGAGGAAAAGTTATGAAATATATTAATGAAATCAAAAAGCAAAAAGAAAACACAATAAATATTGTTTTATATTCTGTGATATTAGGCGTTATTATAAATATTATATCAAATGCTTTGGGCTTGATTTTAGATATAAAACCTTGGATTTATCTTGTTTCTGGTATCGGTGTTAGCGTTTTGCTTATCGGTCTAACCTTAATCTATAACATAGTGAAATTAAATCAAACCATCAAATATAACGGCGCTTTTATTGTTGATGAGAAGAATGATAACGATTTCATAACTATTCCAAATTATAAAATATCCGAAGATATGGACGACTACTTAAAGTCAGCTTTTTGCGAAAACGAAGCAATTAAGAATATATGGCAACAAGGCAATTTCAAAACCTTTGATTTTATAGGGGTTGATAAAGACAAAAATTTAATTGCTAAGACAAACGAATTTACAAATATGCTAATCGAATTAATAGAATATTGTTTGTTAGAAAACCTTTCCACATTCATTGACGATTATTTTAACTTAAGACATATGAATGAAAATGTTATTAAGTTAGATCAAAATTCTGTGCCAGATATTCTTCTAAATAACCGTTTTATGAAATTGTTTTCTGAGAACCCCCGCAACCGAAATGCGTTTGTTAATGATTCAAAAACAAAAGATTACGAACACATAGTAGTTATGACCGGTAAAAACGGTGCTGTATATCGTAGGTTTGATTTAAACTTACCAAAAGGTTCTAAGGTTTATCGCTCTAACAAAAATACGATAATAATCGATACAAAACTTTTCACATTGACTATAAAAGTGTTGTTTGGAGGATTCAACACTGTTATAGAAAACAACTTTTATAAATATTACATTCAAAAGAAAAATAAAGCGTTTTCTGAATATCAGTTCAATATTGAAATAGGAGTTAATTACAAATTAAAATCATTTTTTAGAATAATGGATTGGAAATACTACAATTGGCTAGATGAATACATTGAGCGATTAGAACATTATTTTAGTATGGATACTTTCTATAAGGACATTAATTGGGAACAGAACAAGACAATAATCCGAATTTTAAACACTCCAAAATGCGAACAACAGGAAGTGACAGAATGAATGCTGTAATATATGCTCGATACTCATCGGATAATCAGCGTGAAGAGTCTATCGAAGGTCAATTGCGTGAATGCAAGGCTTTTGCTGAAAAGAACGATATTCAAATCGTTGGTACATATATCGACCGCGCTTTTTCTGCCAGAACGGATAATCGTCCTGACTTTCAGAAGATGATAAAAGATAGTGCGAGCAAAAAGTTTGAGCTTATAATTGTATGGAAACTTGACCGCTTTGCCCGTGACCGTTACGACTCTGCTCATTATAAAGCTGCACTCCGTAAAAATGGAGTTAAAGTTATATCCGCTACCGAAAAGATTTCCGAGGGTTCTGAAGGCATCCTTATGGAAGCGGTACTTGAAGGTATGGCTGAATATTACTCTGCCGAACTCTCTGAAAAGGTTGTCCGTGGACTTACCGAAAATGCTTATAAATGCAAATTCAACGGCGGCACGTTACCGTTAGGATACACCATTGATAGTGAACAGCATTTTCAGATAGACCCTTTGGTTGCGCCTGCCGTTTTGGAAGCATTTAAGCGTTACGCCGAAGGAACTTCTATGACCGAGATTGCACAGGAAATGAATGCCAAGGGATTGCGCTCTGCTTTCGGCGGTAAAATCGGTGTTGATATGGTAACACGAATGCTTAAAAACCGCCGTTATATCGGCGAATTCAAATACCGTGATATTGTTCATCCCCGTGGTATACCGCCTATTATTCCCGACGAGTTATTTGAGCGTGTTCAACGCCGTATGGCTTCAAATAAAAAGGCTCCGGCAAAACACAAAGCCGAAGACGAATATCTGCTAACCACAAAACTGCGTTGCGGTAAATGCGAATGCTTTATGGTTGGCGAGAGCGGAACAAGCAAGACCTCAACTGTATATCGCTATTATAAATGTGTCGGTGTTAAAAAGCACAGCGGTTGTGATAAGAAAACCGTTAAGAAAGATTGGATAGAGGATTTTGTTGTAAAGCAGATTGAAAAGACACTTTATGATGATGCCCTCCTTGAAAAAATTGCCGATACCATAATGGAAATCCAAGGCAAAGAAAATACTGTTTTGCCGATGCTCAGAAAACAGTATGCAGATATTCAAAGAGGTATTGATAATATTCTTAATGCCATTCAGCAAGGCATTGTGACTCCATCCACCAAGCAACGACTTGAAGATTTGGAAAAGCAAAAGAGCGATATTTCCGTCCAAATCATTAAAGAGGAAATGTCAAAGCCGTTGCTTACAAAAGACCAAATTCTATTTTGGTTTCACCGTTTCCGCAAATACAATACTCGCCGTTTAGACCATAAGCGCAGACTGATTGATAGCTTTATCAACACGATTTATCTGTATGATGACAAAATGGTGATAACATTTAACTACAAGGACGGCTCTGAAACCGTCAGCCTGAGTGAAATTGAAAACTCAGATTTAAGTTCGGATTTAACTGCATCCGCTCTGCCAAAACAAAAAGACACCTGCGGGTGTCTTTTTGTTTTGGCTCGGATTGAATAATTTGAACACTCGGCACGCGGAGCGTGTCGAGGGGTGCGGGTCTCCGGTGGAGACCTCTGCACGAAGTGCAGAAGCACCGACCGAGCCGGCAGGCGAGACCAAGTCCTTCTGCCCCTGCCATGAAAAAAGCACTTGCAAATGCAAGTGCTTTTTTCAACGAAATAAATCCCTTTTGGGATTTGTGAAATGCCCTGCGGGCGTGAAATACGCCTGCGGCGTGTGAAATCGCTGCGGCGGTGAGGGATTTATTTCATTTCACTTGATGCGAAGCATCAAAAATCACAATTTGCAGAGCAAATTATTTCACCGTGAGCGAAGCGAGCGATTTCACCTTTTTTAAGATTTAAAACTTTAAATATCGGCACGCGGAGCGTGTCGAGGGGTGCGGGTCTCCGGTGGAGACCTCTGCACGAAGTGAGAAGCGTAAAATCAATGCGAAAAAACAAAAAAGTTCCAAAAGTCGGATGACGGCCGATTTTTGGGACTTTTTATGTACAAAATAAAGAGTAGATATGCTCACTGTCCAATAAAATATAATGTACTTTTTGCAAATAGGCGTATAATTTCATAGAGTTATCTCATCAACGAAACATCTACGTCTACATATTTTTACTGATTATAGCACGAAATTGCAAAAAACGCAATGCTGAATCGGCAAATACGCACAAAATTATTAAAAAATTTTCAGCCGCAAAACATAAAGCAAAAATCAGTATCTCGCTTCCGCTTTTAGTGCCAATATTTAATATTGTCTGTTATATATTGTCGAATGATCATAATAAACAAGTTTGGAGGTAATCTTATGACAACGAATAATAGAAATGTTAAAAGTTCGAAATCCGAAACAATCAAATGTACATCTTCTTTGCAGAACAAAAAAGTTCGTGCAGAAAAGACTCGCATTAAAGCAATCACGGTAGATAAAAAATCTTGTGAAAAGACTTTAGAATATTACTGCGTGGAATGGCTTGCCGTAACAAAAAACAGAATAAAAGACTCTACATATGTTAAATATTTTAATATTGTCAACAATCATATTTTGCCGGCTTTGGGTTCGTTGCGACCCGAAGAAATCGATGAGCTGAAAATTATGAACTTCGAAAACAGGCTTTTGGAATCAGGTTCAAAACAAGGTCGCCCTCTTTCCCCTAAGACCGTAAAGGATATATTACTTGTCTTAAATTCCATAATAAAGTTTATCAGACATTTTCACAGACGCGATCTTCCGCAGGTTGATATATCATATCCGAAACGTGCCAAAAAAGATATCAGAGTACTCAGCGTTGAAGAGCAGGAGCGACTTATAAAATACCTGACTTTTAATACCGACAGCTGTAAATTCGGAATCATGCTTGCTATGTACACAGGTCTCAGAATAGGCGAGATATGTGCGCTCAAATGGGGCGATATATCAACCGATAACGGCACGGTTCACATATGCCGAACCATGCAGCGTCTTCAAAAGACAGACTCGGATAAAAATCCCAACAAAACGGAAATCAAGATAAGCTCTCCGAAAAGCGACTCATCTGACAGATGGATACCTATGACTGAAAACTTGCGAAAAATGTGCATCTCAATGCAGGCGGAATCCCCCGACGCATATGTTCTCACCGGTTGCTGTACGCAGTTTATGGAGCCACGCAGCTTACAGTACCGTTTTTCAAAATATACCGGAGATTGCGGAATAAACGGCATTACATTTCATACACTAAGGCACACTTTTGCCACACGGTGCGTTGAAGTCGGATTTGAAATTAAATCACTGAGCGAAATTCTCGGTCATTCGGATGTTAAAATAACTCTAAATAAATACGTCCATTCGTCCGAAAAGCTCAAAAAAGAAAATATGGACAAATTGTCGGCAATCGGATTCTAAAGTCGAAAAATCCTTTTATTTGATGAGATAACTCTACGAAATACAGATAATATTGTGTATAAAACGGTTTGCTTTGCTTCGTTTTTTTTATAGCCGCTCGGCGGCAAAGGCACCACTCGGGTGTCATATAGGAGTTTTGTGGGGGATAAAAGAAGAGAGGAGATCAGGGTACTGAAAAGCAGGGGGTTTTTTGGTATGCGGTTGCTATGGAAACGGGAAACGCACAGTATTGGTTCAGTACGGAAGAAGTTAACGGTTTAGAAATTAATGAATTAAAAGTTACAAAAAGAGCTGTTCCTGAGACTCTGAAGGTCTCGGGAAGCAAAGCATATTTGTTCTTTAAACGAGCCTTCGACATTGTGGCGGCTATTGTCGTGGGTCTCGTTTTGCTTTTATTTATGCCGATAATTGCTGCTGCGATAAAGCTTGATTCAAAAGGTCCGGTGCTGTTTAAGCAGGAGCGCCTCGGGAAAGACGGAAAACCGTTTATGATGTATAAGTTCCGCTCAATGCATACAGACGCCGAAGAAAACGGTCCCCAATGGGCAAAAGTCGATGACCGGAGAGTTACGCGCGTAGGAAAATTTTTGAGAAAGACGAGAATAGACGAATTGCCGCAGATGTGGAACATAATTGCCGGCGACATGAGCTTTGTCGGGCCGCGTCCCGAGAGAGAGTTTTTCTACGCGAAGTTTGAACGTAATATACCCAATTTCCGCGATCGATTGGCGGTTAAGCCCGGCTTGACCGGGCTTGCACAGATAAGCGGAGGCTATGAACTCGATCCGCAATCCAAACTCGACTATGATATCGAGTACATAGAGACACGTTCGGCTCTGCTCGATATTAAATATATATTTAAGACAGCCAAAATTGTGTTTACGCATAATGGCGCAAGATGAGACAGAAAAAACAGAAACTTGGAGGATAGATCGAGAGTATGGTAAAAACAAAAAATTCGTCCGGTGCGGCGGATAATAATGAGATAACATTATGGAGCGCGGCACGGCTGCTGCTCGGCAAGTTCTATTGGCTGTTAATTTCCGGCTTTGCCTGCGCACTCGTCGTCTGGCTTATTACGACATTTCTTATTGCCCCTACTTATAAGTCGAGAGTAAGCTTCTATGTCTATAACAACGCCGACAAAGCGGCTCACGCGAGCACAATAAACAACAGTGACCTTCAAGCGGCGGAAAGCTTGGCTACGACGTACTCAAAAATACTTGAGAGCAATTCGGTGCTTGATGCGGTGCTTAAGGATCTCGGAAACAAATCGGATCTCAGCAGAAAAGAGCTCAGCGAAATGATCGAGGTTTCGGTAGTTTCGGACACTCAGTTGCTGGAGGTTGTTATCAAATCAAAAAGTGCCGAATTTGCCTGTGATGTCGGAAAGTCGTTTGCGAATGTTGCTCCGACGGAAATAGTCAGAATTACAAAAGCGGGCGGAGTTGAGGTCGTCGACCGACCCGAGGTTGCAACGGAAAAGTCGTCTCCCAGAACCGTATTTGATACGGCGATAGGCTTTATTATCGGTGTTATAGGTGTTTCGGTTGCACTGATACTTAAAATGCTTTCGGATACAACCATCTATTTGCCGGAGGATATAGAGAGTATGTCCGGTGTCACCGTTTTGGGTCAAATACCCGAAATAGAGGTTACGGAGAAAGAATATAATAATTGGAAGCTTGTGAAGGGAGGGGTGATTCGCTGTGAAAATAAGAAAGATAAAAATGATAAATCAGAACAAAACGGTGACTGATACCGTTTCGGTCAACAGAAAGAGACTGATAAATAACGACAGTCCCTTTGCAATAAAAGAGGCGTATGTAAAGCTTAGAACCAGCCTTATGTTCTGCATGAAGGCGGATAAGGAGGGCCCTTGCAAAGTTTTTGCAATAACCAGCGCAAATCCGTCCGAGGGAAAAAGCCTCACAGCCGCCAATATTGCAATAAGCTATGCAATGCTCGGCAAAAAGACGCTGCTTATAGATGCGGATATGCGTAAACCCACCCAGCGCAGGCTCTGGAAGGTTGATATATCGACCGGTCTTTGCGATTTTCTTGCCGGAATGGGTCAGCTTGAGCTTGTAAAGGTGGATGGACTTCCGCTGTCGATAGTCTGCACGGGCACAATACCGCCCAATCCATCCGAACTTCTTGCTTCGGATATAATGAAGCAGTTTATCAAGCGCTGCACCAAGACTTATGATTACATAATTATTGACACTCCGCCTATAAACACGGTTGCGGATGCGCAGATAATCTCAACATTCGTGGACGGCGTTGTGGTTGTTGCAAAGTCGGGCTCGACCACAACCGATGAATTGAGCATGGCTCTTGAAGCGGTTGATCGCGCAGGCGGAAACCTGTGCGGAGTGGTAGTCAACGATATGAATATGAAATCGCTTAAATACTCTTATAAATACAGATACAGCGATAAGTACGGTTACAAGTACGGCTATAAGTACGGGTATAAATACGGACACAAGTACGGCTACAAATATTCATACAGTGACGGTACAAACAGCACGAATTGAGTGATATTGCAATGGATTTTACATTTGATTATCATTCCCATATACTCCCAGGCTGCGACCACGGGAGCGACGGTATAGAGACATCGCTCAAACAGATAGAAATGGCTGAGGGCGCGGGCATAAAGACCATATGCGCAACGCCGCATTTCTATCCGCACAAGGAGAGCGTTGAAGCGTTCCTTTCCAGGCGGCAAAGAACATATGAAGCTTTAAAAGAGCGCCTGCCGGACAATGCACCGAACATCCTGCTCGGAGCGGAGGTGCTGATTTGCGACGGGATGGAGCAGCTTGAGGGACTGGGGCGTCTGTGCAGGCAGGGGACAAACGAGCTGCTGCTTGAGCTGCCGTTCTACAAATGGCCGAATTCCGTATGGGAGACAATCGACTGTCTCAATGACCGCGACGATATACAAATAGTTATCGCCCATGCGGACAGATATCCCCCGGAGAGCATCGAAAAGCTGATAGGCGAAGACATTCCGCTGCAGCTGAATGTCGAATGCTTCAAAAAGCCTCTGCGGAGAAAGCAATATATATCGTGGACAGAAAAGGGATATGTCAGGTATCTCGGCAGCGATATGCATATGCTCGAAACGGGATATAAGGATTGGGTAAAATGCAGAAAGATTTTGGAGAAAAAGGCTAAATGAAAGTGAATGAACAATCCGGAGTAGAACAGAAGCAGCCGCTTGTCTCTGTTATTATGCCTGCGTATAACGCCGAAGAGTACATATCGGAAGCGGTGCAGTCGGTGATGGCGCAGACATATACAAATTGGGAGCTTCTGATTTTGGACGACTGTTCAACGGACGGCACAGCAGACAAAGCAAGGTGCTTTTCGGACCTTGACCCGAGAATAACTCTATACAGCAACCCTAAAAATATCGGTGTTGCTCTGACTCGCAACAAAGGGATGGCACTTGCAAAAGGCAGTTGGGTAGCGTTGCTTGACAGCGACGATATTTGGCATAAAGACAAGCTTGAAAAACAGCTTGTCGCAGCGGAAAATACGGGCGCAGATATTATATATTGCTCATACTCTTTGATGGATAAAAACGGAGAGCATTTGTCGGATTTTATTGTTCCGGAGAGAACATCATATGATGATATGCTTAGAAAAAGCGTGCTGAGCTGTTCTACGGTGCTCCTGCGCAGTTCTATTCTCTCGGCTCACTGTTTCTTTACGAATTATTATCATGAGGACTATGTTTTTTGGCTTGAATTGTTGAAATCGGGATATACTGCGGTTGCAAGTCCGGGTATTCTTGCTGATTACCGCATTGTAGATGGTTCTCGCTCAAACGATAAATTGAAATCCGCAAGAAACAGGTGGCTGATTTACCGAGAAATAGAAAAATTATCCTTAGGAAAGTCTGTAAGGGTTTTTGCGGCGTATGCTTTTAACGGATTTATAAAACATAAGAGGCTGTGATTCGTCTGATGATCGGAGAATAAGTATGTGTGAAAATATAAAAATAATGTTTATATGCGGTGCTTTTTCAAAAGTAAACGAGAAAGAGGTTATCGAACAGTCTAAAAAAAGCGTAGAATTTTCTGCAAATCAAATTCAGCTTAAATTTATCGAAGCTTTTCGCCATGCGGCACCTACTGAAGTTATTTCCGCACCGTTTATAGGACATTATCCGAATCAAAGTCGTACTCTTCATTTTCACGGTTTTACAAAGGCACAGAGCCTTTGTAAATATGTTCATTTCAACAACATATGGGGAATCAGCAATATATCCAGAACTTGCGCATTAAAGAAAGCAGTTCGTGATTTTGCGTTACGAGAAAGCGGAAAAAAGCTCATTGTTGTATACAGCGCTCATTATCCTTTTTTGGCAGCTGCTGTTTATGCAAAAAAATTGAATCAAGAGATACAAGTCTGCTGTATAATACCGGATTTGCCTCAATATATGAATTTGGAGCAAAAACGAGGTGTGCTGTACGACTTTTTTAAAAAGCTTGATGTTAAGTCCATTGAGAAAGAAATGGATAGCGTGGATACTTCTGTTGTACTGACGGATGCTATGGCGCACATTTTGCATTTAAACGACAGACCTTATATTGTTTCAGAGGGCATTGTTGAGTCTCTGCCTCAAGAAAATAGTTGCGATAAGCAGAAAGAAACTGTCAATATTGTGTATGCCGGAAAAGTGTATTTTAAATTCGGTATCAAGCTTTTGTTGGATGCATTTTCAAAATTTAAAAATACGAACTATCGCCTTGTTATATGCGGAACCGGAGATGCCGCAGAATATGTAAAAAAATGCGCAAAAGAGGACCATAGAATCACATTCACAGGACAGTTATCTCCCGATGAAGTTCAGAGGTATATTAATTCTGCGACGGTGTTAGTTAATCCGCGTCCGAATAATGAAGAATATACGAAATATTCTTTTCCATCAAAGGACATAGAGTATCTTTTGAGCGGAAAACCGACGGTTGCTTTTATCTTGGATGGCATGCCTGACTGTTATCGGGATTTTATATATGCTGCCGACCGTGATAAAGACCCCGTATCTGCAATTTTTGATGCTTTAAAGAAAGCTGTTATTGCGCCGGAGGAAGAAGTTAGAAAACGGCATATGCAGTTTCTTGAGTACACATCGAAAAATCTTCTGGCTTCCGAAATTGTTAGAAAGATTATTGAAGTCAACTTTGACCAAGAGGTTTGATATGCGAAAAATTCGAGTTGTTCAGCAGTATGTAAATGCCGCAAATAACGGTGGTTTGAAAACAGAATACGAAGCATTGAATAACCGAAAAAATTTATTGGACGAATATGAGTTTATCCCGGTGGTGTTGAACAACTGCCATTGCGGACTCAGTCTTTCGGATATCAGATTTTATCGTCGAGCAATTGGCAAAGCGGATCCGGATATCGTCCACATCCGTGGGGCGGGAATGGAAAGCTTGAATGCTGTTCTCGGCGCAAAGCTTTCCGGCAGTGGGAAGATCCTTGTGACCGTTCATGGTATGTTCAGCGATCTGGTGTACTACTCGCCGATAAAGCGCTGGGTATGCAGATATGTGGTGGAACCTATGATCTTTGGCTTATCGGATGGCATTTCCTGCGTCTATGAGCGTGCGGCACAGCGAGACGTGTTTCGGCGATATCGAAAGAAAATGCTTCCGTTTGTGTATAACCGCATGCCACAATACCCCGATTGCAGTGCTGAGGAAAAGCGCGCATTACGCAAGGAACTGAACCTTCCGGAAAATGCAAGAATCGGCATCTATGTCGGCAGGGTCACGAAGGAAAAGGGGTTGTCTTACTTAGTCGATGCGTTAAAGCAGGTGGATGCGTGTTGGCCGCCGGAGCTTTGCCTGTTGATTGTAGGAAACGGCGATTATCTGCAGGAGATGCAGTCTGAGTGTGCTGCATTGCAGCATGCAAAGCGGGTGATTTTCGCTTGGCAGCAGGAACAGATTCAAAAATACCTGAACGCTTCAGATTTCTTTCTTTCTCCCTCCTTGCATGAAAATCTCTCCATTTCTATTTTGGAGGCCTGTGCGGCAAAGCTGCCGTGTCTTGTAACGGATGTCGGCGGAAACAGCGAAATAATCGAAAACGGAAAGAATGGGTTGATGATCAAGCCGTACTCGGCTAAGGCAATCGTCGATGGCATCAAGAAAATGTGCTGTATATCAACATACATTGCATTAGAAAAAAACATATGCAAAACAGATTATCGAAAATTCAGTGGCGAACAAGTAGACAAGCAGCTTGAGTCTGTCTATTCGTATTTATTGAAATTGTGAGGGTGAGCGATGGTTGATAGAAAGGCAAACATAGATTTATTGCGTGTGATGTCTGCAGCTGCTATTGTCATACTTCACTCTGTGACCGCTCCAATGGGTAATGTATCCTCACCTATTCCGCTCTTAACAGAACGGATATTGACGGTTGTTCATTCTCTGACTTTGTGGGCTGTTCCTGCGTTTTTCATTATCACGGGCTATTGTCTACTTTTAAAACCGGAGTGCAATTACAAATACTGTTTTTTTCATATACGTAAATTTGTAATTGTGCTCTTTACGGTTGGATTTTTCTATGCACTACTGGAGGAGATTTACTCTACCGGTATGGTTAACGGTCTTGCTGCTTTTGCTGCATTCAAAAATGTGATTGCAGGGAAACTCTGGGAGCATATGTGGTTTGTATACGCCATTATAGGTATCTATCTTGTGATGCCGGTCGTTCACGGTTTTATCAAGCTAGAGAGAAAGGATTCTTTTATATTAACTGCGATATTATTCGCGTTTAACATTCTATTCCCCGTATTTCAAAAATGGATTCCAATTGGTGTAGAGCTTCCATTCGGCGGATATTTGTTCTATGTATGCTTTGGAGGGCTGATTGCTAAGTACGGGATTCGGAAACGGGAAATAATAGTTATTTTTATTGCTGGCCTGATATCCGTAGTGTATCTAGGTGTTCATTATAACGGAAAAATTGCGGAATCAATTGATTTGCTTGCGGTGTGCATTGTGTCTTTAGCTGTCTTTTTGATATTTGAACACATGAAAATTCAGCCAAGCAAATTATTGCTTACACTTGCTAAATGTTCATGGGGCATATATTTACTCCACCCTTTGATTATAAACGTTGCTCTGAAAGTGCTGAAGATAGATTTTGTTTCCTATATGCCATATGTGAAGATTCCTTTACTGGCAATTTGTACATTTACACTTTCCTTTGTCATTACATATTTGCTTAGGAAAATCCCATTTGTCTCGAAATTGTTTTAACTGTTGCTGCCATAGGCAATGAAAGGAGGCTGCCGTGATTAGTATTGTTGTACCGGCTTATAATGCTCATGTACGGTAGAGAAGCACAAAGCAAAACAAGGATAGCCAGCCCTGCCACTATTCCGAAGTCAGGGGAACGCAATAGAAAAATTCATAGCTGTATGCTATACTTAATTAGCATTTGAACATATCAAGCTGACACAGCAATCTCTTTACTTGCCGTTAATGCGCGTCTACCAATAGTCCGCACAAAGCAAGAGTAGCGTAAAGGTATAAAAATTTCAAACTTCTTTGTAACGAAATTCCGATTTCTCCGTCTAACCTATGAAGCTGAAGGAGGTGATGACAAGTATGGACTATGAAAAGCTCTATAAAGCCTACTATTTACAGGTATACTCGTATACTATTTCTCTTGCCAAAAATCGTGAGATAGCAGAGGAAATCACGCAGAACACATTCTATAAGGCTGTTTCTACAACATCACAATTCAAAGGTAAGTCAGATGAATTGACATGGCTCTGCTCCATAGCAAAAAACCTTTACCATGATGAAATGCGAAGCCGTCAGCGAGTAGCTGATGTGAGTGAAATCAATGACTTGCCATCAAATGAAAATGTTGAGAACTCAGTTGCAGATTCTGACATGGCGTTCCGCATACACCTCGTTCTTCACCGTTTGGAAGAACCATACAAAGAAGTCTTTCAGCTTCGCGTATTCGGGGAACTATCTTTTTCACAAATCGCTGCAATTTTTGGAAAAACAGAATCATGGGCGAGAGTTACTTATCATCGTGCAAAGCTAAAAATTCAAGAAAGGATGGATGAAAAGCATGAGTAAACAATGCGATATTGTTCGAGATATTCTTCCGCTGTATGTTGACGGTGCTTGCAGCGAAGCAAGCGCAGAGATGGTAAAAGAGCATTTGAACGCCTGTGCTGACTGTAACGCAATTTATCAGAAATTGCTTTCTCACACGAGCGAAGATGTTCTTCACGAAGAAAGCGAAAGCGTTATTATGCGCCATGAGGCAAAAGAAAAGCAGAGAGGCAGAAAAAAGATAACGATTGCTGTTCTCGTTTCCATCGCTCTTTGTATCATTGCAATTTTTACAGCTCTCTTTCTGTTACCTATAAACATTGCTTATGAGCCTGTCAAAATCGACTTCCCATTTGAGGTTGAAGATGTCGAAAACGTTGAAATGTACCACTATGACGGAGTGCCTGCATCAGCAGAAAAGAAAGTAGTTGTTGCTGAAAATGATATAAAGACCCTGTATGATAAGTTCAAGGGCTTATCC
>OGRO01000058.1_pt1 | contig 115534 bp, 119 predicted proteins | sample 1553451 | NCBI WGS metagenome assembly OGRO01 (sample SAMEA2580021, study PRJEB22360) | human gut metagenome | reverse complement strand
GATCCTTTGGATGGGCAAGCTTAAACAGCAGGTCATAGCAAACCTTACTGTCCGGCATCTTGAGATCCTCTACATTTTGGCTGACCACTTTATTCGATGTTGGATCCGTATCCAGCCGGTCATAAATCTCTTTTAAGGAAAGATCCCTGTATTCGGATAAGCACTCTTTATAGAGATAAGCTAAGGTCTTTTTTAAAGACAGGATCTTCTTGCACTGGGCATCATAGGATCGTTGAGGATCCTTCAATAAAGCTTCCCAAACTTTTCTTTCTTCCATCGTTTTTTCACCTCTCTTTCGTTACACATAGATGGAAATTAGAAACCTTCCTATTATTAGTTACGATAAAAATTCAAAAAACTATGAAAAAAAGTTGAATTTTTTTCTAAATAGGAATCTTTTTATAAATAAAGAAATCTATGATATACTCATGATGGTGATTTTATGGCATCTCTTACAAAAAAAATGACAAAACAGGAAATACTGGATTTAAGACAAAAGCTATCCTCTCATATCGTAAAAGAAACGAAACCAGATTATACCTATTATCAAATTAAAACCGATTCTATGACCATTACAGCTTATACCAGCGGTAAAGTTGTGTTTCAGGGACAGGATCTCTCCTGGATGGAAGAAACAGAATCTGAGAAAAATACGTATCCCCAGGCAGGAAGCGATGAAGTAGGAACCGGTGACTATTTTGGCCCGGTTGTGGTAGCTGCCTGTATCGTTTCAAAAGAAGCAGCACAAAAACTATCTTCTTTAAAAATACAAGATTCCAAACAAATCAAGGATGACCAAATTCGTAGGCTGGCCCCCGAAATCAAAGCTGTTTGCCCACATTCGATATTGATCGTACAAAACGCAAAGTACAACGAAGTGCATCAAATTCATAATATGGTTGATCTCAAGTGTCGCCTGCATAATCAAGCCTATGTCAATCTAGTGCATAAAGGATATACTCTACCAGATTTTATAATCATTGATCAGTTCGTACAAAAAAACAGTTACTATCGTTATTTAAAAAACGAAAAAGAGGTCATTTCAAACATTCATTTTGAAACCAAAGCTGAAAATAAATATCTTTCTGTAGCCTGTGCCAGTATATTGGCCCGTAATGCCTTTTTAGAAACATGGGATGCGATGGAAACAAAATATGATTTTCGATTTGAAAAAGGTGCCGGTACCAAGGTAGATCAATGCGCCAGAGAATTTGTAAACAGATTTGGTAAAGACCAACTCTATAAAGTTGCGAAATTACACTTTAAGAATACCGAAAAAGCTTTAACCCTTTAATACCTGCTTATCATTTAACAGAGTTTTAACCTGGCTTCATTTTTGTTTTGATACAATTAAAGCATAAAAAAATGGAGAAAATTATGAAGCCTAAACCATCCCTATTAAAAAGAACAGCTACCTTCATTTGTGTTTATTATGTGATATTCTGCATATTTGGTTTCTTTTTGAGAAAATCGCTACCGCAGGAAATTGATACAGAGATTCTATTTCACTTTTTAGCAATAGGAGCGGCACTACCTGTTGCCATACTGTTTATTGTCAGCACCTTTGTTAAGATCATCCAAATTCAAAAAGATATCGCCTATACAAAAGTTAAAAAAGTATTTCATTCTTCCTTATGTATATGCGTGATCCTAGTAGGAACTTGGGTTGGTTTCACGAAAGGAGTCTTGCCAGCTCTTGATCTTTTCTACTTGAACGCTCCGCAAACTGTAGTTCTCTATAATGCACAATTATCCCATAATAATGATTTTTCACGCTTTGAGATCCAGGGACAGGACCAACATCAAAACCCTCAAAGTTACAAACTGACGGCTGCCCTATTAAGAAATTTTCCACTTCAAAAAGGACAACTCACTTTACCAGGGGAAACGATTCAATTAAAGTATTATCTATTCACTGATTTCGTAGTTTCCATAGAAAATATATCCTAATAGAAGCATAGATATATTATTCGTTTCTTATACGTGATAGATAATAAAAGAAGGAAATCACACCTTGATTTCCTTCTTTTTGAGATTCATTTAGATATTTCAAATCGATAATCTATAATCTATGCTCTTTTCTTATTGAGAATGACGAGTATGAAAGCCCCCGTAACAGCCATGCTTGCCAGTGATAACATCAATCCGATATTAGTTTGGGCAGCTGTATCAGCTCCCTTATTCTTTTCTGGATCTTTTTTATCTGGTTTGGTTGGAGTTTCTTCATCTGTTGTTGGTTTTTCCGGTTCCGCTTCCACTGTATAAGAAACGGTTGGTTTCTGGAATTCTTCAGGTTCTCCTTTCTGTCCATTCGTATCTACCGGATACAAAATGGCAGAATTATTTGTATATAAGCCTTCATATCCCAAGCTTCCATTGGCATCGTATTGTCCATATGTTCCTGGTTCTGTTTTTGGATTTGTCAATTTTAATGTATAAGTCAACTGAACAGGTTCAAATTGAGAAATTGGAACATTTGTGGTCAATGTAAACATCTCACCATTGGCCATATCGCCTGGTTCATAAGCTACAACATAATTACCCTCGGCAAAAGAATACGTATTTTCTGCCGTTTCAACCGCTTGATAAGTTTGGTCACCCACTTTTAATGATAGAGCTTCCGCGTCATTGATAAAGTCAAAGTTATAATCTTCTGTATAGCCAATATAATCCGTTACAGTAGAACCGGCATCAACTAGATAATAAATATCATTTTTAATAGAATCAAAGCTATACGTTTCGCCGTTGGCTAAGAAATTCATAAAGCTTGGTCCCCATGTATATTCCCCGCCGGAAGAAGTACCGGCAGTCATCGCATAACAATGATATTTGCTTGCCAAAGCTTGGTATGTCTGATAGGTTTTCAAAAGAGCCACATCCACAGACATCGCATGATTTACTTTTTCATCATAGGAAATGTATGTAGTCGTATCATACGCAACCCCATAAGCATGTTCATAGGCACCGCCATCTGCTTCATACTGCGCTGCCACATTGCCTAAATACTGGTTCCAGCCTTCTGAAGGTGCTGCATTTGAACCATATTTTGTGGCCCAGTTATCCGGCCCTGCGAAAACATTCGTTTTATCTGCATTTTCTAATCCAATGGCAGTAGGTGTTTCGTTGTACATATTCGTTGTACATATAAGTAATTCCGTCACTGACAAAAATCATATATTTACGACTATCGGCAACAGCAGTATCACCACTTAACATCTGTTCTGCCGCCAACAAACCAGCATGTGTATTCGTTCCTGAAGAAATATCTTGTTTGATTTCGGATTCAATCACAGAATAATCGGTAGCTAAATCATGGAACCCGGTTGTATTGGCTTGTTGATTAAAAATCACTACACCGACATTAATATCCGCACCTGTAGTTTGTGCTGTGTTTTGTAAATCGGTTAGCATATTTAAAGCCTGTGCTTCTATTTCAGCACTGGTAGATTTGTCTAACACAAACACAATATCCGTGGCAAGTTTTTCTTCACCAGCAGGTAAAGACAAAGTTACTTTTGTTTCAAAGTTTTCGTCCAGCTGTGTTGCGGTTTTTGATTTAGAAATCGCATACTTTACATTTCCAATACCTGGAACCGGTGTTCCTGTGTTCGTTTTGGGATCAGAAGACTCTTCCTCTTCAGTCGTCGCTTCCTCCTCGTTATTGTTTTCTTCTTCAGAAAGGGCAGTTGTCTCTTCTGTAGAAGGTTCTGTTTCCTCTGGTGTTGTGATTTCTGTAGTTTCTTCTGGTTCATCCGTTAATGTCGGATCTTCCGGGATTTCCTCGACAACGGTTTCGGAATCATCCGTAACAGTCGGCTTTTCCTGAGCCGATACGGCGGAATACAAAGAGAAACTCAATGTAAAACAAACCATCAGAGTGAAAAATAATTTAACGTACTTTTTCATATTTCTAACCTCTTTCTCCGTACATAACTGAATCATAACCCTCCCCTTCATTATAAGTCAATAACTTTTTTCTATCAAAGTTTAAACTAATTTACAACACTTATTGCCACATAAAAAGTCGAGCCCTTCCTTTGCATTGATATTTGTATATAGATTTATGTAACTTTAATCATTTATTTGTCAAATCAGAGAAGAAAGATCGACCTGGAGAAGCCTAAATAAAAACATGAGAAAGGATTCTTCTCACGTTATATGAATGTTTAATTGATGCAACTTCCATCTAATTTTGGAATCCAAAAAAAAATACCGCAAACTAGTCTGCGGCATCTTTTGCTTCTGTCATCGATCGATTAACTTGAACATCTACACTTGTTTCATAGGTTAACTGTACCAGTTCTACACCGGCATCACGAAACATCCTTTTACTCGCAATGTTTTCATCCGTTCCATTGTATTTATCACTCTCATAGACAACACAACGAATACCGGATTGAATGATGGCTTTGGCACATTCATTACATGGAAATAACGAAACATAGATCGTACAGCCATTTAAATCTTGAATGCTGTTTAAGATCGCATTCAGTTCGGCATGCACTACATACGGATATTTTGTCTTTAAAAATTCGCCATCTCTTTCCCATGGAAATTCATCGTCGTCACAGCCTTTGGGAAAGCCGTTGTAGCCTAAGCCAACAACTCGTTTTTGTGCATTGACAATACAAGCTCCCACTTGTGTGTTAGGATCTTTGCTTCGTTTGGCACTCAAATGTGCCATGGCCATAAAATATTGATCCCAGCTTAATACATTTGATCGTTTCATACAGATTCTTCCCTTTCTAAACGTCCTAAAATTTCTTTGAATGTTGGATCTAACGGTGCATCAAAGGCCATCTTTTCCTTTGTAGTCGGATGTATAAATTCGATATGGCAGGCATGCAAGAGCTGTCCGTTGGTATCCAATGTCTTTTTATAACTATATTTTGGATCACCGGCAATCGGATGTCCAATATACTGCATATGTACACGAATCTGGTGTGTCCTTCCTGTCTCTAAAGAACAGCGAATATACGCAAAATCCTTAAAGTTTTTCAATACCGTAAAATGCGTAACAGCATCTTTGGAGTTTTTGGCTGTCACCGCCATTTTCTGTCTGTCCTTTTCATCCCGTCCGATCGGTGCATTGATCGTACCATGAGAATGCGAAAAAGGATGATGTACGATCGCAAGATAATCTCTGTGACACGTCTTATCGGATAGCTGTTGAGAAATAGCCTGATGAGCTTTATCGTTTTTACAAACGATCAAAAGGCCACTGGTATCCTTATCGATTCGATGCACGATACCAGGGCGCATTTCTCCGTTGATTCCGCTAAGATCCTTGCAATGATAGAGTAAGCCGTTGACCAAAGTATTGGATGTATGTCCGGGAGCCGGATGTACGACCAATCCTTTGGGCTTATTGATCACCAAAAGATCCGAATCCTCATAAAGAATATCCAGATTCATCGCTTCCGGCTCTATTGTCACTTCCTGTAACGGTGGTAAAGTGATGGATACCTGATCTTGTATTTGAAGAGAATAGCTTGCCTTCTCGACTTTTCCATTCACTTGAATATAGTTTTGATCTAAAAGGTCCCTGACACGTTTCCTTGACAATTCCATCGTGGTGGAAACAAATTTATCAAGACGACATCCCTGATTCTTTTCATCAATTGTATAAACTATGTTCTCCATCGTTTTCTCTCCTGTACTTCATCATAAATCATGCATGCGATCAAACAACCAAAGCCTACAGTAATACATATATCCGCAATATTGAAAACGGGGAAATCCCAGCCGAATATACGAAAACTCAAAAAGTCACGCACATAGCCAAACCGCAGGCGATCGATAAAATTCCCTAAAGCACCGGAAAACACAAGAGCCAGGCATAACTGAGCGCGAACATCACTACTGCGAATAAACATGTAGATGATTATCACAAGAGCCGCAATCGTCAACAGGGCAAAAAACAGAATACCAAAATCTTCGAAAAGACTGAAGCCGGCTCCGGTATTTTGTACATAAGTCAACGAAAAGAAATGAGAAATGATCTCCATTCGTTCATGCAGCGCAAATGTTTTAGTAATTGCCCATTTTGTCCACTGATCCAATCCTAATGTCAAAAAGACGATCACCAGTGAAACACAGATTGAAATAATTTTATTTTTCATGATTTCCTTCCTTTAAAACGCTTTATTCTTTCGGTGTAAGAAAAACATTTTGATAAACAGCCAAATGCTCATGACCAAAGCAATCAGTAACATAAAAAATCCAATAGCCGGAATACCCATGATATGCGGTTCCATATCCGTGGTACAGATCAGGCAGGATCCCACTAATAAAGCCGCAATCAAGATACAGACAATCAGTCGATTGACCATACGATCAATTTTGGCAATCGGTGCATCACTGCCCATCAAATTCAAATTCACTTTGATCTGACCATGCTGAATCAACTTGAGCACATCACTGGTCTGCACAGGAAGATCCAGACTCCGGCTAAGTCCTTCTATGCTACGCTTGATCGTTTTCTGAATCTCTTTTGAAGGATCGATCTGCGTTAACGTCGCCTTATGCTGACTGACGATCTTTGCCATACTGGTAGTTGGATCCAGATCGATCAAAGTTCCATTCATCGTCATCATACTGCGGGCAAGCATGGAGATTCCTTTGGGTAGTCCAATACGAAACTGATGACAGATGGTAAAGATATCCTGCACCATTTTTGCCAGATCCATATCCGCAAAAGACTCACTCATATATTGCGCCATGAACGATTCGATCGCATTGGTAAACGCAATGTAATCAATTTCCTTTTGTACAATACCGATCGCAAGAATGGAATCCACTACATTGGCAACATCACCTAAAGCTAAAGCACGAATAGCTTGTTTCATAATCTGACGATCCCGATTTTCCAAGATTCCCATCATGCCAAAATCGATCCAGACAATCTTATCCTGACGGATTCGAATATTTCCAGAGTGCGGATCGGCATGAAAAAAACCATGCTCGATGATCTGCGAAATATAATTATACGCTAATTTATCTGCAATTTCCTTAACATCATACCCTTCTTTTTCTAAAGTATGCACATCGTTGATCTCATACCCGTCGATGTACTCCATGACCAGGACTTCTTTTGTCGTAAACGCATCGATGATCTGCGGTGCATCAATAAAGTTACAATCCTCGTATGTCTTGCGAAATCGTTTGGCAAAGGCAGCTTCATTGGTAAAATCCATTTCCTGTTTAGCTGCCGTCCAGAATTCATCGATCACTATATTTAGATCCACAACACTGCTGACGATATCGCTTAAATTTAAGACACGAATTGCCTTTCTTAACAAGCCGACATCACGTTCCATCCATTCATAAATGTATGGACGTTGTACCTTAGCCACAACACGTGTACCATCGCGTAAGGTAGCCTCATGAACCTGAGCTATCGAGGCAGAACCTAACGGAATCGGTTCAAACGAGGAAAACACTTCCGACATAGGTTTATGATACGACTTCTCGATTTGTTCCTTGACCGTATCAAAGGACATCGGCGTAACCCGAGAACGCAGCTTCATCAACTCTTTGCAGTAGCGCTCCGAAAACATGTCCTGCCTGGTGGACATGATCTGCCCAATCTTGACAAATGTGGGTCCTAAATCTTCCAATATCCTTCGAAATTTAACAGGATCCATTCCCTTGCGAATCTGATACTTTCGTAAGATACGCAAAATCTGCATGAAACGTGCGCGTGTTGAAATCTTACTCGTGCTTTTCATGCGTATCCTTCTTTCGATGTAACGGCATATTGGTTACGGTTTCCGTATGCAGCCATGAGCACATCCACTTTACAGATTGACCAATCGCATTTTTTAAACATTTACTGCTGAAATCAAAATTTTCAATAAGTAATTTTTCCCAGTTTGGATCCTGTATCTTCATTATTAATACCTCATTTTTTATTTTAACATATTTTATATTCGTTTTTACAAATGTATAAGAATCCATGACTAAGACATTTATAGAATACCTTATATTTCTTAACTTTTTTTAAACAAAACCTTTCTTTTTCGTAATATTGACAAAAAAAGACCAGGGGATTTCCCTAGTCCGTAAACTTATTATAAAATTCCATACTTTCCAGAACGCTGGTATCTTCGATTGGATTATCATCCAAACGCAAGGCCTCTAATAACTGTAAATCTTTTAGTGGTGTGACATCTGTGATGTAATTGGCCTTTAGCGTCAAAGATCGCAAGAACTTCAAATGAGCAAGTGGTGTAAGATCCGTAATCGCATTGTGATCCAGTCGCAAATAGGAGATGAAGCCTAAATGCTCTAATGGTTTTAGATTGGAAATCACATTGTTGTAGAGATCGACATTACACAAATCCTCAAGATCCTTTAATGGTGTCAAATCTTTGACATCGTTATTTTCAAGCGATAAGATCTGCAGCTGCTTCATGTCTTTTAGACATGTGATGTCTTTGATCTCATTTCGTCCCACATTTAAGTTGACCATGTTCTTCATATTTTTCAATATGGAGATATCCTTGATTCGATTTGTATAAAGATCAAGATAAACAAGCTTAGTAGCTTTTCTTAAAAATTTGATGTTTTCCAGCTGACAGAATTGTGCTTTAAAGATTTCCAACTCTTCTACGGCTTTAAAGCGATCCATGTTCCTGATCTCGTTTTTAGAAACATTCAGGCGTTTTAAACCTTTCATTTTATTTAAAAGTGTCAGATCTGTAAAACCTGTCTGCTGCAGATGTAAAGATTCACAATGAATCAAATCTTTTAAGAAACCAAAATCATCGGCTTTATTAAACGCAATATTGATCGATGTCAAATTCGGGAATTCCTTTAAAACATCGTAATTATGAATATATGGACAATTGGACAAGTTCAATCGCTTTAAATTTTTCATCAGCATCAATGGTGAAATATCGCTCATCAAATTTGTAGATAGATCCAATTCTTCAATATTTTCCAAGTAGGAAAGATCCTGAATATTGAATAGACGCATACCGGCCATATGCAGTTTTTTCAACTTTTTCAAAGAACCTAAGATCGCAAAACTAAACGGCCCGTTTTCGGTATTGATATATACTTCTTCCAGCTTCTTACAGCGTTCCAAATACTCCAGACTATCTACTTTGGCTCGTTCCAAATTCAAGTATTCCAGATCGATCATGGCCGCAATACTGCTTATATCCATGGTATATAATTTATTTCGACTCAAATTTAATCGCTTTAACTGTCGAAAACCGTGCAGAGCCTGCAGATCACGAAGCTGATTTCGAGATACATCCAAAACCTCCAGGTTTCTCAAGTCACGGATCGGATCCAACTCTTCCAGCAGGTTATTAGAAACATTGAGTACAACGAGATTTTCGGCATATTCCAGTCCTTCCAGGCTTTTTATTTCATAATCCGGCGCTTCCAGATGGGTCAGCTCTAACATAACTTCCGGTGTTAAATCTTCTTCTTTTACACGCAAAGTACGTGCGGTTACTTGTCGTAATACATCATCCTTGATCAACATACTAAAACCCTCTCAATCTGTCACTTTAATAATACAACAAAACAAAGAAGATGTGCTATCAAAAACAAAGAAAATCCACTTTCCTTACCGAATTTTTACATTCATAAATCCATTGTATCCAGCCTTGTACAAAAGCCGTTGTCCCCTTTAAAAATGGACAAATTGGTCTAAGAGTGTTACAATGGAACCGGTTAATCACAATATCGTCTTGAGTGATTGCGAGTATGAATACGGCATACCCCAGTTAACAACAGAAGATAGTGATTCAGGAGGTATTCATGAACACAGGTAAAGTAAAATGGTTTAATGCCGAAAAAGGGTATGGATTCATCACCGGTGAAGATGGAAAAGACGTTTTCGTTCATTACTCATCAATCAACGCTGAAGGATTTAAAACTCTTGACGAGGGTCAGACAGTTACTTACGACATCATCGAAAGCGACCGTGGAAAACAAGCCAGTAATGTAACTGTTGCAGAAGACAACGCTGAATAGTCTTGTCTAAAAAAGCGCACACGGTGCGTTTTTTTTATGTTTTCAATAGTGTATAATAGAAACATGGAACTACAACGATATGAAAAGGCAAAAGCCTATGTATATGAACAGTTTGCCAAGATCAACAACGAACCTTTACGGATTGCAGCTTTGACTCATACCGCCATGGTAGATTCTTGTATCACCTTATTGGCAATCTCCAGAAGCAGTGCTTTGGAAAAGGCTAAAATTGCCGCTTTATTTCATGATTATGCACAATATATCGACAATTGTGCTCATAGTGAACACGCAAGACTTTCCAGTCTGCACGCCCACCAATATTTAACCCAAGCCAAGGAGTTTAAGGTGTATGAGGTTGATGATATTTGTTTTGCGATTGCCCAACATTCCAAAAAGGAGATTTTTGACTCTCCTTTATGCGAATTATTAAAAGATGCCGATATTCTGGCTCGTTTTCTGGAAGATCCCAACAAACCATTGACCGGCATCGCACGCCAGCGACTGATTGATGCACTGGCCGATATCAATAACTAAAACTTTTGAACATGCAGCTTTACTTTTGAATCCAGCTGCTTTTTTATTTGGTCTAGAGTGCTTTGAAAACGATGAACATCAAAAACGATGCAATCGATATACGAATAGCTTTTACCGATAGCGCCTCCGATCACGCGGGCACACTCGCTCTTTTGGAAGGCCTGATCAAACTGTTTTGAAAGCTCCTGACGAAATAATGCATCCTCACGAGTATTGAAAAGATTGTTATAGTAGATATAATCAAATTCGCCCTGCTTGACCTCCAGATCTTTGAGCACATCAGTTTGCTCCTCCAACGTTTCTTCGATCAGTAAAGGATGGGTCGTAAAAATAAATTTCATATCCTTGCGCAATGCATCATGGGCAAAATCTTGTATCGGTTGAAAAACACTGTAAATCTCTAACGGTGACTGGTATGTCTTCCAACCCTTTGTTTCGACATGATCCATCAATTTCTCATAAGCATCCACCAAGTTACAAAACGATTCATCCATTTTAGGGGCATCCAAAAAGTCAACGCTGCCGATATAGGCTTCATAAGCACACTGACCTAAAGCCAGTTCCAACAAATACATGGACATCTCTTTTTTATTTTCGGTATTCGTGATCAAAGAAAAACCAGGGCAATACACTTCGCAATGCCAGGACTGTTGTGTTTCATCTGCCGTATAAAACAACATGAAATCGGTTAAAGTATAAATTTGATCTTTGATCTGCACCTGTGCCTGGATGGCTTTTTGTGATAAAGGCGGCAAACAGGCATTTAAGATCCACGATTTTTTGATGGCTTTCGGAGCCATTTGACAAACCATGGCCGCCAGATACTGTGTCGTCTTGTTGGGGCCGGTATCCCATGTCAGCTCATAATCACCATACGCATTATCCACAAAGAAATGGCAGCCAAAGCTTTCATAGGCATAGCTATCGAGTGGCTCCACCAGTTTCATATATTCTTCATAGTTTTCACGATTTAATAAATCTCGAATGGAATGTTCCACTTTTTCAAATTCTTTCCAGAACTCTATTGCGTTTTTTCGTGCACTCATCGATATTCTCCTAACTTTTTGATCAGCTTTTCGGCAACCTGACAATGCCCTTCTTCATCCAAATGAATGGCATCCAGTTTACCGGCTCGTATGTCCTCCAAGTCTAAAAAATCACATTGCCATTTATCGGCCATCTTTTTTAAAGGCATGGCAGACTGTTCTAACATTTCATACCCCTCCTGTCCAAAATGAATTCTTGTACGCATACAGGAAGCATATTCTTTATGCAGCTTCGGTGGCGTTACCATTAAGAAACGAGGTGTTTGAATAGAACGTTTAAAGTTATCCGGGTCCATAGCTTCATGCATAAAGAGATCCATTCCCTTTTCCAGAGAAGTTAAGGCATTGGTTCCATAGACTCTTTTGGCATCGTTGGTTCCCAAAAGAATGACGACCAGATCTAAAGGTTCATGTGTTTTTAAGACCATGGAAATGGTTTTAGATCCGTTTCTTTCTTCCAGACTGTAAGGATCACTGTGACAAAGTGTGCGGCCGCAGAGTCCTTCTTCCAGAATTTCATCTTCCGGAAATGCTTTTTGAATCTGTTTGGTAAAACGATTCGCATAGCGCATCCCTGTCTGCGCATTATATCCCCATGTATTGCTGTCTCCATAAAATAAGATTCGCATCATTCTTTCCTCCAAAGCTTTGATTCTGTAATCAAAATATCCATATCTATATCATGTGGCTGCGATTCAAATTCTTCTTCCTGTACATCAAAGGCTACCCCGATCTTCAATGCGTTTGTCTTTTGCAGATAGCGATCATAATACCCTTTTCCATACCCTTTTCGATGCAATCCGCAAAAGCTGACCATAGGTACGATGATCACATCTAGATCATTGGGATCACAGGCTTTTCCTACAGGCTCTTGGGTCTGAAAAGAACCTTGTACCAGATCTCCTGTATATGGTATAAATTCCAATTCATAATTTTCAATCATTTTCGGTAAATAGACAGTACCACTTTCTAAGCAGATATCAAATATGTTTACTTCTCCCTTGATCGGTACATAAGCGGCAATATTTCCTTTTAAAAAAGGCAAGAGCTTTTCGACTATTGCCTTTTCTTTCTTTTCTCTTTGTTTCCAGGAAAGACTTTTTCGTCTTTCAATACATTCTTTTCTACCCAATGGAATCACTCATATCCAGCTTTAACATCTGATTGAGTTCGACCGCATATTCCATCGGTAATTCTCGGGTGAATGGTTCTAAGAATCCCATGACGATCATTTCCGTAGCCTGCGCCCGGGAAAGTCCACGACTCATCAAATAGAAAAGCTGTTCTTCCGAAATATTAGAGACTGTAGCCTCATGCTCGATCTGTGAAGTATCATTTTGAGAAAAGTTTAAAGGAATCGTATCACTGCGCGACAGTTTATCTAAAATAAGGGTGTCACATTCCACTTTGCTTTTGGCATACTGCGCGTTTTTGGAATGTTTGACCCAGCCGCGATAATTCACTTCTCCACCCTGGCGAGCCACAGATTTTGAAATGATCGTACTGGTCGTATGTGGAGCCAGATGAATCATCTTGCTGCCGGCATCCTGCTTCTGTCCTTTGCTGCCAACGGCAATTGAAACTGTCGTACCTTTGGCATAAGGTTCTGCCAAAATACAAGCCGGATACTTCATATTGATATGCGAACCGATATTTCCATCGATCCATTCCATATGTCCGTTTTCAAATACCTTGGCACGTTTGGTCACAAGGTTGATGATATTGTTGGACCAGTTTTGTACCGTGCTGTATCGACACTTGGCATTTTTATGTACAAAGATCTCAACAACAGCGGCATGTAAAGAATCTTTCGAATAGATCGGTGCTGTACAACCTTCCACATAATGAACATCCGCACCTTCATCCACGATAATCAAGGTGCGTTCAAACTGTCCCATACTCATCGAGTTGATTCGGAAATAAGACTGTAGCGGCTTATCTAAGGATACTCCCTTTGGCACATAGATGAAAGAACCACCAGACCATACAGCTGTATTTAAAGCCGCATATTTATTGTCAGTATAAGGAACGATCTTTCCAAAGTACTTTTTGAAAAGCTCCGGACATTCACGCAATGCGGTATCGGTATCAAAGAACAATACACCTTTTTCCTCTACCTCTTCCAACATATTGTGATATACGACTTCACTTTCATACTGGGTGCTGACACCGGCCAAAAACTTTTGTTCCGCTTCCGGAATCCCCAGTTTATCAAAGGTATTACGAATCGTATCCGGTACTTCATCCCAGGATTGTTCCTGTTTTTCACTGGGTTTGATGTAGTACGTATAGTCATTAAAATCAATTTGGCTTAAATCCGGTCCCCATTTTGGATTCTTTTGTTCCACGAAAGAATGGTATGCCTTCAAGCGAAGTTCCAACATCCATTCAGGTTCCTTCTTGATTTTGGAGATCGTACGAACGACCTCTTCACTTAATCCTTTTTGTGTCTTGAATACACTGGTATCTTCATCATGAAAACCATATTCATATTCATTGGATAAATTTAACTCTTTTTCTTCTGGCATTATTGACCTTCACTTTCTTTGATCATATCACGCAATGCTTTCCAGCCAATCGTTGCACAATTGATACGATTGGCCTGCTTACCTACATTTTGAAACGCAACGGCTTCTTCCAAAAGATCTTCATCATACTCTTTCTGATCAACCATGGCAAAATAATTCTGAATGATCTCCATGGCTTCTTCTTTTGTCTTTCCTTTGACCAGTTCACTCATAATGCTTGTGCTGGCTGTAGAAATCGTGCAGGCTTCCCCATCAAAACGCACATCTTCAATGCGATCGCCATCAAATTTTGCTTGTACGGTAATATCATCGATACAAGAATCACTGGCCATATGACGAGAATGATATCCTTCTTCTTTTGTCAGTTCATGATTTCTGGGATATTGGTAATGATCCATGATAATATCTCTTAACAAATTCGGATCGATCTCACTCATGTTTCATCCTCCTCTAAAAAAATATATTGATACAGTTTTCTAATGTCGCTTCCTGTAAAGCGGCAACCAACTGATCGATTTCTTCTTTTGTGTTATAAAAGTAAAAGCTGGCACGGCAAGTACCGCTGACCTTTAATACATCCACTAACATCTTGGCACAATGTGTACCGGAGCGTACCGCAATTCCTTTGGTGTTCAAAAAGCTGGCCACATCCTGAGCCGGAATCATCTGTCCCTGATCAAAAACGTTAAAGGTACAGATTCCACTTTGTGCGTTTTCGTTATAAAGATGAATCGTTTTCAGTTCTTTAACCTTCTGCACAAAATACGATTTTAATTCCAGTTCGTAAGCATGGATCACTTCTTTGCCGATAGCCTGAATATAATCAATGGCAGCCCCTAAGCCTAGTACCCCTTCAATGGGCTGTGTTCCGCTTTCATATTTTAAAGGTGTTTCCTTTAAAATCAAATCACCACAGCTGTTAAAGCGGGCATTGCTTTCACCACCATAATAAATAGGCTCCAGTTTATCCAACAAAGCTTTTTTGCCATAGAGTACCCCGACACCGGTCGGCCCACACATTTTATGCGCACTGAACACAAAGAAATCGACATCCAAATCTTGTACATCGATATCAATATGCGGTGTGCTCTGGGCACCATCGACTACAACAAGCATATCATTTTGATGAGCAATTTTCGCAATTTCCCTGACGGGTGCTTCAAAGCCCAAAACGTTCGATACTTGTGCCAGACAAACAACTTTTACATTTTCATGAACGGCCTTTTTAAAGTTTTCAACCGTGATCTTGCCTTCTTCATCTAAAGGAATATATTCGATCTTACATCCCTTTTGTTTTGCAGCCTGCATCCACGGCAGAATACTGCTGGCATGCTCACTTTCATCACTTAAGATCACATCACCAGGCTTCAACAGCTGCTGACAAACCATCAGGGCTACCTGGTTTAACCCTTCAGAACTGCCGGAATTAAAGATGATCTCTTTGGAAGAAGCAGCGTGTAAATAATCCGCAACCTTCTTTCGACAACCTTCATAGGCCGCATCGACCTGAGCACTCATCTCATAATCGCCACGATGAGCATTGGCTCCTAAATACGTATAATAATTGACAACCGCATCAATCACCGGCTGCGGCTTTAATGTCGTTGCTCCATTATCCAGATAGACTAATGGTTTACCCGACATCGTCCTGGACAGAATGGGAAAATCTTTACGAATTCTTTCCGTGTCCATATAATCCCACCTTGCTTTCCATTTCTTCACGCATCTTTTCTTTGGTTGCTTCATCACTGACCAGCTCCAGAATCGGCAGCAGATATCCAACGCTTAAAAGGCCCATTGCCTGACGCTGCGAAAGTCCGCGTGATTTTAGATAGTATAACTGTTCTTCATCCGGTTGTCCGATCGTTTGAGCATGAGATGCCTTGACGTCGTTTTCATCGATCAACAACAACGGTATGACCTGCGCTTTATGATCTTTTCCCAATGTCAAGACACGTGTTGTCTGATGCGATTGTGATCCGTAACATCCCTTTTGAATATTACCATTGGCCACCATTTCATAATGCGCACGATCGAAAAGTACAGAGAAATTTTCCATATAACCAAATGTATGTGACGCTTCATGAAGAATTTCAATATCGTTTAATTTTGTAGTGTCCGCCTGTCCCAATTGAGCACTCATCAACTTAATATCAGCGCCAGATTCTTTTAAAAACGCCTTTTGTTTAAACGTTACGTCACTTTCTTCCATATCCAGAAAGCCAATTTCACTCTTGGCATCTTTTTTGACCTCTACTTCCAGATCAACAGAAAGTGTCGAGGCACTCTGATTATATAAAAGGATCTTAGATTGACTGTCGGCTTCCAGCTTTAGATGCAGCTTTAAACTGGAAATTCCTTTGCGAAGGACCATTAGTAACGAACCGGTTTTCTGAATCGTGATCGTGGCCTTTTCATCCTGATCAAAATAAATCGTTTCGTTAAATTCCTTTTCGTAAACCTTTTCCATAATTATCCTCTTTTAGCTCCGCAAAGTCCGATACTGGTAGGTCGTTTTTTTGTTTCTTCCTTTCTGGCGGATACATGGTATTCGGTTTCCAGCCATTCATATCCTTCTTTGTCAATCTTATCAATCAGCTCTTGATCACCCGATACAACGATTTGTCCATCGACTAAGACATGCGCATGAGTCGGATGCAGATATTCGTAAAAGCGAGCATAGTGAGATACGACCAAAAGCCCCATATCTGTTTCTTTCTGGCATTGATTGATGGCTTCACTTACGATCTTTAACGCATCCACATCCAAACCAGAATCGATTTCATCCAGCATGGCAATGGATGGCTTTAACATCATCATCTGTACGATCTCATTTCGTTTCTTTTCCCCACCGGAAAAACCATCGTTTAAGAAACGATGTGCCAGATCCGGTTTCATTTCCAGCTGCTGAATGGCTTTATCCATCTCCTTGATGAACTTAAATAAACTGATTGGCTTTTCCTGACGAGCATTGATACAGGAGCGCAGGAAATCTGAATTGGTCACACCGCTGATTTCACTGGGATACTGCATCCCTAAAAACAAACCGGCTTTGCTTCTTTCATCCACTTCCATCGCCAAAACATCCTGCCCATCAAGTTCAATAGAACCTTGGGTTACTGTATATTTTGGATTTCCCATGATAGCAGCCAACAGTGTACTTTTACCATTTCCGTTTGGTCCCATCAGAGCATGACGCTCCCCGGAGCGAATCGTCAGATTCAGTCCTTTTAATATTTCTTTATCTTCTACAGATACATGTAAGTCTTTAATAACGAGTTCTGTCATATCTATTCCTCTTTTCCGGTACTATAGTAACAAAAAAGGTTATAAATCTCAATTCAGACGATTATGAAGATTCATTGCTTTTTCAATCGATATTGGCTATAATTGAGAAAGATTTTTAAAGGAGGATTACAATGTCTGAATTCCTTAGAAACAACTGGTTTGTAGTTGTGATTGCAGTGATCATCATTGCTTTTGTTTCCTATTTTATATATGATGAAAATAAGTACAATGTCAGTGCAAAATCCGGTAGTGATGGCAACCAGGTCGTTGCCAGTATCGATAAAAAAGATATCACCGCCAATGACATCTATGATCAGTCGGCTCCGTTTGATACAGCGCTGCTTTATAACTTGTATCATAACCAGGTAGTGGATCAAAGTGTAAAAACCACAGATGATTTAGATGAAAAGGCAAAAGATCTGGAAAAAACGATCGAACAAAACGCTTCTTCCAGCTCTTCTCAAAATAGCGAATCACAGATTGAAACTGAACTGGCTTCTTTTGGCTATAATGGTATAGATCAGCTATATGATTATTGTTTGATGACCGTAAAGGAAGCCAAGATGCAGCGCGATTACATTGAAGATCATTTCGATGAAGTGACACCGGCCCTGCAGGAGAAAAAGCCACGAACGATTTCGATCATCTCGATGCAGGTACAGGATCTGACAGCCTTAACTGAAGATGAACAAAAGAAAAAAGACAATATCGACTCAGCTTTATCCAGCGGTTCTTTTGCGGATGCGGCAACCGCTTATTCAGAAGACACAGCTACGGCTTCGGATGATGGCTTTTATGGCTATGTCGATGCAAATTCTGTCAACAGCCAATACAGCACATTGAATGCACAAGTCATTCAGGCTGCTTTAAATCTGGAAAAAGATCAGACAAGTGACTGGATCGAAGTCACAGATTCAAGCTCTGGGCTGAAATATTTATATAAGGTACATGTAGATGAAACGGATATTCAAAACATCTGGGATTCTAAAAACGAGACTGTTTCCAATAACATCTTATCGGCTTTCTTAACAGCCAACCAGGGATTAAGTGTTAAGATCGTAGAGGAAAACGCAAAAGATCTGGATATCGAGTTCAAAGATGAAGATGTACAAAAACGCATTGAAGACTATATCAACGATCAGACAGGAGGAAGCAGCAATGAAGAGTAATTTAAAAAAAGCGGCTGTATTTGCCGGCTGTTCTTTGTTGATGTTGACAGCCTGCTCCGGTGCAACGGCTCAGATCAGCAATGCCGGTGATGTACTATTCCAGGTCGGTGATGTATCGGTTACACGTGGGACAGAATATGAACTGATCAAAAAATCAAATGGTTCCACCATGGCGGTCACTTTGATTGAACAGGCAATCATGGATGAAGAAATCGGCCGTGGAGATGATATTAAAAAACAGGCAGAAGAGCAGTATGAAACAAATACATCCGGAAGCAAAGAATTTGAACAAAGCTTGATCGATGCCGGCTATAAGGATAAAGATGACTATATTGAAAAAGTCATCATCCCAACGATCCAGCAGGAAAAACTATTGGATAAGTATTTTGAAGACAATGCCAAAGCCATTAAAAAAGAATACAAGCCAAGCGTCGCCAAGATTTTGATGTGTGACAATAAGGATGATGCCAATAACGCTTTACAGGCACTCAAGGATGGAACAGATGCACAAACAGTATTTGATCAATACGCCAGTGAAAGTGCCACTTACGGAAATGAAGAGATCGTAGTTTCTACCCTTTTAAAAGATTCCATTCCAACTTATGTCATCAATACTTTATATTCCGCCAAGGAAACCGGTGTGATCGATGAAGTTATGAGCGATGATAACGATTCCAGCGATGCCTATTATGTTGCGATCCTTACAAGCAATGATTACGATGAAAACCGGGCAAAAATACAGGAAGCTCTTGTATCAAAAGCCAGCAGTGATATTGCCAAGGAATGTAATGTTTACTATATGAAAAAGCACAATTTAGAAATCCATGATCAAGATATTTTTGATGCCTTGCGCACCAGCAATCCGGAATATCTGATCAATCACCCAGAATTGGCAGAGGAAGATCAATGATCTTCCTCTAATTTTTTTATTTGTTCATCCAATATGCTTCGAAAGCGAAATTCTTCAACGCTTTGTAAACCAATATGATATAAAATATGTACATCTTCCGTATTGAATAAATAAAAATGCTGAGTATCAATACTGCCTTCCGGCCAGAGACAAGCCGCATAATCATAGATTTTTCCGGTTGTTTTTTCTCTTTGGATTCGTCCTATGATCATGAGCTTTTTTGTTCCCTGATGTAACGTAACAACCGTTCCGATAGGTAATAACTCTTTCAAACCTTTCCTCCTTTCTAGTAGCTCACCTTGATTTTAAAGCCTAACCCTGCAATAAAGCCCAACTTGCTTCCAAACTCCCATTCTTTATTTACGTGACGATACGTTAGGTTGGCTTCGGCACTGCCTAAGGATCCCTGCGCACTTACGGTTACTTTCGCACCAAAAAGATGAAAAGCGATACTTCCCTCTCCTTGTACGGCAGCTGCTCCGATGGAAGCTTCCAAATTTTGTTCTTCTTTATTAAATATGCAGGTAGCCTGTGCATAGACACTTCCAACATCCACATTGCCTCTTGCCTGCAAGTACATATTATTCGTACCGATTTTAGCCTGTCCCTGCAAGGATAAAAGAGAAGCCTGTGCCTGCAGACTCAGTTCCAGTCTGGGATCAAATTCTTCCTCCTTCCACAATACCAGCTCACACGATCCTTTAGCCTGAATATTTCCTAAATGTGCCTGAATACCGGCATCTAAAAGCTCATCGCGATAAACAGCTCCGACCTCTTTAAAGCTATATTCGGCACCTATCGATAGATGCGTATTTTTTTCTTTCTTGGTCAGCTGTGCTAACGCATTCCAATCCTCCTGGTGATAGAAGCGAAATGTTCCATCCTTTAAGTAAGAAAAGCTCTGTCCACTTTTATACATTAAATGATTCTCGGTATTCTCATAGGCGTTTGCACTTTTTCGAAAATAATCAATATAGCTATCCAGTGTATTTTGAATACGATCGTGCTCCTTTTTTAAAGGAAGTTTTCCCGGAAAGGATGCATATTTTCTTCTGGATGCCAAACCATTTGCGATTCTTCGATAAACAGCTGTATCAATGGGCATGCAGCTTCACTTCCATCAGCTGTCTTTGAATCTGTGCCTGCAATGCCTGCAGTCCGTTTTGAAGATGAATAGCTTCCTCTGCCTGGCAGCAGCTTGCGACCTCACTGCAGATCGTAGTGATATAGGATGATAATTCCTGATAATAGGCTACCATCTCCATCATACTTGTACGCCTTGCGACAGCATTTGTTCATTTTCCTGATACGCCTGTGCTGTCTGTTGCAGATATTGGGCATACTGATCCAAGGATTGCACATAGGAGCGAAATACCGGATCTAAGGAATGAAACTGCTCCATCAGCTTGTTAGAGGTGGGTGACTGCCATATAGACTCTAATTGTTGAACTTTGTTTTTGATTTCCTCAAAGATTTGTTGCACCTGCGTGTTCATTCCTTTTAATTGTGCGGAATATTGAAAAACCTCCTGTGAAGATATTTGAATATTTGCCATAGTTTCCTCCTTTTACACTAAATTTCTGGCTCTTGCGATACGCTCCTGTTGAAGCTTTTGATATTCATTGGCGCAATACAACAAAAAATGCGCATAAGTTTCAATGATGGCGACAATCTTCTGCAGCTGTGGTCGAAACTGCTCCAGCTGCGCAATAAACGCCTGATGATCCTGCCCCTGCCATACACTTTGCATCTGTTGCATACGAGCATAGATCTGATTGATTACTTGTTGATAATCATTTGATTTTTGTTCCAGATAATGGGCACCCTGTGCCAATTCCTGATAATTAACTGTTATTTGCATAAATCCTCCTGCTTAAAATAAGATAAAATGATCGCCGGAGATCACGGCATTTTCTCTAAATGTTTTTCCGGAATTTAAAATACGTCCTGATTCGGTATGATAGAAAAAATGAGCAAATGTCGTTCTTTCCAAAGGCCACGACTTTTCTATATCTTGAATAAAGTCCTCAATGACATACGTATCACGAATCCAGACATGATGAAATTTTGACTGTGTAAAAATCTTGATATGAATGAATATATCCTGCATACTGTTATCGATTAAATGAATACACCTCCTGTTCTGTCCAATACACGCCATAGGATGAATGATCTTGTGGCAACGAACGTTTTAGAACATACAAATAATCTTGTATTCCCTGTCCGATCCAACACACATCTAAATCATAGATCTTCGAAAGATATTCCGGTGTTTGAAACTGATCCGCATTATAAATGGCATGTAAAACATAAATGTCTGCTTCCTCTAAAAAGTCTTCTCTGATATGCAAAGTTTTTTGTGTTTGCCATCTTTCCAGCATATCGGCAATCGTTTGGGCCATTGATCGTTGTACATAACAAATCAATAAAGGATGCTTTTGCTTCCAGAAAACTTCCTGATGAGATTTTGAATCCCACCCCAAACGCAAGACATGTTTTTGATGATGAAGTATATAAGCCTTTTCCTTTCGTTTCGGTTTTAGTACTCCTTCCCTTTTTTGAAATAAGATTGGATATAAGCTCTGCTTTCTAAAGATATATCCTTTATGTGAGCGCATGTTCAGATCCGCTCGAATAAAACATCCAAAGAATTCTCGCAAGTCTTCGATGTCACTAAAGTCGTAACAAATGCGGTTCGACTGAATCAAAAACCATTCTTTTAATCGTCTATCCCATGTTCTTATAAATAGAAATAAAATGACGTTATCACTTTTAAGTACATCCAAATCTTTCTGTTTCAGGTTTGTGTAATCTACTAACCACACACATGGTTTTCGTATCGATTTTATTCTTCCAAATTCTTTTTCAGACAAGCAGGCATCCAAGCCATCTTCTTCGATTTCCAAACCATAGACCGGCAAGGTTGTCCAGCCGACAATGCTTTGAATCAGTTCTTTTCTTTTTTGATAGGAAGTACAATAGATACACGAACATTGTCCCGGTTGAGGCGTCCAATCCCTGACTTGTTGTATAGACGACTCATCGATCAATGCCAATTGTTGCGATTTGAAAACACTTTGATCAAACGGATGTATGATCCATTCCTTTGCACTTTCATCTTTGTTTATTTGTTGCGATAAAAAATGAAACAAAGTTGTCTTTTCCTGGTGATAGCTTTGCACGATCTTTCCATTCTCATCAACTTCACAATATCCATTGGGATGTAAATAGATTTCTTTTTGCAGATACCATGCTTTACCCATACGTTGATGAGCCTGTTGATCTTGAAGAATAAAATCTCCCGGTCGTTTTAAGGCATAAGCATGATCGGAGTGCAAAACTTCATAAGAATCGGCAGTGGTTGCGACACTCATACAGATCTTAAAGTCCATATTAGCCCAAATTTGATCATCCATTACACCTAATGGCTTTTGTGTAGAAAGAATACAATGCACACCCAAAGACCTTCCGATACGGGCGATTTCTTTGATTTTCATCAAGAAATCCGGAAAGCTTTGTTTGAGCTGTGCCAATTCATCGACAATCAAAAATACATGCGCTAAAGGATCTTTGATGTGATAAGCGTTATAGGAATCGATATGTGCTGTTTGGTCTGGATGTTCCTGGCTAAATTGCTGAAGGATCTTTTGTCTTTTTTCCAAAAAAGCCTGAAGACTTTGATCAAAGCGTTCCATTTGATCCTTTTCAAGATTAGTCAACATACCCTGACAATGAGGAAAGTGCATAAAATACTGTCCAAAGGCTCCACCTTTAAAATCAATCAGAATATATTGAAATAATTTAGGGGAATTCTGTATGACCAGTTGTAAAAGAATATTTCGTAGCATTTCACTTTTTCCACTGCCGGTTTTACCAGCCAGAAATCCATGCGGTCCTTGTTTAGATTCCTGCAAATCTAAATATAGAAATGTCCCTTTTTCTTCAAAACCCAGACATACTTTTAAGTTCACACGATTTTGACGACACGAATCTAAAGAGAAATGCCAGATATCCTGACCAAAAAGAGCTTTACATTCCTGATCTTGATCCCATCGTTTTTCCTGATGAAGAAACATGAGTTTTCTAAATAGGTCACCAGGCTGGCAAAAATCAGCCATTTGCAGCATAGGGCCTGCCGCATCAAAACAAATGCAGGTTTCTTCTGCAGGAAGAGATTCCAAAGCAAACGCTTCATTGATCATAAACGTATATTCATAGCTATGATCTAAATCCTGTATGAAGCTAAGCCATTCTTCCTTCGTTTGAATCAAAAGTTTTTTTGTATCCTTAATACAAGCTTCATGATTGAAAAAAGGATGCTCTTTAGACATAGATACATCGACCCACACCCATTTTCGATGCGCTTGATAAGCAACCAGCAACCATTCCAGAAATAAAGACTCGATCCATGAAAAAGCTACTTTGGGAAGATGAATCTGTTGTCCCTGTTCTAAAAACACCGGCGTATCTTCATAGGTTTCGATAGACTGTATTAAGGTTTCTTGTTGTTGAAACAAACGGTCCTGCTCCTGCAGATAATTTGGTTTTCTAAACTGAAGTTGGATCCATTCACATTTCTGATAACCAATCCACAAGCGATAATCCCTTTTTGCCTCTCTTTGAAAGTTTAAAAGCTGCAACTGATACTGCTCGACCCATTGTAAAACAGCGTTCTGATATTCCTTTTGCATCCTTTCCATCTCGTTTTGACTGCGTTTACAATACAGCGAATATTGATCAATCAAAGCTTGGTTTTCTCTTTTCTTTTCTCGAACTGTCATCTTTCGATTCCACAAGCCAAAGGCACCAAAGGCCAATCCCATAGATACCGCATTGATCATTAGCGATACCACCGAAAAGCTTTGTTGCGGTGAACTGATCCATACAACGCCGGCACTGACCAAACCGGAAATCAATATCAACAAAGAGGAGCCCATCGATTGAAACCAGTGCCCTTTGGGAATGGGCATTAACGGCTGCGGTGACTGTAACAAAAAAGATACTTGTTGTACTGTTTTGACCGTTTGTGAAATGGCTTGAACCTTGGGAAGTTCAGGAATCTTGTCAAACACGACATTTTTCTGCTCCTGTAAAACCCCTAAAACCAAATAACCCGGTAAGTAATAGGCTTCTTTGGTTCCAAACCATAAATGATCTAAAGCGTTTAATTTTTGTTTCCGGATTCTTTTACCGTTACAATACGTGCCGTTTGTACTCTGTAAATCTTCCAGGTAATCGTTGGTTATTTGAAAATGAAAGGATGAAATTGTATCATCTTCTATAACGATCGAACAAGTTGGATCTCGCCCTATGACATTGTGCTTCTGTAACTTTTTTACTGACCAGCAACTTGGTAAACGATATAGGGCAAAGGTAATCTGGTTCCATACGACACCTTCTTCTTTCAACAACATTCGTTGTTGATTCGCAACCAAATACCATTGTCCTTTTCTCTTTTGAAAAACAACTCCTTCAACTTTTAAGCCCTCCTGCAATGTATAAATGAAAAGCTGTTCTTCCTTAAGAACCTTTAGTTTTTCCATGCTTCACTTTCCAAAACAAGCCAAAGATGCCTAAAAGTCCAGGAATCACAAGCAGCCAATACCCATAAAACTTTGTCTTTTCAAGCGTAAAAGTTTGTTGGATCTCTGCGGTATTGCCACTTTTATCTTCTGCGCTGGCTACAATTTTTGTTTCTTTGTCCTTTAAAGTGATCAAAACGTATTCATTGTGCAAGGCATCTTTGTGTATCTGATCCGCATCCATTTTTTTGCCATTGATCTGTATATCGGTAAAATGATCGTCTGAATACGATTCTGTATTCAATAATGTTAAACGAAGAACATCTCCTTTTTGTAAATGAGACAGTGATCCTCCATTTTCTGCCATAAAGCGCATCATCGGTTTTGTTTGATCCTGCAAATGAACTTCTTTTTTCTCCAGAATAATTTTTTGATCCTCGTTCTTTTTCCAAGTTCTCCAAATACTTCGTGAATCCAGATACGATCCAAAATAAGGATCCTTTGTCTGTACCTGGACAACTTTTTCCGGCTTTTTTGGCACAGTAGAAGCTTGTAAAAGCAAGCTTTCGATTTGGGTTTGATATTGAAATTCATACAAATACGAAGAAATATTTCCCTGCAGATCTTTTCCCTGACAAACCAACTTTAAACGATCCTGGTTTTTTAAAGACTGCCAGATCGTATTCAATTGCCCCAATTGGATTTTTTGATCATTCACATAAATATCTAATTGTTGTTCAATCGGCTCATCCCAAAAAAAGGTAAATTCTTTTTTCTCATGAAGGATATACAACTGATTGGCCATCATAGGCTGCTGGCCATGAAATAATGTCAAAACAGGCGGCTTGGCATCCAGTAATACATCGACTGGTTTAAGCGCTGTTCGACCAAAGAGATCTGTCGCCTTTAACACAACCGATACTGTCTTTTGCTGTCCTTCTGTTGCCTTTAAAATCAATCGATCATCTGCTTCTACAACCATGTGATCTACGATCACACTTTTTTCTTTGACAAACTCCGGCCAGTGAATCAAAAGCTCCTTATCTCTTGAACCACTAATTTCTTTTACTTCCGTTTGGATTTCCGGTTCTGTCTCTGAAAAATGAAAGGTAAACACATCCTGATCATTGATCTTTAAAACACGATTTGGATTTTGACGATCATATAAGTACACCTTGAATGCTCCATTCTGCAGCTTATACGAGATCTCCTTTTGATTTTGACAGGTGATTTCATCAATTACCTGCTCCTCTTTTTGTACCAGCATATAAATTTCATCGACAATTGGTGCATTAAAAGTAACCTGTAAGCTCCATTGCCCTTCTGTTGTCGAAACGAATTGTGCATGGGCATAAATAGGCTTTGGTTCCTGAATCCAAAACTCCTTTACGATCGTTTTCTCCCTTACAATCTGCACATGATGCGCTTGTTTTGAGAAAGGAACACTTCCCTTATGTTCTTCCCACACGATTGGCACATCATACTCATCTATAAGAACTTGTATTTTTGAATCATCGCTTATGATTTCAAATGAATCAGCTTCATCATACTCTACATGTTCTAAAACCGGTTTCTTCTGATAATAAACTTGTATCGCATCCGGTGGATGCTCCCACGCATATACCGTCATCGGCAAAAACAACCATACGATATTAATCCATAAAAACCATCGCTTCATACTCACATCCCTTCTAATTGAAAAGTTCAAATAGCTTCATAAATGTTTCTTCCTCTTGAAAGCTTTCTATAAAAGTCTGAGGAAGACTACTCGTCTGAATTTCTCTGGATCGCAAAAACAACAAATACTCGGCATGAATACATGCGACTTCTTTAAACAGTTCTTTATTTTCCTGTATTTCGTTGATTGTCCAGCTTTCATGAATATTTTCTAAAAGCACACGTCCTCCTTTGTCTAAAATGATTTCCTTTTCCAATAAAAGCTGCTCCACGACCAAAATGTGTAATCCCTTGTTGAAGATATCCTTTTCTTCCTGGATCGCCTGTAAACTTCTAATCCATAAAGAAGCATCATAACCAGGCTCTTGTTGCGTGATCCAATGCGCCAATTGTATTTGTAATGGCATTTTCTTTTGTATGGACTCTGGTATGTTCTCTAACAAATACGATACGATCGACTGACTTCTGGAAAAGATAGACTGTTCCAGAAAAAAGCTAGCGTTCTCTTCGTTCGATAATACCTCTTTACGCAATCGATTCTGCACGATCCATTCGGATAAAAGCCTCTGTGTCTTTTCCTGAATCCCTCCTTGTATTTGATGATGTTGAAGCTGATAATCGTGGATCAAATCTGGTGGAACACTTTGAAAAAAGAGTATGTTATAAAAGAAAACAGACAGAATAAAAAGTAATAAACACACACCTTTTCGAATATGACCCGCCAGTAAGAAGTAAAATCTTGCCAATCGCATCGTCCGAAATCGCTTTTTCGCATCCTTTCTAGTGCATTTAAGACACCACAACCGATACAAGGGAAGCTTGTAAAAAGGTTTGAGCATGACTCCAAGTGCATAAATATCCGTAGAAACCTCCTTTCTTTTTTGTGTAAGCGACTCGGGTGTCTGATTCGATGGCGAAGACATATACACTTGCACAGAACCGATTGGTAAGCAGGCATTAAAATCAATGAGAAATACATGATCTTGATACACCATCACGTTTTCGAGCTTGAGATCCACATAAAGAAACCCATGAGCATGGAGGTTTTCTAAAAGGTGCATGAGTTCTAAGATCCATCGTTTTTTCAATCGAAACTGTCTTTTCTCTTCCGTCATCTTCATCCATGTTTTTCCCGGGATCCACGTTTCAATGATCATGATTTGATCTGCCTCTTCTATCACATCGATCAGATGCGGTATATAGGGATCATCCATCAAAGATAAAACATGGATTTCCGTTCGAAACTGATGAATATGAATTTTCGTTGCGTTTGAAAGAAACAACGTTTTGGTGAAATAGCGTTTGCCTGTCCATTGGTCTTCTACCAAAGCACAGGTCGTACAGAAAGAGGAGGATAAAGTCCTTATGATCTTATATCTTTCCATCTTCATCTTGTCTAAAAATAAAATCTACGCTTCCCAATGTAAGCTTCATTCCGTCATGCAGGCGCATCTTGCGAACCACTTGTTTATCATTGAGAAAGGTCTTGTTTAAGCTTTTTAGATCTTTGATGTAGTAACATTCATTTTCGCAAAGTATCAGGGCATGTTTTAAGGAAATTGATTCATCGGGTAATCGTATGTCGCAGGATACTAAACGTCCAATCAGTACACTTTCTGTTTGAAGATCGTATTTTCTTCCCGTCTCTTTTTCTTCTAAATACGCTTTTGTCATATTGACTTGACCAATCAACTGTGTCTTGTTTTCAAGAGGTAAAGTCTGTGTATCTGGTACAAAGCGCATCTTTGCATAATACAAAGTAGAGACCGGCTCCTTTAAGCGAAAGCTTTCTCTTTCTTTGAAGAATGTCCAACGCTTTAACGGATAATAATTTCGTTTCACATTCTCCAGACCGGAAATCAAATTTGGTAAGGAAAATTCTTCACTTTGACAAAATCGAATCATAAATCCTAAGATTTCATAAGCCGTTGTTGTTTTAAAGTGCTCTATCAAATACTGGACCCATGATACGACCTGCGTTTTTTGAAACATCCATTCATCCAGAACTAAAGGAACGACAAGAAAATAGAAGGTATCTCCATAAGGGGAAACAAACACAAAAGAAGGATCGAATAAGACAGGTTTGTTGCGATTGACACTGATCGCACATTCGAATAACTTCTTTAAAAAGAAATATCCCTCTTTTTTCTCAAAAGTCACTTGTTCCAGAAAATCTTTTAAGTTGATCAAATTTTCTACCGAATACGCAATCACACCTTTTTGTCGATCATCCAAAACACAGCGAAGACAATAATCATCACCAGCCATTTTTTCAAAGACTGTCAAATCCATTTTAGAAGGGTCTTTTAAGGCAACCTTTAAAATGGAAGAGTCCTGAGATAAAACTTGAATCCATTGGTTCATAAAACCTCCTTTTTTGAAAACCTCACTATTAGATACGATAAATTTTGATAAAACTATTAAAAAAAGTTAAAATTTTTTTATGAAATTTAAAAAATACCTGTTTTTCATCCATATTTGGGTTCTAAATCCTATTTTGAACATCCTTCCCTGGTTTTGGATCGATGTCTTTTATGACAATCAAAGTCATATTGGAAATGCGATGCATCATCCACTCTATCTTTTTTTATGGGCGATCAGCAGTGCCTGGGGATTTTATAAACTGTCCATCTTGTATTGGCAAAAAAGAAAATTTTCCTATGTATCCATCCTTCATCGGTTTCTTTGTATCGGTATGCCTGTATCCTGTCTGATTCCTTATCAGTTACAAAATGCAGGATGGTTAAATGATCTGCATATCTGGCTTGCGATTGGCTGTGTCGGTGGATTCATCGTAGAATGGCTCTATTATTTTTATAAACAAATGCTTCTAATTTCTTATGAAAAGATTCTTGTGCTGGTCTTTGTATTTTGCACCTTTTTACTGTTTGTGCCCGGTCATATCACATCAGCTGCACAAACCTCGTTTTCTCTACTTGTCAACATCACTTTATATCAGCTGGTATTTTCTGGTAATCATGATAAAATAAGTGCATGAATTTTATAGAATCTGTTCAAAATAAACGAATCAAAGAATTAACGCGCCTGCATACAAAAAAAGAACGCGATAAAACCAGCTGTTTTTTAGTCGAAGGAGAACATTTAGTCAAGGAGGCTTTTAGTGCCGGATGCCTGCAGGAAGTTTTCATCAATAAAGATACTTCATGGAAGGACTCGATTCCCAGTACGCTTTGTTCCGATGCCGTATTAAACAAGCTTTCCGTTCAAAGCTCACAGGCAAAGATCATTGGTTTGTGTCGTAAAAAAGAATGGGATGAAAAAGAAGAAAAGCAGATTCTTCTTTTAGATTCTGTTCAGGACCCGGGAAATATAGGGACATTATTGCGCACAGCCTGTGCGTTTGGTATCGATCAGGTTTATTGTTCTATGATGTGTGCCGATATTTATAACCCCAAAACGATTCAGGCATCGCAGGGCGCAATTTTTCACATTCCGGTGTGCTATACCGATCTAAAATCTTTGATCCATAAAAAACAGGCAGAGGGACTGACAATCTATGGAACCAGCCTGCACGAAAGATCGCTACCCTTATCGAAAGTGGAAAAGAAGACTTCGTATGGGATCGTTTTAGGAAACGAAGGCAATGGAGTACATCGTGAATTGATCGATGCCTGTGATGTGATTGTGAAAATCGAGATGCATGCCTTTGAAAGCTTGAATGTTGCGATTGCCGGTGGCATCTTGATGTACGAGTTTGACAGAAACAAAGGATAAGAAAATGAATCGTTTGAAACATTATATGATCAGTCTAAAAAAGGCTCTGGAACTGGAAGTTAGAGAACATCGCTCTTCCCTTGTGGTTTATTTGATTTTGCGTACCTTAGTCATTCTGGTCTTAGTTCGCCAGATCATGATGCAGAATTACGAAAATATCTTTGTATGCCTTTTAACCCTGTTATTACTTCTGGTGCCCAGCTTTGTACAGCTTACCTTTAAAGTAGAGCTTCCTATATTTTTGGAAATTTTGATTCTTGTCTTTATCTATGCTGCAGAGATATTGGGTGAGATCGATAATTATTATTTCTCGATTCCTTATTGGGATACCATACTTCATACCATTAACGGCTTTGTTTGTGCTGCCGTCGGTTTCTCTATGGTCAGCTTATTAAACAAAAGTGAAAAAATTCAATTTTTTGTTTCTCCTCTCTTTCTTGCGATCGTCTCTTTTACCTTCTCCATGACGATCGGGGTGCTGTGGGAGTTCTTTGAATTTTCAATGGATCAACTTTTTGCGATGGATACCCAAAAAGATACTTTGATCACTTCTATTCATTCAGCCGGAGTAGATGAAATTCTTCCTCCGTTTGAGGAAAATGATATTCATGAAGTCACCGTGAACGGCGAAGTTATTTCCGATCAGGGCTATATTGATATCGGTCTGATTGATACGATGGAAGATTTATTTGTGAATTTTGTCGGTGCAACAACCTTCTCTTTATTCAGTTATTTTTATGCACGAAATAAAGAGCGCTTTACCTTCCTTCAAAATTTCATTCCGAAAAAGAAAGATTGCAACAAGGATTATCTTCATCAACAAATTAAAAAAGGCGTGGGAAATTAAACTCTCACGCCTTCATCTGTATTCCATCCTCTTTGTTCCTCCTGAATTCTTTCGCTATTGTCATAACGCGAACCATAGTAGTTCGATGCAAAATACATTCGGGAACAATACGTCAAAAGATTCATGATCAGTATCAATAAAATAAAATTTCTAAGGAAGGAGCCATTGCTTCTTTGTGTTCTCTGAAACTGTGTACCCCCAAAGCCAAATGGCCCATAAAAGAAGAAATTCGAATTAAAGTCCGAATTCTGCTGCGACTGCTGGTTATAGAAATAGGAAAAAGGATCCTGATACATGTTTCCATACGGATTGGATTGTTGTTGATAGGCCGTATTTCTATATTTTTCCGGATTGGTGATCTGATCATAAGCCGCATTGACTTCCTGCATCTTCTTTGCACATTCTTCATCGCCCGGATGCAGATCCGGATGGTATTTTTTTGCCAATTTACGATACGCTGATTTGATCTCATCCGGAGAGGCACTTCTGGATACGCCTAATACTTCATAAGGATCTCTCATAGTTCGGTAAACATCCTCCATCCTATATATACCCTGCTATTCTAACATTTTTGTCAAAAAAATCATTCAAAATTTGCATTTTCACATATTTTCATATAATTCTAACGCCTTCCATGTTATAGTGCGAATAGATCACCTTTAGTTTACAATTATAAAAGGTTTGACAAACAAGAACAGGAGAATAATATGCCATCATCCAAAAACTATTTGGAATATATCCTACAACAATTATCGAAACTTGATGAAATCACCTATCGAGCTATGATGAATGAATACATTCTTTACTATCAAGGCAAAATCATTGGTGGTATTTATGATGATCGCTTACTGGTTAAGCCTGTACCATCTGCCATAAAATATATGCCAAATGCACGATACGAATCCCCATACAAAGGCGCTAAAAAGATGCTGTTAGTAGATGAAGTCGATAATAAAGAATTTTTGATCTGCTTGTTTCAAGTCATGGTAGATGAATGCCCAATGCCAAAGAAAAGATAACACACTGATTCTTTATTTTTCTTGAAATTCATTAATTTGGTAAATAATTCACAAAGTAGTTGACAAAGAAACAGAGAAAGAATACGATAAGGATGTACAAAAAACTTCAGGGTCGGGTGAAATTCCCAATCGGCGGTACACTCCGCGAGCCTTCGGGCACGAACCGGTGCAATTCCGGTAGCGACAGTTAAAGTCTGGATGGAAGAAGATTTTTTGAAATCCTTTTTTATCGTATATCCTGAGAGGTTTTTGTGACAAACCTCTTTTTCTTTTGAGGAAAGAGGTGCTGATGATAAGGAGGAATATATATGTCAGCACAATCATTTGTCAATTCGAAAACATCTCGTGTACAGTGGATTGCCAAGGTATCTATTTTGGCCGCCATTGCCTTCGTCTTGATGTTGTTCGAAATTCCATTGCCTTTCTTTCCACCTTTTTATAAGTTAGGCTTTGATGAAGTGGCCGTAATGATCAGCGGCTTTGCTTTAGGGCCTCTTGCCGGAGCTACGGTAGAAACCTTAAAAATTATTTTAAATCTTGTGTTTCAGGGAACCGATACAGCATTTGTCGGGGAGATTTCCAATCTTTTAATTGGTTTATCTTTGGTTTTACCAAGTGCCATTTATTATAAAAAACATAAGACGATGAAAGGAGCATTTATAGCAATGCTCATCGGTGTCATTTCCATGGGTATAATTGGATGTTTTGCCAATTATTTTATCGCACTACCAGCTTATTCTTATTTCTATGGTATGCCAATGGATGTGATCGTAAGCATGGGAAGCTCTATTCTGCCTTTAGTAAAAGATACCTTCACCTTTGTAGTGTTAATGACATTGCCGTTCAACCTTTTAAAAGGTGTAGTTGTGAGTTTGGTCGTAGGCATTTTATATAAAAGGATCTCACCTATTCTGCATCGTTAATATAGAGATCCGATGAAGTTCATGGATACGGAAAATTCGACTTCCGTATCTTTTTTTATAATCAATTCAAATAAAAAAAGTCCTTTTGACAAAGGACTCATTGACTCATGGCGGAGACTAAGGGATTCGAACCCTTGGTGGCGTTAACCACACAGCCTTTCCAAGACTGCACCTTAAGCCGCTCGGACAAGTCTCCAATGCCTACTTATAATACTAAGGTTTTAGAAACTTGTCAAATAATTCTTCATATCATTCTATGCTGACTTGTGAATTATTTACCAAACTATGATTCACTTTAATGTCATCTTCTGTTTTCTCTTTCGATAAAGCCGTTTTAAAATAAGCTCTGGTTTCATTGACTACGACCTTTCGCAATGCGATTAAACCGATCAAGTTAGGAAATGCCATACATCCATTCACAATATCCGCTAATGTAAATACAAAGTCCAAAGACATAAAAGGACCAATTCCAATTAAAACGATGAACAAAATTTTGTAAGGTAAGATTGCTTTTTCACCCAACAAGTATTGAATACATTTTTCGCCATAATAATTCCAGCCGATAATGGTAGTAAACGCAAAGAACAATAAACCGATATTTACAACATAGATTCCGATTTCACCAATAGGAAAACCATTCTGAAACGCTAATGTTGTCATGGCAGAACCTTCTACACCTAAAAGATAAGATTGCGTAATAATGATCGCAAAGCCGGTCATCGTGCAAACGCAGATCGTATCGATAAAGGTACCTGTCATCGATACTAATCCCTGTTCTACACAAGAATCTGTTTTGGCAGCAGCGGCCGCAATCGGCGCACTTCCAAGACCGGATTCATTACTGAAGATCCCCCGGCTGATTCCACTGCGCATAGCCATCTGCATGGTAATTCCCACACTTCCTCCAAACGCTGCAGAAGGTGTAAAAGCAGACTGCACCACTAAACCTAGTGTTGGAAGAATATCCTGATAATGCGTGATCATGATCAAAATAACGCTTACAATATAAGCTACGCTCATGAATGGAACAATGACTTCTGATACGGAAGCGATTCTTTTAATTCCCCCGATGGTAATAAAACCAACTGTAATCACCAAAAAGATCCCTGTGACAAAGGGTGGAATATGTAGTGTTAAACTGGCGGCATCAGATATGGAACGAACTTGTGTAAATGTTCCTATTCCTAATAGGGCAACCCCTACACCAAAAACCGCAAAACAACGTGCCAGTATCTTACCCAGTGTTTTATGTTTCAATCCTTTTTCCAGATAATACATCGGACCTCCGGACATCTGCCCTTTTTCATCGCGCTGGCGATATACAGTGGCCAATAAACCTTCTGAATATTTAGTTGCCATTCCTAAAAATGCGGAGATCCACATCCAAAATAAAGCGCCCGGCCCACCGGCAATAATGGCGGTAGCCACACCTACGATATTTCCCGTTCCAATCGTTGAAGATAAGGCCGTACATAAAGCTTGAAAGCTGGATACGTCCCCTTCCTTTTGATCATCTTTTTTAAACATCAAACCAAACGCAAGCGGTAATCTGAAAAACTGTAATAAGCCTAACCGACATGTAAAATACAACCCGGTTCCCAACAATAGGAAAATCAAGGGTAATCCCCATATCCATTCATTGATCTGTGTTAATACGTTTGAAAGAGTTGCCATAAAAAAATCCTCCTTTATACCAAAAAGAGGAATTAGAAAATAGTAAAAACAATCCTAATCCCCTGTCCTTTTGCCTGAGAGTTTCACCCTTTCGGGCTTGCTCCTTCGGCGTCCATTTAAGGAACTCTCCAGAGGCTCGTCAGAATACTATCCTTTGACCTGAAATAATGAATTCTTCGGTGGTCTTTCGACTCTCTCTAGCATTCGTCATCCGAACTCTACCCTTGCATTGTAATCAAAAATGATGATGGATGCAAGATAAAGTTGTGTGTTTAACCTAGCTGTGTGATTATAATATCGCCAAGCTGAATACGAACAAAGAGATCTCCGTTTTCATCCGTATGTACACTTTGATACCATTGATTGCTTTCAAAATCTGTATCTTGATGCGAGGAAGACACAAATGCACAAAATAATAAGCCTAAAACAATACAACTGCAAGCACCTAAAACCAATACTTTTAACTTTGCCATACATGAACCTCCTTCAAGCGATAAAACAAATGTTCTTTTAACCAGTGACTAAAAGACATGGTTGCCTTGATAAAGTAGCGAGAAGCATAAATCGTAAACAAACCTAATAAGATAGAAAGTCCGGCCGCAATCAAACCAACACCGAGCTGTAATAGACCTGTCATAAAACTGGAAACCATCAAAAATGGAGATCCGATCAAGCTGATGATACAAAGAATCAGGCTGGCAACCATAATAGCCGCTGACAATACAGGGATAAGCCAAATCATGATATATCCTGTCAAAATCAGTAATATGCCAGTACAGATCAAAGCAAGCAACGCCAACAACAAACATGCCCATAAAGGACTGCCCAGGACGATCAAAACAATGATCAACACTTTCATTGGATTAGAAAGTTTCTTTTCCTTAGATGGCTGTGCAGATAAAATCTGTTCGGCTAACATTCCTACATCCCCTAAGTCTTGCACTGCTTCTTGTTCACTCATGCCTTCTTCCATACGATCATCGACCATCTCTGCATAATAAGCCAACATCTTCTGTCTTTCCTGACGTGGCAGACTTTTTAATAAGCGCTCTAAATGATCTAAAAATTCATGCTTATTCATGTTCCATCTCTCCTTTGATATATTCATAAATGGATTGAATCTCTTTCCATTCTCCCAGGAAACATCGAATCGACTCCATTCCCTTATCTGTGATTCTGTAGTATTTCCGTAACCGATTTTTATGTTGTTCTGTATAAGTAATTACACATCCACTGACTTCCAGGCGTTTTAAGATCGGATATAAAGTGGATTCCGATATTTCAATATAACGCGATACATCCTTAACGATTTGATATCCATAGGAATCTTTATTCTTTAAGGAAGCCAAAACACAAAATTCCAAAAAACCTTTTTTTAATTGTGCATCCATCTTATACCTCCTTACACATAATACTATATATTGCATAGTATAATGTGTCAAATAGTATTTTATGATTAGTCCTATTTACATAAAAAAATACCGAGCGTTTATCCCGGTATTTTTACTCTATCATTCAATCACAACTCTAATTGCTTGTAGAAGATGGTAAGAATGGACGAATTGAATCCGCAAAATTATGTAGGTTACGGGTTTGGATCAATACTGTACCATTGCCATGAAATTTATTGACTAGACCTTCACCCGTTTTAAATCCGAAGGTTCCCGAGGCTACATGAATATCATATTGCAGATTAGCATCCCATGCCACAACATGCTCATTATCAATCGTAATCGGATGGTCATCAGTAATATTTAAGGCTAATAAATCCCCAAAAGCCGACACTAAAATGTCGCCTTCACCCTGTGTTTCCATCACAAATAATCCACCGGTTCCCGCAAAGACAGCTTTACCTAAATCTTGTTTTTTCATCAGATATTCAACACTTTGATCACAGGCCAAAAATACACCGGTATTTAAACGATATTGTTTATTTCCCTCTACACTTAAACAATGGATCTTACCAGGAATGGGAGGAGCAATGCCAATAAAGCCATCGTCCGCTGTACCCGTTGCCATCGTAATAAACATGCTTTCTCCACTTGTCATACTGCGGCCAATAGCGCCTAAAACACCGCCAATACCTTTCTTTCCACTGTTCATTTTACCTTCCAATTCTACATTAGAAATATAGACCATGGAACCACGTTCTACCTTAATTGTTTCACCCCTTTTGAGTGATGCCTGCACGATTGGGCAATCTGAATCGCCAAAGATACTGTAATTCATATGCAATCCTCCTAAATATTTAACTTATCTTTATTGTATCGAACCTTCTTTGACTTTAAAAGCAAATTCGTTTTATTTTAAAGTGGGTGTTGTTATAATGAGGATAAAGAAAGAGGGTGAATCCATTGAAAAAAATACTCTTTATTGTTGGTTCCTTACGCAAAAATGGTTTTAATGAACAGCTGGCAAAAAAAACAGAGGAACTAATCGGAGATGATGCTCAAGTCGAATATTTAGACTGGTCTAAAGTTCCTTTCTTTAATCAGGATTTGGAAGCCAATCTTCCTGTTGAAGTGCAAGAAGTCAAAGATAAAGTTCGTGAAAGCGATGCACTATGGATCTTTACACCAGAATACAATCACCAGATTCCCGGCCCTTTAAAGAATCTGTTAGACTGGCTATCCAGAGGTGCTCCCAGCGTTCTGAAGGATAAAAAAGTCACCTTTGCCGCAGCCGGTGGAGGAAGCGGTGGTGCCAGTGTCAGAGATTTTATGATGTTGTTGTTGAATCAAATGATGATGGACACAATGAGTATGCCAAATACAGGTATTCAAATTCCAATGACTGCTTTCCAAACAGGTCAATTGGAGATTGAAAGTTATCCACTGAATCAATTAAAACGACAAGTTAAAGCATTCTTAGATTATATTGCATAACATAGAGAGGCAAGGAAAACCTTGTCTCTCTATTCTTTAAAAAAAATTTGAAACTTCCCCAGAATTATGATACTATATACAGGCACTTAGGGGTATAGTTCAATGGTAGAATAACGGTCTCCAAAACCGCTGATGTGGGTTCAACTCCTGCTACCCCTGCCAGTTAGAACATAAAGGTGTCAGATATGCTTTATATAAAGTATGTTAGACACCTTTTATTTTTATCGATTCTTTCCTGGCGACTTTTTTCACAAACTTTTTATTTTAAATTGTATTTTCAATCATTTTTCTTAGTTGGTTACTTGTATTCAGTAATCAGAATTATGTTAACGTTAAGCGTTAAAAATAGTATTAATTGCTCCATTTTATAGGAATAATCACACCTATTACTTTGTGAGCTGTATATTTCTCTGGATACAAAGATGCCCAAATCCATTAAGCATCAAAGCTACAGAAGCCAACATCGTATTGGCAATCCTGCACCAAAAACATCCTATAATCGACTCAATAAAAAGGGAGATCAAAGTGTCTACACTCTATCTCCCTTTTCAACTTCTCAGATGTTTTAAGATGTCGTTTTATGCAAATAAAGGAATCAATTGTTTTGCGTTGACGTCCACTAATCCCAGATCGGACATTTTGACATTTGGAATGACCGGTAAAGCTAAGGTGACAATGCGCAATAAAGGATTTTCCATTTCCGTGAGTCCTAAAATACGATTGGCTTCCTTCATTTTTTGATTGTCTTTTGCCAATTCTTCCGCCGGCTTTAATGACATTAACCCGGCCAGTGGTAATTCAAGCACGTATAATAATTCATTTTCTTTGACAGCGCTCATTCCACCACCACATCGAATCAAAGCATTTGCTGCCAGCAAAGCATTTTCCGGTGTATCATAAACGACGGTTAAATTATGACAATCATGACTGACGGTTGAAGCTAAAGCACCTGTCGTTGTACCAAATCCTTTTACAATGCCTAATCCAATGGTATCATGCCCCTTATGGCGATTGATGACCGCCACATATTTTAGACTGGTATCCTGAAGCTGCACCACTCCGTCTTTGACCGGCAACTCTATGGTCTCCAATAAAGTGCTGGACAACTTTAAATCTTTATAGACCATCACATTCACTTTACAAGTTCCGTTGTCAATCGGTGCCTGGATCGTAAAGTCCTGAATCGTTAAAGGTTTGACAACCACTGTATTTTCTTTTTCAAAAGGATACGTCTTTTCTTCTACTGGAACTTCCAGCTTTCCATCTTTGGCAACCAGCTGTCCACCGAAGAATACATGGCTGGGCTTTAATTCCGTTAAATCATCCACTAAAAGCATATCGGCGACATATCCCGGCGCAATCGCGCCTAAATTTTCTATATTAATTTCTCTTGCGGTGTTAAAAGTAGCGCTCTTTATGGCCAGAACCGGATCCATCCCATAGGCAATGGCACATCGGACTACATCGTTCATATGCCCCTTATGTAAGATATCATCGGCTTCTCTATCATCCGTACACAGGCAGAGATGATCAAAAAAACGTACGTCCTTGATGCCCTTCCATATATCTTCAATATTTTTAGTGATGGAAGACTCTCTGGCATCGACAAACATTCCATCTCTTAACTTTTCCAGTCCTTCCTGTCCGGTACGAGATTCATGACAAGTTTTAGGACCGCCACACAAATAAGCCGATAACATTCTTCCACTTAAATATGGTGCATGTCCCTGCAGGTAGTATCCCTTTTTATCCATGGCATCGATAATGTCCATCATGCGATCTTCACCATGGATCACAGCCAAAAAGTCCATCACTTCCGCAAGCCCGACAGCACGATCCAGTTCTGCCAATTCGGCAATATCCTCCGCAAAAAAACTGGCACCGGCATTTTCCAGACCGGGAACCGAGGGGACACAACTTGGGATATCGATCAACTGGCGCATCGGCAAGCCCTCACTTGCCTCATGCATATAGTATACCCCTCTTTTTCCAACCACATTGGCAATTTCATGCGGATCGGTAATAACAGTCGTTGTTCCATGTGGAATCACGCATCGGGCAAAATTTCTTGGCGTCATCATTGAACTTTCAATATGTTCATGCGCGTCGATCAGCCCCGGAATCATGTATTTTCCTTTTGCATCCAATACTTCTTTAGCCTTATCCAGATCTTTTGTCAAATCTTGATATTCCACGTGGGCAATCATCCCTTCGTACACAAAGACATTGGCCGGATAGATCTCTCCGGTAATGACATTCACTAATTTTACATTTTGAATACAAAGATCACTGGGAATTTCACCCAAAGCCGCTTTTAATAAATTTCTCTTATTTTTAGGTTGTATTTTCATGGCTCCTCCAATTCCTGCACTCTAAATTTGTATCTATGCTTACTTCTTTTTTGCCTTTACTAGAAAATAAAATAACAAACAAGGGGAATACATAAAATATATAAGAAAGGATGTACCTCTTTATAATGCCCTGTCAATGTTTTGATCAAAACATGCGCGATAATTCCACTGGAAATACCACCGGCAATCGATCCGGTAAAGATGGTAAACATGATCATCGCAAAAGGTCCAAAAGCTTCGGTAAAATCAGAAAAATCAATATTTTTTATACCTTGCACCATTAAAAATCCGACAAAGATCAAAGCGGGTCCGGTTGCCGCATTGGGAATCATCAGTACAAGTGGTGAGAACAGAACCATGGCAAAAAAGATAAGAGCCGTAATTACACTGGCAAAGACGGTTCGCCCTCCAGCTTCGACACCGGCACTGGATTCCACAAAGGTTGTAATGACTGTATTTCCCGTGCAGGCGCCCACACAAGTACCAATCGCATCAACCAAAAATGGTTTTTGAATGTCCGGGAAGTTTCCCTTTTCATCCAACATACCGGCTTTGGCACCTACACCCAGGATCGTACCTAAAGTGGAGAAAAAGTCACCACAGAATGCCGTAAAAATCAAAGGAACGGCTGACCAGGTAAGAACGGATTTCCAATCAAACTGGAAAACGACATTTGAAAGGCCTTCAAACGAAGGAACCTTAAATAAAGATTCAGGAACCGTTGTCACGCCAAGTGGAATTCCAAGGACCGTCACAACCAAAATACCGATCAAAATGGCTCCTGTCACTTTTTTAGCCGTCAGCACGGCAATAATGATCAAGCCCAAAAGCGCCAGATAGACTGAAGGCTGGGTAAAGTCACCGCGTGATATACCGTTGACAAAAGTACCGATACCACTGTTTTTAAAGCCCAGGTATGCGACATAAAAACCAATGGCTGTACCAATCGCAATCTTTAAATTGCTTGGAATCGTTTTTACGATCAGATCACGTATTCCAAACAGGGTCAGCAGTAAAAAGATTGATCCGGAAATCAATGTCATTGACATGATACCGCCAAAAGAAATTTCCCCATTGACAAGCATTCCACCAAATAAAGCATTACTTCCCATGCCTGTAGCCAGAGCAAAAGGCAAATTGGCATAACAAGCCATCAATAATGTAATCAAACCACTGACCACAGCACAAGTAACCACAATGGCTTCCTTGGTAATCAAGATTCCGTTTACATCAATTAGACTCGGCGCATTGCCAACCATTAATGCCGGCTGTACAACAAGGATGTATGCCATTGTCATAAAAGTAGTAATTCCGGCAATCATTTCCGTTTTTAAGTTTGAATGTCGTTCATCAATCTTAAAAAAACGTTTCAAAGTATCTTTCATCGTTCCCTCCAAACACTTGTAAGTATTCGAATCACTGCCCTAATCTTTGAAGCATCTGTGCCAGGACAAGTGTCCCTTGTGCACAAGAAATTGGAGATGTGTACTCTTCCTTCCGATGTGAATATCCTTTGTGGCTTTCGACAAAGATCATTCCAATGGGACAGTGTTCATAAAAATTCATGGCATCGTGACCAGCACCACTCATCAATGACATAAAACTAAGATCATTAGACTGGCAAACTTCTTTGATCTGCTCCTGAATGGACTGTGAACAGGGCGCACAGTTTAAAGATTGCTCATGTTCCAAGGTACTTTGAAAGGGAATCTGGTTTAAAAATGCCTTTACATCGTCTATGATACAATCAATATTTGCAGGATCTATGCTTCGTACATCCAATGAAAGCATCACATGATCACAAATAATATTACATGCACCGGGACTTGTTTCCAGCTTTCCTACGGTTGCCACACAATCCTTAAGCATGGACGCCTTTTTCTGAATTCGTAAGACCAGTTCACAAGCCGGTATCATGGGATCCATACGGCCCTTCATCGGTGTGGCTCCGGCATGTCCGCTTTCCCCGTAAATAGTAATAGTATACCGGGATAGACCGGCGATTCCTGTAACAATACCGATTTGTTTGTGTTTTTGTTCCAATACCTTTCCCTGTTCGATATGAAGTTCGATCATAGCCAAAAAATCCGTTTTTTGACATTGCTTATACAGTGAAGGTTCTAACTGAAAATCAACCATGGCCTGTTGTAAAGAGATTCCTTTTTCATCCTTACTTAATAAATCTTCATCCGATACAAGACCATTGATAGCTTTGCTGCCGATCATTCCATATCCAAAGCGATTTCCTTCCTCATCCTTAAAACCGATACAGTAAATAGGACGATTGGGTTTATAACCACTTTCTTTTAAAACGGTTACGGCTTCAATGGCTCCCAAAATTCCCAAGCAGCCATCAAACATACCTCCCTGGATCACACTATCATAATGTGAGCCTGTTACAACGGGCTTTCCTGTCATTGTCTGATCCATCCACTTGCCGATCACATTGCCGACAGGATCGATTTCCACAGATAAACCAGCTTGTTGCATATACGTCCGAATTAAATCTTGTGCTTCTTGATCTTGTTTGGTAAAAGGCAGCCTTGTAATACTTCCATCTGGATTGCGTCCAATAGCAGCCAGAGTCTGAAGATGTTCCCATAAACGATCCTGGTTCACTTTCATATAAAAACCTCCTGATACTATTGTAAAAGATATGAAATAATTTTCAATGAAACCGGTCAAAAAAATATTTGAAAACTTGACATCCATAAAAAGAACGAAAACACCGATTTCCTTTTTCATTTTGTAATGGTATTTGTCCAAAACAACAAACTTTGAAGGAATAAAACTGATATAGCCTTGATTGGATGATTTAGACCACATTTAACGTCAAAAGAAAATTTAAAAAAGCTTGTCATTTGCAAATAGGCGATGAAATTAGGGAATCACGATATAATTTAGGAACTTGTAGAAAGGAAGCTCTTAAAGAGTTTCAGGAGATGAATAATCATTAAGAGGACTTGGCGGTTCTGGTTTATCATGAATGATCCTAAAGATAAATATGACAAGGTATTAAAATTTATCCGAATGGCTATAAATTCACCAAAAAGATTGAAATTTAGAGATGCTTTATCAAAATCAATAGAGTAGAGGGAAGAAATTAATCTTCGCCCTCTCATTGCACCGTACGTACGGGTCTCGTATACGGCGCTACATTTATATGTTGATGTACAACTTATCTTAGATAGTATGTCAGAGGATTGACCAATCCCGGTCGGTCCTCTTTTCCAATTGCCAGCACTTCTGGGTTGAGAAGAAAATTGGCTACTCTCATCCCTGTCTGTCGATATAACCCAAGCCGTGTGTTCGCCACCGAATAAATCTGCTCATCTGAAAAGTGATAAGGTAATACCTTATTTAGCTTCTGTAGATTTATATAGATACGTTTTGGTTTCTTCCACTGTTTGAACAGAATGACACGTATCTTATGTCTTAACCACTGTCCAAATTCATCAATGAACCCTTTCATCTTGCCAATCCGGAAATAGTTTATCCATCCTCTCACGATTTGGTTGATTCGAGTAAACGTTCTCGCATTGGTCTGTGCCATACACCTTTTTCGTATGAGTTCCCTACGGCATTTGTCATATAGGCTTCTCTTACTTTTGTTTGATGGCTTGCACTCCGATTTGGAAGAACCTTTCCAATAGGTAAATCCTAAAAAGTTACTGTTTGTTGGCCTGACCACCTTTGTTTTCGTGGCACTGACCTTCAGAAACAGCTTCCTTTCCAACCAGGATGTAACCGACTTCATGTCTCTGTTGGCTGCCATTTCACTTTTAACGAAGATATTACTGGCATCCGCATACCGTACAAAGTGTAAACCTCTGCTTTCCAATTCCTTGTCAAACCTATCAAGATAGATATTCGAAAGAATGGGACTCAGCGGTCCGCCTTGTGGCATACCTATTGTATTTGATTTAACGACCCCTTTTTCCATGATTCCTGCCTGCAGGAATTTACGAATAAGATGTAAGGTGGCTGAATCAAATACCCGCTCTCTAAGAATTGAAATCAATTTATCATGATTCACCGTATCAAAGTAGGCTTCTATATCTAAGTCGACGACCCATTCATACCCTTCATTTAAGTAATCAAGTGTACGTATAATGGCATCCTGTGCACTTCTGTGTGGACGGAATCCAAAGCTACTGTCACTAAACGTGTTATCATAGATTTTTGATAATACTTGTGTGATAGCCTGTTGAATCACTCTGTCTACTACTGCAGGAATACCTAGCGGTCTTTTCTTACCGTTTGACTTGGGTATATATACTCGTCTCGTCTGACCGGCTATAATCTGTTTCTTTATGGTTTCCCTATGGATACGAAAATACTCATCAATTTCATCTACCGTCATCTTATCGACTCCGGGCAACACCTTTATTACTCTTGACTCTCTTGATTGCCTCCTCAAGATTTTCATCCTGCAGAATCACTTCCATCAATTTCATGTTGCTGCTTCTCCTTCCATTTGTAGATATCATCGAAACCATTCCATCGTCTCCCGTTCCCATGAAGTTTACGACTCCTCACTTGTGGAACATTCCTCGAATTCGAACTGTCCGAGTATTGCGTATGGTGAGTTGCACCATATAAACATTCGGTCCTTCAGTATGGGTGTTCTTACCTACTATGACCTCAGCTGACTTCTTGTGATAAACCTTTTTCGACCGATGGTACCATCACTGTTTTTAAAGATATTGGATTTCATCGTCCACAAGATCTCCCGGGGTAATTTATGTCATCCTACTTCTTTCACAATATCCGGATTTACTGTCTTGGTTTTAATACGCCTCCCCTTTTGGACTTCGGTTTGAGTCGCAACCTTATCCACCATTTATCCTTGTATCCGGTTTCTGTTCGTACGCTCAAAAGAATCGCTACACCACTTCCTTCATCCTTGTCATCACTGTCAACGACTTGTGGTTCACTACGCTTCGGCGGTAGATTCCATACGCGACTAGTTTAACTCCAGCTGAATGCATGCCATGCCCGGCACACAACAAAAAGGACTGGAGTTTCCATTTAAGGAATTCCAGTCCTTTTTTAGATCTAACTTTTAACTGTTAGACCCTCTAAATTATTTTTTAATTATTCACACTATTCAATTGCTTTTAATATCTTTAAACAATCTTCTTTATCTTGAACATGTGTCAATTGATTTTTAAAATCATCATTCATTAGTTTTCTAGCAAGACCTGATAATATTCTTAAATGCTTATTTTGTTTTTCCCCTTTTGGTACAGCTATACCAAATATCAATTGAACATTTTTATCCGTGTTCCAGTCAATTGGATTTTTTAATTTGATAAAGACTAAAGAAGAATCTTTCACTGAAATCGATTGAGTATGTGGAATAGCAACACCTAACCCCATAGAAGTTGACATTTCTTCTTCACGTTTATAAACATCGCGGATAAACAAATCTTTGTTACATAATCTTTTTTGAGTATCCAAGATATCTGCAAAATGTGTAATGACTTCATCCTTAGTATTTAAATTTACATCTATTTCAATCAACTCTTCATTTATAATTGACATAATAAAATTATTCCTCTTCATCAGGCTGGTTGCGTGTTAGTAACCAAATAATTGCAACTGCAACTGCCGTTCCAATAACAAATGCTAATAGATACATAGGAATATTACTTACTAAAGGTAATGTTTCCAACCCACCAATTGGAGCCGATAAAGTAACACCGAAGATAGGAATCAAAGCGCCAGTCACACCTGCACCGATACATAAAGCTGGAAGAATCTGTTTTGGTTTAGACATTACATAAGGAATAGCACCTTCAACGAAGAAACTTAACCCCATAATGTAAGCTCCAATCTTGGCTGAGCGAAGACTTTCGTTAAATTTCTTAGGGAATAGAGTTGCAGCAACTGCACAAGATGTTGAAACAACCATTGCACTGCATCCACAAGCTGCCATAATTACACTTGGTACAGGAGAACCATCTGCAGCCGTTAATGTAGCAACTGAGAAAAGATAAGCTGTTTTATTGATAGGTCCACCTAAATCAAGGCCAAGCATTACACCGATAATTGCACCTAATACTGCAGCATTTGAGCCACTTAATCCCTGTAGGAAGTTAGTTAATCCCTGATTAATAGGAGATACGACAAAATTGATACATTCCATACCTGCCGCAGCTAATAGTAAACCAACAATTGGGAATATCAATAAAGTCTTAATCCCTTCTAAAGAACGTGGGAAATTAGCACATAACTTCTTTAATAATACTATAATATATCCACTCAAGAATCCAGCAGCAATTGCTCCTAAAAAACCTGATCCACCATTAGCAGCCATCTGACCACCTACGATACCTAACAACAATGCTGGACGATCGCCAATAGCAAATGCGATATAACCTGCCATGATAGGGAACATAAAGCCCATGGCAATTCCACCAACTTCTAATAACCATGCACATAATGGTGTACTTGAACCAAAAGTTGCTGCAGATGCATTTGCAAAATCAAGCAAAAATGCAGCTGCTGTCAGAATACCTCCACCAATAACGAATGGAAGGAAATGCGAAACACCTGACATCAAATTATTATAGAGTTTTTTAGTATTCATATTCTTTCTCCCTGGTATATTTAATAAATATCCACTTCGCCATTTTCAATAGCATCAAAAATCTTTTTAACGTTACGAATTGCATCTGTTACAGAAGCTTCTAGCACCTTTTTACCTCTAAAACGTTCTGTCTCTACATTTGTATCTGCCGCAACAATGATATAGTCTGCTAATTGGATATCTTCTTCTGTTAATTTATTTTCAACTCCTGCAGAACCATCTGTTTCAATCTTTACTTCATACCCTCTTTTCTTAGCAGCTCTTTCTAAATTTTCTGCAGCCATATAAGTATGAGCTATACCAGCTGGACAAGCACAAACACCAATTATTTTCATATTATTTTGCCTCCTTTATTAATTGTATGTTTCTTAATTCTCCTTTATTTAAAGAACTTAATGGATTTTTATCTGTTTTATTTTCTTCTAAATCAATAGTAGATAATGTATGGCTATCTAGATAGATCAAAGACATTTCAATTTCATTTTGATCATCATTGTTATAGACTCTCAAAATATAAGAATCTGATTTATCCGCTTTTACCAGACTTCCAAAACCAACATTAGTTGTTCCTAAAGAAACAAAGTCATATTTTGAAGGAAGTACTTTATCTAATGAGTTTGTTGGGAAGTAAGAAATAGGATTTAATGATTTGTCAAAATCTTGTTTTTGATAATACACCAAATCTGATGCAAATAATACATATTCTTTATTAACTTGATTAAAATCTAATTGATCAGAAACAGATATTCCAAAGTCGAATGTATTTTCTTTTTTCATCTGACATTTTGGCGTTTCGAATATCATATAATCCAATCCACTTGGTCTTCCTGGGCGCCTATTCAAATCAGGATATCCCATTGCTCCATAACTTCTAAATACAGTTAATGCTATATCTTTATTTCCTTCATTTACAAACTCATACTCTTTTAATCCACGTGTATATAGAGTGGTAATTATATCTCCAACTCGAGTCACGTGATTTAAGATTGGGAAAGTAGGGCTTGGTTCTTCAAACCAATTTTCTTCTTTCCATACAGCCAATTCTTTTGGATTTGTTTCTCGTTTTACGATTCCATATTGAGTTCCTGCATACGAATAATCTTGTTCTTTATCCCCTTTAATTACAAATCTAACTCGATGTTGTTCGGCTTCGTTTTTAATATGGCCAGAAACATGAATGATTTTTGAGTCTTTATATAATTCAATTTTAATGACATATTCTAATTTAGAATCTAGTTTTTTCAACTTTCTTGAATTTAAATCATATGGTATTTCTAAATTTCCATTGATTTCCATCCACTGTATTTCATCACTTACAAGATAAGTTGCCTTAGATACAGATAAATCATCAGTTATTTTCAAATCATAATTTGGATAAGAATAATCAAAGCTGTCCCCTTCGTCCCCTGATTCTTCGATCCATAATGATTTTTCAATCTTTTTGCCTAACAACTTGTCTTCAATACACAAACCATTTTCATTTAGGTGAATCTTATAGTATTTATTTTCGATAAAACGATCATAATTCTGAACTAACTTCACACCTATTCCTTCATCTACAACACTATATTTACGATAACAAATTCCTGGTAATTCTTCTGTTTCTAAAATGATGTCTGATTCATAATAGAATTTTGAATCATCGATTAAATCAATATTCCTTCTCAAAACTCCACAATTTTTCTTAACTGTATTTACAACAGTGAAAGAAAGTTTCTTATCTTCAGAATAAATACTGAAATTTGGAGTTCTTGAGAATACTTTCATTTTTTGAATTCGCTTTACCGCATACGGTACTGTATTAAAGATATAAATTGGAATCTCGTTTTGTCCATTATCAGTCGATAAAGCAACTATTTTCATCAAATAAATCATTAAAGATTGAGCTAATTGCAAAGCATTCTTCGTTTCTCTTTCAATATAAACATTGGTTTCATCTGTTAATGTTGCGGAAGAATGAGTTTGACACTTCAATAACGTATCCCAAGCCTTATCAATCAACCCATGATCATATTCAATTCCCAATGAATCTAACATTGTCATCAAAGGCTGTAATTCATAAGTCAGTAAACGTTCACACATATCCTGAAGAGCTTTTATATCTGCACGAGCAGAAAAAATAGATTTGTGAACTCGATGATACTGTGTACTAAACAACTCATCTTTATGTGTTTTAATATCTTTTCCTTTTTCTCTGATTGTCTTAAAGAAATCTTCCCATGTTGTTTGTTTAAACTCAATTTCATCTTGCTGACTATTGTATTCAGCTATTCGTTTAGGTATATCTAGCATTACTGGGTTTTGATCAAAACCTAATGGAAATACAAATTCATTTTCAATTGTTGAATAGTCTAATAAACGATCAATTAAAGAATGAACACTAATTTTATTGTAGTCTGTAGCACTCTTGTCAAATAATGTTTTATTTTTAAAAGGATAACACCCATACCCATATCCAGCAATCATGGTATAAACTAGAATTTGACTTCCATCATTTGACTCCATGTAGAATTCACTACCTAAACCATAATGATCTCCAACACCTCGTGTAATAACAAAGTCTTTAATTCCAAATTGATTGAATATTTTCGGAAAATCGTAAGAATGTCCGAATGAATCAGGTAAATAAGCTACTTTTGATACATTTCCTAACTCTCTAGCTTTTTTAATACCTAGCCTCAAATTATTTACCACTGATTCACCATTGCAAATAAAACAATCTAATTGAGATTGAAATGGTCCAATTACTAGTTTCTTCTCACTAATCAGTTCTTTGATATAATCTTCATCTTCTGGATGTAGAGTTATGTATTCATCAATTGGAACTGTTTGTCCATCTAGAAAGAAATTGGTTATACGTCCTGTACGAAAGCCATCTAACATTTCTTTCATATTATACGAAAATTGAACTGTTGCATCTTGTACTGAAAAGTACCATATCAAATCCCAATGTGTATGATGTATGCAATGAGCAATTTTTTTCATTTTCTGTCTTCCCTCCTTACGCAGAAATCATAACGGAAAAAAGCTTCAACAATAAAGAGCAACATCTCCTGAATTTTTGCATCAATCTACCTAATTGTTGCAAAAAAAAGAAAGATCAGTCTAATACTTATTTGGTATACTATAAGTCGAATATATTGGAAAAGGTGACTCTTATGTTGGAAAATAAATTTCAAAAACTACTAAATGTATTATTAGATAATAAAAATGAATACATAACTGTTAAATCCATTTCAACACAAATGGAAGTATCACCTCGAACAGTGCATAATTACCTCAATTCCCCTGAATTCTTGCAATTTATCTATCCTGCTTCTCTTGATAAAAAATCCAATAGAGGAATTTGTTTACTTGTCAACGAAGAAGACTATTTTATAATACGATCTAAATTAAATGATACAGGTCCAGTGCCTTTCTCATATTCAACGGATATAGATTATATTATGTTTTCTTTACTATATTCGGAAAATCTCAATGCGCAGCATTACTGTAATAATCTTTATATCTCTTTATCTAAATTTTCAGAATATATCAAAGAAATCGAGAAATTCATTGAAAGATATGGGCTTAAATTAAAAGCCAATAAAAAAAGCGGTTATCAACTTCATGGTGATGAAGAGAATATACGCAATATGTTTTATCATTATTTAAAAACACTATATACACCTAAAGAAAAACAGCCAATAAACATTGGAAGGCTGACTGAGCAAACTGAATCTATTATTAAGGATCTTATTGGAGAAGAAGATATTTCTAAATTATTTGATATTATGAATATTACAGAAAAAGTAATGAATTCCTTTTTCACCGATGAAGATTATAATATGATTTTTTTAGAATTTACTATTCTCTACATTCGATGTTCAAAAAACTTACATGCTAATCTGGATAATAAAGTTGATACCCATTCACAAGAATATTACTATGCTTCTTTGACAAAAATTTATATGGAAAAGGATCTTTCAATATTCCTTTCCGATGCTGAAATCGTTTATATTACTAAACTATATTTAAGTGCTAGAAAGCAAAAGAATGAAGCGACTGATACAAATAACAATGAAGTATTGGAAATTTTTTTGCAAATCTTAAGTATAAGACTAAACTTTGAATTAACAAACGATTTTGAACTACGACAAAATCTACTAAATCACTTGCGCCCAGCAATTCACAGAATCAAACATGGTATGTCAAACAAAAATCCATTATTAAATCAAATCAAAGAAAATTATACAGAAATATATATGGCTGTTATGACAACTATCGAAGATTTAGAAGATATTGAAAATATCATGTTTGATTCTGATGAACTAGGCTATATATGCCTACATATCATTGCCGCAGTAAATCGACCATCCAATCTAAAGAAAATTAATACAGCTTTGATCTGTAATGAAGGACTTTCTATTGAAATCTTTTTAAAAAATATCATAGAATCTTATTTCCGGGAAATTGAAATATCAGATATTTTTAGAGAAACCAATATTCAACAACTAAACCCTAAAGATTATTCTCTTATATTAAATACAACCAGTCATAAATACAATCAAAATAATATTGTAAACATCTCAAAGAATTTCACTTCTCATGATCATTCTTTGATACGTCACTCTTTATTTCAAATTAAAAATAAAGTAAATATTGATTCAAAAATACTCAGTAATTACTTATTGTTCTACCATACAACAAATTTATATACACAAGAATCTTTAATAAAAGATTATTGTAAAGACTTATTTAATCACAATTATGTAACAAAAGACTTTTACAAATCAGTACTTCAAAGAATGAAATCAAGTGGCACATACATAGCTCGAGGCATCGCACTTCCTCATGGATCAAAAGACTTCGTTCAGAAATCTGTAATAAGTCTAATTCATTTAAAAAAACCTATACTTTGGGATAATGAAATTACGGATTTAGTGATATTAGTTGCAATTAATGATGATGACGCAAAAAATTACAGCTATTTATTCAGAAAAATCATGAGGATTGCATCCAATGATGATTTAAGTAAAAAACTAAAACACTGTACAGCTGACGAACAATTATATGAACTCTTAAATAAAGTTTCACTATAGCATTTTCAATTAGAAGCAAAAAATAGTCAAAACTATTAGATATCAAAAAAGTTCGCTACGTGAAGTGAAAAAGTAAATTCCACACCTAGAAGAATTTCGTTGACTTCACTTTTACAGAATTTCAACTTTCTTTTTTGTGGCATTTTTTCTTACAATTTCTTCATCTCCTGCTGTCTTTGTTCTAGGAGGTATTCATCATGGCCAACAATAAGCATCTTACTCTTTCAGATCGTATCATTATTGAAAAAGGTTTGAATAATAACTCTTCCCGTAAATCCATTGCCGATACCTGGTACTATGTCAAGAAAATGGACAAGTTAAATAGAGAGTTTGTCCATCTAGTTAACCTTGTTCCATAAATCTTCATATTGTTTAGGCGACATATAATCGCAATGACTATGTATTCTCGCTGTATTATAAAATGTTTCTGTATGTTCAAAACATAGATCATACACATGATCGTAGTCCAATATCACCTTGCGATTCAGCCATTCTTTTTTGATCAGTGAATGAAAGGATTCAATACATGCATTATCATAGGGTACCCCTTTTTCTGAATAGCTTCGTTTCATACCGTTTGTCAATTCACTATATTTTCTACAAGTAAAATGAATTCCACGATCACTATGTATAATCAATGGATCTTTTATTTCCCTGCGTTGTTTTGCAATCTCAACGCATTTTAATACTTCTTCTACTTCCAGTGTTTTGCTCAATGTCCATGCTATGATCTTTCTTGAACATAGATCCATAATGCTTGTCAAATATACAAATCCATCCGCTATTGTCCATATATATGTTATATCTGTACACCATACCTCATTTGGTCTCTCTGGATTAAAATTTCTGTCTAATACATTTGTTAGCCTACTGTTAAAATCACTATTCAATGTTGTGATCGTATACGGCCTTGCCCAGCATGCTCGAATCCCTAGTTCCTTCATATATAGGCTGACCGTTCGCTATGATATGGTATGACCTTCCTTTTTAAGACATTCTGTTATTTTGGGTGCCCCATATATCCCGTGGCTTTCTTTATGGATCTGCTGTATCTTTTCCATGACCATTTCCTTATGCAGCTGTTGTGGACTCTTTTTTCGCTTCAGCCATGCATAGTAGCCCGATTTTGATACCTTTAGTTGTTTCAGCACTCCAGTAACTTCAAATTCTGGATTGGACTGTGAAGCTTCAAAAACCAGCTGGTATCGTATTTGAGTTAGTCTCCCAGAATGCTGATGGCTTTTTTTAATATTTCAAGAGCATCTTGTGTGTTTTTCAATTCTCTTCGCAGTCGGGCATTTTCTTTTTCAAGATCACTGCTGAAGTTACCGGAACCGCGAAACTGTACTTCATTATTGTTGTTTTTGTATTCCCGCTTCCAACGAGCAAGCGTGCTGTTTCCAACACCAAGTTTGGCTGCACATTCTGCATGTATCATATCTGGATGATCTTCACAAAATTTAACGGCAGCCTTTTTTAACTGAATATCAAACTGTTTTTGTTTATTTGCCATAGAGTGTTATTTCCTCCTTACTTTTTATTCTCTATGACATTGTACCATTGTTTGCAGATCTCTCTTTTTGACTAGTCCGTTTTTTATTCTGCATCCAGAAGGGATTTTTAACCATAACGGGTGTAAATATCTCTTTCTTGATGCTTTTGTCTTTCTTCATTTTTACATTCCTTCTTTTAGTTAGAAAGTATCCTTCTAAACAAAATATACTCTCTTTGCTTGTGCTTTGTATTTTGATCCTTCCTGTTGGTCTATTCACATCAAATTACCTGCAAAAGCCTTTATCGGATCAGGCAAACCGTCTGGAGCACTTTCTTCATGAAACCTTCCAAGGTCAAAGCGGAGATGATCGCATACTTTCTTCCGGTATGGTATCTTTAGGCAACAACTATGCCAGTGATGAAATCGTATTTACCGCACAGATGGAAACAAAACCTAAATCCAACATTTATTTAAAAAACTTTACCGGCTTTTTATACGAAGAGAATCAATGGAGCCAGGATGATGCGACACGCCAGATTGATAAAGTTGGAGACTTATATGCATCCTATTTATCTCCCTATCAGTATCGTAACTATCAGGCAAGAATTCGAAATGCATTGACCGATCAACTGGATATGGAATCACAAACGATAACGATCCTGCCAGAACAAAAAACCGAATGGGATACAACATTAACACCTTATGATCTACTCACACAATGGAATCATAACCAGAGTACGACTTATTCCTTTTATCCGGAATTGGATCATGTACAAAACTTAGATTCATTAGATCTGGAAGAAGAATTGGAGCAATTCATACAATACGATCAAAGTGCGGCACAACGTCTCTATCAAAGCGTTGATATGGATGCTTTACCAAGGCTGGCAAAGCTGGTAGAAGATAATCCAAAAACAGATTTGAATGAAATTACAGTTTTTATTGTAAAGCTTTTAGAAAACTACACAGAATATACATGAACACCTGGTTATATGTCCTCACAGGAGGATGCCGTAGAATCCTTTTTGTTTTCCACCAGAAAAGGGTATTGTGTCCATTACGCATCGGCTGCGGCTCTTTTATATCGCATGTACGGTATTTCCAGTCGCTATGTAACTGGGTATGTAATCTATCCACAGGACTTTACGTATAAACAAGGCTCCTTTATGGCAGAAGTTCCGGAAAATCATTCTCACGCATGGATCGAACTTTATTTTGCACGCTACGGATGGATTCCCATTGATATGACACCCGATGCTCATCAAAAAATTCATGTAGAATATCCCGGTCTAGATGAAGAAGAACTTCAACAGCTCATAGCACAAGATACATCTGATTTTTCCAGCTTGCAAAATAACCGAAATCTCAACTATGGCTTTTCTTCAGTATTCAGAATTTCTGATCGTGCTTTTATCCTTTTATTTGTGGGTGGTATCAACATCACTGTGATACTCTTGTTGATTCATTACTTCTATAAGAAGCGCAAAAAAGAATCTTTCTCAACAAAGGAATATATGGATCATATCCTTCATCTTTTCAGTATCTATCCAAGTCTAAAAGACATTGATCTTCTGGATGAAAAAAATATAGATGTGATCCACCATACTGTGCCTGCTTTGTCCCTTGATACGATTTGTCTTCTTCAACAAAAAGCGCAGTTGGTTTATTATTCACCTTATATCGTAGAGCGTAAAGATCTAAAACGTCTGGAAAAATGTTGTCAGGATGCGATTCTATCAAAGCTGCCGTTCTGGAAACGAATTTTCTATCATTATATTTATTGTCTATATTAAAAGAAGATGCGCCGCATCTTCTTTATTTGTCTAATTCTTTGCGTTTTTCGTTGATCAAATCACGAAGCTCCTGTAGTTCTTCTTTAGATGAACTGGACTCTACAAACATCATCGCAAAATCCTTTAACGCACTTTGATTTAAGTATTTAGAAATATATTTTGACTGAGAAACCAAAGGAACAAACTGTCTGGTAATTGAGTTTTTTGTATAACCCACTCCACTGACTTCGATAAATCCCTTCTTCATCAATTTCTTCAAGTTTGGTTGAATCGTATTCATGGTAATATCAGGTATCAGATTCAAAATATCATTTGCGGATAATGGCTCATTGGCATCCCACAAAACCTCCATAATATCTAATTCTCTTTTTGATAATCTTTCTTTCATTCCTTATCACCACCTGTCTAATCATTTTTACTGTAAACATTATACATTATTTGTGTAAAATAGTATTTATTTTTGCATAAAAATCGAAAAATTATAATGTTTAACCCACTTTCAAATGAAACTGAATTTGACTATATCATCAGTTTTGATATAATTTTTCTGTATTGTTTAAGGAGGCTTTAACCTATGCCAAGCCAGGTAATCGTTGGAACTCAATGGGGCGATGAGGGAAAAGGAAAAATTGTTGATGTATTAGCCCAGAAAGCAGACATGATCGTTCGTTTTCAAGGAGGCGACAATGCCGGTCATACGGTCATCGTGCAAGGAGAAAAACATGTGCTTCACCTGCTGCCAAGCGGTGTTTTAAATCCAAATGCACTTTGTGTCATCGGACCGGGTGTTGTATGTAATCCCTTTGTATTATTAAAAGAGATGGAAACCTTAAAACAAGGCGGTTTGACTTGTGATCATATCATTATCAGTGACCGTGCTCAAATGTTGATGCCATATCACTGTTATCAGGATGAACTGGAAGAACAAAGCGCCAGTCATAAGATCGGAACCACGAAAAAAGGAATTGGTCCTTGTTACGCTGACAAATACGCCAGACGTGGTATTCGTTTTCATGAATTCATTGATTTTGAAAGCTTTAAAGTTCGTTTGAAAGAATGTCTGGACTTTAAAAATAAACTGTTCACTAAAGTCTATGATGGCAAAGCCATGGACTATGATCAAATGGTTAAAGATTTTGAAGCCATTTACGATCAAATCGTACCGATGATCAAAGAAACGACACATATTGTGAATGAAGCATTGGACGAAGATAAAATCGTATTGTTTGAAGGGGCACAGGCAGCCATGTTGGATATTAACTATGGTACATATCCCTATGTAACATCTTCTTCCCCAACCAGTGCCGGTGTTACGACGGGCGCTTGTGTAGCACCAAACCGCATCCAAACCGTCGTTGGTGTTGTCAAAGCGTATTCTACACGTGTTGGAGAAGGACCGTTTGTAACGGAGCTGAATGATGAAACAGGACAATGGATTCGTGAAAAAGGCTTTGAATATGGTGCTACGACCGGTCGTCCAAGACGATGTGGCTGGTTAGATCTTCTTGTCGTCAAACATGCGAAAATGATGAATGGTTTAACAGATATCGTCCTGACAAAGATCGATGTATTAAGCGGATTAGATAAGCTGTATGTATGCACCGGTTATGAAATCGATGGCAAGGTCTATGATTATATACCAAGTGATCAGTCCATGGTCGCAAAGGCAAAACCAATCTATAAAGAATTTGATGGCTGGAAAGAAGATATTTCCAAAATGGAAAGCTTCGATGAATTACCGGAAAATTGTAAAGCCTATATTCGCTTTATCGAAGAGTTTACCGGTGTTCGTATGTCGATGGTTTCTGTTGGACCGGATCGTGTCAATAATATTTACATTCATGAAATCTAAAAGAAGCTGCGGCTTCTTTTTTTGATGATAAAATGTAACTAAGTTGAGCAATACGCATCCTTTTTAGAAACAAAGTTAAGTACATCTAAAGCAGAGGTTTATGCTATGATTGAACAAAAGGAGGAATTCTATGCCTAGAAAGTATTTTTTCTTTGATATTGATGGAACACTCACCGATCGAAAGACAAATAAAATCGTTGGCAGTGCACAAAAAGCGTTGAATCTGTTACAAGAAGCCGGTCATTTTGTTGCTATCGCAACCGGAAGAGCACATTATAAATGCATCAACTTCATGAAAGAAGTCGGTCTGCACAACATGGTATGCTGCGGCGGTGGAGGTCTTGTCATCAACGATGTTCTCGTGCGAAATATCCCTCTTGATCTAGAAAAGGCAAAAGCTTTGATCAAGGAAGCCGATGCATTAGGAATCGGCTTATTATTACAGCTAAACGATTCAATCGATGTTTATGCCAAAAATGATTTATTTCGCCAACAAGCAGGGCCCCGACAGGAGCCGACCCGTTATTTTATCGATCCAGATTTAGACTACGATGCCCTAAAAGTCATTTATAAAATTTATATGTCGGTTAGTCCTGAGCAGGAAAAACAAGTCACATTACTCGATACGATCGGACATTTACGCTTTGTTCCGGAATATTATATCTTTCAATACGATGCCAAACATCAAGGGATTCTGGATATGATGAAACAAATCCACGGAGATTTAAAAGATGTCGTTGTATTTGGAGATGATACCAACGATTTAGTGATGTTTGATCCACAATGGACCAGCGTTGCCATGGGAAATGCCGTAGATGAACTAAAAGAAAAGGCATCTTTTGTCACAGATGCCAATATCGATGATGGAATTTATAATATCTGTTTGAAACAAGGATGGTTTGAAAAAGTATAAAGCCAAAAGGTACAAGCAAAAACTTGTACTTTTTTAATATGGCTCTTTTTTGTCCGTTCGATTTAAAAGATAGTCAACACTGGTATTGTAGTAATCTGCCAGTTTTACAAGCTGTTCCAGGGGAATCGCGCGGTCATCATTTTCGTACCTAGAGTAGGTTCTTTGCGTGACGTTAAGATACTTAGCGATTTCGGCTTGCGTCAGATCGTTGTCTTCTCTTAAATCTCTTATCCTCTTCAGCTTCATAGTGAATCCTCTAACTCTATTTCATAATAATTATATATTACTTGAAAAGAAAACAGACAGTTTAGGTCAAAACGGACTAATCTGCTATGTTTCTAAGTTCAATGGATTTCCGTTAAGAAAGTGTTAAATCCCAAGCTTTTTTCCAGGAAAGTGGGGCACTATACCCACTAAAACGCTTTCTCTTTCCACTTTCCATAAGCCAGACCAACCGAATCTGCCAAAAACCATCCAATCGGGATCGACCACCAAATGGCCAGTGTTCCAAACCTTGAAGCAAGCATATAGGATAAAACAACACGGGTTCCTAAAGAGATTACGGTCAAAACAACAGATATGCCGGCTTTTCCGATACCTCTGTAGTATCCATACAACAAAAACAAACAACCGATTCCCACGTAACAAGCCCCTTCTACATGCAGATATGTGACACCCTCGCTAATGATCTGGGTTTGTTGAGGATCAATAAATAAACTCATCAATTGGGGCGCAAAGACAAATACCAGAACTGAAATGAAAACACAGAATAAAAATGCGATACCAATAGCACTGCGCAGCCCTTTTTGCATTCGATCGATCAGGCCGGCTCCTTTGTTTTGGGCAATATAAGTTGAAAACGCATTCCCAAAATCCTGCACCGGCATATAGGCAAAGGAATCGATCTTTACGGCTGCCGCAAAAGCGGACATCGTTACAACGCCAAAAGTGTTGACTAGCCCCTGTATCAACAGAATACCAAAGTTCATGACACTTTGTTGAATACATGTCAATAAAGAATAACTGGTAATTCGCCGACAGATGTCTTCATCATAATGCATATGTTTTCTAGAGGGCAAAATCCTTCTTTGTCTGATAAAGACATAAATCAGCATTCCCAATCCACTAAAAGCCTGTGATATAAGTGTCGCAATGGCAGCGCCATCCACAGACATGTGCAAGCCTAAGATAAAATATAAATCTAATATAATATTTGTCACAGCGGCAACCCCTAAAAAATACAAAGGTGTTTTCGAATCTGATAAGGCACGAAGTACCGAGGCAAAATAGTTATATAAAAACGTAAAGAAAATACCTAAAAAGATGTAAAACAAATATGCTTTCGTATAAGCGTAAATTTCCGGTGGAATATTCATAAATCGTAAAATGGGATCCATCCCTGCAAGACAGCCTATTTCCAAAAGCAGGCTTAAAATACTAATGCCCGCAAACGAAAGAAAAAAGGCATTTTTCATACGATCAAAATCTTTAGCACCATACAACATCGAAAATAATACGCCGCTTCCCATACATAAACCAAGGATGATGGAATTCAAAAATGTCATTAGAGTAAAAGCAGAGCCTACAGCTGCCAAAGCATCTGCACCAATGCATTTACCGACAATCAAAGTATCTGCCACATTGTAAAGCTGCTGAAGCATATTGCCTAAGATCATGGGAAGGGCAAACAGAATCAAGGACCGTGTGACCGGTCCCTGAAGTAAACGTGTATCCAAATTCATAATCTTTTCAATCTTTAGAAAACAGCCTTTGAAAGAACTTCTCCTATGGCATCATGAATCACAAGATCAGCCATACCATCTCTATCGGTGCTGGACTTATTGATCAATACAAGATCCTTCCCATGAAAATAATCCAGTAAACCAGCGGCCGGATAGACCACAAGACTTGTTCCTCCCACAATCAACATATCTGCCTGCTCAATGGCCTGAATGGCACCATACAATACATTTTGATCCAAACCTTCTTCATATAAGACAACATCGGGTTTAATGATGCCGCCACACTTTGGACAGCGCGGAATGCCGTTTTCATCTCGTGCTTCAATTGTTTGATGCAGGTCATAATGCGCATGGCAGTGCATACATGTATTTTTGTGGACACTTCCATGCAGCTCAAAAACACGTTTCGATCCAGCCATTTGATGCAAGCCATCAATATTTTGCGTAATGACAGCCTTGCACTTTCCTATTTTTTCAAGATGCGCCAGTGCCAAATGTGCCTTGTTCGGTTTGGCATCCGGATAAATCATCTGATTAAAGTAAAACTCATAAAACTCCTTGGGATTCTGCATAAAGAAGCTGTGCGAAACCATACGTTCTGCCGAGTATCGATATTTCTTTTTATATAAGCCATTATCACTTCGAAAATCAGGAATACCACTCTCTGTGCTGACACCGGCACCACCAAAAAACACAATGTTCTTTGCCTGTTCGATTCTCTCTTTTAAATCCATATTGTCACGCTCCTGTACTTATTATACTCCAATTTTCTTTCTACATGCCGACAAATACCGTTTCAAATGCGTATTCTCTTCCCTTTTCATCCAGGATGCGAATTGTTGGATCCTCCAAGGTGGAAGTATCCAGGCTGAAAATCAATACATCTTCCTGTACGGAATCTTGTTTTTGAAAATGAATAGTGATCGTATTTCCATTCTGCTCAGCCTTCACAGTTTTTGGATCAACATGCATGTGATTCATGACAATCATTTGTTCTTTGGATGAATTGATCATATAGAATCCGGTATCATCAAACATAGATACATCAACAGCATTTACATCCATACGTACCATACTGACTTCCTTATTCTGACAACCTAAACACGCCAACAAAAACAATGCACAAATACTCAATTTTTTCATATGATTTACCCTAAAAAATCTTTCCTTCTATCTTTATACTACATTATTTTTATGCAATAGTATAGACGGTATCACTATAGAGAATCTCTCTTTACAAAAAAACAGTCAGGATTTCCTGACTGTTCTTTTTAGACTGTTTGTCTTTCCTGAATGTCAAATGTGTAAGCACCATCCACATAGTCAACCGTTAAATCCGATTCTTTAAAAACACCGACTTCAATGATCTTTTTCGCAATGTTGGTTTCAATCTGACGTTGGATATATCGTTTCATAGGTCTTGCTCCATAAACCGGATCGACACCCATCTTGGCAATCTGGGCATAAACCGCATCTTTGACATGAAGATGAATATCTCTCTTTTCCAAACGCTCTTTTAGCTGATCCATAAATTTATGGGCAATCTTGATAAAAGCACTGTCATCTAAGGCATTGAAGACAATGATCTCATCAATACGGTTGATAAACTCCGGTTTAAAGTGACGTTTAACTTCTTCCATATATTTATCATGATTATTTGCCTCAAAGGCATATTGTGAACCTAAGTTGCTGGTGAGGATAATGATCGTATTTTTGAAATCTACGGTCACACCTTTGGAATCCGTAATTCGTCCATCATCCAGGATCTGTAATAAGACATTAAAGACATCTGGATGCGCTTTTTCAATTTCATCAAACAAGACGATACTGTATGGATTTCTTCGTACCGCTTCGGTCAGCTGGCCACCCTCATCATAACCAACATATCCCGGAGGAGCACCGATCAAACGAGCCACACTGTGCTTTTCCATGTATTCAGACATATCGATACGAACGATGTGTCTTTCATCATCAAAAAGCTGTTGAGCCAAAGCTTTGGCAACTTCCGTTTTACCAACACCTGTTGGTCCCAAGAACATAAAGGAACCGATCGGTCTGTTTTCATCCTGAATCTGCGCTTTACTACGTAAGATCGCATCCGTTACAAGCTCCAAAGCCTGATCCTGACCTACGACACGTTTTTCAAGGTTATCTTTTAAGTGCAACAATTTTTCTCGTTCACTTTCGACCAAACGAGTTACTTCGACACCTGTCCATTTAGAAACAACTTTGGCAATCATTTCTTCATCCACAGTTTCCTGAATCAAAGCATCCTCTTTTTGCAGAGCCTGTTGCTTTTTGATACGTGCTTCCAGTTCCGGAATTACTGAATACTGCAAACGAGCGGCTTCTTCATAACGAGCGTCATTTTGTGCCTGTTCTAAATCTAATCGAGCTTTCTCTAGTGCTTGTTTGTCTTCTTTGGCATGGGCCAATACCGCTTTTTCATCTTCCCAGCGTGTGTACATTTCATCTCGCTTACTTTGCAGCTTACCTAACTTTTCTTCGATTTCCTGACGACGTTCGATTGCCTTTTTATCTTCTTCTTTGGCTAATGATGTCTTTTCAATCTGCAACTGTAAGATCTCCCGCTGCAGCTCATCCAATTCCTGCGGCATGCTTTCCATCTCCACTTTTAAGGTTGCACAAGCTTCATCCACTAAATCAATAGCTTTATCCGGCAGGAAACGATCCGTAATATATCGATCGGATAACGTCGCAGCCGCAATCAAGCTTTCATCCAGAATTCGAACACCATGATACGATTCAAAGCGATCCTTTAAACCACGCAAGATACTGATAGTATCTTCAACGCTTGGTTCCTGTACATTGACCCTTTGAAAACGTCTTTCCAAAGCCGCATCTTTTTCAATGTATTTACGATATTCATTAAACGTAGTGGCACCGATACAATGTAACTCCCCACGCGCCAACATAGGCTTCAACAAGTTAGCGGCATCCATGCTGCCTTCCGTTTTACCGGCACCAACCAGATTATGAATCTCATCAATGAATAGGATGATCTGTCCGTTTGATTTTTTGACCTCGTCCAAAATTGCCTTTAAACGCTCTTCAAATTCACCACGATATTTGGCACCGGCAATCAGCGATCCCATATCCAGCTCGATCAATCGTTTTTCTTTCAACGATTCCGGCACATCCTTTTTCATGATACGCCAGGCAATACCCTCTACAACAGCGGTCTTACCAACACCTGGTTCACCAATCAAAACAGGATTGTTCTTTGTTTTACGTGATAAGATCTGCATCACACGACGAATTTCATCATCACGTCCAATGATTGGATCAATCTTTCCATCCTTGACATCCTGTACCAGATCTCGACCATATTTCTTTAAAGCTTCTACATTTTCTTCCGAATTCGGTGTATCAAATTTCTTACCGTTTCTTCTTTCCAATTCTGCTTCCTTGGCTTGTTCTTCTTTTAAGCCAAATGCTTTAACTAATTGTTTTGAAACATAGGAACGATTAAACATCAGGGCAATCCAAAGACTGGCAACACTTAAATACGTTTCATCATGTTGTGCAGCCCATTGACTGGCCTTTTCCATCGACTGTTGTACTTCATTGGAGAAGTTTAAATTAGCGGTTGAGGATTTCGCAATCCGACTGTTTTCCTGCGCAATAATTTGTAATGCTTTATTTTTATCCACCTGCAGTCGATCATATAAGCCATCCAACACATCATCTTTAAAGATGGCTTCCAATACATCAATCGTATCGACACTGGCATGTTGATATGATTTTGCCAGGTTTACCGATTCCATTAAAATCTTTTGCAGACGTTCTGACATTTGTTCAAAGTTTACCATAGAGCAACCCTCCTTTTAGCACTCTCTATCTATCTGTGCTAAGTGTATTATAGCACAATTTTTAGCACTGTAAAGAGTTAAGTGCTAAAAAATTTAGAAAAGAAAACTGATGCTTGCATCAGAATTCTAATATCACTTTTTATAAAGTTATTATGTAGAATAAACTATTCTACAATTTTAAATCTTTTTTTTATCTTCCTAATAACTATAAAATGCCTGACTATTTGTTCTATTCTTGCTCTATTTTACATTTGTCCACATTTTATGATGGATAGTAATACAAATGTAAATTTTAATGTCTAAAAAAATAGTGATTTCGAAAACCCCCAACAATCACTATTTCTATCATTATCTCTTATAAAACCATGCTTCAAATTTTGCTTGATTCTCTTTAGAATGTCGAAAATCTACGACCTGTTTTTTCTGATTTCTGTCTAAATATTCCAGATGAATTCTGGTACTGCCATCATGTGTCATAGAAACTTTTGATGTCGTAAAGCCAATTAAGGAATCAATGGCATTGCGGTTAAAGATCAGTATTCCCGGCTTAAAGAAACAAAGTAACCATTCTCTTTGATCCTCCGGTATATCCATGTCCTTTCGTTCATCAAATTTTCTCTGGCTTATCCTTTCCTGTTGTCTTAAAAAACGAACGGAACGAATCCAGGGAAAAACTACACTTAAAACGAAAGTCAGGCACACGATGCCGGCAGGAAGAAAAATGGAAGTCTGCCAGCGATCCTTTTGAAAAACATACAGAATGACACCAAATACAAAGAGCATAAAAAGACAAACAAAAAGACTTCCTCGAATCGAAAGAAATAAAAGCTTGTTTAAAGAAAAGCGATAAGGTTCCTTACTTTGTTCATACAGTGTACGTCGATCCATATTATCTTCTCCTCTTCTTTGGTTTCATGATCAAAAATATGCCGGCAAAAATCAAAATACATCCTATAATATTCGTTGCCAAAATCGGATCCTTTAACAGAAACCAGCCACAGAATAGTGATGTCAATGGTTCAAACAGACAAAACAAAGAAGCCATGCCAGAACCAATCAAGCGTGTACCCACCTGCAACAATAAAGTGCCCCCAATCGATAAAGCACTTAACGCAATCAAAGAAACGATAGCTAATCCATTCACAGTGATAGAAAAGCTTCCTAGCACAATTCCGATTATGCCTAAAACGATCACTTCCATAATACAGGCATAAAAAGCCAACACAAAAGGATTTAAAGCTGCCAGGCCCTGCTTATCCAGGATCACCATATAGATGGCATAAGTCAAACCGGAAACAATGGCGATCAACATTCCGATTCCATTGTTCATATTGCCAAAATCAATAAAGAACAAAATACCTAAAATAGATAGGATCAAGGCAATCCACTGAATCTTTGAAAAATGATTCTTATAGTAAAAGTATAGAGTCAAAAATACAAAGATCGGATACATAAAATGCAGAGAGGTCGCATTCCCGGTCGGAATAAACAGATATGACGTGCTTAATAAAATCAGTGTTAGAACTTGAAAAAAGCTGTCCAACGCAATCGATGGAAGTATAGAAACATCAAGTTTTAATGGAACTTTTTTAATCTTGATCATACATGCCGAAAAAATCCCCAAGCCTAAGAACCGGAAGAAGCCAATGGCAATCACATCGTAATTCATAGAGAGGACGATCTTCGTAAATAAAGGCACCAATCCAAAACAGATAGCGCTGATAATCGATAATATCATTCCCTTTTTCATCGTTCCTATTATACCTCAAAAGTCTTTAAAGGTTGAATCGTTTTTTGATCTACATAACGTAGTGCAACCAGACTTAAAAAGGCACACAATATCTCTGTAATCACAAAGGAAAGCCAACAGATATTCAAGCCAAATATAGATGCGAAAACATAGGTAAGAGGAACCAGAACAACAAGTTGTCTTAGTAAAGTGATCCACAAGGAAGTATTCGGATGGCCCAAAGCCTGAAACACGGAGCCAAGCACCATGGAGATTCCCGCAAACACAAAACTAAACGATATGATGCGTAAAGCCGGTATCCCCATTTCCATCATCGACACATTGGCATCAAAAAGTAATAAAAGCTGCGATGGAAAAATCTGAAAAATCAATGTACCCACAGCCATGATCACAATGCTTAATCCCAAAGAAATACGGATGGCCTGTTGAATTCGAGAATAAGCTTTTGCACCATAGTTGTACGCTAAAATCGGTACCAGCGCATTGGTCATCCCTAAAACCGCCATAAAGACAAACTGCTGAAGTTTGTAGTAAATGCTGAAGACGTTGACGGCCAATAAGGAAAAAGGAACTAAGATCTGATTCATAAAGACGGTCATAAAGCTCATGATCGACTGCATCAGAATGGCCGGAAATCCAATTTTATAAATTTGTTTTAATATAGAAAAATCCAGAGAAAAGGATTGGATATGAATTTGGATGGATTGCGTCTTTTTTTGAACGATCCAAATCCCTAACAACATCGCAATGATCTGTCCTAAGACTGTCGCAAGAGCGGCACCGGCAACACCCATGGCCGGAATACCGAAATAGCCAAAAATAAAGATCGGATCAAGAACGATATTCACTATAGCACCAATTCCCTGCATGATCATATTATATACAGGTTGACCGCTGGCCTGTAGAATGCGCTCATACGTAATCTGAATAAAAATACCAAAAGAAAGCGGAGTACAAATCTGCAAATATACAACACCCATGTCGATCACATTTTCCTGTCCGGAAAACAATATTAAGAATGGACGAGCCAATAAAAATCCCAGCACAACAAATAGAAGCCAGTTGACAAGGGCAATCATCAAACCATGTAAAACAACCTGATTGGCTTTATCTGTATTTCTTTCACCCAGGCATCTTGATAATAAGGTATTAAATCCAACACCGGTTCCACAGGCAATCGCAATCATGATCGTCTGAACCGGATAGCACAAGGATAAGGCATCCTGCGATAAACGAGCCACAAACATACTGTCAACAATGTTGTATAAAGCCTGCACCAGCATAGAGATCATAATTGGCAAGGACATCGTGATCATCAGCTTTGGCATCGGCATAGTTCCCATTTTATTTTCCATTAAAATCCCTCCAAGCACTTAAAAAAGGACCCCCGGGGTCCTTGTCACTTCGATAGTTTCCAATGTTTTATACAAAGTGGATTCATGGTATGGGGCACCATGTTCCTGCCTAATATACCATAAAATAAAATAGATGTATAGAAGGCAAATACATTGACGTCCCACTCCATTCTCTCTATAATCTATAAGAATTTTTAAAAGGAGAAAAGCACATGAAAGTCTTACCAAAAACACTGCTTTTTTTAGCAGGTATCGTATGGTTTATTGCCGGTGGAAATGTGACGTGGATTGGAATCCAAAGCTATGCAGACTATCTGAACATTCTTCATCTTCTGGGATCGAGCTTTGTTTTTATCTTCTTTTTGTGGATGTTTTCCAAAATCGTACAGAAACATTCACTTAGAATTCAAGGATATACATCTAAACAACCCTTTTATTTCTTCTTTGATCGACCATCTTTTATCATGATGGCCTTTATGATGAGCATGGGGATCATCCTTCGTGTTTTTCACCTTGTCTCCTTTGAATTCATTGCGGTTTTTTATACCGGATTAGGTTTGGCATTATGCCTGGCCGGTTTACAGTTTATGCATCATTTTTACACACAACTAAATAGGAGGTTTTTATGAAAAAGTACATTACATTATCAATTCTCTATGCAGTATTGGCTATGGCTGCCGGCATCTTCTATCGAGAATTTACAAAGTTCTTTCATTTTACACAATACACGACTTTATCTACTGTTCACGTTCACTTATTTGCACTAGGCATGATCTTTGTATTACTGATTGGCCTATATCGTGACAAACTGGATTTGAAACAAAACAAACTCTATACGACCAGTTTTCTTGTCTATAATGTCTTTTTGCTCTTTATGGCTCTTATGTTGCTTATCAAAGGTATTCTACAAGTCAGTGGTTCCTCCATACCGATGCTTTTAGTGATTGGAAGTGGTATCAGCCATACAGGTTTAGGTATTTCGATGATTCTTGTACTTCTTTCGCTTTTAAAAGCCTCCAAACAAAATTCATAAAAAAAGGGAGTCAAAATGGTATATCCCATGTCTACTTGACTGGGGATATATCAAAGTGACTCCCAAATGTTATCTTATTTAAATAATTCTTTGCGATTATAGGCTTTCTGCCAGTTCATTGTAAATTCACCTACGGCAATCGTTGTAGCCGGATGATTGATCATATTGAACAATACATCACATGGTACAGTTACAGCCGGAATTCCCGCTTTGATCAATTCATGAACCTGATACGTATTTTTAAAGCTTGCCGCAACAACCTTTGCCGGCATATTATGAATGCGCAACATCTCGATTAAATCTTTTGTCGTTTCTACACCATCACCATAGTTACACATACGATTGACATAAGGTGCCAGATAATCCGCACCGTTGGCAGCCGCAATGAAAGCCTGCTCTGCCGTATAAATGGCTGTTGCCAAAGTGTGAATACCTAACTTTTTACATTCCTTGATAGCTTTTAAACCATCATGTGTAACCGGAATCTTTACATACATATTCTTAGGACGAAGCTGGGAAATTTTCTTAGCCTCTTCCATGATACCTTCATAATCCGTCTTTACGACCTGGATAAACAATTTCTGATCTTCATCCAAAATATCGATCAAATCTTGAATGACTTCCGTTGCCTCTCTTCCTGATTTTGTCAAAATAGTAGGATTTGTCGTTACTCCTGCTACTGTGCATAGTTCTTTTAGCGCTTTAATTTGTGCCACATCTGCCGAATCAATAATTAGTTCCATAATAAGCCTCCTCAAGCATATTTAATATACCAATATTTTTATTGTTTGTCTATAATTTTTTATTGTTTTTTATTGTTTATAAAAAAAGACAGACTCTTTTAAAATCTGTCTTTTGATCACTCTATTTGTTTAGAAAGCTTCTTTTCCTTTAGTGTATGTCATTTCTACACTGTAATCATCATTTAAAATAACTAAGTCGGCATCTTTTCCAGCCTGAATGCTTCCTTTACGATCATCCACACCTAACATGCGAGCCGGGTTGATCGTACAAGAATTAATGGCGGTTTGCCATGGAACCAATGCCTTTTCCACCAGGATTCCCAAGCCTTTGTTTACGTTCAAGGTAGAACCGGCCAATCCCTTTGTCGATGTTAAGTGTGCACTTCCATCTTCATACAATTCAATTTCATTACCACCAAACAATGTTTTTGTTCCGGCCGGTAAACCTTTGACCATCAATGAATCGGTGATCATAACGGAATAATTGGCACCTTTCGCTGTAAAGAAATCATTTAACGCATCATAGGTGGAATGATTGCCATCACAGATAATTTCGCCATATACATCACGGAATCTAAAGGCAGCTCCTACCAGTCCTGGATCACGATGATGGAACTTGGTCATACCATTATATACATGCGTCATACTTTTGGCACCATGAGCGATGGCCATACGAGCCTGTTTGTAAGTGGCACCGGAATGTCCCTGACTTACGACAATATCATGATCCACACAGAATTTAGTCAACTCATAGTTTTCATCGTGTTCACAAGCCATAGTGATGATCTTGATCAAATGATCACTGGCTTCATAATACCGTTTGAACTGTTCCACATCCGGTTTTACACAATATTGTTCCGGCTGTGCTCCCTTATAGACCTGATCCAAATACGGTCCTTCAAAGTGAATTCCTAAGATTTCAGCACCTTCATACCCTTCTTTGACAACCTTGGCAACATTTTTGACAGCCTTTGTCAAGACTTCTTCGCTCTGTGTAATTGTTGTCGGCAAGATACCGGTCACACCTTCTTTGACGATGTTTTTCATCCAGTTTCGCAAGCCTTCTTCTTCAGCATCGTTGGTATCAAAACCATAGGCACCATGTGTATGTACATCAATAAACCCCGGTACAATTCGTTTATCCCCGTAATCCTTATCGACTGGTTTGGTTTCATAAGGATAGATATTCGCGATTTTTCCATCCTCTACTTCGATCTGTGCATCGATCCAGTTATTCAATACCCAGACTCTTTTACTTTGTATGATCATAGAACAATCCCTCTTTTCTATATGCTTATTATACCTTGTAACCCCCTGATTTTCCTCTGTAACGCCTTATACTTTTTAAGAAACTTTTTGCACAAAAAAGAGACTTTTCTAGAAAGTCCCCTGTTGATTTCGAATATAGTTCAACGCTCCACCGGCCATGATCATATCTAAGTCCTCATTGGTACAATCACAATGTACTTTAAAGCGTTTATCCTGTGTCACATCATAAACCTCAAGAGTTCGATCCTGATATAAATCATGAATGTGATCCAGGATCAAATCGTCCATATCTTCCATCTGATCATAATCGTTTGGATCTTCAAATGTGAGTGGAAGAATTCCAAAATTGATCAGATTCGCCTTATGAATACGGGCAAATGAACAACAAATTACCGCTTTGATACCTAAATACATCGGTGCTAAAGCGGCGTGTTCCCGACTGGATCCCTGCCCATAATTTTCTTTGGCAACGATAATACCGCCATGATTTTCTTTGCAGACTTGATCAAAGTGTTCTTTGTTGTTTTCAAAGACAAAAGTGGAAAGCTTTTCAATATTTGAACGATACGGTAATACTTTAGCTCCTGCCGGTGCGATATGATCGGTCGTGATATTGTTTCCCAGTTTGATGACAACTTTCTTTTCAAGTTGATCCGGCATCGGTGTATTGACCGGGATCGGTTTGATATTCGGCCCGCGTACGATTTCAACCGACTCCGGATCCTTGCTTGGTGCATAGATCAAAGAATCATCGATAATGACCGGTTCTTTTTCAAACTGATCCTCATATTCCAGCTTAGACGGATCACTGATGACACCCTGGATGGCGCTGGCAGCCGCCACTTCCGGGGATACTAAATAAATACCGGCCGATAACGTACCGGATCGACCGTAAAAGTTACGATTGAAAGTACGTAGCGAGATTCCATCGCTCTTTGGACTTTGTCCCATACCGATACAAGGCCCGCAAGCACTTTCCAGGATACGTGCGCCGGCATGAATAAATGTTGCCAAAGCACCACTTTCGATCAGCTTCAATAAAACCTGACGAGAACCAGGTGATACGACTAACGAAACATTAGGGGCAATGGTTTTCCCTTTTAAAATGGCAGCAGCTTTCATCATATCCTCATAACCAGAGTTTGTACAAGAACCGATGGCTACCTGATCAACTTTCGTTCCTTCTAACTCCTGAATCATTTTGATCGCATCCGGAGAATTCGGACAGGCTGCCAAGGGAACCAAAGTATCTAAATGGATTTCCACCACTTCATCATAGGTAGCTCCCGGATCCGCCTTAAGTTCGACATAATCTTTTTCCCTTCCCTGACGCTTTAAGAATTCGCGTGTGATCTCATCGCTTGGAAAAATAGAAGTCGTGGCTCCTAATTCTGCGCCCATATTGGTAATCGTAGCCCTTTGATAGACACTTAAATGCTCCAGGGCATTCCCGGTATATTCAAAGATACGTCCGACACCACCTTTTACACTTAACTTGCGTAGCAGCTCCAAAATAATATCTTTACTGGAAACACCATGATTCAAACGCCCATGCAGACGAACCTCAACAATTTCAGGCATCGTTAATCGATAAGGAATGCCTGCCATTGCTTTGGCAACATCCAGACCACCGGCTCCAATCGCCAGACAGCCAATAGCGGAACTGGTCGGTGTATGTGAATCACTTCCGATCAGTGTTTTGCCCGGTTTGGCAAAACGCTCTAAATGAACCTGGTGACAAATTCCATTTCCTGCCTTGGAAAAATAAATGCCATATTTACTGGCTACCGATTGCAGATAGGCATGATCATCGGCATTCATATAACCACTTTGCAGGGTATTGTGGTCAACATAACTGACCGAAAGCTCTGTCTTGACCTGCTTGACACCCATGGCCTCAAACTGCATATAAGCCATCGTTCCGGTCGCATCCTGTGTCAAAGTCTGATCGATCTTGATGGAAATCGGCTCTCCTTTGACCATCTTCCCAGAAACCAAATGCGTTTTTAATAGCTTTTGTGTTAGATTTTCCATAACATTCTCCTCATTTAGTGATTATTATAACAAATTATGAAAATAAATGAAAGAATATGCTATAATACATGAAAATAAATGAAAGGAATTGTATATGATCAATTTACAAGCACTGTATAAAGAATATGAAGACGATAACCATATTGATTCTTCTCTTTATGCCAAGTATCGAGTCAAGTCCGGTCTTCGTAATGAAAACGGAACCGGTGTCAAAGTCGGACTAACCAAGATCAGTGATGTTGTCGGTTACGAATACAGCAACGGAAACAAGATCCATATCGATGGTCGCCTGATCTATCGAGGGTATGATATCGATGATCTGGTTGCTATGCGAAAAGATACACCGTTCGGATTTGAACTTAGCGCCTTCCTGCTGATATTTGGAAAACTGCCTACCCATCGACAGCTTTTGGACTTTCATAAAGAACTGATTAAAATGGCCGATGCACACAATGTCGATATTCACTATCAGACATCCAATCTGCTCAATGCCATTCAAATTGAAGTTCTAAAGCTCTATGGGGAAGATGTAGATCCAGATTCCGATACATTGGAAGAAAGAATGTTAAAAGGAATGTATATCCTTGCCAGTATGCCTTTATTAATGTTGAGCCATTATAAACAGAAAAGGATCACGCACTATCCTTTACCCGATAAAGGCATAGCGGAAAATGTACTTTGTATCATCCGACAAAATACACATTACACACAAAAGGAAGCTTCTCTTTTAGACATTCTCTTTATGTTACATGCCGATCACGGTGGTGGAAACAACTCTACTTTTACCAATGTGGTCATGTCCAGTACCGGTACCGATATCTACTCCTGTATCAGCGCCGCCTTAGGATCTTTAAAAGGCCCACGTCATGGTGGAGCCAACATAAAAACCAGTGCCATGTTTGATGCTATCTTTGATGAAATTGGCACGACGACCAATCAAAAGGTTCTTCGTAAGATCGCTAAAAGACTTCTAGACCATGATTTTTTTGACAATGCCGGGTTGATTTATGGAATCGGACATGCGATCTATACCAAGAGTGATCCTCGTTGTCAGGTTATCAAGAAAGCTTGTAAAGAATTGGCACAGGAAAAAGGAGAATTGGAAAAATACAACTGCTTATGTGCTTTTGAAAAAGCCGCTCTTTATCAAATGCGTAAACAAAAACATATTGAAACGTGTGCCAATGTCGATTTTTATTCCGGCTTTGCCTATTCCATGTTAGGAATCGATAAAGCCTTATACACTCCTTTATTTGGTATGGCCAGAACGGCCGGCTGGGTGGCCCATCACCTGGAAAATCGACAAAACAATCGAAAATTGATTCGTCCGGCAAATGTCTATGTCGGAAAAAGAAAGGAAGATTAGATGCAGACAATTACTGTTTTTAGAGGTGACGGAATCGGACCGGAAATCACCGATGCTGTCTTGGAGATATTGGATGCCGCCGGCGCCCAACTGAATTACAAGATCTTTGATGTAGGAGAAGCCGTATATCAAAAAACCGGTGAATTTATCCCCCAAAACGGCCTTGATTCTTTTGACAAAACAAAGGTATTGTTGAAATCACCGATCACTACACCGATCGGCAAAGGATTTCGTTCTTTAAACGTGACACTTCGAAACAAATATGATCTATGGGCTAATATTCGCCCCGCCAAATCCAATCCATGTCTGGATACCTTGTTTAAAGATATCGATATCGTCACATTCCGTGAAAACACCGAAGATCTTTATGTAGGAAAGGAAGAGGTCATCGATGATAACACGGTCATTGCCTATAAGATCATCACAAAAAAGGCAAGCAAACGTATCATCAAAGCTGCCTTTGAATACGCTATTACACACAATCGCAAAAAAGTAACCTGTGTGCATAAGGCCAATATTTTAAAAAAGACAGATGGTTTGTTCCTTTCTATTTTTGAGGAAATTGCCAAAGATTATCCACAAATCGAGGCCAATGCTTTGATCGTTGATAACACATGTATGCAGTTAGTCATGCACCCGCAACAATTCGATGTAATGGTCATGCCTAATCTTTATGGTGATATTATCAGTGATTTAACAAGTGGCTTGATCGGTGGCTTAGGCCTTCTACCAAGCTGTAATAAAGGAGATACACATGCCATGTATGAAGCCGTTCACGGCAGTGCGCCTGATATTGCCGGCAAAGGCATTGCCAATCCTACAGCCTTACTTTTAAGCAGCTGCATGATGTTAGAAGACCTCGGCCAACAAAAAACGGCTATTGCGATCCGAAAAGCCGTAGATAAAGTATTTGCCGATAAAACTTGTCTGACACCCGATTTAGGCGGGAATGCCAGCACAAAACGGTTTGTACAATCAATCATAGATCACTTAAAAAAAGATGAAGGCTAAAATTAGTCTTCATCTTCTTCATCTTGCAGTATTTCATGCGATTTTAATGTCAGGATATACGTTGCTTCTTTTGGATATGCACTTTTTTCTTTTTGATCGGATAAGATTTCCAATTCACAAGGATAACCTAATGCCTCCAATTCATCCAAAAGTTTATCCTTTCCCATCTCCTTCGTGATGTTTCTTCCACAAGCACAATTGCCATACTGATCTAAACATTGTAAGACCCATTCCGGTATCTTAGTCTGTGCTGCCATTCCTTACACCTCTCTTAACATCTCGTATATGATACCAATTTTTTTCAAGAAATCAAGAAAAAAACTGAAGAAACTTAGTTCTCCAGTAATTGACGTATATTAGGATAATACGTATATCGATCATCGACAAACTGCAGGGCTTCATTGGCAATCGCTCTGGATTTTTCATAATCAATGTGTTCATAAGCCTTGGCATATCGATAATAGATGTAATCTTTGATTTGGTTTTCACGAAGAATGTAAGCATAGTTGGCATCGCCCAAACCATAATCACCATGTTCGATATACAGGTCTGCCACATCCATCATAGCTTTATTCTCATATGCCTGATAGAGATCGTTAAACTGACTTAATACGGCATAAATAAAGTTTTCATAATACTTCACATCATCGTACTGCCAATTTTTTAATACGGTATAAGCAACATCCATGAATTTTTCGATCAATTTTGTCGCATCAACTGTAACGATTGTCTGTAAATCAGCCATAGTATGAATGTCTTTTCTTTGGGCAATCATCAATAAACGACGAACAAGATCAAAATCGGCATTGTATTCATCGTTATTGTTCAGACTTTCTTCACTGATCACATAACCTTCATGTGCTTCGATTTCTTTACCCATGGCTGCATAATCACTGGCTTTGATTGTTACGGTCTGTGCTACCTTACCAACCAAAACTTCCAGTAAATCTAGATCATAACCATCTTCTTCATAACTAAAGGCATCGGCTTTGATTGGATATTGCTCTAAAATCGTCTTTACGATTTCTTTCATATCGGATTGATCCATTAAAAGCTGTGCATATTGATCATACCCCATGTCAATACCCATAGCCTTAGCCATATCTATGCATGTATCCAATGAGAACTGATTATACTGTTCCATTTTCTGTTTTGTGTCCTCTTTTTTTGTGACTGCCTTCTTTGTTGTTTTTTTGGCAGCTGTTGTCTTTTTCGTTGTCGTTTTCTTTGTTGTAGTCTTCTTGGCAGGTGCTTTTTTGGCAGTTGTCTTCTTTGTTTCTTTTACTTTGTCATCTGCAACAGCTTCCACGCTAGCTTTATCGTTTTTGAGAGTTTCTGTTTTCTTAACTGTCTGTTTAGTTTTCGCTGCCTTTTTAACCGTTTCTTTTGCTTTCGGCTCAGCTTTTTTTGTTGTCTTTGTTCGAGCCGTTGTTTTCGTTGCTTTGGTTTCAACTGGCTTCGTTCCTTTCTTTGTCACTGTATCTTTCGTTTCAGTTTTCTTTGCAGGCATATTCAGATCCTCCTTATATTTACTTTTTTAGTATAGCACTTTTACACACATACGGAAATTAGAATTCGTAAATTCCCCTGTCATTTCCCTTATTTTTACCGCTTTTTTCTTTAAATTTAATAGTCTTAAAGGCAAATTTCCTCTTATTTGTTACCTTATCGTATCTTTATTCTCATAAATGGATTTTTTCTTTGATTTGTGCAAACATTTCATGAAAAAAGTACTCCAAAAAATTTCACATTTTTTTGAAAATCAAGTTAAAAATTACTATCATTTCACATATTACTGTTTGTTTTATGACATAATTTTAGTATATACTACCAACTGTAAAAAGGAGGAATCGATATGATGGATCAAAATCAAACGCCACCGCAATTCGAGCCGCGCAGATCAAAAGCTATTTCCAACAAGATGATCATCTTTGGAATTTGTTTGGTTGTTCTCTGTGCTTTGGCTGGTTTTGGAGGTGCTTTAATAGCAACAAATATTCATTCTGGAAGTGGCATTACAGTCAACAAACAATCCGGTAATGCCGGAAGTGGAAACCAAATTGAAGATGTCAGCGATATTGCCGCCAAGTGTGGGCCCAGTGTTGTCGAAATCACGACAGAAGCTGTGACCAGCGGAAACAGTATTTTCGGACAATATGTGCAACAAGGGGCCGGAAGTGGGGTTATTTTCTCAGAAGATGGATATATCATCACAAATAACCATGTCATTGAAGGCGCTACTTCCATTGCAGTACGTACTCAGGATGGTACGGAATACAAAGCCCAATTAGTTGGTACCGATGCACAGACAGACCTTGCCGTGATCAAAATCGATGCATCCGGACTTACTCCGGCAACCATTGGTGAAAGCAGTTCGCTGCAGGTAGGTGATGCGGCCATTGCGATTGGTAACCCATTAGGTGAATTAGGTGGTACGGTCACAACCGGTATCATTTCAGCTTTGGATCGTGAAATTACCGTAGAAGATGAAACTATGACCTTACTGCAGACCGATGCAGCCATCAACCCCGGCAACTCTGGTGGTGGACTCTTTGATGCCAACGGTAACCTGATTGGTATCGTAAACGCCAAAGAAAGCTCAACCGGTGTAGAAGGTTTAGGCTTTGCGATCCCGATCGATGGTGCGATGGACATCATCAATGAACTGATTGAGAATGGTTCTGTAACCAGTCGCCCTGCACTGAATGTATCTCTATACGATTATAGTTCTTCCAACAGTTTAAGACGTTCCGATATGGAAGATGGTGTTTATATCGTACAAGTTGTACAAGGTGGAGCTGCCGATAAGGCCGGCTTACAACAAGGCGATCGTATCATCAGTTTTGATGGCAAGGAAGTCAATACATCTGCTGAAGTCAAAGCCATATTACGTGATCATAAAATCGGCGATACCGTTTCTATGAGCGTTTCCAGAGATGGAAAAACGATTGATGTACAGATTACACTGCAGCAGCAATCCAGCTAACAGGGGAAATCCCCTGTTTTTTATATGTTTTTAGAAGTGTTTTATTTGTCAGTGCTAACTAAATGAACTATAATGTGATTAAAGTGATAAACAATAGGAGGAGATCATATTATGAATAGTGAAAAGATCCAAAAAAGAAAAATCATGCTTGTCGGAACCGGTTTTGTCGGAATGAGCTTTGCCTACTCATTACTCTCCGAAAAAGGTATTGATGAACTTGTTTTAGTCGATGTCAATGCAGATAAAGCAAAGGGTGAACAAATGGATTTGAGTGACGGCTTGTTGTATGCCAACTCGAAAATGAAGATTACAGCCGGAAGCTATGCCGATGCAGCGGACACAAACATCGTTGTTTTAACAGCCGGTGCTGCTCAAAAACCTGGCCAATCTCGTTTGGAACTTGTAAAGATCAATGCGAATATCACAAAAGGTGTCTGTGAAGAATTAAAGAAAAATAATTTTGATGGTTTACTGGTTGTTGCCAATAACCCTGTCGATATCATGACTTATGTGGCTTGGAAAACAAGCGGCCTGCCAAAGAATCATGTCATTGGTTCCGGTACAGTACTTGACTCCGCTCGTTTGCGTCACGCATTGAGCGAACGTTTAGGCTTTGCCTCTTCAAATATCCATGCCTATATCATGGGTGAACATGGTGATTCCAGCTTCGTTCCTTGGATCCATACATATATTGGTGCAAAACATTTGTTGGAATACCTGGATGAAAACGATATCGAACTAAGCGAGCTGCAGGATATTTATATCAGTGTTCGTGATAAAGCTTACAAGATCATCGAACTTAAAAAAGCTACTTACTATGGTATTGGTTTGGCATTAAAACGTATCGTTTCTGCCATCTTAAATAATGAAAAGGCCATCTTACCGGTATCCAGTTATCAAAATGGTGAATATGGTCGCGAAGGTTACTTCATCGGTACACCAACTGTTGTTGGATCAAATGGTATTGAACAAGTCATTAGCCTTCCATTAAACGAAAATGATCAGCAGCGTTTCAATCATTCGTTTGATACATTGAAAAAGACAATCGACGAAAATTTAAGTGATATCTTATAAAAAAATTTGAGAGGATCTAGTCCTCTCATTTTTTATATCTGTTATGAGTTTAATTTTGCATATATTTCCTGTGCTTTGTTTAGAAAATCAGTATCTTTAAAATCAGAAATCATCTTTAAAGTTTCCATGGCTTTTTCACTTTTAATAGTAGTATAGTAAGTTAATTTTTTCAAAAGTAAATCTTTTCTTTGTTCCTTAGAAAGTACATATTGATTTAGCACTTTAAATTGTTCTTCAATCATTTCTGAATTTTTTTCCAAAATATAACCATTTAGCCTAAGATATTCTAAATTATATTTTGGAAATAGTATTAAATTGATTTTTGAATTTACTAACTTTTGAAATAGACCAATATTCTTCTCTTGTAATGCAAATAACAATTGTTGTAGTCGATAACTTCTAATTAACCTCTTAATAATACTAAATGACACAGATAAAATAATTATCACAATAAATACATATATCGTATCCATATCTTATCCTCCCAATTCTCCTGCAAAAAAAACTCAAATACAACTATCTTTGATTTTTATTATGCTTATTCTATAAAATATCTAACTCTAAAAAATGTTTGATATCCTCAAAACTCCTTACTTCTAAATCCGCATCACTTGTATCCTGTTCAATAATGGAACCTTTGTAGCCAACTGTAAAAATTTTAGAATTTTTGCCAGCTTTGATTCCATTTATAGAATCTTCAATAATCAATAGATTTTTCCGAGGAATGTTCATTTCTTTGGCAGCAAATAAGTAAATATCCGGTGCAGGCTTACTATTTTTAACCATTTCACCGCTAAATACTTCATCAAAATAATTATGAATTTGTAAACGATTTACAACATTTTTTAAATAATTCATATTTGAAGAAGATACAATTGCTGTCTTTAATTGTTTTAATTTACACCATTTAAGAAATTCCAATAGATAAGGCATTGGTTGTAAATTCATTTGGTTAAATTTCTGATCGAAAATTTCCCTTTGTCCCGTAATCAACTCTTCATCAGTATAGTTCTCTAAAGAAAATTTGACTCTCAATGTTTTAATGATACATGGCATTTTCTGTCCTAATACATTTACAACATCTTCCAAATTCGTTTCTATGCCAAGAGTAGAAAGATAATCCATCAAAGAATTTATGTATATAGCTTCACTATCGAGTAAAACTCCATCACAATCAAATAATATACCTTTTATCCTCATTAAAAAGAACTTCTATATTGCTTTAATCTATCCATAAATCGTTTTACTCGTTTCTCATCAACTTCATTTTCAAAAATTCCATCTTTTTTAAAATGTGTTGCTATAAATGCTGCATCTGCTACCTCATATACTTCTTCGATTGTATCATAATTTACTCCTGTTGTTGCAAAAAGCACAGTATCTGGATAATCCTCTCGAATTTCTCTCATGAATTCCATATCAATTTTCTTGCCTGCATTAGCCCCACAAATTCCAATCGCATCTGGAAGGTTACCAAATAATTCTCCATTAACAATAGAATGCTTATCACGTCCTCCAATTTCACAACTGGATTCTGGAATCACATAATGAACCATTTTTAGCTTCTGAGATAATCCTAAATTATTTCTATGCCGCAAAAATTCACCCGGATGAGCATTTGTTAATCCCATATTTCCTGAAAACGCCCCGGCGAAAGTTCCTCGCATTAGCTGTCCTCCTATAACTGCATTTAGTGCAATTGAATCATGAGTATTTGAGATCACATTTGCACCATAAGGTACTTTAATGTCCTCTTTTAAAACCCCAATTACATAAGCCATTCCCGCAATAATTTCTGAAGATGGTTCAGCTTCATAAGGAAAACTGAATTCGTTAGAAAATAAAACTGCGTCAATTCCGCCATTCTGCAGAGCCAATAAATCTTTACGTGCACTTTCAATTACATCAGACATGCCTTTTTCGCTATTAAATAGAGGATCACTTGGAAATGCTTTGAAATGAACTACACCAATAGCTGCTTTTTCTGTACCTACCACTTCACTCAACCATGTTTTTCTCATCATTTTTTAATACTCCTTTTACAAAATTCCAATTAAACTACATACAACAGCAATCACAAACATTATAATCATTATCTTAAATACACTGGTATTTTTCCGAAGGCTCATGAATACACCTACTACTGCTACAACGCTTAATAATCCAGGTAAAATTGAATTTAACAAATCCTGAATGACTATTGTAGAATCACTGATAGTAAATTGTAGAGGTGTTGTAATATTTACATTATTAGCAATCATAGCACCTGCAATTGTAAGACCAATGATACTTAAAATATCAGTAATCTTATTCATAATTCGCTTGTCTGTGATTTTACTTAAGATACTTCTTCCCAGTGTATAACCTTTACTAAATGTGAAGATACCCATAGCCATTAAATAAATACCATAAAGCAAGCAGAAGATAATAGGCCCTAAGGCACTTCCTTTTAATGTCATATCGACACCAATAGCTAACGCAACTGTTTTAACCAATCCTTGTGTAATTGTATCTCCAATTCCTGCTAAAGGTCCCATAAGACCAACTTTGATATTTTTAATCATATCTTCATCAATGTTTCCACCATTAGCCATATCTTCTTCCATTGAAGCCACAAGACCTGGTATAAAAGCACCCCAGTTATTTTCTGTATTAAAGAACATCATATGACGTCTTAACGCTTTAATTCTTTCTTCCTTATTATCTGCATATAATCGATTTATAATAGGTGTCATGGCATGGCAGAATCCCATAGACATTAATCGCTCATATGATAAACATGATTCAGAAGTAGTCTCCCAAATAAGAAAACAACGAATTAAGTCTTTTTTGGTTAACTGTTTTTTAACTGTTGCCTCATTAAGTGTTTCATTCATTTTCGGTGCCTCCTTCTGTCAATTTATCCAATCCTAATGACCAATATAAAATTGCTCCAGCTATACCAATTAGCGTACATGCAATAATATCTAGTTTTAAATAAGCAATTAGTACAAAACCAATTATTGCAAATGCAACAAATTTTTTCTTATATACCGCTTTAAACATCATTCCTATTCCTAAAGCTGGTAATACAGCACCAACTACATTCAATGCATGTGAAATTTGTTCAGGTAAAGCATTCATAAATGTTTCAAAAACATCAGCTCCAAAATAAACACAAATGAAAGCAGGCAGACCATATACAACCATGCATACAAACTGTGGTAATAGCCAGTTATAAATCCATAAATGTTTAGTTTCTCCCGATTCAATATACTTATCAGCCATATGAACAAATGCTACATTGACAGTCATTAAAGCATTAGTCGCGAGTAAGCCCAAAGTTCCTAATGTTACAGCAATCGTTACTCCAACTTCTGGAGTTTGATGAGACAACATAGTAACTGCTGTAGCAATTACGCCAGCATAGCATTTATCAAATGAGGAAACTCCTCCAACTGTAATCTGCCCCATATAAATGAGCTGAATTGTAGCACCAATAGTAGCACCTGTCATCCAATCCCCTAAAATTAGACCTGTGAGCGCTCCCTCAATAATAGGGTTACGAATAATCCATACCAAATATTCGACAAAGACATTTCCACAAATTGTGGCAAGTAATCCAACCATTAAACCTTGTACTAACATTATGATCTCCCTTCTAAAAACAATTAATATACAAATTGTGAACGTTTTTCATCAGGTGTAACTTGGAAATAAACATTCACCCCCATATCTTGAATGCTCTTTAATGTATCTTTTTCACTCTGACTTGCTGATATATTTTTGAATAATTTTTGCCTATCGGAACCGGCTCCCATACCACCTATATTTAGTTCTTTGAGCTTTACGCCAGCTTGAAATAATTCCTTAGCTACATAAGGAAACTTAATCAGGATTAAAACATTATCTGGTTCACTATCGAATTTCTCAACCAATCTTCGAATATCATCCAAACCAGTAATTATTAATTCCCTATCTGATGGAGCAACCATTTGCATTATTCCTTTAATAAAATCATCTTTTGCCACTCCATCATCCACAATCCAAATTTTATCAATTTGTAGATTTTTTGCCCACGCTGTCACGATTTGGCCATGAATTAATCGATCATCGATACGAATCATTTTAATACTCATTTTTCATTCTCCTTTCTTTTTGGTAATGTGTTTGATAGTAATTCTGAAAAATCAATAATCCCTTTATGACCTGAATCTAGCGCAATTTGCTTCATCACATCTAAAGATAAATTTTGTTTTAAAGCAGAAGCAACTTCTACAACCATAGATAAATTCATACCGCATATGATTTCTATGGAAATTTTTTTGCAGTACTTTTCATATACTCTTGTAGAAATCATAAAAGGACTACCTCCAAATAGATCGGTTAAAATCAAAATCCCTTCGTCTTCCGATTCCAACACTTGCTCTTCTACCATTTGTTGATACATATCCATATCTTGCCCGTATGGGAGAGTAAGATATGATATTTTCGGACTTGGCTTACCCATAATTAGCTCCATTGTTTGGTAGAAAGATTTTGATAACTCAGAATGGCTTAATAATAATAACCTACACATTCATTCGTCTACCTCCTTTACGTTTCCAATTGTAACAACCCTATCCCGAAACACAAAATTCGTAAAAAAACAACACAGATTGATACCTGTGTTGTTTTTAATTCTTATATTTTCATCCTATAATAACTAATTTTCCATCCAATAGTAAAGTAAACGTTTTCATTTTTTAGAATGTGTGTTATTATAAACCTATCATCATAGTATAAATAACACACATTTTTTTATCTGCAAAATAGTACAACACAATTTTCAAAGAAAGGGACACAATTTTGTGAGGTGATTTTCCATGACTACTCGAATCGAAAGAATAAGCAGTTATTTAAAAGAACAAACTGATGCAATTTTACAAGATGGTCTAAATAATGAACCAGGGATTGATGCTTTGTTATGTGCCCTAGATTTACACTTAGATAGAGCAAATGTATCAAAGGACCTGAACCGTTTGTGGAAAGAAGGTAGAGCAGTAAAGGTTCAAGGTAAACCTGTATATTATCTAGATTATACTGTTTTATCTAGGCATTTTCCGAATCAATATATACCTTCTATAATCTCAAAAAATGAAAATTTAACTGACTTTTTATCAATGCAACCATATAAAAAAGTGCATACAGAGAACAATTATTTTAATAATACTCTAGATGATATGATTGGCGCCAAAGGATCATTATCAGAAGTAATCATTAATGCCAAATCAGCTATTTCTTATCCACCTTATGGCATTCACTGTCTTATTTTAGGAAATGCAGGTGTAGGAAAAACATTATTAACGCAACGGATGTATAACTTTGCATGTCAAGTAAGAAAAGCGGATTCCATTCCTTTTATGACTCTATCCTGCCAAAACTATCAAGAAAATCCTCAGTTATTTTCAGAAGCATTATTTGGAAGCAAAACTAAAAATAATTCTCGCTACTCTCCAAGCATTTTTGAAACTTGTAAGAATGGAATCATTGTACTAGAACAAATTGACCGCCTCCCTTTTTCCTGTCAAACACAATTAGCTTCTATTCTGAGCCGTAAAAGGTATCATACTATATATCAACAAGATGAACAGCAATTACAAAGTATGATTATAGCTACTACCTCAAAAAATAATGACGATTGTAAAATAGAAACTCTTGCTAAGTTTATGCCGATACAATTAAAAATGGAAGATATAGATAAAAGAGGAATTTACGAGAAAATAGAACTTATAATGGATCTATTCTCAGAAGAAGCGATTCATACTCATACTACAATTCGTGTACACAAAGATATTATAGCCTGGTTAGCTTCCAAAAAATTTCCTAACAATATTATACAAATGAGAAATGAAATCCAGATTTCATGCAGCAAAGCGTATATGGAAATTAATGATCCAAAAAAGCAAATAGTATATGTATCATTTCAAAGTCTCTCTTTAGAATTACTTAGTCAGACCGAAAATACTCAAAACTTAAATTCTAATATTTTTAGTCTATTATCTTGTATTCCATCTGATTATTTACAGTTTAATCAAGATGGCACATCTAATGCTGCAACTATTTTCAAAAATGCACCAAATATGTTTAAAGAGCATAGAATGCGTCAATTCATTGATGAATTTAATGTCAATGTAGAAGAGCTGAAAGATATTAACCATTATGTCAAAGAAAATATCAATGTGTTAAAAGATTGTCCTTCCCCTCAACTAGAAGGACTACATAAAAATATAAACCCATATGTTTATCAAGTAACGATGCAAAAAATAAATGAACGCCAACTTCTAAAAAAATTAAGCGAGCATCCACAACTTTTATATGGCATTTTATTACATATTACAAACTATATATCACGTATCGAACACGGACAAACAGGAATTGATACCTCTAAATCAATGACAAAATACGTTTATCATAATGAATATTTGTGCGCTAAAGATATTTACCAAGAATTCTCGAGTTTATATAGCTTTACTCCTTCTGAAAGAGAAATAGATTTTTTAGCATCATATTTAGCAATAGCAAACCAATGGATTAATCATATTAATGTTGCCATTTTAGTTATTTGTCATGGAAAACATATTGCTTCGGAAATGGTTGATTATGTAAAAAAATCAGTACAAGGGACATTTTTTATAGATTCAATAGACTTTAACGAGGATATGCAACTTAACGATTTATTAGAGCTAGCTTGCATCAAAGCTAATGATTTAAATCAAGGTGCGGGTGTCTTAATTACGTGTGACATGGAACCTCTGACATCAGTTTCTGAATATATTCACAAACAAACCAATATCCCAACAAAATCTGTTAACAATATTAACCTAATGGATCTATTGAATTTAACGAATCAAACCACATCCCCCCTAAACGATTTAGATCAGATACGAATAAAACCGGATCATGAGCAAAAGAAAATAAGAAAAGAAACACAATCTGAATTTATAGAGCAAATCAAAGAAAGAGTAATATCTAAAACTGTATCTTTTATCGACGTTAACAAATCAACCAGCATACTAGAAACTTGCCTGAAGAATACATTGAAAGAATTGCATATGGAATATACAGATGTTCTAGCCATTAAATATCTGTGTCATTGTACAAATATGTTAGAAAGAATCATTCGTAATGAAACATGGGATTATCAAAAATCCCACTTATTTATGAAAGAAAATTCTTATATGATTCATGTTATAGAACATGGATTAGAATTCGCTGCAAATTCATTTAGTATAAAAATCCCTTTATCAGAGCTAATTTATGTAACTCAGATATTTCTGCCTGAAGAACAATACTAACTTTAAAAAAAATTGAGAAGATCATATCAAAATTCGATCCTCTCATTTTTTATATTTTTCAATTGTCGATACAAACCATAGAATGGTGCATCAGATAAAAATTTTTCTTTGATCTTTTATCAATTTGACTCAATCATAGCTCATTCTCTCTTCTTTTGAAAGAATGTTGAAGCCACTGATCAAGAAAACGCTTTTCTCTTTCAACGCCCCAAATACAAGTGATAGGATGAAAAAGAATAAAGTCAAAAGTAAAGATAAGATGGTACTAGGATTCAGTAAGCTCATTCATAAAGTCATTTAAACAGATGACTTGATCAAACAGACAAAGTACCGGTCGATCTTCCTTTGTTCTATACAATTGATCCGTATGATAATGACCATGGAACCAGACTTTATAATCCACTTTCTTTTCTACCTGTTCTAAAAATTCATGTAGATTTTGTCGATCTTTTCCGTATCCATCTAATGTAGTTTCATATTTCTTAGATAACGGATGAGAAGAAAAGACATCATGCGTTAAAATATAATCCACCTTCCAGTTATGGGCGGCCAAATTCTTCATGGCATTTTCACATTCCTTAAGCGTAGGGATTTCTTCCTGCCACCATGTTTCGTGTTCTTTTCGATACATGCGATCATGAGAAAAACCACCACCAAACGCAAAGAAAGTCTTGTTTTTGAGAGTATAGATTTCTCCACGCATCAGATGATAGATGTTGGAACGAATCCGATGAATTCTTCCGCCATGCCACATTTCTTCCGGATATTGTTGTAATACATCAAAGTTCTCATGATTTCCATCAATAAACAATGTTGTCCATGGCAAAGATTCAATCCAGTTCAACCAGAAACGATCTCCACTGCCACCATCCCAGATACAGCCAAAATCACCGCAGATGATCAAAAAATCATCACGGTTTAATTTTAAGCCTTCCACAAATTCATCTGGATTGATCTTATGAATATCAATTTCCCGATGTGTATCACTTGTCAAATAAATCATAAATCTCTAAATCTCCTAAAAAAACAAAATGCCTGATTGCTCAGGCATACATTTACTCGACTCCTAAGATAAAGGAATATACTGGCTGTTTGCCATCATATATCTCAACTTCGGCATCACTTGTTTCTTCAATATAATCGGCTAAAGCCTGCGCCTGTTCTTTGGTAGCTTCTTTACCATAAATCAAAGTGACAAGTTCACTGTCTTCATCGACCATTTTATCCACAAGCGCTTTGGAAGCTTCCAGACAATCCGGACAAGATACAACGATATCTTTGCCAAAGATACCCATATATTCATCTTTCTTGATTTCCAAGCCTTCATAAGTCGTATCCTTGATCGCATAGGTAACCTCACCGGATTTCACATGATCAATGGCTTCCTGCATTTCTGCCAGATTTTCTTCGAGTTCAACTTCCGGATTAAACATAACACAAGCGCTCAACCCCTGTGGAATCGTCTTTGTCGGCAAGACGTGAATATCCTGATCTTCGCAAACACTCTGTGCCTGTTGTGCTGCCAAAACGATGTTGGAATTATTCGGTAAGATCAAAATATGTTCAGCATCCAGCTGATTTACAGCACTGACGAAATCCTCCGTACTTGGATTCATTGTCTGTCCACCGCCGATCACGACATCTGCTCTTAACTCTTTGAACATCTGGTCTACGCCGACACCCGGTGCTACTGTGATGATCGCATATTTTTGGTGTTCACGTTTCGAAACAACTGGTGCAGCTTCTTCGTTTTCAAGAATGTTGTCATGCTGCTCCTGCATGTTTTCTACTTTCAGTTTGACAAAACGACCCTGGCGTTTTCCCATTTTAATAGCCGTTTTAGGTTCTAATGTATGTACATGAACTTTTACAAGATCGTCATCCTGTACACAGACGATCGAATTACCGATCGTTGCCAATTCTTCCTTAAACTGTTCTTCTGAGAAATGACGAATTCCATTTTCATTCAAGCGCAAAATAAACTCGGTACAGAATCCAAACTCTTCTTCGCCGCCCTGTACTTTTGTCTGCGCATGCTCATTCACTTCGGCCGAATCACTTGCCGCAATGACATTCCCCTGCAAAGCGGAAAGAAAACCTTCTAAAATGACACAAAGACCTTTTCCACCACTATCGACAACACCGACTTCCTCCAAAACCGGTAAAAGCTCCGGTGTTCTCTCTAAAGATGCGTTTGCTTCATCGACCATTTTTTGAAGAACCTGAACGCAATCCTCAATTTCTTCGGTCACGGTATAAGCATACGTATAATCGGCCGCCTCACGTACAACGGTCAAAATCGTTCCTTCAACCGGACGCATGACCGCACGATAAGCAACACGAGATCCATTGACCAAAGCATTGGCCAACTGCATCGCATCGATTTCATCTAAATCTTCGACAGCCTGATAAAAACCTCGAAAAATCTGTGATGTGATAACACCTGAGTTTCCACGGGCTCCCATCAACAAACCGCGAGAAAGTGTTTTACAGATTTTTCCTACCGTATCGGCATCTTCTTTTAAAGCTTCTTTGACCCCGTTTGAAAAGGTCAGATTCATATTGGTTCCTGTATCCCCATCCGGTACAGGGAAGACATTCAAAGCGTCGATCTCGGCAGAATGGTTAGCCAGATTATTCATACCGGAGGTCAACATGTCTTTTAATAGCTGACTGTTGATTCTTTCCATCTTCACACCTACTTCTCCAAACGAACACCCTGAACGTAAATATTTACCTCAAGGCATTTAACTTCCAATGTTTTTTCCAGGACGTATTTTACACGTTTTTGTGCTTCGTTGACAACTTCACTTAATTTGATTCCCTGCAACGCAATGATATAAAGATCCAAGACCAGACCTTCTTCTTTCTGCGTCACGATGACACCACGGGCATAGTTTTCTTTCTTTAAAAGTTCAGCCCATCCATCACGAATCGCTTTCTGGCTTGTCATACCGATCACACCATAGCTTTCGGTAATGGCACCACCGGCCAGGCTGGCAATCGCATCCAGTGAAATTGAAATTTGTCCGTATTCAGTTGATTTATTAATAGGCATACAAATACCTCCTGTTCGTATTGTTAATTATACCGTATTCAAAGCTAATTTACCACATCAAACGATAGTGTCGTATCATTCCATTGATAATAAGTTCCTGTACCCGGATCATAGTATAGATTCAAAGAGGCGCTATACTGCAAGCCAAAGTTTGGATCGGTCTGCCAGTCCGATGCCTTGTCGATATAATTTCCGGTTTCTGTTTCCGGCTGTTCTTCCTGCTGCGATGTTGTCTCTTCGGTATCTTCTTTTTGTGAAGTATCTTGTTTCTCCTGCTCTTCTTCACTTTCTTTTTCTGTTTCTTCTTTTGGTTTATTTCCGCTTAACTGATCACAGTTGATCTTTTCAATCGCAGAGTTATCCTTATCCAGAACCAGACATACATTTTTTCCTTCCAGCTGATTTAACATGCTGGAATAATTGGTGATCATATATAACGATTCCAAGGTCGTATAGACCTTATTCCCATCCTGCATCGTGATCTGTAACATATTTTTATCATAGCTTGATTCATAGGGGATGATTTCCGCCATCTTTTCAATCACATCACGAGACAGTTCCTTTTTATGCTCCTGAAACTGCCTGGCAATATTTTTTCGCTGTTTCTCATCAAATCCACTCAACAAAGGAAAATGCACGATCTGCATCAGATCCTCTTCATTGATCTTGAGGGACTCTCCCTTAGACGTCAACACATAGTTTGAATCATCCTGCACATAATAGCCGATCACCGTTTTTTCCTGTACATCGATTTCCAGTTTTCCACCCGATCGATGAATCTGCACAGAATCTATCAAAGGCAGTGTTTCTACGGCATCGGAAACCATGAACATAGGTGTAAGCCACAAACGCGTCTGTGTACCTACATGCGCTGTGCGCAAGATCTCCTGATCCGAATAGTAATAATTTCCGGTACAGGCAATAACCTTGACCTTTGAATCATTGGAAAAAAAATAAACTAAGAAGCTGGAAAGAAGAAAGATGATCGCACTCAATACGTAACAAGCTTTTAACCCAAACTGAAATTGAAACTTTTTTGTTTTCTTTACCAAACCAAATGTTCCACTTCTGTGATCAAATCGATCCCATATTCTTCTTTTGCCTTTTCCTGGATCAATGAAATCAGATCCAGTACATCTTTTGCCTTAGCTTCTCCGTTCTTATTGACAATAAAGTTGGCATGCTTCAAGGAAACCTGCGCGCCACCGATTTCATACCCTCTCAAGCCCAACTGTTCGATCAGTTTCCATGCCGGAATCGACTCCGGATTGCGAAATACACTGCCGGCACATGGCATATTTAAAGGCTGTGCATCGATTCTTCTTTGACGACGTGAATCCATCAAAGCCTCAATTTCTTTTCGATCGCCTTTGTTCAGCTGAAAACAAGCCCCTAAGATCAGCCAGTCTTTATGCTTCTGAAAGATCGAATGTCGATAGTCATAATCTAAATCTTTTGGATCCATCCATTCTATACATCCATCTTTCCATACATAGACACCCTTTAATAAAGAAGCAATGTTAGCTTTATAGGCACCGGCATTCATATAAAGTGCACCGCCGATAGACCCTGGTATTCCGGAAGCAAACTCCAAACCGCTCATGGAACGTTTCATTGCTTCTACTGAAAGATTGATGATAGAACAACCTGCCTGTGCAAGCAACACCCCATCTTCTTCAAAGAAAAAGTCATTTAACGTGCGATCTAAATTGATGATTGCACCATGAAAATGGGCATCGCTGCATAAAATATTAGAACCTCTTCCCAAAACATGGTAAGGTATGTTTTCTTCCTTTAAAATCTGAAGAATTCTTGTCAAAGCCAATTCATTTTTCGGATATATAAAATAATCCACCGTACCACCAATGCGATACGTTGTATGTTTTTTCATAGATTCGTTACATAGCACCCGGCCATAAACAGCCAGTTTTTCCTGTACACTCATTTTCTTTCCCCCTGTTGGATACATGATCTGCATAGATCAATGATATCGTATGCGGCATTAGGACGCCCCAATTTTAACGCCTGTTCATGAACACTCTCCATCTTTTTTGGATCCATAAACAATTCTATGATACTTTTATTCAACGTATTAGCATTAAGATCCTTTTCCTCTATCATCAAAGCAGCCCCTTTTTCTACTAAGACATTGGCATTATAAAACTGATGATTATTCGCCACATAAGGACTGGGAATCAAAATCGATGGAATTCCTAAAGCCGTAACTTCCGCAAGTGTTGTCGCACCCGCACGACAGATCATACCATCTATTTTTTTATAAATTTTCAAAGTATCCACATAACCGGTGACATGAACATTCTTTAATTCTTTAAACAAAGTCGCATCCTGCAGATTATCTTTTCCACAAACATAAATAAACTGTATGTTGTCCTCAATGCCTTTCAAAGCCTCTTTCATTAACTGATTGACACTGCTGGAGCCAAGCGAGCCCATCATGATCAAGATCGTCTTTTTTTTCGAATCTAATTGGAATGTATCATAATAAGCTTGATCAAATTCTGATTCTTTAGCCGTTGTCGCTCTTGGATTTCCCAGTAAGAATGTTTTTTCTTTGGGAAAAACTTCTTCGCACTTTTCATAACATGTAATGATACGATCCACTTTATTCATGACCAGCTGATTGGCCTTTCCGACAATGGAATTCTGTTCATGGATCAAAGTCGGAATGTGCAAATGATGCGCTGCCAAAATGACTGGCGCACTGACATAACCACCAAAACCAATGACAAAATCAGGATCAAAATCCTTTAAGATTTTTTTACATTTTTGATAAGCGATAAAAAGCTGAAGTATGGCTTTCATCTTTTTTAATGGTGATCCGACTAAACCCGATGTATGCAAAGATTGAAAAGGATATCCCTTTTCCGGAATCAACTGCGCTTCCATACGATCATCATTTCCAATGCAACAAATTTCACAAGATGGATCCTGTTCTTTAAATTTATCCAATAAGGCTAATGCGGGGTAAATATGTCCTCCCGTTCCGCCTGTTACACAAACTATTTTCATATCTTAGAAAGTATAACATAAAATCATAAAAAAAGTGGACTTTTAGTCCACGATTTCAATAGATTCCTGCGTAGGTTCCAGTTTGCCCATCAACACTAACCGCTGATTACTGTCAAATCCATAATCCAGATCACAAGTTGATAAAGTGATGAAAGAACCATTTGATGTATCAACCTCATTGGCATATTGTGCCGAAGCCATCATTTCCGATAAACGCTCATTGCGATAGCTGCCAAAGGAAGTCGTGTAATAAACCGAACCATCGGTCGTCTTGGCAAAACACACGATCGAGCACTTATAGTTTTGCGTAGGTGTCAGTAAATAAAATACCGAATGCTCGTTAAAAAAGCTTTGATCATCAAAATTGGCCAGATTAGTAAACATACCACCGATATCTACGGAGTGCCCATAGACAATCGAATTATCCTGACTAAAATCACTTGAAGCCTGTGCATCTAGAAAAATCGATCCCATACGATTGTATTCCCCACTGATCGTATGATCCAGATAAAAGCTGTTATCGCTTCCCTGTACGACCGGATACGATATTTCACACCCCGGAATATAGATCCAACCGACAATATCCGGATTTTGCGCCAACAGCTGATCCCAATCTGGTTCTAACAAATTGGCATCATCCGATGAAACAACCAACTTTTCCAATTCTTCCGTTTCTTTCTTTACAGTATCTTGTGTGTTATAGATTGTCCAAAGTTGATAGGCACTAAATGCAAATACGCCAATACAAATAATCATTAATATTCGATAAATCCATTTTTTCATAGCTTTATATTAAACTATTCTTTCATACAGAGCAAATGATTCTACTCCCTGCATGAAAAAAAAGCAGATTCAAACGAATCCGCTCTTAACACTTTACTTACTTAATAAGCTTGCAGCTGCTTCATCAACAACCAAAGTAACATCCGGATGATTTTGTAGAACTGAAGCCGGCATATCTGTTGTGACAGGACCTTCTACAGTTGCCTTAACAGCTTCTGCTTTTTCCGGTCCGGAAACAACCATCAATACTTTCTTGGATTTCATGATCGTACCAATTCCCATAGTGATAGCTTGTTTTGGCACTTTGTTCATATCATTGTCAAAGAAACGAGCATTGGCTTCGATCGTACTTTGTGTTAAATCTACGATATGTGTCATTTCATCAAATGGTGTACCTGGTTCATTGAATCCAATATGACCGTTACGACCGATTCCTAACAACTGCAGATCAATTGAAACCTTTTCCAGTTCTTTTTCATAGCCTTCGCAGTCTTCTTTTGTAGATCCATAAGGAACGTGTGTATTATTTGGATCGATATCAATATGATCAAACAAATTTTCTTTCATGAATGTGTAATAAGACTGTGGATTGCTTCTATCGATACCAACATATTCATCCAAGTTATATGTTACGACATCCTTATAGCTTGTTCCATTTTCTTCATGATCTTTGATCATACATTTGTACAATCCTACAGGGGAACTTCCTGTGGCAAGCCCTAATACAACACCTGGCTTGCTAGTGACAACTTCTTTCATGACTTCAAATGCCTTCTGCGACATTTCATCATAATCTTTACAAACAACTACCTTCATATAATACCTCCATATGTTACTCAAATTATAACATAGCCTACCCCTCTTCTCGTATCTTTTTTCGTAAACGTTTTATCTTTTTCAACAAGTTTTATCTTTTTGTCTTTTTTATTTGTATATTTTGTGAAAAAGATGAACTTGTGCAAATAGAATAGTATAATGATTTTGAACAGGAGGTTACATTATGCCAAAACAAAATCCATTATTAAACATCATAAAACGACAAAAACAAGGAGAAGCTGTCGGAATTTATTCTTGTTGTTCCAGTAACAGCTTTGTCATTGAAGCGGCTATTGAAACCGCAAAAAAACAAAATTCATGTGTATTGATTGAATCAACAGCCAACCAGGTGGATCAAAACGGCGGTTATTCAGGAATGACACCTAAAGATTTTTATAAATACTGTCTGGATGTCGCCGGTAAAGTAGGTCTGGACAAAGATCGCATTTTCTTAGGTGGTGATCACTTAGGCCCACTCACTGTCAGCAACAAACCGGAAGCCGAAGCCATGGATTATGCCAAAACACTGGTTCATGATTATGTTCGTGCCGGATTCACAAAGATCCATATCGACACCAGCATGAAAGTGGCCGATGATGATCCAAATACACGTTTAAGTGATGAGACGATTGCCCGTCGTGGTGCAACACTGGCAAAAGTTTGTGAAGAAGCTTATCAGGAACTTTTACAGGAAAATCCTGATGCGATCCATCCGGTGTATATCGTAGGAAGTGAAGTACCGATTCCAGGCGGAGCTGTAGAAGAAGATGCCGGTATGCAGGTGACAAAGCCGGAGGACTTCAAGTCAACCGTACAAACCTTTGAAAAAGCCTTTGAAGATATGGGTATTCAGAATGCATGGCAATACGTTATGGCAGCGGTTGTACAACCCGGTGTAGAGGAAAAAGATGCTGGTTGCGAAGAATATGACAGAGAAAGAGCCAAAGATCTTATGGCCAGCATCAAAGAATTCGATAACTTGGTATTTGAAGGTCATTCCACAGACTATCAGACAAAATACAAATTAAAAGAACTGATTGAAGATGGTGTAGGCATCTTAAAAGTAGGACCAGGTCTTACATATGCAGCTCGTGAAGGCATCTTTAGCCTTTGCTGCATCGAAGAAGAACTAGCGCAGGTTTACGATTTTGAAACCAGTCACTTCAAAGAAGTCTTAGATGAAGTCATGTTAGAAAATCCAGGTAAATGGGCACCATATTATCATGGCACCGAAAAAGAAATTGCCTTTAAGAGAAAATATTCTTTCTCCGATCGTTCTCGCTACTATATGCCAAATCCAAAAGTACAAGATGCTTTAAACAAATTGCTGAATAACTTAAAAGAACATCCGGTATCACTTCCATTGTTGTCACAATATATGCCAATCCAATATACACTGGTTCGTGAAGGCAAGCTGGAAAACACACCGGAAGCATTGATCAAAGCACGTGTATCATATACAATCGAAGAATATACATTCGCGACAAAACAGGAACAATTAGTAAACGAATAAGGCTGATACATTTCAGCCTTTTCTTATGCTAAAATGAGGATATGAACAAGAATACTTTAAAACAGATTATATTAGCCATCAATGAATCTAGTTTAGAAAGTCAATCAAGAGAAGAATTGATTCACAGAGTCAAAGAAAAAACACAATTAGCAAGAACGACTATTTTACAAGCTATTGATATATTATATCAACACAAAGCTTTAGAATGGCTGCAGGAAGAAGTGGACCTATTCCCTTGTGCTGTTATTTTTGCGCGTTCTAAACCTAACAGTATTACCGAAATCTTGTCCTATTGGCAAATGTTTCATACAGATGCATCCTTCTGGAGAAACAATGGTTTTGAGATCAAAGATAAAAAAATATTGTATTATATCGAACAAATGGAAAAAGAAGACCCAGAAAAGATTGTCAGTGATACATTATCAATCTTATATACCGATTCCATCATCCATAAAAGTAAATACATTCCTTATAAAAATGAAGACCGAACAATCGTGCCTTTAAAGAATAGAGACTTTTTATACAACGTTATGCCAAAAAAAGGAATTCCTACCAACCGAGACATTTCAAAAGATCTGCAAGTCTATTTCAAAGACACTTTAATGCACGAATTTGATCGCACTTGCCCAATTTGTGGTATTCATATGCCTCATATGTTGATAGCCAGTCATATCAAACCATTTAGAGATTGCGCCCATATCTTTGAAGCCGCTGATCATAATAATGGACTATTGCTTTGTCGAAACCACGATTTCTTATTTGACCAAGGCTACATCAGTTACCAGGACGATGGTACATTGATCATCTCTAAACATTTAAAACATCCGGAACATTACAATCTAAAAGATTTGAATTCTAAATATATGAGTGAAAATAGAAAGCTCTATATGAACTATCATAGAAAACACATCTTCCAGGACTAAAGTAGCTGACTTTTTATTACCGAGTTCAATTATAAAAGCCCAGGAATCCTTATGAATCTATACTTTCTTACTGAGCTCAAACGTAGTAAAATAGGAACAGATTAGGAGGAAACTATGTCAAAAAAATATCCTGCCTTATATACTACGAGTACCAAAGGCACATTTTTTAAACATTGCAGCATAAACAAAACGATTTATTTTGAATTGCTCATGAATGAAGAACAAGCATTGAAAAATTCTGAATACAAAGAATATATGAACTATATTCAACAAGAATGCTATGATGCTTTGGTTCACAAATTCATCACTTCACAACCATTGAAGGTGACAAACGATAGAATTCCTTTTGTGATTTTTAAAAGTAATGCTGATTTCTCAACGATTCGTTTGTTCTGTAAGGCCATTTTAGATGAACTTTATGCATCTACAGGTATTGATCCAAAAGCCAAGTATTATGAAACTGAAACTATTTTTGTAGAAATCAATAAAACTCCAACAATGTTACGAAAAAATAATATTGGAGAAAAATTGACACAAAGTCCTGGATTCAAAAACAATATAGAAATATTGGAAGGCTCCCATGAAAAGATCGACTCTGGTATTGTAACTTCTTTTAAAGAATATGAGATTTTGAAAGCAGAAAAAGAAAAAGTTGATGATGATGAAATTGTAGAGTGGTAATCTATGCATTATCACTCTTTTTTGGTGCTTTAAATTCTGTTGGGGTTTCCACAAATTCTATTTCAATCAAAGTGGGGTAAAATCACCCCGCTTTGATTTTAAAGGTTTGATCCTATCTTTTCATATCCAGACAATTTTTAGTTGGATTTTGTATATTTTTCTCTTGGTTTTCTTTATATTTATTTCTATTCCTACCTTGCTTTTTGATAGAATCAAACATACTGATTTTATCAAGAGAGTAACGCCATTTTTGAAACCCTAACATAATTTAATATATCTCTTTTTTACAAAAAAAATGAAGAGCTCTTTAGAGCTCTTCTGAAATTCGAGAGAATTAAATTTTTTTATTAAGCAACTACTTTCCAAGGAACTGGTACTAATGGAGTATAGCTTCCTGCCCAAATACCGAAGACACCACCAATGATACCAATCAATAAGAACAATCCGATACACTTAACCGGTGTCCATCCTTTTTTAGAAATCAAGAAGTAGCACATCAAAGTGAACAGTAATGGAATCAAACAAGGAAGGATCATATTCAAGTAATCCTGAATATTGATGAATACATCTACCATTGTTTCTCCATCTTCAGCTACTGTTTGACCATTAGGAATGGAAATACCTAATTTAGTTCCAGCACCGTAGTTAGAAATCAAAGCACCTACAACGAATACACCTAATACACTAGCAGCATGTGTAAATGCTTTTGCGTTAGCTGTCATCATCTGAACAGCCTTCATACCTAAGTTATAAGACCAATACATCAGTCCATAACGCAAAGCCATTTCAACACCAAAAGCAATGATGAAATACAGAACTGGTCCTAAGAAGCTTCCTTCAATTGCCATATTAGCAGTCAAACCAGCAGTAATAGGAATCAAAGTATACCAGAACAATGCATCACCAATTCCTCCTAATGGAGCAGCAACAGAAATACGTACAGAACGAATCGTCTGAATATCCGTCTTCATCTGTTCCATTGAAAGAACGATACCCATAACAAATGTTACGGCAAATGGATGTGTATTGATAAAGTCCATATTGTGCGTCATTGAAGCAGCCAAGTCATCTTTATTAGTATGAATTTTCTGAAGACCTGGTAACAAGGACCACAACCAACCAGCAGATTGCATACGTTCATAGTTGAAACATGCCTGCAACTGGCAAGAACGCCAAACCATTTTATTTAACGTTTTATTGTCAAGTCTAGGAGCTGGAGTTGTATCTTTATAAGAAGTCATTACATTAGATTCCATCACTTACACCTCCTTGTTGAGCGTTCTTTTCAATAGTTGTTAGTTTGAAGTCTAATAATGCGAAACAGATACCTACAAATGCAACTAAGATTAATGTTGCGCTTGCAAGAGGTGCGATATTTCCGATTACCAATGCGAACACGAAACCGGCCAACAACCATCCCCACAAATCATTAGACATCATAATCTTTAACAGGATACCGAAACCTACGAAACGCATCATTCCACCAGCAGCACTTAAACCACCCATAAACCAGGATGCCTTTTCTGCCAAAGACTGTAAAGGTTCAGACATTGCTGTACCACCAACATAAGCGATGATAGCGATAACAGCGAACAATCCACCTAAACATACCATATGGATATTCAAGGCACGAGTAATTCCTTTTGGATTTGCTTCAGCAGCCGCTTTATCACAAGTTGACATTAAACCAGAAGCAGCCGAGAACAATAAAGTAACAATGTACTGACCAAATGTAGCAAAGATCATACATGCACCTAATGCAGCGTTTACGTCCAAGTTTGCTTTTACAGCAAATACCATGGCAACAACACTACCTAATACAGCGTTCGGAGGCTGTGCTCCACCGACTGGCATATTACCAATCATCATTAGTTCGTAAGTACCGCCTACTACAAGACCAGTCTGAACATCACCCAAGATGATACCCATGATTGGACAAGCGATAATAGGACGGTAAATAATTTCTGTCAGTGAGAACTGGTCAATCGCAAAGATAAAAGTAACGATGGCCAACAACACTAACTCGATAACATTAATGTCCATATTCTTTTCTCCTTAAACACTTTAGATTATTTCCAAAGCTTATCTAGGCTTTCCGGTGCGATATCAGGTACACGCTGAATTTCTAATTCAACACCCAGTTCCTGCAATTTTTTAAAGCAGGCAACATCATCATCGTTTACAGCTACAGAAGTAGCTACCTGACGTTTACCTTCGGCCATGTGCATGTTTCCAATATTTACTTTTTTAATTGGAACGCCGCCTTCCACAAGTTTCAAAACATCTTGTGGAGTTTCACAGATGATAAAGATTTTCTGCGCAGGACTTGCTTTTCCGATAATGTCGATCGTCTTCTGAATAGAGAAGAAACGAGTCTGAGCATAAGCCGGAGCAGCCATGTTCATCAATCCCTGACGGAATTCATCACCTGCAACTGCGTCATTGGCAACTAACAGTAAGTTGGCCCCTAAAACACCAGACCACTGTGTCGCAACCTGACCATGAATCAAACGATTGTCGATTCGAGTTAATAAAATGTTTGGCATATTCTCTCTCCTTTCATGATAGCGCTTTCTTTCCACGAAAATCTATCTGATATTATTATAATACAACCTTTCATTTTTCCTTTACACATTTTATTTATAAGTTTATACTTTTTATTAAAGAAATGTAATTTATAATTAAAAGCCATAAACATTAACTCTTTTAAGAGCAAAATATTACAAATTATCTTTAATTAACGGAAAGGTTGTAAAAACTATGTTAAAAAGAACCACTAATTATCTCTTTCAAACATTTGGAAGTGTATTCTATGACATGAAATCAGCCATTCAAGGTGAATCTACCGTCTCTAATTCACTATATTTGTCCAATAAGGAATTTGATTCTTTCTACTATTCCCATGCACCGGTCTATATTACCTGTGAAAAAGGAATCGTCTTATTAGTTGTCAGTAAAGATGGTGTTCAATACGATGAATTTGTCATTCATCGGGCTATTCGTCTGCAACCGGGTATTTATTTTAATTTTGTATCCATCTCCAATGACAGTAAAGTGCAAGTCGTCTATTCTCCCTCTGGTTTAAACCAGAAGAAAATGAAGGAACCTTTTATCTATCAACGCATGGTTTCCAAGATCAATTTAAAAGAAATTTTAACTTGTTTTTATCAGGTGCGTAAATCAAACTATGTATTTCCTGGTGAAAGCCACGATTATTATGAATTGACCTATATTGATCACGGAAAATTAGATATGACCCTGGATGGTAAGGAATATCATCTAAACAAATATGATTTGATTATCTATTATCCCGGACAATTTCATACACAAAGTACCGATAATGAAAGCACATGTTCCTATTTGACCATCATGTTTGATATGGAAACCAAAATGGATGTTTCTTTAATGAATCGTGTCTTTAAGACAAGAAAAGATATTTATAACGTTCTCTCGGCTTTTATGAAAGCCATTCAATCCAAAGAGTATTTAAACGAAGAAATGGCCATGGCTTATTTAAAAGAAGCATTGATCCTACTCTATCAGTTTGATACGAAAACCGATGAAGAATCTAATGTCAATCCGATGCAGGAACATTATGAAAACACCTTGTTAAATGAAATTCTGGTCTTTATTCACAATAATATCTTTACCGCTTTTACCGTAGAAGATCTCTGCCAGAAATTCTCCATTTCCAGAAGCAGCCTGCAAAGCTTATTTCGAACCAATATTCATATTACGCCAAAGCATTATATTTCAAATTTAAAGCTCAATCAGGCAAAACTCTTAATTCAGGAGCATAAATATACCATCTCCGAAATATCGGATATGTTAGGGTTTACTTCGATTCATTACTTCTCTCGAAAGTTTAAACTCCAATATGGATTATCACCTACCGACTATGCGAAATCGATCAACCAATAAAAAAGATGCGTACTGAAGTGAACCCTCCAGTTGGTTGCCCAACTTTCTGGGTTCACTTCAAAGTACGCATTTTTTGATTAAATTCCGTCTGTAGGTTCTACTTGTTCCACTGGCTTATAGACAAAGCGCATTACTTGTTCTTTTCCTACATTCACAGCGGATTCTGCCAGATCTTTTACACTTTCCGCAAAAGTACGTGTTAAATTGATTTCTACCAACATACCTAAGTTGGTTCCGGCAATCACTTCTACATTCTGACGTGGATATCCGATTTCCACAGCGGTTTTGAACGGAGAGCCTCCGGCCAAATCACTCAACACGATGATTTCTTCGCATTCTTTTAGCGAATCCATGGCATCTGTCAATTTTTTAGCTAAATCCTCCGTAGAATCTGTTTCTTCAAAATCGACTGCTGCATAGTTTTTGGGTTCACCGGCAATCAGTTTCAGACTGCTTGTCAATCCGGAAGCAAAATGCCCATGTCCTGTTACGATTAAACCAATCACTCTTTTGTTCCTCCTTCTTATTCTGCTGTATATTTATAGATTGTTACACCCTGAACAACACGGTTTACTTCTCCGGTTGGACATGGATTATCTGGTGTGCATCCCATAGAGATCGATTTAAACAATCCCAGAACCTGCGCTGCCAAGATATAGTCCAAACCTAAGAAGATATTGTCTTTATCTGCATTCAGATCAAAATTAACATACGTATCGACCAATTCACGAATTTCCGAATATTCATGCGCAGCTACAGCCAAAATACGGTTTTTCTTTCTCTGCCCGCTCATTTCTTGGATCAAATCATATTCATATTGTCTTTGATACGCATCATCCGATACATAGACAACTGTCAATGCTTCATCATTGATCACTGATTTTGGTCCATGACGGAATCCTAATGGGCTATCAAAGAAAGTCGCAACCTGTCCAGCCGTCAATTCACATGTCTTTAACTGGCTTTCCTGCGCTACCCCTTTTAAGCAGTTGGCTCCTAAATAAATCAAACGACGATAATCAAAATCATTGATTAAATCCACTAATGTAGCATATCCTTCATCCAGGAATTTCTGTCCTTGTTCAATGACGGTCTGCATTTCGCTTTCCATTTCATCTAAAGCATCCAAACGGAAGCACAATACGCTTGCCAAATACATATTGGAGAAGCTGGAAGTCATCGCAAAGCTTTGATCGTGTGTTTCCGGTGTCAAATTGATGCAGTAGGCATTATCCATTTCTTTTGCCATTTTTGATAAAGCCCCATTTTCATTACAAGTGATAAACAAATGAGATACATTTTCTTTGCAGACTTCTTCAGCCATCTGTACACTCCCTACACTTTCCGGAGAATTTCCAGAACGCGCAAAGTTGATCAACAGCGTTTTCTTATCTCTTGATAAATAATTTTCCGGTGTTTCTACAATATCAGTTGAAGCATAGCTGCTGGCATGGAAGTCGGTATAACGGTTTACATAAGAATATACCGCATTTCCAACGTATTCACTCGTCCCGGCACCGGTAAAGATGATTTCTACATCTCCCCCAGTCAATACTGGTTCCAAGAAATTCTTCAATGCTTCTTTTTCATTTTTGATCTGTGCAATTGTTTTTGCCCAAGTTGCAGGCTGCTGGTAGATTTCCTGTGCTGTATAAATTCCTGTCAGTTCTTCCCAAGCTTTTTTTTCTTTTCCAAACATCATTTTGCCTCCTCTTTCTCGACTGTTTTGTACTGATTTCATTATAAACTATTTTTTAACTTTTTAAATAATATAAAATGATTATTATTAAAATGTACAAATTTGTTGTATTTTTTCTATTCCATTTGTATTCCCTTTCAATTTCTCTTATAATTACCAAAGGAAAGAGAGCGTGAATTATGGCAAAAAAAACAAACATTCAACAAGAAATCACACCTCCCGTAGGTTTTAATATCTATCAAGATAAAAAGAGCAGAACAATCTATAAGCACCCTTTTTTAAAGAAGGCTGTTTATATACCTGTCTATGATTTTAAAACGTTTGACTTATACAGAAAAAGGTATATTTTGGTTATTTCGGTATTTGTTGTATTATTTACCCTATTAAGTGACTGGTTTAGCATTCCCTGGTGGGTTACTATATTCATTTCGTTGTTGATCTGGATCTTCATGGAATTTAAATTTTATAAATTCCTGCAAAATGAACAGCCCGTAAAACACTTTACACCGCAGGAATATAGTGGTTATTACGATAATTTTGAAATGCAGGGAACAAACAAAGTACTCCTCAAAACAGTTCTATATGTGGCAATTGGCGTACTGATTGTCTATAACAGCTATTATTCCGGATATACAGGAATTTATACTTTGGCTTCCTGGGCAGTATTAGGTGTATGTCTGGTTTATGCCGTATTTCAATTATTGGTTTTATTGAAAGTGAAAAAACGTCAGAAAGCGAGAAATTAAATCTCGCTTTCTTTTTATTTATAGAGCTTCAAAAGAGTATCCAGTCGTAAATGTTTCCTGTGGCTTTAACAACATTGTGCCTTCTCTTTGATAGAAATCATCATGTCCGGGTTCAAAGTCGGCATGACCATACCATGGTTCGATACAGATAAAATCCGATGTGGTTGGATGTGTCCAGATCGCAAGGTATGGGAATTGCTCGAAATCAAAGCGAAGACGTGGTTCTTTCTTCCAACAAACTGTTAAATACTTGGACTGTAAATCTTGATAAATGATCGTTGCTGCTTCTTCAATATCTTGACGACTGCATTTCCATTCTTTAAAAGTCACATCCTTTAAAGAATACGGTGTTTGTCCGGTTGGATCCATCACAAATTGCTTGGCATGTTCTTCTTTTTCAAACACAAAAGCATAGTCTTCAAACGCTTCTCCTTTTTCTTGCGGGATACGGAAAGCTGGATGCAGACCAAAGGTAAAAGGCATGATTTCGTTTCCTGTATTTGTGATCGTATAATCAATATATAATTTTTTACCTTCCAGACGATATTTCATCTCATAATGAAAATCAAAAGGATATTGTTTGCGCGTTTCTTCATTGGAATCATAGGTGAAGACGATGGCATCTTTTTCCTGTTTTCCGACAAGATCGGCATAGCGAATCAAACCATGGTTTTTCATCGCATATGTTTGTCCATTGATTTTATAGTCTTTTGCCCATGTATTTCCTACGATGGGAAATAATGTCGGATTTAATCCGGACCAGCCTTGATCTCCCTGATACATGATTTCCACTTGACGATCTTTATCCAGGAAATGCTGAATCTGTCCGGCTCTTTCTATACATTCCACTCTACATTGTTCATTTTCTAATACGTATGCCATATCGCTCGCCTCCTATATTCTATGACTTTCTTTTAGAAACTGATAAATTCCATCTTCACTGACATCCCCAATCACAAGATCAGCCACCTTTTTTAAATTCGGATGTCCGTTCTGCATACAGATACCTAAATCGGCCTGTCGTATCATCTCAATGTCATTTTGTCCATCTCCAAAACAGATCAGCGTATCTAAATCAAATCTTTCTTTACACCATTGAATGGCTTCAATTTTATCAACATGATTGGCTCGTATCTCCATCGCATGATCAAAATGTACAATACCACAATCTTTTAATAAAGGCTGCAGTTTCTTTTGATCCTCAGCCTTTAAAAAGACAAGTACATTTAATACCTTGTCATTTTGATATGGTTTATAGGATGGCGCACAAAGATAGAGATCAAAATAAGCGCGATGTGCATACAGATTTGGCTTAGTACCCCAAAGATTTTCTGAACATGTGCTATAGCGATAGATCAAATGGTTTTCTTTACAGAACGCATCGATCGAATGCATCGTTTTTGATGATAGAAATACACACCGTAAATCATTTTGATCGGCATCCATGATCCGACTTCCTCCATCCATAATACGGGCATCAAAAGGAAAATCTCGCATGGCTTGCGGTAAATGATCCAATTCTCTAAGGGTACGACTTGTCGCCAAAAAGACTTTATTTCCCTTTTTTTGTAGTTTTGATAAAGCTTCTATCGTATGATTGCTGACGGAATGTGTATGATTAGAATACAAAGTTCCGTCTAAATCAAAAAAATATCCTGTACTCATACTTACATTATAATTAAAAAAATCGAGAATTCACTCGATTTCTAAAAATTCTTTAATTTGATCCAGTCGCTCCAGTGTCTCATCATAGCCTAGCTGAAACCACGGTCGAAGCTTTTTGGGATCTGTTGTATAACGAGTCACTCCCAGATCCTTATGGGGTCGAAGAACAAGGGCCTTCCCTTCTTGTTCCAATGCGTGAATCGTGTTCCATTGTTCGTTATATCGTTCATGACGCTTTTTTAGATCTTCTACGATCCGCTCATCCTTGTATAACCATTTTGCCAGTTTTAATTGATACGAAGGAGCTGGTTTTCTTACATATCCTTCTTCTTTGGTGGAAACAATGATATGTTTTTGATTGCCATGGCGAATGCTCTGATGGATACTGATCATATCGATCAAGCCGGCATCCATATATTGAATACCTCGAAACATGTAAGGCCGACACAATATCAACAAAGCACAGCTGGCTTTGATCAATGTCTGACTCTGATCGACATAACTTTGATCATAATATTCCACCTGATGCGTTTCCATATTGTATAAACCGATCTCCATGGTCGTTGTGCTTTCTTTTAAAGCCTTAAAATCTAAAGGCGCCTTACTTTCGATAAAATCATTTGTAGCTTCAATACCAAAGATATTTCTTTCTTTTAGAAAAGGGCGAAGACCAACTACACCTTTTTGACAAGGTGCTTCGATACCGGTTACCTCCATGCGATACATCTGTCGAGAAGTATAGCTCAACAAAATTTCGCTTCCTGCCGAAATACCGACACAATAAGGTACATAAATCTTATGTTCCAGAAAGCATTTTAAAGCACCGGCCGAATAGGCGGCTTTCGTGCCTCCTCCTTCGCAGACGAGCCCTGCCTGAATCATTCGTTTTCCCACTTTCTAATGACACCGGAATCAATGGCGGCTTGCTTGACGGCCTTAGCCACGACCGGCACTACTCTTTTATTCAAAGCCGAAACAATGATATGTTCAGGACACAGTTCCTTTTCATCCACCATAGAGGCAATCGCATACACAGCAGCCTTTTTCATCGCATCGTTGATCTGTGTTGCCTGAGCATCCAATGCGCCTTTAAAGATGCCCGGAAAGGCTAATACGTTATTGATCTGATTTGGATGATCGCTTCGTCCGGTTCCTACAATATAAGCTCCGGCTTCTTTGGCATCCTCCGGCTCGATTTCCGGAATCGGATTGGCCATTGGTAAAACAATAGCCTTTTCATTCATACTGGCAATCATCTCTTTAGAAACAATATGGCCGGCACTGACACCGATAAAGACATCGGCTCCTTTTAAAGCCTCACTTAAATCGCCTTTTTTATGTTCCTTGTTCAATCTTGAAAGAAGTGCTTCTTGTCCACTTGTCAGATTCATTCCTTCCACAAGAATGCCTTGTCGATCGACTAAGATCACATTGCCCAGCTCTAAATCTAAGATCAAACGGGCAATCGCACAACCGGCACTGCCGGCTCCATTGATCACAATGGTCGGATTCTCTTTTTTTACTAAGCGCAAAGCGTTGACCAAAGCAGAACAAACCACAATGGCTGTTCCATGTTGGTCATCATGGAAGACCGGAATGTTCATACGCTCCTGTAAGCGTTTTTCAATTTCAAAACAACGAGGGGCCGCGATATCCTCTAAATTGATACCGCCAAAGCTTGGCTCCAAAGCTGCAATAATATTGACCAGTTCATCCGTATCCTGTGTATTTAAACAAAGTGGAACAGCATCTAGACCACCTAAAGCTTTGAATAAAACGCATTTTCCTTCCATGACCGGCATACCGGCTTCTGGTCCAATATTTCCAAGCCCCAGTACCGCACTTCCATCACTTATGACCGCAATCGTATGTCCTCTACCCGTGTAGATATAAGATTGACTTTTATCTTTTTCAATTTCCAGACACGGTGCCGCAACACCTGGGGTGTAGGCCAAAGAAAGATCATCTTTTGTTTCAATCTTCATCTTGGCAACCGTTTCCAGTTTCCCCTGCCATTCTTTGTGTAAACGTAAAGCTTCTTTTGCGTAATCCATAAACTCTCTCCTCTCAAACAGAAAAAACATAGACTACTCTATGCTTTTTGCTCCATGATCTGTTTTATTGAATCTTCATAAGGTGTACCGGCGCAATGCTTCAAAGCCGATGCAAACACCTTTTTCATGTTTTCGGTATCATTTTTATAGGAATACTGTAAGCCCAATAAATACTCTAGTGTTCCCACCGCCAGTTCCTTTTGCGGTTCCATTTCACTTTTTCCATCCCATAAGTGATCAATCTTAGCCACAACTTCAGGAATATACTTACTTTCTTTTTTGATCAAAATACTATACTGTATATCTAAATCTTCGGCCCTTTCTGCATCAATAGATCGTACCAATTCCATCATGTCTTTGGTTTTTTTGGCTCGTCCTAACTGCAGATAATAATAAAACGCACGTTCATAGACCGCCAATTTCTGATTTTTTTTGATACGCATATTCATCATCATAGACAATTGCTGTTCCACATCATCTTTACGATCCTGCGCAATATAACCGCTCAAACGCATGTTTTCTCTTTCAAATGCACTCATACTTAGCTGTGCTTTGAGTGAATCAATCGTAAAATAATAGGTATCAAAATCATTGTTCATGATTTCCAAATTTAAATTTTTCCATACTTTCCTGCGCATAAGATAGGGAATTCCCAGTAAGCATAATACTAACAATACGGTTGCAACGACATAATACATAATTTTCACCCTTACTAATTTTGTCTGTTTACAGAATAAACTAAAAAAGAGTGTTTGTAAATAAAAGGTGATATTTTAGATTCTAAAGCATTAAAAAGTACAAAAAGCCTCAGAATTTCTAAGGCTTTTGCATCAATGTTTTTAAAACCTGAACCATGGTTTCCATCTGATTGATACTGCAGAATTCATATCGACCATGATGATTATAAGATCCTGTACCAAAATTCGGGCAAATGCATCCTTTTTCCGTCAACATAGCGCCATCGGTTCCACCACGTGTTGGTATGGAAACCGGATCAAGACCACAGGCTGCCAAAGCTTCTTTGGCCCTTGTCACCGAACGCATGTCGCCATGCATAAATTGTACCATATTGTAATACTGATCCTGCATTTCCAACTGGAAACGATCGCCATACTTCTGATTCAAAGAATTGATTACATCTTGAACAAACTGCTTCCTGGCTGTAAATTTTTCAAAATCATGATCACGAATAATATACGCCAAGCTGGCACTTTCGCAAGTTCCTTCCATCTCCAACAAATGGTAGAAACCCTCTCTGTTTTCTGTATGCGCCGGTGTTTCCTGTTTGGGGAATGCTTCGATCAACTCGTGCGCTAAAAGACACGCATTGATCATTTTATCTTTGGCATAGCCCGGATGGATCGTATTGCCGGTAATCGTGATTTTAGCCTGAGCGGCATTAAAGTTTTCATAATCAATGGCATCAATTCGGCCCCCATCAACGGTATAGGCAAAATCAACCTGGAATTGTTCTAAATCAAAATTCTCTGTTCCCCGTCCCACTTCTTCATCAGGGGTAAAGGCCACGATGATCTTTCCATGTGGCAGATTTTCTTTGATCATTTCATCTACGGCTTGCATGATGATCGCAATACCCGCTTTATCATCGCCACCAAGCAAAGTATTTCCATCGGTCACAATTAAATCATCACCGATACAGTTGGATAAAGCCGGATACTTTTTACAATCCATTTGGTATTGATCGTTTAAAACGATCATGGAACCATCATAGTTTTCAATGATTCGAGGACGAATGTCTTTTCCGCTTAATTCGGTAGCCGTATCCATATGCGCACAAAAGCCAAAGGAAGGAAGACGATCATCCGTGGCTTCCAATGTCGCATATACGATCCCATGCGGATCCACCATTACCTTTTGAAATCCCAAAGCCTTGCATTCTTTTTCTAATTCTTTTGCCAGCACCACCTGTTTTTCTGTACTTGGCGCTGTTGTACTTTCCGGATCGGATTGGGTATCAAACGATACATAATGTAAAAATTTTTCTGTAACACTCATAATTACGCTAACTCCTGAGCCAATCTAGGCACGATTTGTTTTTTACGCGATACATATCCCATTTTGGTAAAAGAATCCACTAATCCTTTTATCGCATGAGAAAGCTCTCCGACATAAAGGAAGCGACTTCCCTTGCCCTCCACATTGGTAAATACCATCAGTAACAAATCTAAATGACGCATTTTATTTTCTTCTTCCATGTACTTCAAAAAGTCATCTCGAATCTGATCCACTACATCCAAATCAAAAATAAATACCTGTGAGATCGCCACACGTTTTCCCGATAAAGTATATTCTTTAGAATCTCTATGTAAAATCGTATCGAAACTTTTATCCTGAATCGTAGCGGTATTGGCAAATAGTTCTTTAGCCATCGCATCAAAATCGATACCATGTTCTTTTTCAATACGTTTTGCCAAATCTTTATCGATCTGCGTACATGTCGGTGAATTAAAATTCATTGTATCACTGATAATGCCATAGGCAATCAAACGCGCTGCCGTATCCGACATTTTGATATTCATTTCATGATACATCAAACCAACGATCGTACAGGAACTGCCTACGATCATATTTCTAAACTGGATTGGATGATCCGTCTCGATATCACCTATACGATGATGATCGACAATTTCCATGATATAAGCACTGTCAATGTCGTTGATTGCCTGTTTCTTTTCGTTATGATCCACCAGAATAAACTTTTTCTTCTCTGCTTTTAAAATATGATAACGCGCCACGGAACCAACGATTTTTCCTTTTTCCAATACCGGATAGCTGGAATGACGAGATTTCAACATTTCCCGTTCTACATCCTCCAAAAACTCGCCGCGATTAAAGGATGTAATAGCACTGGCCGGTGTCATGATCAATTCGATTGGGATGCTTCGATAGATCATTTGAATGATCTTCATTGTATTATAGTTGGTCGAAATAAGAGTTACCCCATACTTTCTGGCCATTTCAATAATATAATCGTTAGGAACAAAGCTTTCCGCGATCACGATCACAGCACAACCTTTAGCCATACTCTTGATCATATCATCCTCATGGTCGCTTAAAACCATGATGGCACCTTCCAAATCACGCTCCATGAGCTTTTTATCCGAAATGCGAACTTCTCCACTCATTGGTAAAGTTCCTTTTAAGATGAAACTCCCCTTCAGACATTTTACAATATTTTCTAACGGTGTTTCCTTTAACAGATCCTTCGTGATATTTAGATCCTGCATCTGCACTTTGGAAACATCACCAATGGTAGCCATACCAATATAATTATCATTATCATCCACTACATAGAGTGCTTTGGCCTTATCCAGACATAAATCCCATCCATGGCGCAGAGTTTCATGGCGAGGAATCGTGATTGCCTCGTCAATCTCTATTTCAGCCAATGTATTTTTGGCCGTCGTCATATACAAAGGTGGATCCAGCTCTAATTTTTTTAGAATAAAACTGGTTTCCGGATTTAAATGTCCGATACGAGCAGCAACCGCATGCATTCCCATTTTCTGCTTGAGCTCGGCTAATGCCATAGCAGAACAAATAGAATCCGTATCCGGATTTTTATGACCTACAATATAAACCGGTGAAGTCATGATACATCTCCTTTTCAACTATATCTCATTATACCAATAAATGACCAAAGAAAAAAGCAGACAATTTTGTGTCTGCCTTAACTTCATCTATCTCTCAAACAATAATTATGTGGTAAGGATAAGCCTTATTTTACTGCATCTTTTAAAGTCTTGCTTGGCTTAAATTTAACAGCGTTGGATGCCGGAATTTCAATTGATTCTTTTGTCAACGGATTGATTCCTTTACGTGCAGCTCTTTCCGTTACTGTGAATTTACCGAATCCATTCAAATCAACTGTTCCCTTTTGAACAAGTGTATTTGTAATTTCATCCAACAAGAATTTAACATATGTAGTTGCATCTTTTTTAGATACTCCACATTCTTCAGCCATTTTTTCAATTAAGTCTTTTTTGCTTACTACTTCTGACATGAATATGTCCTCCTTTTTAACTACGGAGGAAATCATATCATTATCCATAACTTATTGCAATATTTTATCAACGGGAACTCACAATTTTGTTCCAATAAAAAGTATTTCATAATCCTCAATTTATATTTAATAAAAATTACAAATTTGTTAACAAGCAGCCCTTCATCTTCTTTTAATTTATTATTTTGCCTTTTAACTTAGTCAAAGTTAAAAGCTAAGTTTTTATGATTTCAGTTGATTTTTTTTGAAATCAATGGCACAATAGAAAGGCCTTAAATGCCTGCATAGTATAATGGTAATACACATCCATGGTAAGGATGAACTCGTGGTTCAATTCCGCGTGCAGGCACCATCGTTATTATTACGAACCATTTTTGGATAGAATTTCTATCTGTCTAAAAAATGGTTCGTTTTTCTTTTATATAAATATTAAAAATCTAAAGATAAGCGAACTATTATAGCTTCACTCGTTCTTTGACAAGTGAATAGGTGCTTATCTGAAACATAGAATTTTGTATAGGCACATTGGAAATATCTGGTGTGCCTTTTCTTTTTAGGAAATGCTGATATTAAGAAAAAAAAAGAGAAATGTGAGAAAAGAAGATGAAATTAGAAGAAGTAATAAAGTTGATTGATAAAAATGGTCTTTCTGAAACAGAAAAGTTATTACATCAAATGGGTTATTCATATAAAGAAATTCGTGAAATGCTTAATAGTGTCAAAGAACACTATTCACATTCAGATAATGACTGGATTTATTGTGCTGGACATTTAAAGTGCTATGAATCAGAAAAAGAGAGATACAGAAAGGAAATTGATAAAAGAGTAAGCGAAAGAAAACATTTTTAAAAATTTGGGGCATTGAGAAATCATGTAAGACCCCTGTTCAGGGAGTGAAACATTCTAAAAATCCTTAGTATAAAGACGTTAAGGGCTTCGTGCGGAGCGGAATTAGAAAGGGGTTGCTTATGATGGATAAAGCGATAAACCTTTTGAAAGAGATTAGACTTCTGATTCATGCGATTAGACGTTTAATCGAAATCATTTTAGAAATGACAAAATAAAAAAAGAGTGATGCGCAACTCACTCCTTGAACACAATATATCAGATTGTTGAGAAATATTCAAGGATAATCACAAGGGCATTGGAATCAAAAAATTGTACAAAAAACTTCATACCTCTAGAAATATTAGATTCCATGTAAGACCCTTTAGCTTTTAAAAAAAGAAGAAAGTGAGAAGAAAAAAATCAGGGGCTTTGAAGTTCTTACTCACTTAATATCTCTCTTCATGTAAGACCCCTATTAAAGAAAGTGAGGAAAAGAAGTACATACTGCAAAAAAAAAAATGAGATGAGATGATGATGTATAGACAGAAAGGTGTGATAGAAACAAATGAAAAAAATTCATGAATTGTTAAATGATTATGTATCAATCCGATACACACATAAACCAGACTTTATAAAAAAGATGGTGAGCGTTTTAAATGTGAGTGACAATACAGTTTATTGTTATTTGAACGGAAAGCCGCGGTATGAAATAACAAGAAAGAATGCATTGATATTTGCACGTATCTTACGGATTCCTTTGCATGAAATACAGGATACAGAATTATTCGAAAATGAAAAGATTGAATATTCAAATTTTAAAGATGAAATGGGTATTGAGTGGTATTACAACGAAATTGTTCCAGATTCATTGGGAAAACTTTTAAGGAGTTATCGTTTAAGTAGAAATCTTACTTTGAAAGAATGTTCTGAACAAAGTGGACTTTCTGAATCAAAAATCATGTCCATAGAAACTGATAACAGTATGGTTGGATTTGAGGATATTTTAACACTTATGGCTTGTCTGAATGTTTCTATAAAAGATTTGAATATCTTATATAAGACTTTGGGAAACTCATTTTACAGAAAGGATGATGTGAACTGAAAAATAAACATTATATGATATTGCCCCCTTAGATATATAAGGAAGAAATAGAACTGTTACTGTTGCAATTCCTATCATAAAAATATGAACAATATGGAATCAGCAAAAAAGAAATGCTAAACTATACCTAGTTACAGATACTTGAAACTAGGTTAGTGAGAATCGCTATATAGAAAAAGCTAAAAGAAAATAGAAGGAGAAAAAAAATTATGGCTAGTATTCAAGTTAAAGAATTAAAAAATGGTGCGGTTGATGTTTCTAATATCGTAGAATTGAATAAGAATGGACATTTGACAAAAGGGTTTAAAAAATTATCAGACTTATTAAATGGGAAGTTCCTATATTTGGATTCAGAAGCGGTTGTTGCTTATGTGAATGGCAGACAGACAAATGAAGTTTCAGGATATCGTGTACGTGTTATGTCAATAACGTTGAAAGATACAATCGAGGTAACAGTTGCAGATGAATTGCCTTTGGGATTGGTTGATATGGAGGAAGTGGATTTTGAAAATTGCTTAATGACTGAATCGGCTGGTAAATCAGGTTCAGGTGATTTTGAAAGATATCCAATTACAAGACGTTTCATTGCAACAAAATTGGTAAGAAACAAACAACCACAAGTGAATAAATAAGTAAAAATATAAAAGAGAAAGTGAGTGAGATTTTATGAATAAGAAAACAAGAAACATTGTAATAGGTTCTGGTGTAGGAATTGCAGTATTGATTGGTATTTTCGGATTAACACAATTAAATCAAGCAAAATTGCACGTTCAGTCAAAAGAAAAAGTAATTGAATTAGGTGATACTGTATCTTTAAGTGCTAAAGAGTTTTTGAAAAAGGATACTCCAAAGAAAGTATTAAAGGAAGTATCTGTAAAAAGCGATTTAAAAACAGATTCAGAGAAATATACTTATGACAAGGAGAAAGAAACAGTTACATCGAAGGACAAGGATTTCTTGGATGTTGGCAAGTATGAAGTGGAATTGTCATTAGATAAAGAAAAAGAAACTGTGAATCTGGAAGTCAAAGATACTACCCCACCAAAATTCAAGGATTTCAAAGAAGAAATCAAGATTGAACAAAATGCAGAAAATGTAAAATTGGAAGATTATTTCAAAGCAGATGATTTGAGCGAAACTACAATTAAAGTTGAAGATAAGGGGCTGGATGTTTCCAAAGTAGGTTCTTATGAAATCAATGTTATCGCAACCGACAAGTACGATAATAAAGAAGAAAAAGAATCAAAGGTAACAGTTGTTTCTACGGAAGAAGCAAAAGAAAAGACAGAGGAATTGACAAAACCAGAAAAAGGTGAAACTCCAATGTCTAAAGAAACTAAAGAAATAAAACAACAGGAAGTACACAAACAACAGACTTCAACGAATAATTCAAATTCACAATCATCACAAAATAATCAACCGTCAGGACAGACACAACCTTCTGCACCTGTAAATAACAATACAGGAAGTGGCAATAGTAATACTGGAAACACTACTCAACCAACACAGCCATCAAAGCCATTGGATGATACAATTCCAGCTGGTGCTTTTAAGGATTGGGGGACTGCAAATGCATGGGGTCAAGCTCAATTAGACGCTTCTGGAATTGCTGAAATGGAAGGTAAACAGAATTGGTCATACTATAAATATGAAATCTCAAGTGGTTGGACACAAGCTGGAACAGAATATTTTATTGTTAAGTTAATCAAATAAATTCATAAAATTAACAACTCATTTTCTATAGATAAGCACATCAGAAAAATCTGATGTGTTTTTTTCTTGAAGAAAGGAGTATTTATGAAGATTCAAAAATGGTGTAAAACAGGATTAAAAGCGTTTGCTTCGGTATTAACGATAGTATCCTTATTTACTGGTACAGTCCATGCTCAAGATAAATACACTTTAAATGTTCAAATTCCCTATGGATTGACAACCAACAAGAATTATAAATGGGCGACTGGATTTACTGAACCTGTAAATAATGGCATTGATTCTGATGTATATGCAAAGTTTTCAATCAATGGGCAAAAAGTATATTGTATCGACCCTTTAAGAGCGACGATACATGGAGCGGGTGACTATTCCCCACAGGATTTAGGAACATACACAGGAAGTCCAGAACAAGCTAAAAGATTAGGTTTTATATCTTCTTTAGGTTATGGCTTTAATGGTGATACTTCTGATGAAATGGACTACGCAACACAAATTCGCATTTGGCAAGAAGTAAGACCAGGATTAGTAACACATATTCATCCTGATATTCAGGCTAAAATCAATCAAATCAATGAAAGATTAAGGGTTTATGATACACCTGTTTCATTTCATAAAGCAGAAGTAAGTCTTTATGGATATGGAAAAGAATATGCACAAAATTTAATAGATAGCAACAATGTATTTCAGTATTATAAATTAAATTATGTGAAAGGTATTCATTGTGAACAAAATGGTAACACATTAAAAATATGGGCAGAAAAAGGTGATTTATCAAAAGGTGGTATTATGGGCAATATTTATGGAATGGTCGCTCAAGGAACCAGTATTGCTTATGTTTCCCCAACATCCCAAAATGTAGCCATTATTAAAAATTCTGACCCTAATAGGTTTCAAGTGACTACAAAAGTTATCACAGGTTCTATCAAAGTAGAAAAACAGGATAAAGAAACCAAAGAACAGGCACAAGGCTTAGGTTCTTTAGATTCTGCAAGCTATGATGTCATTCGAGATGATACAGGTGAAAATATGGGAACTTTGACATGGGAATCTGGAAAAGGTTCAAATGAAATTTCAGGACTTTATACAAGACTTCCAGACGGACAAACACCAATATCCTATAAATTAGTAGAAACAAAAGCGCCTACTGGATATCATTCAGGTGAATTTGTGGAAAATAATTTGGATAATGAAGTGCCTTTTAGTTTTAATTCTGATTCAGCAAATGAAAATGGCATAGTCGATTTAACTGTAACTGGTTATGACAGTGTATCAAAGATTCAGCTAAACAAAGTGGATTCAAAAGGCAATCCTGTTAAGGGGGCAACGCTTCAATTATTGGATGGTGAAACAAATAAAAAAGTGAAGTTCAACTATAACGAAACGGATTCTGATGACCAAAAAGTCTGGGTAACAGACGGAAAGCCATTAGAAATTCGTGGATTAAAAGTAGGACATGAATATATCTTACAGGAAATTCATGCTCCGAATGGTGTTGAACTGGCAAGGGATGTTCATTTTACAGTAGAAGAAAACCAAGAAATCCAGATTGTAAAGATGGTGGATGAAAATGAAATGCCATCCATTGGAACAACTGCTTCTATTGATGGTGAAAAAGAAATTGCACCGAAAGGTAAAG
>OGRO01000057.1_pt1 | contig 116109 bp, 143 predicted proteins | sample 1553451 | NCBI WGS metagenome assembly OGRO01 (sample SAMEA2580021, study PRJEB22360) | human gut metagenome | reverse complement strand
AAGACTTCGCTCGTGGAGCATAACTTAGGCTCATTGGCGAGCTGGTATTATGAGGATCCGGACAAGAATCATTTGGGTCTGTTGAATCTGTTCTCTAATATCGCTAATTACCCCGTTCCGATGTATATGGGTATGATTAATAACGGCGCTACGATCTCCGTTAACGGTATTGGAGCTTCTTTCCGTTATGATCTTCCCGTTACAAAGACATTCGCTGTAGTTACGGCGGAGGATACTTCGACTCATCATCTGAAACCGGGTATTGATGGAAGTTTGTTTGATATCGTTTTGAATACATCTGAGTTTACGGCTTATGATGTCATCACCTATGACGCCGCTAACGGCTGTAATATCCTTATCTCGGGTGAGATACCGTCTAAGACAGAAGGCGATTTGACACGTTATTGGGGTCGTGTTATCGGCGGAAAGGCTAAATACTTCCCTAAAGAGAAATTACGTCCGGGTATCCGTTACTGGAAGATCGGTCATGCTCTTGGTGAGTATAGTACCCAGTTCTCTAAGGTATCTGGAGCTGACAAGGCCGGTTCTATGACTTGTGAATTCCGTTTAGGAAACCACCGTGGCGTTGAGGGTGAGACCACTATGTATGCTGGTATGAAGTCCATGCAGGCCGCCCAGAATAGCACTTCAGAGTTCGTGGAGACCGCCCTTCGTCGTATGAATGCCATGAGAAGCGAGTATGAGGGTAATATTCCTGATTTGGCTATTATCGGCAAGGCTGTTAATGGTAGACTTGATTTACGTGCGGCTAAGGTAGCGTCCACGCTGGAGGTATTCTGTATGGCTGAGTTGGTTAAGCTGGAAGCTAGACAGTTGATGTGGCAAGAAGGTGGTATTATCATGGATCAAAATGGCCCTATCCATTTAAATGAGGGTATCTACCGTCAGCTTCGCCGTGGTTATACTATCTACTATAGTCGTCCGATGGGTATTACTAAGGATACTCTTATGGCTGCTGCAGCTTATATTTTCCGTGGTCGTCAAGATCTTCCTATTACGGAGCGTAAGATTAAGTTCAAGGTAGGAGCTATGGCTATGGTCAACTTAGAGAAGTTGATTAGAGAGGCTTTCTTTACTACGTTGAGTAATTTGAGCTGGGGTATGGGTAGTGACCGTATGTTGCCTTCTAATCCTATATCCGGTACTAATGATGCTATGATCTTAGGTCCGGTACAGGTTAAGGGCGCTTTTCTTCCCGGCATCGGAAATGTAGAGTTCGAACACGATCCTTCTTTAGATTACGCTGACATGACAGATCGTAGCGAGTTAGTGAATGGCATGTATCCTAGATCCTCTTATTCTTGTATTATCGAGAATATCACTGACGCTGGATCGACTAACGCATATTCCGCTATTCCTAATACGGCTAACGCCAAGTTGGGTAATATGAATAACAACGTATTCTATATCAAGCCAGAAGGCGTAAGCATGTGGTGGGGTTATGAGTATGGTCGTTGGGCGCACAAAGCTAACGGTAATGAGATCGTATCATCCTTGCCGGGCATGAAAGAGCAATTCTGGTGCCACTCAGCTTCAGCGGCTTGGGTTATGGATAACAGCAAGTTCTTGATTATCGAGCTTCAACCGAACTACTTCGGCTAAGTTTTTTTTCATATGTAATTTGGTTTTTAGAGGGGAGGATATTCCTCTCCTCTTTTTTTAGGAAAGTAACGCAAAAATAAGGAAATGAAAGAGATTTTAAAATCAAAGAAGGTATTGGTCGAGGTAAATGGATTCAATATCATGTCAGATACCTTGTATGAGGTAGTAGGTAAACACGACGAAAGCGCTCCGCAGGCCTTCCAAGATGCCAATATAGCCAAGGCTCCGTTCCCGGAGAATGCTACTCACGTATGTTGCCCGTGGGATGATTTCTCAGAAGTTTACAATACCGGTTTTTATCCAAGATCAAGATGTTATAACGGCATGGATAAGGATGAGGTTGATAAGTTGGTTGATCAGCGTGTCAATAATATAATGAAGCCTTTTGAGAATATTTCCCAGAAGAATCTTTCCCAGACCAATTTCGAGTTTTGGGATGATGCCAAAGACAAGATCTATATGGGTAAGGTTTATAACACGGCTAATACCGTTGAGTTATTTTATTTATATCTGGCTGTATTTTCTGGCATGTTGACTCCTCAGGAAATGGATGGTGATCCTATTTTCATGAACTCCATGTTCTGTTTCATTGAGAAAGACAACGCCAAGGATTTCGTTCAGCAGCGTGAGATCAATAAGATGAATATCAGCTATAAGTTCATCGACGCCCTTAAGAAAGGTGGCAAGGAACGTCAGGCTGTCATCGACCTTCTTCTGTACATCGGTATCGTGACCCGTCCTGATTTTACGGAGGATGATTATTACACCGGATCACTATCAAACTGGATGAACGAGAAGAAGACCAACATCGATTATCTACTTGATATTTGGGATCGTTCATTGGAGGGTGATTTCAAGGAAGTTCTTGAGTTCTATCGTATCGTAAATGTCCTTCAACGTAACGGTCGTATCAACATGACTCCATCTGGCTTGCAATATAATGGTCAGATCATAGGTCCTGACACCCGTACGTCCGCCGAGTTCTTGGCTACCAAGAAAGATCTTATCAGTGTAAAGGCTAATGTCTTGGATGAGTACGAGGAACTTATGTCTATTTCTAATATAGACGATAAGACCAGGACCAAGAAGGTTAAGGATATCAAGAAGAAGGAAGACGTAGGTGAAGGTGATAAGGTTAATACGGAGGAATGACGATGACGATCCAAGAAGCGTATCTAAGGTCTTTGCAGAAGAATGAGCAGAATCTCGCCAATGGTGGGATTAAGCTTGATCCCGGGAGGTTCGTGCTTTTGTTCAACGAGGCTCAGGATAGGTTGATAAGATACTATCTTAATAGGAAGGATGATGAGACCATCCGATCTATACAAACTCTTCTGGTATACTGGGAATCGCTTAATAAGATCAATCATATTGATGACCCCGAATCGACATCATTCGGTCTTCCTGATGATTATTTATGGTTCTCAAATATAAAAGGAGCGTTTTCTTATAACGGATGTGAGGTTGGAGATTTTGTCATGTGGGAGGCTAAGAACGAGAATGTCCATGAGCTTCTTGGGGATGATAACAATAGGCCTTCTTTTGACTATCGGGAAACGTTCTACACCATAGGTGACGGGAAGGTCGTGGTGTATGAGGACGGCTTCCGCACAGACGAGGTCAGGATGACCTACTACCGGAATCCGGTACGGGTGGATCTGGCCGGGTACATCAACGCCGCCGGAGAGCGGTCCACGGACATCGACCCTGAGCTGCCCGATCCTTTGGTGGAGGAGATTCTGGATATGGTCGCCAAGCAATTCAACCTTAACGAGAATGAACTAAGTAGATATAGGATGGATAAGGATAATGTGGCTTCCTTTAAATAAACACCGTTAGTTTGATCATTAAGCCTACTCGGAAACGGGTAGGCTTTTTATTTTACATAAAATGTAAACATTATATTATGTCGTATACTCACGACTTTATTTTATTGCGGTGATGTTGTTTATGATTATGTTTGCGTTAGGTAAATGATTTTTAAATTAAAATATTGATAATATGTTGCACAGACCGCAAGACCGGGTACTTTTCGTATCCCCGCACGCTAAGATGGTGGATGTCGACTCCATCTTCTTGAAGGAAGGACAGATCGGTATTTACGATACTAAAGATACTTCCGAGAACGGTTGCAAGGCCGTAATTGACTTTACCGGTAAGCCTCGTAATGATAAGCGTTATGAGATCCGTATCGGTCGTAATGAACAAGCGGCTTCCCGCTCTATATATGATAAGGATTTTTCCACGCCTTTGTTCTCGTTGAATGAGATCACCGAGATTTACGCTTCTTGGCCGAAGAAAGATCATGCTTATGTCGATGATGTTATCTTAGGATACAACGGTGTGTCTGATGACACGGCTTTCTCCGTATCCAAGGGCGACCGTATCGCTATCCGCTTGATTCTCGCCGGCAGGGCTTTCGAGCTTCTTGGTTATGAGGGAGGTCGTATTGAGATCAATGACGCTATCCTTTTGGATGATTGTGATAATACTCCAAATCAATGCGAGGAGTGCGATCCTTGCGAGGAGGTTGATTTGTTGCCAGCCGTCCTGAAATGTATCGAGAGGATGAAGAACCAGCCTATCGCTGGTGGTGGTAAGGTATCTGATTATATTGATATCACTCCGGTTACAAGATGTACTAACGAGGCTACGGAACCTGAGACGGAGGACGTGAACTTCTATTGTATGGAGGTTTGCGATACTGGTGATGACCTTGCCTTGGCTGAGGTTCGTGCCCAGTACCCGGGATTGAAGATCGTTCGTGAGAGCATCAACGGCAGCATGTCACGTTATAAGGTGATGAAGAAAGGGACTAAGCCTAATGACTATACTCAACGTCTGATCTCTATCATGAAAGGATGCGAGGAATGCCCGCCTAGCTATACCGAGGTTAAGGGCGGATACCTGTATTCCATTTCATTGGAGGATGACGGCGTTGATATGTCTACTACGGTAGAGTCTTTACCTAATGTGGTAGCTGATACGGTTGATAAGATGAGCCAGATCAAGGGATCAGGTTTGTATATTGCCGCTACTTCCAAGAAATTGACGGATGAGGAGATCTCTGCTTTCGTGGAGGCTAATCCTACGGCTATCATTTACTATGTGGCTAAGACATCCGATATGTGCGAGAATCCTACGGTTCGTACCGCTTCATGGTCAGCTTGTGGTTCTTGCAAGGTATCCACCGAGAAGTATTATATCACGATCCCGGATGATGAGTGCGGAAACAGTGCTTTGGAGGAAATCAAACAGGCTTTCCCGGAACTGGAGATCACTGACTACGGTACTCCCGCGGCTTGCCAGCATAGCTTCCAGACAACGGTATATACTAACATGTTGTGTGATGAGTGCGACAAGGTGTTCGAGGGATTCTTCACCAGCAAGGCTCCGGCGTCCTACCGCAACCGTATGTGGAAGAAACTGGAATCGGCTCAGGAACTTGGCACTAACTGCAAGTGCGGTATCCGTTTCCGTGGCAAGGAAATGTTATTATCTCCGTCAGAGTGCTTGATGGATAAAATGACTTATGTAGAGGATAGCGTTGAGATCGTTGGCGCTAGCGGTGGTTATCCTGATTCTCTTGATGAGGGATCCCCCATTTGGTGGGATCAGCTTCACTTCGAGAGATTGTCCAGCAAAGCCCCGCGTACTCATGTTGGCGGCAATATGATGGATGATGAGTTGAAGGGTTACGCTCATTTCAACGGCTTCCCGAAACATCAGGATTTCATGGGACGGACATTCATGAACGAATACAGCCGTGTTGAACAAACAGCCCAATACGTGGACTTCCAGATCACGATTAATCCTCATAGATACGCTCAAGGATTCGGAAAGGTTATCGCCGATGATCCGGTTAACTTGATCTTACGTGTACGCTATGGCGCTCATGAGGGTGTTCAGGAGATGATCAATATGATCGGAGCTGCCGCTGGTCTTGGCCCGGCCATCGTAACCGAACCTAAATAAGAACGACCTTTTTTGCGTTCATATATTTCCTAAAGGGGAGAGATTCATTTCTCTTCCCTTTTTTGTTATCTTTGAGGCAGTAGAATTAAAATATGATATTATGTCGGCTATTAATGAGTATTTAAAGAGACTGGCTTCCATCTTCGGTAGCATGGGTTTCTCCGTTCCGCCAGATGACTTCTCAGGTGTTGTCATAGACGGAAAGACGTATCCGGTCATGATGAGGAATGACGGGTGTTACGTGTACTTCGATGATAAAGGAGTAAAGAGACTTGTAAGCGAGGTCCCTAAAAAGGACTATCAGTTCATTAACATCAAGGACGCCCGTGTGTCGATCGTCAACCAATGTTATCGTACTCCGGGAGGTCAGGTGGAAGCTCGTATCCATACCTATATGAATAATAAGGGGGAGATACTGGCCGAGAAGATATTTATCATCAACTCATCGGATATCGATACTCCCATTGGCACGAAATTGGATAAGATCCCTGCCGAGTGGGTGGCTATAGATTGTAGTATAGCGGAGATGACCGATCGGGAGTTGATATTCGTAAGTAAATGTTATGCCACGGAAGGAGGCAAGGTCCAGATAGAGGGCGTAGAGTCGGTTGATCCCCGCCTGAACCCGGAGGTGTCTCATTATGAGGTGGTGAATACTACTGACGATAGTAACCCTATTGGAACGAAGTATAATGCCATACCTGATACGTGGAGGCGTATAGTATGTGATTTTCCGGACATGACCCAAAGGGAGATAATACCGGTGCTTAAATGCTTTGATACCGGGACCGGAAGGGTACAGATAGAGGGGTATAAGATATTTGATTACGAGATGGGTACCAGAAAGGAATGGTATCGCGTCAAGCAAAGTACCGATCCTGAGAATCCGGTAGGTGAGTTTATCACCAGCATAAGCGATGACTGGGTTGAGGTCGTTTGTGACTTCACGGATATGGAGGATCGTGATATTGAGGTAACTATAGAATGTTATAAGACACCGGCCGGTAAGGTGAAGCTGGAGGTTCTTACGTCATGGGACGGGAATATAGGAGTTAGGGATAAGAGTTATAAAGTCCTGGAGACTACCGATCCGTCACAACCTGAGGGCGCCAGCTTCAGTTCCTTGCCAGACACTTGGATAAGGGTAGTCTGTGATTTTGACGATATGGAGGAGAGAGATATCAAATCCTATATAGAGTGTTATGACAGCGGTAGCGGAAACGTTAAACTTCGAAGGATGGCGTCGTATGACTCCAAGATAAAGGCCAGATACACACGTTTCGAGGTAGTGGACTCCGATAACGCAGACTTTGTCCCAGGAGCCGCCCTAGCTACCCTCCCAGACGGATTTTCTTTGGCTCCTTGTGATTTCGTTGACTTTGAGGATAGAATGCTTCAGTCAAGGAAAGAATGCTATAATACAGATAAAGGTCGTGTACAGGTATCAAGAATAACGTCTTATGATGGAGATATAGATATAAGGGGCGCTGTTTATGTCGTTACACGATCTGAGAACCCCGATATTCTCGTGGATAGGATATATAATGCCATACCTGGAGGATGGGATCGCATGGTGTGCGAGATGGAGGATATGGAGGATCGTGATATCGAGTCTTTCGTGGAATGTTATGATAGCGGTGAGGGTAATGTCAAGGTAAGGAGAGTCGTGTCTTATGATGCCAAGGCAAACGAGCGCCACGTCCGCTACGAGGTACTGGATTCGGATAACGGCGGTTTCACCCCGGGACAGCGGATATCCACCCTGCCTACCGGATGGTCTTTGGTGTCTTGTGATTTCACGGATATGGAAGACAGAATGCCTATTGATATCGAGGAATGTTATAGGACATCAAACGGGAGCATACGTATGAGACATGTGGTGTCTTATGATGGTGATCTTGGGAAAAGAAACCAGTTCTGGGAGATTGTGGACTCGTCTGATAACAGATATGGTCTAGGGGATAGGATGAATAGCATCCCATCGGTTTTTATCCGTGAAAGGTGTGCCATAGAAAGGTTGGATGATCGTATTACCAGAAGTTCGATAGAATGTTACTCGACTCCAGGAGGATCGGTAAGAATTAAATCCACTTACGTTATCAACCCTTTAAATCATGTTAGGTCGTATAATCATCATGTATTGAGTTCTACGGATAATGATATCAAGATTGGTACTCAATATATCTCTTTGCCATCTAATTTTACTCGTATCGAATGCGAGGAGCCGGATTACATGGATCGGCTTATAGATACTACCGAGACCTGTTATGATACCGGCAATGGTACGGTAAAGATCCGGAGGCAAGAGTCTCTTAACGGTAATCTTGATCTCAAGACATTTGATTATAAGATCGTAGAGTCTACTGATCCAGCATATAGATTAAATACTACACCTACGCAATCTGTTATAGACGGATGGACCGTTATTAGCTGTGATCTCAATATCATGGATGTAGATGATTGTTATGAGATCGGGGGGCATAAGATCCATCTAAAGGGCTTTAGGACGGTCAATCCTGCATTGCAGGATATCAAATCCAAGCTTTATGTGGTATATTCAGATCATCCGGATTACGGTGTTGGAGATGAGTTGTCTTCTATTCCTGATGGGGCTAAGGTCACGATATGCGATTACGCTGATAAAAGCCAAAGACATATGGTTCCGGTGCGAGAGTGCTATGAGGTAGCCGATGGCCGGTTCTATGTGGAGGGAAGTCGGTTGGTGGATAACGATATGGTCGTTGAGCGGACGTCGTTAACGGTGATGGAGTCATCCTCTCCTACCTACCCGGTAGGTACGACACTGACCTCCATCCCCGATGGCGCTACTATCGTGGCTTGTTTATGTCAAACCTGTTAATCTGAATGGCTATGGTTAAAGTATGTAATGATTATTTTATGATTGACGCCTTAGCTGGAGGTCAGGTCATAAGAAAAAGGAAATATCGTCGTGAGAATACGATGATAGGATATAAGTGGTATGATTATAATGGGGTCGAGGTTTCCGACCCCACAGAAATATCTCGTCTTGATGGACTGGCTACTAAGCATCAGCGTGTGGATGAGGCTTATGATGACCATGCTATTTTCATGTCTTCAACCAACTACGTTAACAGCGTTTCCGGTATACCTATGGACAAGCATATGGTTGTCGTTGAATGGAGACCGGATAGCGAGCAAGGTTTTGTCACCATGGCTCATGACGAGGGTCTTGACGGGGATAGCTATTATATAGTTATTATCAACACCGGAGATAAGCAGGCTACGATCTACACCCCCGTAGATCCTGAGGATCCAAAGGATGGGACTTCCCGTGCGGTTGATGGCGATAACGTCTCCGTTGGTGGATCATATGTCTCTATATCCCCCAAGCAAGTAGAGAGGATAAGGGTTACTTTCCGTGACGGTAAATGGTATTATGAGTTAGTCACAAAGACATATCCTAGTAATACTGGAGGTGTTAAGATTGGAGATGTCGATTTTGTGACTTTTAGGTATTTATGGGAATCAAGCTCTGGAAGGGATTTGGATACTATGACGGAAGCCCTTAATTCTAATGTTCCCACCATAGATAATCTTGCTGTAGGTTGGTCTGGTCCCGGAAATGGAGATAGCTCTGTTAGGGAAGTCCTTAAATGGGGTGGTGATAATACAGGATCCGGTAAGGAATGTGTTTGGATGTCGGTGAAGGATTTAAGGGCTAAGCATTATGATGTCCTACCTGAAGAGACGTATTTTATGGCCTACGCTACATGGTTTGGATCTAAAGGCACGGGTAAATGCTCTTTTGAGCTTGTCGGATACAAGGGAGGTACGATGAGCCAAGATGGATATAATTTTATAAATACCGGTGGATCTGTAGTATATCAGAATACATATGATTTTGTATGTAATACCCATAAAGGAGCCGGATCGTATAAGACGTCTTACGAGAAAGTAGCTCGTATTACTTACAATAAGCTAATTAATGAGGTGTATATGTCTACTGGAGAGGCTATAGACCAGGAAGATGATTATGATAAACTAGAGAGGGAGGTTGATAATATAAAGAAAAGGCTTGATGACATCGAGGATGAGCTGGATGTCGTAAGACGTATAGCTGAGGGCAAGAACACGGCGTATATCTTTGATACGGTCGATGCCATGAATGAGTGGCTGGCGGTTCCGGAGAACACGGCTAAGCTCCGTGTTGGCGATAGTTTTTGGATTCGCGAGTCGGATGTCCCCGATTATTGGTGGGATGGGAATCAAGCTCTAGAGCAGGAAGGCCCTAAGGTTGACTTACCTCCTTATTATACGAAAGACGAGATTAACGATATTGTTGATGATATTAATCAGAAGATAGAGGATAAGAGTACGTCGATTATCTTCGATACCTATATCCAAATGAAATCTTTCGTAGACGATCCTACTAACGCCGATAAGCTTAAGGAAGGTACCATCTTGTTGATACGAGATAAAAACGTACCTGATTATTATTACGATGGCGCTGGGATAGTCAAGATGGAGGCTGACGTAGAGCAATGTCTTTATATTACTTTGGCTAATAAGCCTACGGAAAGCACTATAAGTTATACCCAAGATCGGGAGGTAACTAATTTCGCTCCGGGAGCTATAGCTAGGTGGATTGACGCTGACGGGAATAATGTGTTTTATAAGCTTGTTGAGATAGTAGGTGGTAAGGCTAAGTGGATTACTCTTATCGATACTAAATACGGTAATGTGACGCTACAGAGCACTTACGACAAGAATTATGAGATCGTAAATATCGTATCTGGGTCTAGGTTACAGGCTATAAATAGCGAGAAGAATGATATCAAGTTCGTTAATAGCGCTACGGGTAACGTGACTGTCGTGTTGAATGGTACTGTATCAGGGGGAGCCAAGAAGCTGGTGAGTATGCTGGCGGTGAACGAGGTAGTCTTGACCCCCGGAGCGGCGGTGTCGTTTACCCGGAACGGCGATGAGTTCGTGCTCACGGAGTTGTTTGGCGTTACTATCTTCCCGGATCTGGCGGATGCCAACCGTGAGGGAGAATGGGTGATGAGCGTAGGCGTAACCGGTAAACCGATCCTTATGGAGGTAAAGGAGATGCGTAAGTGGGATGAGAGCATAACCAAGGAGCTTACAATAGATGAGCTTAACGAGAAGTTCCCTAACGTGGCTATCGGGTTCGCTGTCGTATGCAAGACCATCAACAAGGTATATGAGATGGTTAACGGGTATAAGGAATGGGTGTCTTATGATATAACTTCAATAAATTAATGGTATGGCTTTTTTAGTGGGATATGATACGGTCTTGTCCTCGGTGACGTTTATAGTGAATGAGGACAGGTTCCCTTGTTATGATGGGAAGGATGCTGATTATGTGCCTGATCCGATAGTAGATCTTAATGCTTTTAATCGTAATCTCAGGTTCTCGGCAAACAATCAAGGATTCGTGGACGTCGATTGGGGTGATGGGACAAAGGATCAATACCCTTTGGTCAAGATATCTGACGGTAGTTATAGGATAGTATTCAGGTCTTTAGATATTGAGTACAAAAAGAATCCTGACGATACTGCATGGTGGTTCAGGAAGGAGGATGGGTCTCAGTATATACCGGTTCCTCCACATAAGTATAGCGATATCAGGCGTAGGGAGGTTACGATGAGGTTCTCTAACGCAATCGATGGGGAGTTCAATATGGAGGGTATTGTCCTCCATGAGTTTCCTGTAGTTAATCTACCTAATATAACTTATTTGGCTATGGTCAGGTCCGTTTTAAAAAATGGAGATATCCCATATGACAGGATAAGCAAGAGCGTTAATCTTCGTAATATACAGATGGGGTCTTTTTCTCACCCTGGTGTTTGGGATAATTGGCCGGAGGGGTTTTTAAAAATGAAAAGATTGAAGTATTTTGGGTGTAATCTCGTTTTTAATTTCGCTGATAATCCTGATTCTAATTGGAGAAGATTCTCTGAATGGAAGAATCTTACTGAATTTAACTTCAACTGGTGTAACATCCCTTCTTATGATCCGGCTTTTAATTCTATTCCAGCAAAAGATATAAGCATTATAAGCAATTGGAGTAATATACCTGTATTTGATGAGGTGGATAAGGTTGGAGATGATAAGACAGGCGTTTATTTTATGGGTAGTGGTAGCTCATGGAAACAAGATCTGGTAGGAGGTAAGTTGAATAAGATTCAGAGCACGTATTGTAATTCAGGCACGGTACCGGTAGACGATCTCCCAGACTGGTTATATGAGGTAAGGGAATTTAGGATATGGACTTTGCGTGATAGTGGTAAATTTATAGATACGCAGGAGAGGGCTGATACATTCGTAAATACATTTTATGATAAGATAATGTCGTGGAGTTATATAACGATGTCACAGACGGCTTCTGACGGTAACAGGAATCAGTTTTATAAACTCACCTTAGATTTATATACTTCTGCATATCCTACCAACAAGAGACCATCTGGCGTTTATCAAGCCCCTGAGGGGTTTGATAAGGGTGTTAGCAACGGTAATCCTACGACGCCTATGGAGAAGGTGTATGTGCTTACCAATAACTACGGGCAGACATGGGTCTTGGCCCCTGCCCCGGCTTCTAAGGCCGCCCTTACGAGGGCAAGGCGGGCTGGGAAGGCTAGGATCACCCCTTTCGTCCTTGGCGTAAAGGACGGCCATGTATCCGTGTTCGGCGGAGATGTATTGGATGATAATATGAGTAAGTATAATTTCGCCGACAAATACGAGGCTATAGATATCTGTAACGATCTGGGATTGGACAGTTCACCGGTTGTCGAGTATTTCAGGAGAATAGAGGAGGGAGAGGTATGAGGCTGATATGTAAGGATACGAATAAAGGGTCTATAACCTTTTTTACTAAGGGTAAATATGCTTTTAGGGGCGTTAGCAGGAATGATACTACTGATGATGTTCCTGATCCTATATTGGATAGTAATAATTATAATGAGACTATAGGATTTTATTCTAATGCTCCCGGCATGTGCGAGGTTGATTGGGGAGATGGGAGTAAAGAGCAATTCCCTTTTGTAAGGGCTAGTAGTGGATCTATATATGGTCAATACAGGTTGATGTTCAGGAGAAGGGATATAAGTTATCGTAAGAATCCAGACAGTCATCCATGGTGGTTTTACAAAGAGGATGGGAGTGAGTATGTTCCCGTCCCCAATCATGCTTATGATGATGGCATGGATAAGGAGCGTGTGGTATCCATGTCTTTTACCAATGATGTTACGATGATGGAATCCTATAGGATTATGATGGTAGGTTTTCCTATACTTGATATGCCTAGCCTTATCAATATAATTATAGGTATTCCTGGGGATCGTACCATAACAGATATACCAAAGGATAGGATAATGAGATCGGTAAATATAGAGCGTATAACATTAAATGAGTTTGGTGTGGATACGTTGACGTCCATCCCGGAGGATTGGAATAGACTAACTAAATTGAAAGGTCTGAATTTGATCATGTCTATTGACTTTAGTGATACCGAAGCTTCCAATATAAGGAAATTCCCTTCCATGTGGCCTAATTTGGAGATATTGTATTTAGCTGGTGGAAAGGTAAGGTTATATCCTAAGGAATGGTTATCATTCAATAATTTAAAAGAATTGATTTTAAGTCCTGGTCGTGCCACATCATCGTTTGATCCTAACACATGCCCGGCTATGGATGAGGTGGATAAGATAAATTCTAGTTTAAAGATTTTCGATCATATAAATAGATGGTTTGGACCTGTCGTGAGTTGGCATCCGTATATGAGCGGTAAGGGATTGGGAAACATTGAGCGTGTCGACGCTTCACATAGTCATAATAATATAGATGTAAGTAATCTCCCGGATTATATATATGAGATGAGGTCTATGAATGGCTTTTATATGTATCGCAGCTTGTTGACCCAAGTTCGATGTGATACGTTTATATCGACATTATATGAGAAGGTGATGGGGTTTGATTATCTCACTATGTCTTCCTCTGCTTCCGATGGCAAAAGAAATCAGTTTTATGGATTGTATCTAAGTACATATTCAGTTTCCGATCCTGGTGATAAAAGACCTAGTGGCGTATTACGGGCTCCCTCTGGTTTTATAAAGGGTCAGTCTAATGGCTCTCCGTCGACTCCTATGGAGATGGTTTATGTGCTTATGCATAATTATGGATGGAGGTTTAATATGGCGCCAGAGGCTTCGGTGTTAAGGTCAATACGATCTTCTGATATTGACACGAGGTCGTATAAGCCATATAAGCTTATCGTATTTGACGATGGGCGTACCTTTGTAGGCGATGGAGATGTTTTAGCTCATGATACGGATAAGGTATTATCGTTTGGGGGTCAACCAGAAGGGGAGTATTTGTGTGATTCTATGGGATTGGACAGGAATGTTATTGTAGAATATTTTAACAAGATAGGTAATGGCTAAGACATTATATAAATACGAGGCATCATCCAACAAGTTCGTGTGGTTCACCACATGGGATAGGGCACTTAGAAATTATTATACCGATGATTATAATTATGTACCAGATCCTGTCGTTGGTAATCCTTATAATACGTTTGTCGAGTTTAGATCCAGAAAGCCCGGTATGGCTAATGTGGATTGGGGGGATGGAATAAAGGAGCAGTTTCCTATGACCAAGGCTCAAGGGCGGGATGATTATTGTATTATATTCCGTTCTTTGGCAATACAACATAGGAAAAATCCCAATACTACGTGGTGGTTCAGGAAGGAGGATGGATCGCAATACGTACCTATAGATAATCATGCTTACGCTGATGGGAGGAGGGACGTACAACGGGCTGTGTCGATAGATTTTACTTGTGATATTTATTATGCCAATATCCAAGTTTGCAAGATGACATCTTTCCCGATTGTGGATATGCCAGGACTTGAGTTTTTGGCCGTATCCCATACGATGTATGTTAATGACGGTATACCTGTAGACAAGTTGTCAAGATCCAAAAAGTTAATTTATATCGATCTTCAAAATATAGGGCAAAGAATGACCGTAATTCCTGAGGCTATAACCAGTAAGACAGAGGTATATTATTTAAATATGTTTAATATGCTTGATCTTAGGGATATAGAATCTAGCGGGATAAGGAATATAAAAAATATGAAAAATATTCAAACCCTTGAATTGTCTTCATGTTATTTGGATAGGTATATAAAGGAGTTTAATGATCTTCCTAAATTAACTTCGTTGAAAATACATCCTGGCCCTTCTGATATGTGGAATTATTTTGATATAAATACCCTTCCTTTTTTCGAGGTAGATAAGATAAATCCTAATATTACTGATTTTTGTTTTTTAGATGACTGGGTAAGTGGAGAAAGGAGGACGGGTTGGAATGATGATAATACGTCTGGAAGGGGATTGGAACATCTTACTAGTTTCGTTGCAACTCATAGCAATGGTCTTAGAATGGATAAGCTTCCGGATTATATTTATGAGATGAGGGCTATTACACGGTTTAACGTGAATGCATCCACTCATAGCCAAAAAAGATCAGATGATTTCGTGAACTCTTTCTACGACCTTGTTGTAGGATGGGATCAGATTACTATGACATCCGTGGCTAAGGATGGGAAGAGGAACCAGTTCTATAGTCTTTCGGTAAGCATGTATATTGCTGCTTATCCAACCGAAAACCAGCGTCCTTCCGGCACGGAGCAGGCCCCAGAGGGATTCGTGAAAGGCTCGTCCAACGGGTCTCCCGCTACACCTATGGAGAAGATATATGTGCTAAAAAATAACTACGCCCAGAGATGGACGATAAAACCGGCTTAATATGGATAGAAATGATATCATAAAAGAACTTGGATTGTATTTTGATATAGTAGAATTGGTATGTCCTCATACGTACAATAAGTGGAAGGACAGATCGTGGCAGTTTCTTGATACAGCGTTTCTCCATAATCTTCTTATATTACGGAGGGATATAATCAAACAGCCTATGTATTGTAATAATTGGGACAAGCAGGGGCAGTTTTCCCAACGTGGTCTTAGATGCAACATCTGCCAGATCGTGAAGGATAAGAAAGATGTTTATCTATCCGCTCATGTGTTGGGTAGGGCTGGGGATTTCGATGTCAAGTCAATGACGGCGGAACAGGCTAGAGGCTTGATCTTGGATCATCAAGATATGTTCCCATATCCTTTCCGGCTTGAAGGGAAGGTGGGTTGGTTGCATTTTGATAGCCTTGATACCAGGAACGGTATACATGCTGTGGTGTTTTAGGTGCTTAATGGTATAGTAGTTAACTTTGCGAGTAGGGTACAAAATGAAAGACAAAGACATGATAGAGCGAGTAGGGGCTTTGTGGAATATTGCGCTTGCGTATGGCGCCTCTTGTTGGGCTTACTTCCAGCCAGTGCATCATTTATTGATTGTACTACTTATAGTATTAATAGCTAATTTTTTGGCTAGGTTAGCGCAAAGCATAAGGGGCTGGAAGCTCCGTAGAAGCCGTAGGAGGAGGTTTAGTTTCAAGAGATGGTTTAGGGAGGTCAGGTTTACTGATATCCTTAAGGAGTTCGCTTTGTCCTGTTTTATAGTAATGACATTATGTGTTATATATAAGACGTTATACCCGATCGAGGAGGAGGCTAGCATGATACTTACCGTTACCAAATATGGGGTGTATATAGCCCTTGTTGGATATGTGATGCTTTTCTTGAATACGATAGGGGATGCTTTCTCTGACGCTTATTTGGTGAAGGTATTCAAAGCTGTGTTCAAGAGAATAAACGTGTTCAAGATGTTTAGCTTCTCCAAGAACATACCCGATGAGACGTTTGACGATATAAGGAGAATTGCCGATGATGAGGTTAAGGATAAGTCTTAGGGCGATTGTTTGTTTAGGTCTGTCGCTATTCCTGTCCTCTTGTGGAAGCAGGAGGCAGGTTAGCGACACGTCTATAGATAATCGTTTGATAAGCAGGATAGAGACGATGATAGATGAGGTCATGGACCGGAAGATCGTAGAGATCAGGACATCTGATCTTAATGCTGATATTGTCATAACTGAGAGGAAATTCGATACTACGAAGGAGGTGGATCCATCCACTGGGGAGCGACCCGTGTCCTCCCGGACGGACGCTCATATCGTCATCGGCCGGCGGGATAGCACGGTGACGACCGATTCCCTTGGCGTTGATAAGACGATCACCGGTATTGAGGATATTGATAAGAAGACAGACATCAAGCATAAGGATATAGACGATAAGGAGGAATCAAGGTGGCCGATGGCTATTATCTTTATGTCGATCTTAGGTATATTGGTTGTATTATTCGTGTTGTTGAAAAGATTCGGATTGATAAAATAATAGGTGTACAAGAAACCCCATACACCTATTGGTTATCACCCCAGAAAAGAATTGCAAATATGAGGTCAGTCCCGGATTCGAACCGAGGTATATGGTTTTGCAGACCACCGACTAAACCACTCATCCAACCGACCATGGCGCAAATGTATACATTCTTTTTGATAATATATTCATGTGGTACTATTTTTTGAATCTATTTTTTAAGATTCGTCTTTATAGTTATCTTTGTGAAAAAGAAATACGAATGAATCAGATCAATATCATACCGAAGATAATTCATGATAAGTTCGCCGCTAGGATTATCATGGATGATTACGATATAGAGAAACCTATCGTTATTACTGTCGTGGCTAGACGTAACGATGGTGAGTATAATACCCAGATATTGACATACCCGACATCGGGCGTTGATTATGAGGGTAATGTAAGGATAGTGTTTTTCGATGTCGCTAGGTCTCATGTTTGCCAGATAACATCGGTATTTATCAACGGGCATGAGGTCAAGACATATTATACCGATATCCCGGATCTTGATATGCAAGCCCGTTATGACGATAGCTTGTGCCGGTACGATAAGAAGGTTAATATGAATGATATTAGGCTGTCGTTTCAGGTGCTAGAGACACGTGATCCCAAGGTGTTGCAGGTATTGGATGAGTCCGAGTGGGGGCTGCTGGAGGATAGGAAGGCGATTATCGAGATCACTACGCCGGGCATGTCCGACCCTGTTACGTTGTTTCTTGGCAAGAATCAGGTCAATACCTTTACCAGTTTAACACTAGGTCTCAATTGCTTTAATTACGATGATTGTAATGTCAAATACCTTGACCTCCCAGACGGTATATATGATATCAAGATCATAGGTAGCCCCTCCACTTACAATTTCAGTCGCAAGTATCTTAAGACGGATCTTATACGCAGACGTCTCGACCGGCTATTGATTAAGACTGATGTCTTGTGCGAGGATATGGATAAGGATCTTATAGGCAAGATACAGGAGATGGAGACACTTATGGCCGTAGCCGAGGCGAATGTCAGGTTGGATAACATAAGGGCCGCCCATGAGATTATTGATCGTGTCGGAGAGCTTCTTGAGATGGCTACCAATTGCGTGGATTGTTAAACATAAAAATATTTAGTCGTGGGTTGTAATACTTGTAAGGAAAAGGCGTTAAGGGCCGAGAGAGAAAGGATTGAGAGAAGTATGATGAATCATTCTTCTTCTACCGCTGTTAGCGATATGGAGTACGCTTCTAGAAGCACCGCTGGTTGTATGGTTATGCAAGATCCGTTGCAGACCATGGAACGTGACGTGGTTAGTATATATAAGCAAGTTCGTACCAAGGGTGATGGCGTGGGTGTATCTTATCTTAATATGCAGAAAAAGATCCGTGAATGGATCAAGAACCTGCCGTATGGATGCCCGCCTGACGAGGAGGTACAGGAAATGAGAAAGGAGATTCTGGATGGGCGCGCAGAGCATATCAAACCTTGATAGGATAGATCTATGTAAGGTCGTAGACGAATGGCTGTCCTGCCAATGGGGTAGATATATGAGATACCATAGGTATAGGATCGGGAATAAGCCCGATATATCCTATTGGGGTAAGATAATTCGTCTGCAAAGGTCATTATGTGATAATGATTGCGGGTTATGCCCGGATGAGGTAAGATCGTTAAAGGAACGTGTTAATAAGTTACTGGCATGAAAAAATACAGTTGTTTACGTATAACTCCGTCCACTTGCGTACCTTATGAGGGTGATCTACCAGAGTGGTCAAAGCATAAGGACTCTGATGAGTGCGTTATGATCTCTGACGTGATAGAGGAGATATACGATGAGCTTACCCGTATTAGGGAGGCTATAGACGTCCGGGATCTTGGTGAGTCTTGTGTGAAGGTAAATGGAGATAAGACTGTCGCTAAGGTGCTTTATGCTTTGGAGGATAAGATTTGTAATAGGTAACGAACCAATGGAGAAAAGTCGACATTGGTGATAATCAGATGTATAGATATTGATTTATGATGTATTACTAGATGTTAAGCTACTGTAAATCAAGTATACAATTTGTAAGGAGTCTTCTAAATAAGTAGGTTAGATAGATACTCTTGTAAGTTGTAAAATATCTTTATGTGTTAGATATAAAAAATAGCCAATTGATTTGTCATAGACGATTCGATTGGCTATTTTTGTATGTCCATCATATCTCACGATGTAATGGACATAGGTTAATTTATTATGAGTGCAAATATAATTATTTCCAATGATTCTATGAATAATAGTAGTAGGATTTTGGCGTTTAAATCCAACGAAAACGGATTATCTACAATATTTAGCTACAATGGTAATGATATAACTTTCAAAACAGAGAACGGTATCACTTATGTGAATGCTACCGAAATGGCGAAGCCGTTTAAAAAGAGACCAAATGATTATTTATCGTTATCTTCTGTAAATGAGTTAATTAATGCCATTACCAGAAAATATGGTAATGCTGATTTTCAGCCTGTTACGATTATCAGGGGTACGGTTAGTCCTGGCACATGGATGTGTGAGGATTTGGCTTTGGATTTCGCTCAGTGGCTTAGTGTTGATTTTAGGTTATGGTGTTTGGATAGAATTAAAGAGCTTCTCACTACAGGCAAATGCGTGATTCCTGATTTTAATGATCCTCCCGCCGCTGCTGAGGCTTGGGCTAAGGAATATCGTGGCAGGGTAGCCGCCGAGAAGCTGGCGTTAGAGGAGAGGGCCAAAGCCGAGGAGATGGCTAAGGTTCTTGAGTCGAAGAAAGAGGATATAAAATTTTCAGAGTCGTTTATCATGTCTGGAGAATCAGATTTGCTGGTAAGGGATTTAGCCAAGAAGCTTGAGCAGAATGATATAATTATAAGCGATAAATGTTTACGAGATTTTCTTGTTAAGATAAAGATAATAGTCAAAAGGGTTAAGGTTAATGGAGATTGGGAGATTACGGCTAATGCTGTAAGGAAAGGGTTTGCTCATTATCGTGATAAGAATATATGCACCGAATCTGGTAAGGTTATATATGCTAGGACTATCTATATAACAGGCAAAGGTTATAAACATATATTGTCGTCTATAAATGGTAGCAAGAAAAGTGATTTCATATTGTGTGGAGGTATGTTTAGGGACTATGGGGTGTTCGCCGGATCGGAATCGTTTAATCACTGGGATAATTAATTCCATTTTTGCCCAAAACTTGATAATCAGGTAACTGCGTATTTGCATCTACGGTTATGTGTCTCATATCGGTAAAATATTTATCTTTGTGACAAAGTGAATCACAATGGTATACGGTAATAAAGAAATAGTTCGGACGTTCACCAGAAATAACCCGCCTGCCGGGTACGTGGGCGGCTCTGTTGACTACCGGGTCCCGGCCAACGTCTATTTTGGCGATACGCAGGAGGAGGCTGACAACAAGGCTGAGGATGATATCAAAGCCAACGGTCAGGACTACGCCAATACATATGCCGACATAATACCGGCTGTATGGTATAATGATCAGGTATGCGATGAGTTTATCAAGAATAATTGCGTAAGCGGTAAGGGATCCAAGGAGCAGGTATGTATAGAGGAAGGTAGGTTTGTCTCTTACGTATCCAAGAAAGATGCCAATGATAAGGCCAGGGTGGAGCTTGGACGGATCGGGCAGGGGGAGGCCAACTCCGTCGGGGCTTGCTGCGAGGACTGGGCCTCACAGCTTTTTCGTGGCTTGTTTTACAAGAGCGATTGCGAGGCTGGCACATCAGGCAAGGAAGGTATTGTATATGAATTACCAGCCGGAGCTGTCATATCCGATATCTCCCAGATAGACGCCGATACGCTAGCCTATAGGAAGTTCATGAAAGAAGGTCAGGAGAAGGCTAATGCCGAGGGTAGTTGCTCACCTGTATTCTATAATACTATGATCGGTGATTGGTTCGAGAAGATATGTCCATTCGGATATAAGTCCGGTAAAGTATATTACTCTATCAAAGCCAACAGGTTTAGGTCATGGATATCGGTTGAGGATGCCAACGCCAAAGCCCGTGAGGTTTTGATGGTAGAGGGGCAGGAGTACGCTGATCTTAATCTTGAGTGCGAGAAATGGATTGAGAATATCGATCAAGAAGATCAGTGTTATTGGTGATAATACCTTTTTTTTGTTTTTCCGTAATTTATAGATTAGTGCTTGGAGGGGATCGTGTATCTCCTCCATTTTTTTTGTATATATATCAATGGTATTAAGTTTATATACTGTGATTCACTTGTTTGTATGTTGAATATATTTTATATTTGCATACCTATCTATTCATCTCGAACCGATAGGTATTATGTTTAATTTAAAATATTGTTCAAAGTTATGAAAAGTAGGGTTGAAATCAAGTCTTCCGACAGGAAATTGATGGGCGTTGTCATACCGGCGCTTAGTGATAATGGTTTTGTTAATATCACTTTAGCCATGAAGGTTTTGTCTGATGATAGGCTTAAAAAGGGGCTGTCTCCCAAGAAGCTTAATGATATCATTAAGTATGATGGGTTTCAGGAAAAATGCAGGGAGATAATTAGTAGGCTGGAAAACAGGGATTTATGTAAGCGGATAAATATCAGCCTACAAAATAAGGCTCTAAATCTTAGCGATTTAAATAAAATGGGATTAGCATGTCGAAAAGGTAAGGGGGATGGTCAAATGTGGTATATGAATCCATATCTTTTTCTCGTGGTAGCCATGGAGATGAGCCCTGAGGTTTGCGCTGATGTTGTAATGTGGTTTGTTGATAATGTTGCAGGGACAAGAAATGCCGCTGGTGATGCTTATATAGAGATGTGCAGTAGTGTATCTTCACTTATAAGTGATAAAAGTAATTTAAAGGAGTTGTTATCAAGGATAGCCAAGGGTATAAATTTCGTCGTGTTTGGCGTGCATGAGGAAGGGATAAGGAATAGAGCTTCTTTTGAAGAATTGGATATGATAGTATCAATAGAAAGGAATATATCTTATGCTATTAAGGCTGGATATATAAAAGATTACAATGGTGTTATAAACGATTTGGGAAGGCAATGGAAAGAAAGATGGGGTAATCCTGTTCTTAAATTGAAGTCTTGATTTTATTTCGTTGTTATAATTCGCAGATATAGGGGATACGAATGTCGTATTCCCTATATTGTTTAATGGAGTGTGTTATCTTGTTATTAAATCAAATCTGTATCTTTGTTGAAAACAATAACATTATTAATATGTGTAGTACAAATGGTTGTTGCCATGATCATTCAAGGGAACGTCCCGAAGAGTGTTGTCATGGCGTTAAGATAGATAGGTTTCTTAACAAATGCCCTAACGATCCTTGTGATCCTTGCGATCGGGATTGTCAGGACGAACCTTGTGTTGGTTATGGATGTCCTATAACCTTGTATGATAAATGTGTCTTATACTCAGGCGATGAGTTGGTGGCGGATGGTATAGAGAAAGGTAATGACATTTCTGTCGTTATAGACTCATTGAGGCGTATTATAGCGTCTAGGGATAAGCAGATAGATTTATACCATCGTGAGGTTCTGGATTTGAAGAAGATTATAAACGAGCTTGTCAACGCCGGTGGTAGCGGCGGGGATAACGATACGGAAGAGGAGACGTGGTAATGAATGGTTGCAACAAAAAACAATACAGGCCTACTGTAGACGATACGAAAGTACCGTGCTCTACGTACATGAGTACCGATTGTATTTATCCTGGTGATAAGGTACGTGTGGAATCATTGGGATTATCCCCTAATTGCGATATGTCCGATACCCTTAACGCTATGATAAAGGCTATACGGGATAGGGATGCCGAGATACTTGAATTAAGAAGAATGATCAACAAATTGATTTGATATGAGAAGTAATTGTAATCCATGTAAGCCGGAATATAGACATGGGGACGAGTGTAGTATCTACAGTTCCCGGATCGTATATGACGGTCAGTCGTTCCCTGAGGCGGATATCAGGAACGGTGATAGCATGAATAGCGTAATCGAGTCTCTGGTAAGGAAGCTGGTTGCCGTATCTGGCGCCACGGCGTCCATCCAGCGTGACTCGTTCAAGGGCGTTCAAGCTGTCAGATTAAGATACGAGCCGTTGAATGTGCTCAGTGTTACCTATTGTGGTACTATCGTCCCTAATGACGGATATGTCGTTTCTGGCAGGTCCGTTAAGTTTAAGAGGAAATATTGCATGGGTGATGAGTTCACTGATGTTAATATCGTATATACTACATTGAATAGTAATATTTTAAATACTTCTTGTTATGGCTAAGAGAGTGTACGATACGGTCTTGGCTTCCGATTGTGACGGCTGGGTATGTGGTGAGATCCTCAAGAAGGGATCTCTCCCCGTAGACAGGTTAGAGCTTGATTCTTTTTCAGAGGCTGTCAGGGAGCTTATAGAACGGTTTTTTGAGGAGGGATGGTTGCCGGATATGATCTGTGATCTTGGTTGTGGAGGCGCCAGCGTATTTGAGATTAAGCCTACTAACTTCGAGTATCCTCCTGAGGGCGGAGAGAAGATCCTTGAGATTATTGTCGGCAAGAGTGATAAATGGACTATAACGCAAGCGGATTGATATGGCTAGTAATTTAAAAGATATTCTTGCCAAGATCGAGCAAGGCTCCTCATGGGTGTCCTACGACAAGATTTCCGGTACCGGCCCCGACAAGGTGGCTATTAAGGTAGAGCCGGGATGGATGGGTAGGTTGCCTAGGGAGACTTACGTAGCGGTCGAGAAAGGCAAGGTTACGAAGCTCGCTACCATAACCCAGAAGGGCATGGAGCGGGTAAGCGTGGATCCGACCAATATCATGTTCGATATGGAGGGCGGGACGGCGGTCATCAACGCCAAGCTTAACTCCGCCTCGGTCAAGGCCTCCTGCCTTACCCTTGGTGGCTCGGTGAGCAAGTCTTATATAGTTTCCATGAACGTGAACGGCTTATCCATGAAGGTCCCGGAAGAGGATAGCAGATATATAGTGTATGCCGATCCTGGGGATCCCGGAGCCACTGATTTGTATGAGGCTAGCTTTGTCATAGCTATGCCTAAGAATATGGATAATGAACAGCATCATGAGATGTTTGTCTTGAACGGTAAGGTTGTTAATATCAATCAACAGCCTAATGATATACCTTATATCATACTTGATCATGACTTCGATAACGTGACTAGCGAGAACGGTCAGGTTGTCATCGATATCAAGTCCAATACCGAGTATGATATCGAGCTGGTATGTTGCACTTGCGGTGATGGTAGTGAGCCGGAACCGGAACCACCCTTCAACGTGGATCCGCAAAGGTTGACGCTTAATAAGGATGGTGATACCCAAATCGTAAGGGTAGAGGCCGGAGATGATGTTTCATGGAGAATAACTGAAGGATAATATGGCAAGGGAAATAGATAAGAATTGTGTCGAGGGTAATTGCTTTGCCATTAACGACAAGAGCCATGGGGTAGGCGATAATAAGCTCAATATCGTATACAAGGCTAATTATACCGGTCAGATCTGTACGGCTAAGTTCCGTATAACGTCAAAGGACGGTAATATTGTCAAGGAGTATATGATAGCTCAGGACGCCAAGCCCGTTTATTATAATATCAAGATGGTTCAGCCATTCACCAAGGACGACTGTCTGGCCAACCAGCATGGATCGGTGGTGTTGTATACGGTCGAGGAAAGGACTTACAAGTCGTTTATCTCGCAGGAGGACGCAGACGCCAAGGCTATGGAGGATATAGCCCTGAACGGTCAGAAATACGCCAACGAGCATGGTGAGTGTATAACCGATATCTGGTATAACGAGGAGCAGAGAAAGACGTTTATACGTAATAATTGCGATAAGTTCAGTGACGGTCAGGAATATGTTTATATCATTCCTGAGGGCAAGTACGTATCTTCCATCTCTCAGGAGGACGCCGATAGGAAGGCTCTTGAGGATATTGAGAAGAACGGTCAACAACAAGCCAATTTGGAGGGTGAGTGTAAGCCTAAGGAGAATATCTATTATGGTAAGTTTAGCAAGACCTTTACCCGTAACAATTGTGATTCCACCCAATACGGTACTGACGTGGTTGTCGATGAGACGATGGTTACAGGGGACTTCAGATCCATCGTGTCTCAGGAAGACGCTAATAGCCTAGCAAGGGCTGCTGTCGAGGCTCAAGGTCAGGATATAGCGAATATCAAGGGTAACTGTGAGAAGATACCGGTATTTACCGGATCGTACTCCAAGGTATTCCAGAGAACCAACTGCCCTGAGGGTTCTACTCCTGTTGACTTCACTGTGGACGAGAAGATGTGTTCTGGATATCCGTTCACTTCTACGGTATCGCAGGATGCCGCCAATAAGCTGGCGCAGGACGCTGTGGAGGCGCAAGGTCAGGCTATCACCAACGAGCGTGGCGATTGTCAGACTAACGTCTACTATAACGTTAGGATGGAGAAGACAGTCACTAGAAACAATTGCGATGAGTTCCATATCGGTCAACCTTATACTTATGTTGTAGCCGTTGGTAAGTACTTCTCTATTATCTCTCAGGAGGATGCTGACAATAAGGCTAAGGCCGATCTTGAGGCTAACGCCCAGCAACAAGCCAACCTAGAAGGTGAGTGTAAGGAGAAGACGATCTACTACGGTAGGTATAATAAGGAGTTCACTCGTAATAACTGTGATGAGACCCAATACGGCACCAAGGTTGTCGTGGATGAGACTATGGTGACAGGAGATTTCAGGTCTACCGTATCTCAGGAAGACGCCAACAATAAGGCTAAGTCCGCCGTCGAAGCTCAAGGTCAGGATGTGGCTAACGTGAAAGGTAAGTGCGAGAAGGTGCCTGTATATACCGGTACTTATACACGTACGTTTACCCGTAACAATTGTGGTGCTGGCACTGGTGGTACTTATACGGTAAATGATAGGATGGTTGACGGTTATCCGTTCACGTCTACCGTATCACAGGAGGATGCCAACAACAAGGCCAAGGCCGCCGTTGACGCCCAAGGACAGGCTCTTGCCAATATCCACGCCCTTTGTACGTACACCGGCCGTGCTTCCTTGGAATTCACGAGAAACAACTGTGGTGAGTGTAAGATCGGATCTAAGGTGACGATTACCCAAGATATGGTAGAAGGACACCCATTCCAGTCTAACGACTCCCAGACCGCCGCTGACGCTATGGCTATGACCGCCGTACAGGCTCAAGGACAGGCTTTGGCTAACACCAAGGGTACTTGCTCTAACGCCACTATGTATACCGGCAAGGCTAGCTTCGAGTTCACGAAGAGCAATTGTGGCGCTAATCAGGTAGGAAATCCGTTCACCGTGACACAAGATATGGTGGAAGGTCATCCGTTCCAGTCTTGTGTATCACAGGATGAGGCTAACTTAGTCGCTATGGCCGCTGTCATGAATCAAGGTCAGAAGATCGCCGATGAGCGTGGTACTTGCCATGAGGCTCCTAAGTACACCGGTCATTATAGCGAGGCGTTTGAGAAGAATAATTGTCCGTCTGGTCTTATCCCGTCTTCAGTTACCGTTACTGAGGCTGACGTGACCGGAGGTCCGTTCTACTCATACGAGAGCCAGTTCGCCGCCGATGAGCTTGCCAAGGCCGCTGTCAAGGCGCAAGGTCAGGCTATAGCCAACGATCGTGGTACTTGCGACGAACTGAAGATATATGTAGGTAATTATAGCAAGGAGTTCACTCCTAAGTGTCCTACTTGTCAGTATGCAGATCCTATCACCGTAACCCCGGATCTTATGGGTCAGTTCTTTACCTCAACCCGTTCTCAGGAAGAGGCAGACGCTTTGGCTAAGGCCTATATCGACAGAATGGGTCAGGCGTTCGTCAACAAGAACTATGATGATACGTGCCATACGAAGACCGAGCAACCGGTATGGGAGACTATAGAGACCGTATGTAAGGACTGTATCTCTCAATTACATCAACGTAACACCAATACCTGTTATACTGATCCTGATAATCAAGAGCGGTATATAGCTGGTGGTAATAATACATGTTTCTGGTTTGGTACGGCATCCAAGGCCTTTACCCGTCAATGTGCGGATGGTGGAGTTGGAAGCTCTGTTACCGTAACTCAGAATGATGTTACGGATCCAAGTCCTAGCTCTGATGGTAAGTTTAAGTCATGTGTATCCCAAGCTGACGCTAACGCCAAGGCATTGGCCGCCGTGAACTCTCAGGGTCAGGCCGTGGCTAACTCGAAGGGTACTTGTACGTGGACAGGAAGCTATACCGGACAGGTTAGGAAGAACAATTGCGCTGACGGCGGCGTGGGCGACATGGTATCCGTAAGTAGCAGCAAGCTTCCGGGACACCCGTACACCTCCACCGTTTCCTTGGCTGACGCCAACAAGAAGGCTGAGAACGCGGTTCGTGGATCTGATGGTCAGGCTTACGCCAATAAGAATGGAGGATGTACATGGACTTACGTGGCAAGCCGTGACTTCTATAGGAACAATTGCGCCGGAAGCGGGGTTGGTCAGAGAATAACAGTGACCTCTACGCAGGTTAACGGCGGTACGCCTATCACCAGCAAGGTTTCTTTGGCTGATGCCAGAAGCAAGGCCGAGCAGATCTTAGACCAGAAGGGACAGGATTACGCTAACCAACATGGAACTTGTGTATGGACCGGTACTGGAAGCGCTACATTTTATAAGGATAATTGTGGTACATGTAAACATGGTGTCGCTCTATCCGTTCCTTATAGTGCCTTAGGATTGTCAGCGTTGACATCTACCGTATCTCAGGCGGATGCCGACAGCAAGGTTCAAAACGCTTTCAAGAATGATACGGCGACTAAGACCGCCGCTCAAGCTTACGCTAATAAGAATGGTGATTGTGCCGATGACGATGATACCCCATCTTATGATGATTGGAATTATTATTGTAGTGGATGCGATTATCGTAGGAGTAGGAATCAGACCAATCCTTGTTCTTCGGCCTCAGGTCAAGATGAGTTGGTTGAGTCCGATTCAAGATCTTGTGGATGCGGATGTGATAATACATACCATATGGATAATAGCAGGTGTAATAATGGTAATAGCGAGGAGCATTATTCTAGCGAGTGTGATCCTACGGGATATTGGCAGAATGGCGGTGAGCATTGCTGTAATCCACATGACTACACTATCTATACCAATGAGGTATGTAAGGGATGTTCGGGCGAATGCGGTGATGTATGTGTTCCTGATAGCCCTATTAAGGTGGTTAGCGCTGGTGAATTTTGTGCTTCTTCATCGAATCTGGCTAGTGAACAAGCTTATAACAAGTATAAAGGGCACAAGGATGCATTACAAAAATTAGTTGATGCTAGGATATGTCCTTCTAAGGTTGGCAATGATGACCGATGGGGAAATGTCAAGGCTACGAACTGTCCTAGCAACTGTACTCCTAAGACTATCAGTTATAAGCAAATCGCTGGTAAATATGAGGCTTGTACCAAGGACGAGGCAAACAGAATAGCCGACGATAACCTCCAATCCGATGGTATCTCTTACGCTAATGGCTTGGCGCAGGCCGATAGATGTGATTGCGTGGAGCCAACGAAGAATTGGTCAGCCAACGCTTATGCCGATGGTGATCCTTGCAATGGCGCTCCTTCGGGCACTTTAGCGCTAAGTGTAGAGGTCGAGATTACGTATAGTAATGAATGTACTACGCAGAAGAGTTTGACGGTAACAGCCTCAAGCTCAGGGACTACTATCGGGAGTACGACAGTAACTATACCTACTGGATCAGGCACTAAAAAGGCCACGATATCTTTTGGTCGTGGATATCCATGTAATTCTATCAATATAAAAGGAAGAGCTGGTGGTCAATGTTAAGAGTCTGATATATAATAAAAAGGAGAGGCTAACTAACCTCTCCTTTTTATTGTATATACATTATCAGCATTGTCCACCTGTGGTACAAGCCGCATGCGCCGTTCATGGTCTTATGGCCGCTTGAAAACACATTCTACCACTAGTAGATCCACTACCAGTACCTATCGTAACCGTAGTGCTAGTGGTCATCTCCATACCCGTGGAGGTATTCGCTTCCGCTCCTCCTGTCACTGTTATGGTTTTGCTGGAACTACACGGATTACTGTATTCCACAGTAAAGTTAATACAACTTCCGCTTTCACTGTAGTCTACCACGTTGGCACTCCAATTTTGTGGACAATCGCATCTATCCGCCTGCGCCAAGCCATTAGCGTAAGAGATACCGTCTGACTTGATGTGAATTTAGCTTATTCAATGCGTATTGTTTATCTATTAATTAAAATCATTAATATTGTATCGTTAATATTAATACATTAAGTTATGGCTTGCAATAAGAAAAAGAAAATGGCTAATGGAGGCAAGGTCTCCGAGAAAAAGAAACCTCAATTGAAATGTGGAGGCAAGGTTAAGAAAAAGAAGTAACAACCGGAGGGGTATATCCCCTCCTCAGTATTTAGCATATGAAAAATTCAGAATTTGTATCTAGAATCATAAATGATATGAACTCCATCAATAAGGACGCTCATGTCAGTAGGAGATGGATATTATCCATAGGAAGACAAAAGGCAAGATCATATATAGCCCAGAAGTATGCTGATGGAACCTTGTTCGGCGAGGAATCACTGTATACTCATATCAATTGCATGGAGATGGAGAGGGTTCGGAAAATTGATTGTTGTTTTGATGAGTTTAAACTATGCAGGATACTTATGAGATCCAAGAAAAGATTGCCCGATATGATATATACCCGTATAGGTCCGGCTATCATCAAAGTATCAAATATCATGGATGATATTATATTTACCTCCATATCGTTAAGAAAATACGCTAACAACAAGGAACGTAAATACGGGAATATAGATCAATACTATTATTATGTCAATGATGGATATATCTATATACCAGATATTAACATAGAGGCTATAAATGTTGATCTTATAACTCTCGACAGAAAAGCGGCGTTAGAGCTAGGGGGATGTGGAGCTGAAAAAGATAAGCCATGTACATCTCAATGGGATTATGATTTCATATGCCCAGACAAACTTCTTGAATATGTGGTTTCCGAAACATTAAGGGAAACTGTAGCCAAATTGCAGATCCCTACGGATGAGAACCCGGATATGGATATTAATAAGAAAACACAAAAAATTCAATAACATGAATCTAATAAGATCAATAATCAATTTCTTTGGTTTCAATGACGCCATAGTTGACGGTATAGGTGAAAGAGGGATGAGAGACAGCTCTATCATAAGATATAATGAGGTGCACGATATGTATGACAAGATTATAAAAGATCTGGGAGATATGTCGGCTTACGTATCCAAGGGTTATATCTATGATAAGATAAAGGAAAGAACGGGATTAAGTACCAGACATATTAGTAGGATATTAAATCATACTAAGAGAAAAGATCTTAGGTTTATATAAAAAGGAGAGGATAATCAACCTCTCCTTTTTGTTTTTAACAGCCTCCACCTTGACTTGGATTAGATACATACATGCTTGTAGCATTGCTAACACAATCACTTCCGCCTGATACCGTTCCCGATCCGGATGGTATGGTGACTGTTTTAGTGGTAGAGAAATATTCTACATCTCCAGATGGTTCAGATCTAGTATAATACGCATCAAATGATGCTGTTTTAGATTTACCGCATGGATTATCATAGCTTACGGATATACTTAAGCATTGTCCATTAAAACTTCCGCTAGCGTAAGCGCTCCATGTTTCGAGGCAATCGCATCTATCGGCCTGCGCCAAGCCATTAGCGTAAGAGATACCATCGGATTGGAGGTTATCGTCGGCTATTCTGTTTGCCTCGTCCTTGGTACAAGCGGTGTATTTTTGTGTATAAATTTCTTGTATTAGGATGAAATCGTTATATTTGTGATATGAAAACAAAGTCATTTAAAATACTTGATCAGTACTTTCTCCGTTTTTATAGATCTATTATGTCTAAGAACGGCAAGAGAAGGAAACATACGATTGTGGACAAGAATGATATTCTCGAATGTCAGTCCTTGATATGGAAGGTCATACGTGATAAGTATCTGGATAATGAGGGTGGGGTTTATATAAACAACATCGGTTATCTGTGCCATAAGATCAATCCTAATCGTAAGATATATCTAAATAAGCTTACCGGTACTATTAACAGACGTGGAACTGGTGGATATTCTTATGTCCATACGTGTATTGATTTTATGCCTCGGAACAAGTATTTCCATCTCTATATTTCTCCGGCGTTGAATAAGGAGTGTAGATTGGCTATGGAATCAGGTAGGAGGTATAAGTTCTTGTACCGGGAGGTTGAATCGGAGAGTAAGGTATTTGGAGTTAAATGGGTTTACAAACTGTAGAAGTTTTTGTGATCCAGTTAGCCCGTGATGGTAGACTGGATTTTTTTTTGTATCACGGATTCAAATACATATCTTTGTGCAAAAGACTTAAATATGACTATAAAAGGGCTATTGGCCGAGATCAAGGCCGATTTACATAAATACGATGATAGCGGGGCTATAGATACCTCGTCTGTTTATAGGTGGGCTGAGATCGCCCTGAAAAGGTTCGGGGGTGTTATAGCGGTCATGTCAGAGGCGGTTGTCAAGACCAGTAATAAACAGGCGGTATTGCCTTCCGATTTTTTCGACATGCTTGACGCTTATAGATGTGAGCCTCTGGTTTGCGAGATACCGGGCGGCGACAAGGCTAAGGCTGACCTCCAACACGAGGTCGGCTGGGTCGAGCGCACCGAGCGCGGTTTCCGTTGGAACTCCTGCACCGAGTGCTGTAAGGAGGAGTTTGAGAAGACGATCACGGAGAAGCTATATATCGGGTCTCACGAGGTTCGCTTCCATTACCATCACCCCGTAAGGCTGTCTATAGGTCGTGGGTTGAGACGTGATTGCGCCTCCGACAAGTATCGGGATAAATATGCTTGGGATAATTATGATATAACTATATCTGGCAATACTATGTATACTGGGTTTGATGGATTTATTTACATCATATATCGTGCTACACCCAAGGATGATGACGGTCTCCCGTATATACCTGAAACGGCGTTAGGTTATCTTGAGGATTATGTCGAGACGTATATCAAGATGAAGATCTTCGAGAACGCCGCCGTTAACGGTTTGATACAAGGGGCTGGTGATGCTTATAAACTATACGCTCAGCAGGAGCCGGGTAAGTTCGCTAGGGCCATGAAAGAGCTTAAGATGTCGATGATTACCTTGAATGATTACCGGGAGCTGGCTGAGGATAATAGGAGGAGGATGCTGTCTTATGAGCGTATGTGGCCAAACGCTTTTGATAAGTATATTAAAATGGTTTAACAAAATACGATGATATGGCTGATTGGATACATTTAGATAAGACAAGTGGTACCGGTCCTGCTGAGGTTAGGGTTATCGCTGATATCAATGAGACTGGAGAGATACGTCAGGCTACGTACAAGGTTATAAAAGAAGGCACCAAGGAGGAGAAGACGTTCGTGTGCAGGCAGGAGTCGGTCCCGGTGGTTATTATCCCGGAGTTCGACTACCTAGTGCTTAGGTATATCTGGGCTGACGAGGACGGCATTGACTTTGACACGGCTACCGGTTTCGATAACACCGGCCTCCCGGATGTTGACGGCAAGCTGGTTGGTTGGAGTAAACAGTACCAGACCACGCAGGAACGGGTAGGTGATTATCTCATCCATGGTGGTGATAACATGGAATCGGGTAATGAGGCAGCTTTGATCCAGATGGGACCGTTGTTGGATGGTGATAATTATGATAAATTACCTCTTGAGATCAGATGCAGTATATACGGTAACTGGTATGGTGGTCGTGAGAAAGGTAATATCACTATCAAATTCACGGCATATAAGGGCGGTTCTATGGAGAAACGTGGATATGATTTTGTCAATATCGGAGGCGATGAGGTTTATACCGGTGATGCCCCTACCAACGTATCCGCCCATGGTGAGGATAATTGGCAAAATATAAAGACCTTGTATTCTAAGGTAGGCACGATGATCTACAACAAGGAGTCTCGTGACTGTATTGTAAGAATAGGTGAGTAATTATTCTTTTTCATAATACAAATATCTATCAGCTCTCTCGTCCGTGAGGATGGGGGAGTTTTTTTGTTTTTTAGTCCTTTACTTATGACATATTTGATCTTTTATTGCGCAGGAATAATCTAGCTTTGCCGAAAACTAGTATTATGGTCACATTGAATGATGTAAATAACGAACTCCATGTCCGGTTATATATACTGGAGGTGCTTAAGGATTATATAAGAGATGATGATTTCGATGGCCTTGTAGATAAGGCGTTGGATTTTGTCATGGAAGGCGTTTCTATGCCTAAGGTTCCGGCCAAGGACACTACCATGAGTGATATATCAAAGAGCGTTTTGGCTTTGGTAGCGGGTGCCGGATTAGATGAGAGGCTAAGCAAAAGCTCTTTAGAGTTAGCTTACGATAGGTGTAAGATGAGGTACGTATTCGATCCTCGAAATCGGGATATGCACGGTGTGATCGTAGGCTATTCCAATGACTTTAATAGTCTGGTAGCTGTGTGTGATGAGGGATCGAAGAAAGGAGCGGACAAAGGATCTACCGATTTTGTGGATGTCAATGAGAGATACGTGACTAACGGTTTCTTTTACATATCTGTAGAGGATGCCGATAAGCAATCGAACTACATGGGTAAAAATTTGTAATTGTTGTGTTTTTGTACTTTACACGAGCGTTTAAAAGTATTTAGTTCTCCTCCTGACTTGTGAAAGTCTGGAGGATTTTTTATTTTTGTACGATTTGAATGTTTTGCATAATACGTACTGTTTATTAGAATCCGCCACATAAGTGATTATCTGGTGGATTTATTATATTTGCGAAAAAGATAATGTCGTGCAAAATAACTCTAACATAGCGGTTCCCGACTCCGGGATGAACAGGGATAAGCATCCACAGGATCTATCCCCGTCTGAATATAGTTTCGCCTTGAACGCTACCGTAGAGGGTGACGATGGAAGCCAGCTTAAGATCCAGAACGAGCCTAGTACCCTTTTATGTAAGCGATTTGATGGCTATAAGGTTATTGGGTATAAGAATGACATAGCTGGTGATAACACTTATTTCTTTCTATCCAATCCGGATGATAATACGTCTAAGATCACGTTCATGCGGTCATTGGATTATATCAAGACCGTGGAGGATCAATTGGCTGGATCGGGAAAGGACATCCATCGTATCCTTGGCGAGAGGCTTGAGGAGTCGGATGGTCGTTTTGATGAGATATGTGATTTGATGGAGATCCTGATAGAGGACTGGGTTGATGACCCTTGTCTTAATTTCTCCATTCATCATCCGATCTTCGATATAGAGATCAAGGACGAGAAATGCGGGAAGGTGATATACTGGACCGATGGGTATAATCCCCAGCGATATGTTATGGTCGATAAGGCTCTTAATCCGGATGATGATGGTGACTTTTGGTATCATTACCATGGGTATAAGACATGTGGGGATGACAAGCCAATAGAGAGGTGTAGGCTGGCCTGCGAGAAGCTGCTGGTGTTCCCGTTGCTGACGGCCCCGTGCGTGGAGCCTGAGGTCGTGGAGTTCGGGGGAAGCCTGCGTGCCGGGACCTACCAGTTCTGCGTGGCGTTGTGCGATGAGTTCGGGATAGAGAAGACCGGATATTGCTCATTGACCAACCCAATCATGTTATTCGATCGCCAAGATATGGTTATCCGTGATGGTTTATGGGGTAAGTCAACCAATATGGGTATCCGCCTTACTGTATCCAATATAGACAAGCAGGTATCTCATTATAAGATAGGTGTTATACAGAACACGGTTGGGTTTAATGGTGAGCAAAGCCCGGTTCTTGGGTATTTCATAGAAGGTATACATCCGATAACGGAAAGGACCATCTATTACCTTACGGATCAGTATAGCGAGCGTACGACCATGGAGAAGTTATCCAAGGAAATACCGGTATATAAGACAGCCAGAGGCATGACGTCTGTCGGGAATCGTCTTCTTCAATACGGCTTGACCGTGGAGAACGAATGGAATCTTCAACCGGTCGTCAACTTCTTGGGTCATTTCGTTAAATGGCAGACATCTATAGCCACGGAGAATTTGTATAAAGACGGTGTGGCTTGCTCTAAATACGCCTCTTTCATGCGTGACGAGGTATATCCGTTGGGTATAAGATTCTTTACCAATACAGGATACAGGACGGCTAGATTCCCGCTTATCCCTCGTCCGGCCACAAGGGAGGAAATGGAGGTTATCGTTGATGAGGACGGTAACTCTGACGACCTGTCGGCCGCGTCGGTGCTGGAGAACAACCCGCAGTGCGCGGGGAACAGCCGCCGTCATCTTTGGCAGTTTAAGAATACGGCAAAGATCATAAACGACCCGTCTTGGGGATTTGATGATTTTGGAGGAGAATGCAAGAATCAGCTAGATGTCAAGCAACTCAGATATGTAGAGCAGGAATATGCCACGGTAAGAGAGACCCAATTCGTTATCAATACGATGGGGGAAGATGTTACGGTAGATGATGCTATTGATTATATCGCTGATAATATAGAGAACCTGTGTGATATCATAGAATCTAATGTAGGTATTACTGACGAGTTATGCGCTGCTATATCATTGCCGGAGGATCAAGACGGTATAAAGGCTCCCGATTTCCCTAGTGGATGTGATGATATCGAGAGGATAGAGACCAGGACTATATTGGATAAAAACTCTTTGGTGGATTCTAGGATTGATTTTACATATAAGCTGGCTAGTGATTATACGGAGACCGAGCCTACCACCTTAATACAAAGTAACGCCGAGTCACAAAGGAAATTCTCTGTATTGTGTGATTTCGATAATTATTCCAGTGGAGGTAAGAATATCATAGATCTGGTTCAGGAATGGCTGGATGGTCAGGATGAGGATAAATTCCCGTCTGATATAGACTCCTCCGCTTTGGTCTTGTGTCAGGATATGTCTAATGTCCGGCAGTTATATGATGAGGGTATATGTGCTAATGGGTGTTCGGTAGGTGATCCTCACGTGAATCCTACTATTAACGATGTTCAACTTCCTACATTCCAAGGGGGTAGGTCATTGGGTAAGTGCACATATTTGTATCAATATCCCGGATGGGAAGGAAAGAAGCATACGGAGACGATGCTTGATCAGTTAATGGATACGATGGAGGCTTATTTCCCCCAATATGAGAGTCAGTTTGGTATCGAGAACGCCATGTGTCTTTTTGGCGATGGTGATAATTCTAAGTTTAATACCGGTATAACTACTGACTGGGAAGGTCGTGTGTCTGTGCAGAATGATATTGACGCCAAGACCAATTGGTTTGGTAGAAGTAACTTGACTTATTTCAAGTTCTATCCACATGTATCCTCATACGCCAGATGGGTGGAGTTGGATTACGAGAAATACATAAGTGGTTTATCCGATCCTGATAACGGTATTATGTATATAGAGATGATGGGTAACTATAATTATCCGATCGGCGACTCATCATCATACAATAAGGTTCGTATAACGTTTTTCTCGGACAAGGAAGGTACCGTGGCTCCTAATCCTTTGGCTAATGATGCCAAGAAAGGTGTTATAGTGAATTACGTGGATCATAAGATATTTATGATGCCAAAGTACTTGTTCTGGAATGATGACAAGACTACTTTCCATAAGATATATGTTTGCATCGAGCCTGCGGTATGCGTGTTCTTCACCGGTTTCGCCATGAGGCAGGACATGAAGGAGCTTGCCGGATTCTATACGGCCGGCACCGCCATCTTCCCCGCCCCGTTCTGTTTTGGCATTCGGCCACTAGAGGTGAAATACGTATTCTTCTTCACAAAAGAATTGAAATTAAGGAGATTCGTTACCTATGAGGCGAAATGTATCTCATGTGGGGATAAACCCGCTGACTGCGCTCCCAGACCATATCAGTATGGTGATTTCGGATATTGGGAGTCTACCAATAAGTATCCGGCTAATTTTGAGTTGTATGATTCAAGTAAGATCGGGATATCATCGGGAGGATCAAAGAGGAAGGACATAATAGATTCTTTGATGAAATACTATGGGTCTCCTAAATCAGTTGGGGGTAAGTCTTATTTCACCGGTAATGGGGGTAACGCTGAGTACCCCAATACGTCAACCACGTTTTGTCAGAGACCTATACGTCATTACAAGTTCCCGGATAACTCTGTCGCCCCTTTTATGGGTAATCCGTCTCAACTGACCGGTCAATATGGAGTTGACTCCTATATTTATCCTATGGGGGTGATGCTTGATGACGATATCGTTAATGAGTTTCTGGATATAGCGGTAGAGAACGGTCTTATAGATAAGGCTAGAAGAGATTCTATAATAGGATATGAGTTGTATAGAGGCGATAGGACGTTGGATAAGAGCGTTATCGGAACCGGTCTGGCTTATGATATGTTTAAGTACGATGATCCCGACGGATCGGCTAACCTTTATCCTAATTACCCTTACAACGATTTGTCTGATGATATGTATATCTATAAGGATATTAATCGTGAGAAATTTATAACGCATCCGTTTAACAGAAAGGGTAATATCTGGTATTCGTTCTTAAGTCCTGATATTGCCTTTAACAAGCCTGACGCTCCCACCGAGTGCCTTGTTGATGGTTATCAATTAGGTAAATCCTCCGGTATATTCAGGGAGGTGGAGGATCACCCTAAATGGACGATATTAGGGAGCAAGGCTTACAGTATGGCAACGTCATTGGCTACGGTGGAGGCTATGGCTAATTTAATATCCGCTATAGCTGAGTATACATATCAGTCGGCTTCACAGCAATATGTCGGTGGAGGCGTGTTCTTTTTAGCCAACCCTGTCGGCATAGCGCTGACGGCTATCCGTCTGGCTACGGGTATCGCCAAGGCCACAGCCCAGTCCGTGGTGGATATAGGCAAGTACAGGTATCAGTGGTTAACGGCATTGATAGATAGGGGACCTAGACGGAACTATGCTTATTATTATACTTCTGTCGCTCATTATAATTTATTTTACCAAAAAATAGGGGAGTCAGAGTTACGTGGATTGTCAACGGCTAAATATATCAAGAGCGGGTTATATCCGGTAACAGATATCTCTTCGCAAGGGGAGACCGTAGGCGGTAAGCCTATTATCATAAACAACCTCGATCGTGAGCATTCATTGTTCATGTCATTTGGTATGGATAAATATATGCTTGAATATCCGGAGTTGGTTTCAAGTTACGATACCAGCCGTATTCAGGATGAGTGTAATATTCGTAACGATGAGGTGGCTGGTATGACGCCTCATTTTATGACACGTGAATCTTTCGTATCCTGCCCTTATATGAGGATAAAGAAATATTCTCCGGCTCAATACGGGCAGATAGAGGATATCAGGTGGGTATCGTTAGGCGGTTGCGGGTTGATGGATGAGAATAAGCGTAAACCTGTTTTTGGAGGTGATGTATTTATATCAAGATTCTCGCTTAAGAGGAAGATGCCTATGTTTTATTTGACTCAGTTCGGTCAGGGGGACATGATACCATTCCCTTATTACGATTATCGAAACATCGGGTATCCCCGTTATTTCGTCAATTACGATACCGGGGAGGATTATCTTAATAAGACCGATACGGATACCGGATCGCTATACTCTTTCCCTAGCCGGAAGAGCGCTTATGAGATGGTTTGCAAGACCGGAGATATGTATCTTAGCGGTCGTTTCTTCCTATACTTCTATGGCATACCTCAGTTTCTTGTGGAGTCTGAGATCAATTGCAATTTCCGTATAGCCGGACCTGAGCCTTACGAGGGGTTCTATCCGGAGGTGGGGGATTATATATCATGGACCCAGGAGCGTAATGTCCCTATATCAAGGGATAATGTGTTTAAGATAAGTCCTGTGTATAAGAATCGATTTACGTTAGGTGGCAGGTCATTACCAGAGACGTATGATAGCAATTTTTGGGACTGCGCTTACCAAAGACCCAACGGCGTCATATGGAGCACCGCCGACGTGTCGGAGAACGGCATGACCGATCCTTGGCTGTCGTACAAGCCTATGGATTACCATGAGTTCAAGACATCTTTCGGGAAACTTATAAGCATGAAAGGGATAGAGTCGGATCAGATACTGGCTCGTTTTGAGAATCAGGTAGGGTTGTACAATGCCATAGACGTGTTGGCGGAGAGAATATCCCCGGAGAATAGCGAGCTAGGGACAGGTGGTCTTTTCGCCTCTCGTGGTATCGAGTATAATAATACGACGTTAGGATATTCCGGGACCCAGAGCCGGGATATGATCAGTTGCGAGTTTGGGCATTTTTGGGTCGATTTAAGGCGTGGTCAGGTGTTTAAGGTAGATTCTAATGGTAGGAATCTTAAGGAGGTCACACCGGGGATTAGAAACTGGTTTAAGGAGCATCTTCAGATGAAGATCATCCGTAGCCGGATATATAACGCTGATACGGACGCTGAGTTGTCTTATTACGATATCGATAACAAGTTCTTTGGTATAGGGCTATCCATGGGCTGGGACAATCGGTTCAAGAGAGTTCTGATAACCAAGAAAGATTATATACCGGTAGGGAATCCGAGCGAGTACCAATTCCGTGGCGGCCGGTTCTACAGGAACGGGCAGGCGGTGGAGCTACAGGACGCCAGCCATTTCACGGACGTCTCGTTCACCGTTGGATATAACTGCCTGAAGGGTGAGTGGAAATCATATTTATCCTACACCCCTGATTATTATATCGAGCACCAGCATTATTTCCAGTCTGGAAAGAACTACTCAAGTGAAAGTCAGGAGATAGGGTTATGGTCTCATGGATTGACCAACCAATCGTATCAAGTATTTTACGGTAAGCTATATCCGTTCGTTATAGAGGTCCCGGTACGTGAGCAGTATGTGAATAAGATCCTCACGAACTACCAATATAGGATGGATGCCAGAAGGTATCAGGATGAGGTTAATTACCAAATTCTTAGGACTACCGGATTTAATAAGGCATGGTTTTATAACGATACCAACAACAGCGGTGAGCTTCGGATGGTTATCGCTGACAAGAACGATATGAGCCAGCTGTTAAGGTATCCTGTAACCAATGACGATAGCCGTGAGATACTGGTGACGGAGGTTGATCAGAAGATAAATATAAATGACTATTTTAACGAGGTCAAAGACGATACTAATAACCTCCCGGTATGGATCAAGGACGTGAATGATATTGACCGGAAGATCGATCCTAGGGCTGTCGATTATCATCGGAGGTGGCGGGATCGTCTTCGTGGCGATTGGTTCTTGGCTAGGTTCGTGAATGACATTGAGAGTCGGTTCAAGATGATAGTTCGTTGGTTTAGCAATGAGGAGAAAGTTTATTGATTTATTAACATATAGGGGGGGGGTATTTTGCCGCCTCTCCCTTGTATATTAAAACGATATGGAAGATTTTATTGGTAAGTACGATGGTAATCAAATAGACAGTAGACTTGATAAGGTCAAGGATATGGTTGGCGCCACGGCGTCCGGGGCTGGCGCTGCGGGATTGGTGCCGGCTCCTGCTAAGGGGGATGAGGGTAGGTTCCTTTGTGGTGATGGTACGTGGAAGGACGCAGTAGCTAAAAGTGATGATGAGGATGCTTTTTTTTAGCTATCATCTTACAGCTTGTAGGAGATCAATCTACTACTTTGCCTCAATCTCAATATAATACTATAAAGTCGTTGTTTGATGGTAGTTCTACGTCCAATGTCAGGATGATAAGACCTAACAATTCTTTTGTGGAAGCGTTAGGTGGCGTGAATATTAATGATTTGATGGTTTTTAATGATCAAAGGAATGATCGTATCACTATTTATATCGGCGCTTCAAGTAATTCCCTTAATATGGGATTTTCAGATATATCTATATCTGTTTACCCTAATTTGAATGTTGAATATATTAATTCTTCTTTAAATATAGCATCATCAGATAACAGTGAGATAGTTATTGTAAGGTCTTTTGGGAATACAGAAGATAATATAAATTTTGATAATCAGCTTCATCTTAAGTTGAAAGGGACTGGGAATAAAGCATTGATGGATAATGGGTTATATCAGGATATAAGAGGCATAGACATATCAAGTTATCTATTAGAACCTGGGACTATTGATATAGTATCATCTATAACCAAATCAAAATATGATGATATAAAAAGTTATATTCTAAATAATGATCATATGTATCTTTCACGAGTGATATCTGGCTCCGGTTTTACGGCGTCTTTTAATTCATATATCATAGCAAGTTATATTTATGATGCCGCTTATTTGGTATTTTTTGATCCGAATTCTTCAAAAATGAGTAAGATAAAAATTAATTATGATACTTATGAGGTAAGTACTATTGTAATTTAAATATTTGATGTTATGGCAACAGGAAAAGCTAGCGGTAAGAAGAAGGGCGAATGCCCGAAGTCAGGATGCATTAAGAAGGTAGGGAGTAATTGGCGAGTGGTTAGCAACAAGACCGGTAAATTATGGCCGGCCAAGTACAAGTCGAGGGATTCGGCTAAGAAAGCCTTAGCGGCTTATCATATGCATTGATGGTATAGGTGGATAGATGATATGAATCATGTATCCGCTTACTGTTTTAATCTACATGCTATTATGCCTATCTTTGTGAAAAACATGATTTATGGCTAAGAAAGATAAGAAGGAGGAAATCCCTTCATGGATAAAGGATTTGTATAAGGGAGATCTTGATCGTGTCGTAAGAGGCGAGCGTCCTATTTATTTCAGGGGTATGGATGATAGTCCTTTGAGAAACGTATCCCCGGAGTTTGATATCCTTAGCGGAGGAGCCGCAGTTAAAGGTATGAATGGGATAAGAGGTACGTTGTCCCCGTTGAATAATGGCATGGGTAATTATAATTTCAGCCTCAGGGGCATAAATAAGAAGATAGGTGAGCTGGTTGATGAGGCGGGATTATATCTACCTGAGAAATTAAGACCTGTATATCGGACTGTGGTGGATGCTATGTCGAGTTCCAAGGATAAGGGGTTGGGTCATATCACGCAGCCGTTGGCCAACGCCCTGTACCCGGCGGACGAGCGGCGAAACCGGCGTCTGGACGGGGAGTATCCCGTTGGTTATGTGGATGCCATAGACGGTATATGGCCCATGGAGAAATATGGGCTATGGGGAGAGAAGATGGATAAGAAACAAGGGGGTGGATATGTGGCTTCAAGGGATAACACCTCCATTGGATCTAGTGGCATAAATCTTAATACTGAATATGGTAAGAAGATAAATGATGGAGTTGACATTACCGAGATTATAGCTGGAGGTATCCCTATTATCGGGGATGTTATGGATGTGAGAGATTTTGTGGAGTCATCGAAGGCTGGGGATGGTTTAGGAATGACATTATCAGCTTTAGGGCTAATCCCGGTATTAGGTGAATTTTTTTCTTTCGCTAATAAAGTAAAGAAGATTCCTCTGCCAGAAGATAAACGTAAATTGTATGATTTTCTTGTAGATAATGATCTTGTGGATAAATATGTTCATGATGAACCTTTGGTTAGGGATTTTTTTAACAAGGATGTTCATGATAGAATTTCAAGGAATTATAACAATCTCCCTGATTCTTATAAGGCGGCTGTGGATTTGATGATTGATAATGGTGTTGATCTCCAAAATATAAATGATGTGTCTAACAAGCATATTAAGGATAAGATAGATTCTATGCTTGATGATAATGGGAAACGGTTGGAAGAAGCTTACAATCTAAGGGTATCGGCGGATTCTGATTTCGATGATTTTAGATATGAGGTATCCTCCGCTTTGGATAATAGTAATGCTAAAGGGTTTTATACTAGTAAATACAATAAGGTTGTTACTAGGAGCGATGAGAGTTTATCTAACCTATCTCATGAGTTTAGGCATAAATATGATTCAAGTAATAATTATAATAAGATTTATTTATCCGAAAATGATAAGTCATTATTAAAAGACGCTTATAGGGCTGACCCAAACTCATCAAGTAATGAGATATCAGAGAAAATAGCTTTTAATACTCAAGCTAGATTTCGCTTGTGGAATAAATTTTATAATACATATGGAAGGACTCCATCTATTGATGACCTTGATAAGTATATCGATAGTATGGATGAGATTGATGTGTACAACCTTGTGAGTGGTATAGGTAGCAATTATGCTGAAGATTATTCCAAGAACATGTTTGGAGCTACGGGAAAGGTATTGAAAGAATCATCGGATAAAATAAAAAAAGCCATTAAAAATGTTCCTGCTATTTTGCCGGCGGCTATAGTTGGTAAGATGTTGATGGATGATGATAAGGAGAAGAAAGATAAGGGAGGGGCCGTAAGCACAGGTAGGGCTTATGGAGATGGTAAATATGTAATTGATCCTGACAGATCAGAGGATAATAAGATGGTTGTGTATGATGAGATATGGGATTATCTGACCGATAAGAAGGGAATACCACAAACGCAAGCTATCGGTATCCTGTCGAACATCGCCGCCGAGTCCGGAGGGGACACCGAAGCCCTAGGAGTCGCCGGTGATTTTGGCATCCAACAATGGCTTGGACCGAGAAAGAAGGAGCTACAGCGCAGGTATGGAAAGAAACCGACGTTGACACAGCAGTTGGATTATCTGGTGGATGAGTATCAAGGCAAGGTCCCAGGGTTAGGTTGGAATTACATCAATCAAGGCAAGTTCTTTGATAAGGACGCTCAAGGCAATGTATATAATTATTATATGTACTCAAAGGCTGATTTTGATAACGCTACCAACTACAAGGACGCTACCGTAGCATGGAATCAGGGGTATGGCAGGCCTCTTGGATCGACTTTAAGAAATGAGAAGAGATTTGAGTTTGCCGATATGTTCTCTGATAGGTATGGTGTCCCGGAGAACGAGCCAATGAGATACGAGTTCGGGCAGCGGGATTCGGGCATGGGGGACGGAGGTCGGCAGCCTACCCCTGAGACGGTAGCCCCTGCCAATCCTTCTTTGGCTTCCCACCCTTCCATAGATAGCTGGTGGGAGAAGGAGGGTCAAGATCTGTTATATAAGATGCTAGCTCAATCTGGCGCTAACAAGAAAGCCATAGAGGACATCGCCAATAATATTAAGAATGATCCTCAATCGGAGGCGCAGATAGCGGAGACCGAGCGTATGCGTAGGGAACAGGCAAAAAGGCAGTTGGTTCTTAATATGATACCGGGGTTAAGCCTTAACATAAAAGGTGTGAGTAGAAATAATAGTTAGTATTTTAATGTTAAATAATTTGTTATGAATAAGTTGTTGTTTTTATTTGATGTGTTATTTAGGGGGACTTGTTTTACCTCCCCCCGCCCTAGTAGTTTAGGATGGGGGAATAGATGGGTAGGTGCTATGGCTGATGATAGGAGGATGGTTATAGCATTGTTAGTAAAATATCTAAGGGGAGGTATGTTATGAGAAGACGTGTAATGACAGGTCCCAAAAGCTTGGATGTATTGTATACATACACTTATAATAGTAATAATTACCATACATTTGTAGCTCCAAAGTCGGCGTATTATTATGTTGAGTGCTGGGGTGGTCAAGGTAATTATGGTTACAATGATAGCGAAGATAGGTTTACCAGATCCAATGACCCTGGGTATGGTGGATATGTGGCTGGGTTTATCAAGTTAGTTGGTGGTGATATCATTTATGTGTATTGTGGAAATGGTGGACTTAAGCAGACGAGTAATGTTGTAAAATATAATTATAATGGAGGAGGTTCAGGGCATTCAATGACTAATGAGAGCGCTGGAAGGTATATCTATGAGGGAGCCGGGGGCGGAGCTACAGATTTGAGGTTGTCCAACAATAGCGATCCTCTAAACTTAGATTCTTTAAAGACCCGTATTATGGTATCCGGGGGAGGTGGTGGAGGATGTGAGTATTATTTTATTGGGCACGGAGGATCAGCGGGAGGGTTGAAGGCGTATCTTGGGGGCTATGCCAAGGGAACTCCTGCGTCCCAAGTAGCGGGAGGATCTAACTCCGGCAATAATTTAACTAACGGAAATGGAGGTCTATTAGGAGTGGGAGGAGGATGTGGTTTTGATGGCGTTTCGTATTCCCCTGGTGGAGGAGGAGGCTTTTATGGAGGACCAAGCGGCGGGATATCGTCGAACGCTATTCAAGCTGGTGGTGGAGGATCCTCGTATATATCCGGTCATCCGGGATGTGTGAAATATGATAAATATGTATTTACTAACACTAAGATGATAGATGGGAACGGGTTCGTATGGACGGATGTGAAAGGGGAATTAGAAAAAATGCCTAATCCTTTGGGTGGATTATATGATTTAGGAAAGGGACATATAGGTTCTGGATATTGTCGTATATCTATATTCCAATAAATATTTATATATCTAATCAGTTTAGTGTTATATTTGCGAAGTAATTAAACGTTTTAGATATGAAAAGATTGTTATTTTTATTTGCTATGTTATTGACGCCGTTCGCTTTGATGGCGCAAGAGGTAATCCCATCAGAAGGGGCTATCACTATTGATTTAACTACCTTCACCGGCATCATGGCTTTCGTCACGATGTCAGCTACGCAGTTAGCCAAGGTTGTGCCGTATATTGACACCCATAAGTGGGCTAAAGTCCTATCCGCCGTAGTCATAGGTATGCTGGTTTGTATATTAGCGTGGCTACTAAAGGTGTCTCCATTGCTTATAGAGAGTGAATGGTGGGAGGCTCTATTATATGGAGTGGCTGTAGGTCTCAGTTCTGCCGGTTTCTATGATTTGGTTAAGGCTATAGGATCATTATTCATAAAAAGAATTTAATTCTGTACATAATAATAGCATTTGCTGAGAGACTCATCGTTGTGAAATGATGAGTCTCTGTTTTTTTAAATTATCTTTGTGTCAGAACGAAATTAATTAGACATGAGCAAATACGTAATCAAGAGGAAGATACCTAAATATCAAGAGGCCGGGGAAGTCGGGTCGTATATGCTTGGTAATATGGACGGTATACAAGGGTTAGGTATAGAACCTTTGGTGAATACCAGCCAAGGATTACCCGCGCCGGTCAATCCGCTAGGGATATATTCTTTGGATACTCCAGATCAGTTGAGGACTAAATATGCTAATGCTTTTGATCAGGATAATGTGTTTCCGGCTAGTTTCAAGGGTAGTTTACAACGTATAGCTGAGAATTATCAGGACAATGGTATTACGCTTAATAACATAACTGTTAACGATGTTGATAAGTCTAAGACCGGTTCAGGCGAGACGGATGTTTTTGATTTTACTACCATCCCTTACTATGGCGCTGATGATATAGGGTCTAGATTCACTCAGATGGGTCGTGGTATAGGGCGTATGAGAAGCGAGGGATATGGAGATTTATCCACCGGGGCTAAAACAGCCAATACGATAACCACCATAGCCTCAGGAATTAGTGGTATCATGGGGTTGGCTCGTAACGTGGTTTCTGGGATAGCGTCAGAGAAAGGTACTCGTACCAATATCAGGTTAGCTCAGGAGCGTGAGGCCAGACAAAGAAGGCAATCCCAGACGCAGTATAAGGATGGTGGTGGTGTTTATCTAGGACCTAATAATAGGTTCGATAGCGGAAGCCTTACCGGTGAGTACCTGTATCCGTTACCTAAGTCGATGGAAGATCAAGCCAACGTAGAGGTCGAGAAGGGTGAGTACGTGACGCAGCCCGGAGAGGCGCCGATGGAGGCCATGGGGCAGAAGCATGCCGATGGTGGAACCCCCGTTTCCTTGGAGCAGGGGACGAAGGTTATTACCGACGACACAACCATAGAGCCGGATTTCGCTAAATACATCAGGGATACGTATGGGATCAAGGCTACGCCTAAGGATACGTATGCTACGTTAATGGACAGGTATAAGGCTAAGATCGGTCTTAAATCAGCTTACGATGACCAGAAGAAGGCTTTGGATAAGTTGAAGAAAAACGATAAGATAGATGATGAGAATACAAGGCGTTTGAACGCCTCCGTATTGTCAAAGGCTATAAATGATAGCAACGATATCGTTAATGGATTAGAGGGAAGATTTACGGACTTCGCTAACGTCATATACAGGGAGCAGGAAGACCGGAAGATGAAGAAGGATGAGGATACGTATTTCGCTAAGGGTGGTGAGATAGATAACGTCATATCCAGATCCATGAAAGAATACGGTCTTACGGAGGAGGATATAGCTGAGGCTAAGAAAGAGCTGCTTAAGAAAGTGGCTGGTATTCGCCAGAAGATGGAGATAGGAGGCACGTCTTTGTTCGGTCGTAAATTAACTTTCCGCCCGATCGAGAATAGGTTCAACAATGATCCTAACTATTTCGGTTATCAACGCCAAGGAACTGATGGCTCTTATGGAGGTATTAATACGGATGAGAGGTTGAATTATTATAAGACATTCAATCCAGTCGCTTACGATGCTTATATGGGAGCTTCAGAGGGCGCTAGGGCTAGGGCATTGCAAGACGCTATCTACGGTCAGACAAGTAGCTGGATGGGCTTGGCTACGGCTGAGAACCCGATCATCGCCAACGCCGAGGCGCTTCGGGATTACACGACGCTCGTTTCCTTTGGCGGTGAGGATAGTCAAGGTAATTACCCGGAAGACAAGAAAGCCGCATATCATGATAGGATGAGAGACAATAAATTAGGTTTGTTTACCACATCTCGCCCTATGATCGGTCTAGACGTTGTTACAGAGGAACAGCATAAGGCTCTTAACGATGCTGGTATCACCCATTTTAGCCAACTATTCTCTGACAAGAACAAGGATGTCGTTAATAAGATACTTGGCGAGGATATGCTTAAGATGCAGGCATTGAGATCCATGAAAGGAATGGAAGGTCTTGATTTTATACTTGACCCTCATAAGGTGGCTCCCGGTCCTATGGATATAGGTGATGTGGAGGATCCTGATGTTAAGTTGGATATGCCTGAGCTGATTGATCCTAATACACTCCCTAAGACCAATACAAATGCCAGTACTAACACCGGTAAGACTAATAATGGTAACTGGAACAGGAATATAGTGGGTGGTGGCCTTGACTTCCCTGAGGTGTTCAGGATGACTCCGGGAGCCGTGACAACGGAAGGTCTGGAAAGGCATTACGCTCCTACCGTGGATCCGGTGTTGAGATCGGCTGATCAGTATATGGTTGAGGCCAATCGTGCTTTCCAATCACAATTGGATCAGATGGGTAATGTCCCGGATTCCCAGAGAGGGGCTTTATCATCCAACTTACAGGCTATCATGAGTTCCAATATAGGTAGATACATTAATGAGGTAGAACAAGGGAACGTGGCTCAAGGGACTTGGGCCGATAATGTAAACGCCCGTACTTGGGCTGATACGTATGATAAGAATATAGCCCAACGTCAAGCTTACCAGCAACGTATATTGCAGGGATTGGCTATAAATGACGAGAACTGGGCTAGGTATTTCGATAGCGTAAATGACGAGATCCAGCAGAAGTGGAATACGGCTACGACCATGAATACATTAAGGTCTATATTTGGGGATGTAAAGATTGGTCCCAATGGACAATTAATCGCTGATCCTCAAGGAGATATATTGAGTTATAGGAGATTATATCCTGCTCAGGAAGTAACTAAAGGCAAGAAAGGATAAAGGATGGCTTCACAATATAGTATATTAAGGAATTACGGCAAGTACGTATCACCCTACAACATGGATGTCATGATGCAGGGGATGGGGTACATGCAGCAGAAGATAGATACCAATCGGCAGGCTATAAACGAGTATGCTGATTATATTATCAATTCTGACATTATAAAACCTCAGGACAGGGAATATCTTCAGAACAGGTTAAATGGATTGATACAGGACGTGAATAACGTGTATCGTAAATCTAATTTGGCTTCCGACGGTATAGCCAGAAGCATACAGGCTCGTCTTGGAGAAGCTCTGGATACCCGTGTGTTGAATGCTATTGCCGGTACTAGGGAGATCCGGGCTTTTAGCGAGAAGATGGAGGATATGAAGCTGAACAATCCCAAGATGTATAGTCCTATAAACGAGGCTGAGGCTTTCGCCGATGCCGTGGCTTGGATGGATGACGGTCAGGTAGGGACACGTCTTAATCCTATACATTATACCCCTTATACGGATTATCATGCTGAGATTGATGAGAAGATGAAGAATTTCATCTCCCTTAACAAGGGGAAGAAAGTCAATGTACCGGTGACTGACGCCAATGGCAACAGGACGGGCGAGATGCGTGAGATGTATATAGATGAGATGAGTTACGCTCAGGTCAGGGATATAGCCATGGCTTCTATATCTGAGAACGGTAAGGCTCAGATGCAATTAGAGGGAAGATATATGGCTAGAACGAATCCTGACTTATTTAATGTTCAAAGCGCCTCGGATTTCCTTAAAGGGTATATTGATGATTTCAGTGTCAAGGAAGAATCCATACGAGCCAAGCTAAAGGGCGTTGGCAATGACAAGGCCAAGAGGGCTAAGTTGGAGTCGGAGCTGGCGGATATTATCAAGCAGAGAAATGATTTCGTGGAGGATGCCGAGGGCGTTATCGGTAGCAACTACAGCCCGGAGCGAGCCGGCATGTTCATGGTACGACAGCAGTTCCTTCGTGGCGTCGGGCTGAGATGGTCTTATAATAACTCATACGAGACGTTGGGTGTTGATGATTATTATTTCAAGGCCAATCAACAGATGATGGAGAGAGCTAAGTTCAATGAGACAAAAAGGCATAATCTAGCCATGGAGAAAGCGGCGTTGATGAGAGCCAGCAAATTGGGTAGGCCGGAGAATGGGGGTGACGGAGGTGATGACACGACCGGTCCTACCGTGGTTACTAAGAGCGCCAATCTTGAAAATGTGAATATAAGCGATGAGTTCATGAACGGGTTTATAGCCAATGAGAGGGCGGTAACTATCGGCATGAGTAATTTTGTTAAGTCACTGTCAGATGACGCTAGAAGGAAGATCGACGCATGGGCGTCTGATCCTGAGAATAGTAACGTGGTCAAGGATATGGATAACGATCAGGTTATCATGGCTTATTTCAAGGCCAATGGAGGGTCAAGGAACGAGTTGCTTGATTACAATGGTCAGGATAGTTACCTGAAGCTTCTTGGGTTAAATACTCAAAGAGGGAAGTATAATAAGATCAATGATGGATTCAATAAGGCGGAGAACGCTGTTTTGGATGGCGTTGACGCCATAGTCGAGAAAGAGGCTAAATCTTTTGATGGATCAGGCATAGATGTTAGTTACGGGTTTGGGACATTCAATCTTGGGGATATCAACAACAACGGTGATAAGGTTTTTGATATAGATGGGATAAATGATATAACATTGAATGATTGGGCTAAGCTGTCCGCTTATAGCTCTTTGCTAAATGATAATATAAACGTCGTTAATAGTAGCGTTCAAGGAGAAGCTCCATATGTGTCGGTGGATTCAGGTCAGTCAAGTATTCTTTTGGATCGTGTAAATAATCTTATGGGAACATCTTTTTCTCTTGATGATATTGAGTCTATAATGTCTCTTGCCGTATCTGGGGCTAACAAGAATAGGCGTATCGAGGAAATAAAAGAAAGGTTTGCTGGGGATAATAGAGCGATCGCTGTCGCTACCGCTATATATGACGAGGCGCATAAAGAGGGAAATGATTTATTAAGACATAAATGGAGTCGTGGAGATTTAGGCAGGATCGCTGATGACGCTAAGCGCGCTGGCGAGGATTACTTGAGACAATATCGTCATGAGCACGCCGAGCGTGAGTATATCTTCTCCGGCGATTATCCGTCTAAAAGCCAAGCCGAGTATGATTATATAAAGATTAGTGACCTGTTCACCCGTGGTGGCGGTTTTATCCCCAAGGATAAGGATAATGCCAATACGAAGATAACGTTTACCATATCCCCTATAGGTGATGGTAATTATCAGATCATTGGCAATAATGGAGGTGATGGTCGATCTGCTGTTGAGGTAAGCGAGGCTGATCTGGCCGCGAATGGACTTACTTTCTACAAAGAGGATGTAAGCATCCCGTCCGAGACCTATGATTCCGGTGTCGTACCCATATCTTTCGCCAGCTCAAGCAACAACGCTTATGGGAAGATGGCTAAGTCATTGTTGGTAGCTCCATTCGCTTACGCTAGCGGGGCCAAGGACACGGTAATGCCTTATATAGATATGTTTACGAATATAAATGACGGTAATATCAGGAAGAATCAGATGATGATCGCTACTGACGTGTTGTTCGATAACGCTTCCATGTACGAGTTAAGGGCTTCCGGATATAAGTATAATAATGGTTCTTCTGGGATAAATGTTGATATATATAGCAAAGGAGGGGCTAGAGAGGGTAATACCCCGTTGTATTCAATTGATCTGGATGGCGTTAACTATGCCGATGAGGTAGCAAGGAAGATCGACTTCTGCCCGCAGTATTATTTGGTCATGGCATGGCAACAGATACTTAGCAAGGAGAATGAGGTGTATTGGAGGAGCGAGGGAAGATCTACTACTGATGATTTCGAGAGCTTCATCTCGCCCATAGCTGATATGATTGATCAGGAGATAAGAAACAGGAATAACGGAAATAGTGGAAATAATGGAAACAATGGAAATCTATAATAATACCTCTAACGGAAAGGATCTTGCCGAGAAGTACGGATATCCTACCATAAACGTAGATAATATAAAGGCTATTGGTACGGATCCCTATGATATACCGGATCGTGACCTGCCTCCGGTATTGGATCCATATTCCGCTTCCGAGAGATCAAAGTCCCAGATACCGTCATTGTCGGAGAGGATCAAGAATACTGTTAAGACAAATTATTATGATGATATGAAACATATGTCCCCATTAGGATATATGGCTTCTGATCAAAGCTATAAGGGCAGGTTTAATCTTACTGGTCCGGAGATATCGTTGGAGGATTCAAGGTATCGACTTAGTAGCGGTACTTGGATACCTAAATACGAGTCTTATATCCCCGGTGTAGATAATGACACACGTTTATCTAGGAGTCAAGGTAGGACTGAAAAATGGATGAGAGGTTTGGGGAAATTTGTAGGTAAGGCCGCTTTGTATGGATTAGGTGGTGTTATTCAGCCTTTTTATGGTATTTACGCCGGTGTATCCAGAGGTAATTTTAACGCTGTTTTTGATAACGATTTCACGAGATGGCTGGATGATCAGGACAAGAAGATGGATTACGGTCTTGCTCATTATTACAATCGTGAGGAGCGGGACATGAATTTCCTTCAAAGCATGACTACGGCTAATTTCTGGTCTAACGATTTTTTATCCGGTCTTGCTTTTACCGCTGGAGCCATGTTATCGTCAGCCGTATATTCCGGCGCTGGATTGATGAACTTAGCTCGTACGGGAGCTAGGGCGGGTGTGGCTTTGGCTAGGATAGGCAAAGCGGCTTCGGATACCAAGAGAGCGTTCGGTGTCTACCTTAGGGCCGCCCGTACGGGACGGAGGATAGGCAAGGGACTGGACACCCTCGCTTTCCTTGGCACATCTACCTCGTGGGAGGCGTCTGTCGAGGCCAGAAGCATGCTGATGGAGGCTGAGGAGAATTTCAGGCGGTCTTACCGTAACGCTTATGGAAGGGAAGTCCCATATGAGGAGCTTATGAAGTTCAGAGCTGACAATGCCAATGCCGCTAATGCCGTATTTGCCGCCAACGTCGGCATATTGTCATTATCCAATATAGCTATGTTCGGCGATATGTTCGGCATGGATCTTGGTGTGGATAAGTTCATAAAACGCAATATATTTGGCGTAGGTGCCGAGAGGATGGATAACGGTACGTTAAGAGCCATAACACCAAAGAAATGGCAGAAGGTAGCCGGAAATACGTTCAATATCATCAAGCGCCCAGTGTCAGAGGGTCTGTATGAGGAAGGCCTTCAGGGAGTGGCTAGTAAGTCCGCCAAGGATTGGGTAGAATCAAGATACAATCCTATGGCTATCCGGCAGAATATAGGCTATATGGAGGCTATAAAGAATGGGTTCAAGGAGACGTACGGGTCTAGCCAAGGATGGAAGGAGATCGGTATCGGTATGATTATCGGATCGATTATGGGCGGAAAGACTATTGGGGGTATAAAGGAATGGAGCCAAGACATGTCCCGGAACAAGGGGACGGTGGAGGCCTACAACGCCAATGCCGGCGCCTTGACCACCGCCGCTGTCCGTGCTATTCGTGGCAGTATGGCTCTTAACGCTCAATTATCTGGTGTAGACACATCGTACGAGAGTGATGGTAGGATCATAAATAAGGATTTTAGTGACGCCGTATTCAATCGTCTCCGTTATGATTCGGAGATGGGGATGTTGGATGATACCAAGGAGAATTTCAGGACGGTAGTCGAATCTATACCTAATAGCGATATAGCGTCCGATATGAATATGACGGATGAGCGGGTCAATGAGTATAAAGCCGATCTTGTCAACGAGTTTAATAAGAAGGTGGATAATTTCATTATGGCCAACAGATTCGCCGACTCCCTTACCGATGGTATATCCAATAGGTCGTTTAACGCCTATATCTCCAATATGGCTTATAATGGCCTTGAGGCGAAGGATAATTTGAACGATATTGCCAATCAGTTAAGAAGGATATACAATACGGATATAGGCCCCGCTCTTGATATATATTCTCGTCTTAATCCTGATTCGAGCAGGGATCTTGAAGAACTCAGGAAGCTTACGGATGATATACAGAGGATGGAGAAGAATATCTTGAGGCTTCAACAAAGTGTCGCGTCGAAGGACGCTCTTGAATCTGATAAGGCTAAGTTGGTCAAGGAGAATGATAGGCTTCTTAAATTAACAGAGGATAGGATCGCATTGGAGAGGAAATTAACTACGTTAATTAACTCGGAGGCTGATATATATAAGTTGTTCTTAAATAGAAATGATTCAAGGATCAGTGCCGCTGATCTTATGGCGGCTTATGATACTATAGCTGATTTTGAGAACGTCGTATCTATCCGTGGGGTTGATAATTATAAGGAGGCTATGGCATTGCTTAGTGAGTATCGTCATAATCTTGTGGCTTATAAGAATATAAACGAGTCTCTTCGTCGTATGCGTGACAGAAGATTCATCCGGGCGCAGGAGCGCGGGTTCATGGAGATATTATCGAACGTATGGGGTAAGACTTATGAGGAGGATGATAGCAAGTATGATTTCAGGAATACTGATAATCCTGATGCCAATGATCTTTACGCCAACGACCAAGCTATAGACAAGGCTTACCAAGATGGTCTTATAGGGGAGGATGAGGCATTTATGTTCAAGACATATAATCATATGATAGCCAGATCTATGGAGAACGAGATTAAGACCGATGAAGGTAATATAGTCGAGAGGGTTCCTGATGATGAGGATATCATAAATCCTTCTGACGATAGAATCAATAATATAGCTATAAAGATATGGAACGGTAATGAGGATGTCTTATCTCCTAGGGAGAGACAGATATATGATAATAACAAGCCTCGTGTCGATAGTCTAGTTAACGGGTTTGGGGATAATCCTATTTCAAGGATCAATAAGGCTAGATCGATAATAGATAGATTGAAGATCCATGATAATATTTATGATAATATCAAGGACGCTGTTGATGATATTGTGGATATGAATATCAATGGTCTTGATCAGGATCAGATCAAAGAAGCTATAAAGACTTATAATGATCTTATGAATGAGGCTGACAATGGCAATGAGATTGATCAGGATAAGCTTAATGAGGCTATTGATATTATCAATAATTATTCCGATGGGCCTCTTCTTCAATTCGTGGAATGGATGAGGTTGTATGATAACGGAAGTATAGCTGTCAAGGATTACGATAAATCCATACCTATGGGTGATGTCCTCACAGAGAGCGAACCCGGGACATCCACCGGCAGGACGGAAGTTAACGCCGCCCAGAATCCGGTGGTGTTGATGGCTCAGAAGAGAGAGATCGGTGGGGTTATGTATTATGAAGTTGGCGGAATGAGACTTGACAGGTTTATGGACAGTCTTGGGCTTAAAAGATCTGATGCCACTGATACTGATAATGGAAGGGTGATGGATTTCACCAACGGAACCGACATATTTACTGTTATAGAGTCAGATAACCACTCAAGATGGATGATTAGCGAGGATGACGCTCAGGCTTTCGAGAACGCTACCGGTGTCATATTGGGGCGGCAAACCGCCTTGTCGACCTCCATCTGGTTCATGGTGTATCGCAAGGGGCGGGATGGATCTATTGTCCCTTATTATACGGGTGATACGTTTGGGTCTAACAACGAGTCGGTGAATCAGGAAGCCGTAGCTAATCTCCGTAAGGATAATATCGTAAGGTTTAAGATGGATATGTCAGATCCATATACCAAGGAATTGTATGATAAATACAATAGCCTTAACGCCGTTGACCCTAATTCTGATGAGACTAAGTCGGCTTACCGAGAGCTGGTTGATAATATGGTTATTAAGATCGTGGATAGCGACGGCAATTTCGTCTCGGTACTGAAAGCCAATGACCCGGATTCAAAAGGAAGTAACGCTGATTTAAGGAGTATGGCCTTTGAGTTGTATAGGGATAATGTAGGATCTGTCGCTGGCGAGATTGATATACCGTTCGTAGGCACAGTCACCAGTGTTTTGCCGGGAAGACCTAATTTTAGCGTAAGTGATGATAATGGGACGTTGATGGTATCCGAGAATGACTTTACCAGCGAGACGGTCGACAAGGTAGAGAGCGTAGGATATATAGAGAACGGGGTGGTTACGATGAGGGATGATATTAAGTATAATATATTCCCGTTCTGTACGGCTATCGTCAGGGACAAGTATGGTGATTATAAAAATTCGCGTATCCCGGTTGTAGCCATAAAGACAGGAAATGGAAGAAATTACCTGTACCCCGTAAGATTGAAAAATCAGGATATATCATCATTCTCATCCATGATCGGATCGATGGCTGATAGGATTATGGAAGGTCTAGGCGGAGGCGTAAGTATTGATGATATAATGGATCTTAATAACGCTATAGCCAGATCCGGGTTGGATAATAAGACATATATGATTCCGTTGACGGGAGACGTGGATGTTATCAAGAAACGGCTAAAGGCTGTCAAGGAAGCGGCTAGCAGGATGCCTATGACCGCTGACGTAAGAGGATGGATAGGTGATTCTAGGACTAAGGATGATATTTTGATGAATGATGTTACGATCAATATCGATCTTAACAACGATCCTTTCATAGCTCCTAAGTTTAGGATGAGTATCAAGGAGAACAGGGTATCCAAGGAGGAGACGGAAGTCTCGTTCCCTAACCTGCCGGATCTGCCATCGGAGTTCGCCTCGCCTACGAAGGCTGCCGAGGACAAGTCTTTGGTTTCCGACGGTAACGTAGTATCCGGAGAAAATGAGGCGGAAAATCCTTGCTAAATAAAATATCTTGACTTATCTTTGCGGCGTCAGTCCATCACCTGACGAGTAAGATATTTAAAAGTTGGTCCCTGTCGGGTGTGTGATGGCCCCGGTGGGGACTCTTTATATTATGCAATTAGATGCCTTTTTACATCGGAAGATCATGCAAGACCTACGCATCCAGCGAGTAAAGGTCTTGATGATGCTATACATCAGTAACTATTTTGTCAAGGTCAGACAAAAGCAGTTGCTTGATCATGCATACTCATTAAGTAGGGATCAGGCTTTTGATTATATGACTGAGTTCAATAAAAGACTTAGTGATAAGGTTGGTATAAAATGTACGATGGATATCCTTTTACCTACCGATGATGATAATGCTAACACCATAATCGAGCACAATGGTATTATCAAGAAGTTGATGAAGGAAGCCGAGAAACTGGAGCTTGATACTGATGCTATCAAAACCATGATGCGTGATCTTCTTGGTGAGTTGAAGGATGATATTGATCTTAATATCCTGATATTTGACGTAAGCCAGTTGCTTACAAAATACAATCTATTTAGGTTGGAGGCCATAACAGAGCAGGAGTTCAAGGACTCTTTTGTCAGAATGGATAGCAGGAATATGGAGATAAAGAAACTAACTTTATCTGATATCAAGAAGGTGGTGATGATGATGGAGGATAGGTATGATTATGCATTGTATATAACAGAGGAATATAATTGATTACATTTTTTGTAAAAATATATCCTGTTTGTTTGTAGTCTCAAAATAAGGTCTTATATTTGCGGTGTCTATCCGTTGCTAGACCAGAAGAAGATATTAATATCGCTTAGGCGTAGGCGATAAATGAGAGTCGCCAGTGGGGTAACGGACGCTGGCGGCTCTCGTTGTTTTTATATTATGGATAATAATTTAAAATTGTTTGAGAATCCTGATTTTGGGGATGTGAGAGTATTGTTGGATGAGAAGCATGAACCATGGTTTGTAGGTAATGATGTAGCTAATGTTTAGGGTATGCAGATCCTAGGGATGCTGTAAGAAGGTTGGTAGATGACGAGGATTGTAAAATGCCGAGATTGTCAGAAGATAGGGAGGCCTACGATTCCACCCCTATTCACAATCAATATGTTAGCCAGATAAAGATTATTAATGAGTCTGGTATGTATACTTTAATTATGTCATCTAAGAAGGGGTTCGCCAAGAAATTTAAAAGATGGGTAACATTGGAGGTTCTTCCTTCTATTAGAAAAACAGGTTCTTATTCTATGCCATCTAACAATATGCCATCAAAGAATGAACTTCCATCTGATTATATAGAGGCATTAGAGGCTTCGCTTAAATCGGAAAAGGAGAGGCGTGCGTTAGCTGAGGCGAAGAAAGCGGCAGAGGAAGCCAAAAGGATATCTGATAATATCATTAAAGAACAAGCTCCTATGGTTGAGTTCGCTAAGACAGCCGAAATAGCCCAAGAGACAGATATGTCGATCAGGGAGGTTCGGGAGAAGTTGGAGGCTCATGGTTATGATATAGCGGAGAGGAATCTCCGGATATTGCTTGAGGATAATAAGCTCTTCGCTAAAACCGGTAAAAGATGGTTGTTATCCCAAAGGATGATAGATCGTGGTTATGCTCGTTACGGATATCGTGATGACGATGAGTTTTATGGGACTAACACCGTTTATGTGACTCCTAAGGGATTCCAGTGGATCGTGTCTAGGATATCCAAGGAATGGATGCCTAGGTTCTTGGAGTTGAAAGGTAGGGTTCTCGGTAGATCAGATAAAGATATTTTCGCTAAACGATAAATTCCATTTTTATAATTTAGGATTGAGTTTTTGCCTGTTCGTGAGGATCGGCAAAACGATTTGTACTTTTTCAGTAGAAACATAAGGTTTATTATTATTGTTATTTGGCTCCCGTCCGCTCGTGAGAGTAGGCGGGATTTTTATATCTTTGTGTCAAAACGATTTAGTAATGGGCAGATCTTGTTATGTTATAAAAAATAAGGAGGGTGGGATAGATAATGTCCTTGCCCCGAACGACCAACCATCCGGGTTATACCAAAGGGCTATGGAGGTGCTGGGCGACCAGAAGCAGGCCTTATCGGTCTGGGGTACGGCCTACTCTCCCGACTTCGTGTCCTTCTTTGGCGACTGGATGTCCATGTCATCAGAATATGATCTGGATAGTAATGGGGAGCCTAGGTATGATGATGTCATGTCCTTTATCAAGCGGAAGAACTATTTCGCTGGCAATTTCATGGCCGATGAGGTTAAGGATATCAATAACACCCTTACTTCCTTGGGAGTCGATAATATCAACGATCTTAATGATATGATCATATCCAATTTCCTCTCCGGTGGTGATATATTTCTCAATAGGTACAATCTTGAGCGATCCGGGATGTATGACGCCGATGAGATTGATAATATCATGGCCAACCGATCGGCGTATGAGCGGGTAAGGGATATGATGAGGAGGATTGTCGATTTTATGTCTGACGGGGATCTTAATGAGAAGGATATGCATTTCCTATCCTCCGAGTCAGGTCTTGGTGATGATTATATGATATATGAGGATACATATGACTCGTTAGGGAAGAGAAAGGTCTTGAATCCAATAGAGGTAAGGGATACGATCATGAGGGCGGTAGGCGGTATCAGTGACCGCCGGGAGTTCGATCAGGCTTTCGCTTCCATCCCATACCCTTCCTTGGCGCTCCGGTATCAGGAGGATCAGGATTACGCAGATCGGATGTATGACACGTATCGTAATATGACCCGTATGGAGGTTAGGGATCAGGAAGGGAATACGATTACCGACTCATGCTCCAATAGCGCCATACCGTATATCAGTACGCCTAAGGATATGAAAGCCCTAAGGGGTAAGGTTGGGGAGATAATCGATATGGATGATTTTAAGGACATCAAGGACGTTACCGGACGTCTATATGACATAGCTATGGATCTTGCCGACATGGGCGTGGATATAAGCGAGGCGATCAGCGATGAGATGGTTATATCCAGACCGGAGGATATCCGTGATCTTATGGCGTCGCTGGATGTTATGTTATCTTCCATACAGACCGGTAATCCGGTATACGATAGCTTTATCTCCGATCTTGATAGGATAACAGGAAAAGGGAATCCGATATACGAGGTTCAGGATACTTATTCTACCGGTGATAGGATGGTGTACGTAAGGTCCGGGAATACATCCCCTTCCGATATGTATGATAGGAACATGTTGTATATGGGTAGGAATACGTACCATAACACAGCCCCGATAACCGACACCGATCAGGCCTATGAGATGTTGGCCGATATCGGGATAGAGCGGCCCTCGTACTTGCCGGCTGGCGTGATTCCCGCCGGGGCTTCCCGTTCCGATATTGGCGTGGTCAAGGATAATATAAAAAAGCTGGTTATGTCCAACATCTCATCCTCGAATACCGAGAACATGATCCTTACCAGATTAATATATCAGCATCCCGTAACCCCTAAGATGGATGATGTCGATATTGATCGGGAGTTCAGGAGATACGAGGCTAGGCAGGGAAAGGATCGGGATTTTATCAAATCCTGTACCTCGTTGAGGAAGATCCAGATCAAGGAAAGGTTAAAAAAATCGGATTTATATAATAATGTCTTACGTTTCCTTGATTTTAATGGATTTTATAATGTATCCTTGAACCACCATGACAGAAGTACGTTAAAAAGCATGGAGATGTCGTTGCCGGAAGGTCAGGTAAGGGATCTTCTGTTTGACGTGGCTATCGAGTCCGGTGACAGTAGCATGAGAGACCTTTTCTATCTAGATGGTCAGGATAGGATGATGGATGTCGGGTTTTACAGGTATCTGTACCAAAGGAATCCGGGCCTGCTCCGGGAGGTCAACGGCGGCGTCGAGGTGAGACCGGACGGTTCGTTCTTGGCTCGTGAGAGGTATGATGATTTCGTGTCATTCCAATCCGGCTTATATGAGAAGGTAGGTGAGACGGTTGATGGTGCGATATACAGGTTCGTTGATGATCTTATATACTCCGATCCATCATCATATCAAGAAAATATGGTACGAAGGATGGGTGATGTTACGGCAAGGAGTGACGATAACCGCCTGTCAAGGATAGAGGATAATCCCTCATCCAGTAAGATAGTTAATGAATACACTGCTAATACAAATAAGTTGATGCGAGATTTTTCGTGTAGTTAATCTCTCTTTGACGTCGTGAGACGTTTTCTTTCGAGCATTGAAACATTGAATTTTATAGATTTGCGATGAATCCGGGTCGTAGTGATACGCTCCGGATTTTTTGTCTTGTATCGGTTCTTATTAATCCCATTTACAAGACATGACGTACTTTGATGATGACACATATCACGATTTTAGGACTGTTAATTTTTGAACTTTGTAACGCCCGCCATCAGGTGTGGTTATTATTGATTCAAAAATAAATAGACATGGGTACGAGTGGAGACAAAATCGTTTTGTTAGACGGTATGGGTTCCGGTAGTGGAAGCGCCACTAACGGTTTATTATCTATGATTCCGGGGATGTTCGCCAATTTAATAGGCGGAAATAAGATGGATCCGAACATAGTATCGATAAGCATAGGAGGACGCTAGAGGCTTGTGATTCGATCCTTGAGGAAATCAATCCGGCTTTTAAGCGGACTAAGGATCAAGACCGGAAGATCAAGAATCTTGAGGAGAAAGTCGATAGGATGGGATCCTCTTTCGATGAGCTAAAAGAGTTGTTAATTAAAAAATTAGGTTAAGATGAGAGTTATAGATTTAGGCGGCGGTCACGATGAGGACTACAATGACGAGATCTACGATCGTAGAGGCGGCCGTGGACGTAGCGGGCGTTCGGATGGGACTTACATGGGTTATGGTGGTGGAATGTATGACCATTATGGCAAGGAGCATGACGGTAGGATGGATGAGCTAGAACGCCGTGAGCGTGATCTTGAAAGACGTGAGAGGGAACTGGAACGTGACGAGCGTGAGCTTGAGAAGCGTGAGAGACTCCATGAGCGCGAGGACGAGATGTATCGCGGGGGATGGTTCGGTGAGCGCGGCATCCGTGACGAGTACGAAGGTACTGAACCGTATACGCGCAGGGGACGCGGGAGTCGTTATTACTGAGGAGCAGACGCCGATGACCCGGATTATAAGCGGTATATAGACACCCATGGATATCACTTTTCCAAGGAGCTGGCTAGGGAAGCCGCTGACAAGACGCTTAACGCCGACGGATCCAAGAGAAGATGGACGATGGAGGGCGCTAAGCGGATGTTCGATAAACGCGGGGCTAAGAAACCTGATAACGCCACTTGGGGGGATATCCAATACCTGTTCGCTATGTTCTATAGCGACTACTTTCCTAAGGTATTGGATTGCGACCAGAAAATAGTCAAGGCTGTCTTGGCTTATCTGGAAGACCCTGACGCCCCGGAAGGTACGGCGTTCGTAAGGTATCTGGCGGCGCGGCGCTTCGTCGGTGACACAATCAAATGGAGTGATATGATTTAGGTTTGATACAACGTTGGAGAACCCTGTCGGCAATAGAATACCGATAGGGTTTCTTTTTGATCGTAGCCTTATTATGATTACATTTGTTCGAGGTAGATCTTTTGTTCATAGGAAGGGTGGGCGGGAATGAAAAGGCATCCTCACGGACACCCTTCCCCTTTGGTTGAAAATCACTTAAAACATTATGAGTTACTACACCGCAAATATAGATAATTAAATACAAACTGCAATGGGTAAGGGGTATTATTGGATAGAGCCAGTGGATCAGACGTTAAATGATTTCCAGTTTTATAAGGCACGTATCGTAGGCGATCCTGAATATGACGAGAGACATCATCGAGTTATATTGAGAACTGATAAGTATTTCCCTGTCGGAAGTATCTTCCATGTCCTTAATGACCCGGAGATGTTTGTTATAGAGAGGAAGTTCAAGACATGGGGGAATAAGTATGTCGTTAAGCCTTGTGAGGGTGAATGGGAATGGGAGTCTGTCCAGAAACTTAAAGACAAGGCTATTATATTCCGTAGCGGATTCCCGCACGGGGACGGCGGTTTCTGACGCTTACCCGTATCTCTCCCCCCCTATATTTCTTGGTGTGTATGTATATAGCTATATTTGAGCAAAAAATAAGTGTAATATGGCAGATTTTCAAGGTAAATACAATGGCGAGCAGATAGAGCGGCTTTTGGATAAGGCTAATGATATTGATCTTACCAAATACGCTCTTAAGACGGATAATGCCCCTACCGCCACGAAATTACAGGCGGCTAGGATCATAGCGCTGTCCGGGGCTGTTACTGGTAGTGTCTCATCGGACTTCGGAAGCAACGTAACTATCTCCACGACATTGGCTAATTTTGATGCCTCTAAGATCGCGTCCGGAACCATCAGCATAGATAGGTTACCTAAGGCGGCTTTGGAGAGATTGATCGTGGTAGCTGACGATACGGCTAGATTCGCCCTTACCACCGCTACGGCTCAAAGCGGTGATACGGTAAAGGTCACGTCTACAGGTAAGATGTATCTGATAAAAGACGAGTCTAAATTAAACAGTGAGGATGGGTATGAGCCTTACACGGCCAGTCAGGCTTCCTCCGTGCCTTGGTCCGGGGTTACGGGCAAACCAAGTACCTTCACCCCTCCCACGTCCTCCGCTACCGTTCTTGGCGGTATTAAGGTAGGATATACGACTTCTGGGAAGAACTATAAGGTGCAACTGGATTCGTCCGGCAACGCTTTTGTTGATGTTCCGTGGACGGATACCAACACGACATACACCAATATGGGAGCCGCTTCTGCCTCGGCGTCGGGAAAGGCCGGCTTGGTCCCCGCGCCTGCCGCCGGAGCGCAAGCCAAGTATCTTCGTGGTGACGGGACATGGCAAACCCCTCCTAATACCACATATAGCAACATGGGTGGAGCGACGTCCTCAGCCGCGGGATCGGCTGGATTGGTACCCGCTCCGACTGCCGGCAAGCAAACCTCTTTCCTTCGTGGCGATGGTACGTGGGTGGTTCCGACAAATACCACATACGCCAAGGCCAATACCACGACATTAGGATTGGTGATGATCGGATATACTGAGAACGGTAAGAATTATCCGGTAGAGCTGGATAGTAGTGGTAAGATGTATGTTAACGTGCCTTGGACGGATACTAATACAACGTATGGTGTCGTAGGAGCTAACGGGTCCACAGGATTGGTCAAGAACGGCAGTACCGTGACAAACGCCTCTGGATATACGGCTTGTCCTATTGTCGGTGGTATCCCCTATTATAAGGATACGAATACTACCTACGCCAATATGAAGGCGGCTACGGCCTCGGCGGCTGGTGCCGCGGGATTGGTACCGGCCCCAGCCGCCGGCAAGCAGGCATCTTTTCTTCGTGGTGATGGAACGTGGGTAGTGCCTACCAATACCACATACGGATTAGCCTCTACTACAGCTAACGGCTTATTGAGACAGCTTAATGGAAGCGCATCCAGTTTCATGCGTGGAGATGGCACTTGGGCTACACCTCCTAACACGACATACGCCGTAGCCAACGAGTCTACTAACGGGTTGATGGCGGCGGCTGACAAGAAGACCATGAACAGGCTTATAGGAGTTAATACGGTCACGACATTAGCCAACCTGCCTATTAGCAAGAGAAGTATCACGGCTACGTTATCAGCCGCTACCACCCTATCCGTGCAGTCAGGGATGCAGGTAGGGGAGGAGCTGATGATCAGGTGTGTCCCCTCAGCGGCTTTCACCCAAGCGATACCTAATTCCGGGGATTATGTCAGCATGAGCGGGACTTCTATAACCACTACGGCTAACAGGCCTTTCGAGATAAATATCTGGTGTTACGCTTCAGGCAAGTATAGCATCGCCGTTAAAGAACAAGATTAATAAGCTATGAGTTTTACATATATAAACAGGGAGATATATCCCAAGATGTTGGTTCAAGATGAGCCTCTTGACGATAATTACGCCAAGGGCTATAGTTATGATGATTACTCCAAAGGTATTCCCGCCCCATGGATAGAGCTCGGGGAGGAGCAACTGGCGTTCAAGGAGGCTAATCCTAAAGCTACTGTCAAGGAGATTATCGAGGCTAAGCTGGATGAGTCAAGGCTTCTTAATGAGGAGAAATCAGTTAAATACGAGGAGATAAGAAGTTATGAGACCGGAAATCTATATGAGTTCTTCTTGGATGATCAGAATATCTATATTCCTGAACATGATAGACGTAACGCCTTGTCTGATGGGGCTATAGCTGGCAAGATAACGATCATGGGTCTGGAATTCGATATAACGGAAGGCAAGATCTTGATCGGGATGATGGATAAGTATGATAATGATCTTATGTCGGCGTTAGGGGACAAGCAAAAGCAGATCAATCTAGCCACTACCGTAGAGCAGGTAAGGGCTATTGATGTCCAATCCGGATATCCGGACAAGATAAGTGTCACCACGGCATACGTCCAGCAACAGGCGAAGGAGAAGGACGCCTCTGATCCTCAGAAGGTGGCTGTAAAATTTTCTAGAATGGTGGTTAATAATAAAGACTTATCCTTATCCTCTAACGATAAATTGGATGTTAAGGTCCTATTCCCCATATGGGGACAAGAAGGGGCGGAGTTCGGGCTATCCGTGGATACCGGATTTTGTCTTAGGGTGGTTAAGGAGGATACGGATATCCTTTATGAGGTTATCCAACAACATACGCTGTCGGAGGAATGGGAACCCGGACTGAATACGGCTTCCTTGTATAAGGTTATTGATAGGGAACATGCCGGTACTATAGGGGATCCTATCCCGTATTTCCCTCCAATGGAGATATTCAAGGATAAGTATTACATCCAGAACGCTGATGTGTATAAGTGTACTAGGGATAGCGGAACTCCTCTCAGCCATAATCTACAGGATTTAATAGGTCTGTACGTGGAGCGGGTGTAGTCGTAGCGCTATCTATCCCCCCCCCATATTTTATGGCTAACATTATATAAGTTATTTTTGGCATAATAAAAGGACATTTATAAATATATTTAAGTATGGCATCACAAAAATTCGGTTTCGTAACCGTAGACCCGGTATCGGGATCAGGAGATCAAGCGGTTAATTTCTCCGGTGATAAACACACCGGTCGTCTTCAACGCACTATCAACCTTACGGTCACCACGAACGGCGGGGCTAAGAAGGCGTTGGTAGTTAATCAGGCAGCGGCTGCTGAGGTGGTAAGATCAGACAGCCCTAACGCTTCCGTACAAAAGACAGGTGGTAATGTTACCATCACCGGTAAGTCTAACAGTACTAAGCTTACGTTCGCGGTCACGCCGGCTGAGGAGAACGGGCTTACGTTACAGCTCCCGGCTAACTACACGGCGGCTGGAAAGACTACGGCTAACGGGGCGATTATCGCCGACGATCCCGGAGCCGATGGCGAGTTCGTTTGGAGCATCACGATCTCGGACGTACCGGCCAACGTCACGATCGAGGAACTGACAGCTACATTGAAGGTAACCGCCGCTGGTGGCCAGATAGCCAACGTGACGGTAACGCAAGCCGCTGGAGACTCTACTATCGAGCTTGACAAGAGGATTATTAACTTGGATGTAAATGGTACTCAACAGACGGTTAACGTAACATCTAATGACGGCTGGACATGGGCGCAAGCTGCGGCTAGAACCGTATTGAGAATGATGGGACGATAATCAGTTTCTTTTCGCTTACTCAGACCCCGATCGACTAAAGCCGGTTGGGGTTTATTCGTTTTGCTATCTTTGCGATAGAACAAAAATAATACGACTATGGCTAATGATTTGAATATTAATTGGAAGGACGGGGTAGGCGAGGTAACGGACCAGCCTCTGACCGTCAGTCCGGGGTCCGGGGCCGGAAGCGCCCCCGTTTCCTTTGGCTCGGTGATGAACAACGGTCTTGATCGGGCTCTTGAGCTGAAGATAACAACTCCAAAAGGTGTTAAGAAGACGCTTACGGTGAATCAGGAGGGATGCCGGCAGGCTTATATCACGAGCGACGGCAAACGATGGCTGACTAGCGACAATCGGGTATATGGGGTTTTGAAAAGCGACGCTCCATGCGAATGCACGGGTGATTGCCCTTGATATTTTGTTTTTACGAATTTTGTAATTACATTTGTGGCGCATGTCCATCACCATGCTTTTCGTCGCTAATTCATTATAAGGGATACCGGTCCGTGACGGGATCGGCATCCCTCTGTTTTTTAATATGGAGAAGATAAATGTTTTCGATGCTCAGATTCCTGATGGGAGACAAATCCGTTGTATATCGTATAATAAGGTTACTTATTTTGATCTTGACGATATACGTAAGTTATGTTTTTGACTCATACGACCTACATGATGTGGCTGACACTAAGGTCATGAGCGAGTTCCTGCACCGTGAGGGTGGTCGTTATTGGACTACGATAGATGGCGTAAGGCGGTTGTATCGTAGGATCGAGTGTAAGATGTGTTTTGAGGTTATAGAAAAATTAAAGAAATTATGAGAGAGATGGAGTTTGATTTCGTGATATATCCGTTGAGGTCGATTATCACGGTTGGGCCGGATTATAAGACATTGTGTGATCGTTTCGAAAATATGGAGCCTGAACACGAGGGGAAATGGGGAGATGAGGATGATATGGACAAGGAGGCGTCTTTCGCGAATTTGGTAAGGGATAGGGATGATGACGATAAATTCGCCATACTTTGGAATTTTTCGAGCGACGATGATTTAATAATGAGAAATATATGTCACGAGTCATTCCATATAGCGATGAGCGTATGTCAGTTTCGCGATATGTCTCTTGGTTTTAAGGTTGGAGAGGATGAGCACGCAGCATATATAGCCGGCTTTGCCGGTGATCGCGTTAGTGAGTTCATCAATAGTAAGAATACGGATTAAGCCATAAATTATATAAGGAACACAAGAATATCAGCCTCCGCTTATTTGTGGGGGCTTTTTGTTTATCTTTGTCAAAAACATGAAGTTATGTCGAGTTGCGTAATTAAAAGGAATAAGGAAGGTAAGATAGCCCGTGTCTTGACCCCTTCCGGCGAGGTATCCACCTTGTTCGATAAGATAGCGGGTATAGCCGCCGTAAGTGATCTTGATAAGGCCGCCGAGGCTTATATGACCACGTATAATGATAAGTTCAGGTCTAAATTCGGGGATTGGGTGTCTAATGCCAAAAGGGATGGATTAAGGTCATCCCTTAGGTTTAGGACGTCGTCACGGCTGTTCGAGGGATACCCCACGTGGCTTAGCGGTCAAACCGCTTCCACCGGTCAGCATTCCACGCGGATCACGTCTACCGTGAACACGTATAAGAAGATCGGTGATTTTATATCCAATGAAGGTCTGGAGGGTAAATCCGTGCTTGACGCCTCATCCGGTCTTGGCGTTGGTACGCAGGCGTTGCGTGATATCGGGATGGACGTCGATGACGTTGAGCCATATCCGTCGTCAAAAAGGATTCCTCCCACGTATTCAAGGTACGAAGATATAGACAAGAAATATGATTACATAATCAGCGACGCTGTCTTGAACGTGATCCCTGATGATTGGAGATCTGACGTACTTAAATCAATGGCTGACAAATTGAAGGTCGGAGGTAAGTTGTTCATAAATGTTCGTGACGCCAAGGGTGTATCCTCCCAAAAGCGGAAAATAGAGCTTGACGATCCATCCGAGATACTTGTCACTGATTCCAAGGGAAATATCAGGGCCTATCAAAAAGGGTTTACAAGGTCATCGCTTAAAGAATATGTCGAGCGTGAGCTTGGGGATATGTTCGAGGTGGAGACGGCGAATCCTAACAATAGCGGAATGGCATCCGGCATGACAGCCGTCGTCGTGACAAGGAAGAAATCAGGGGATTTAAGATTCAGGAACGTAAGCGAAGGAAAGGCGGGTATGTTGGCGAAGGTAGCTGATGTCGCTAAAATAGGTACCACGGTGAATATCGTATCGATTGACGATATAAAAAATGGGGTAAGCGATCCGGATTACGTCAATATGATGTCCAAGAGCAAGGGATGGTATGATACGGAGACCGATACTGTCACTATCGTCGCTGACAATATAGAGAGCGATGAAGATTTGGAGAGAACCATCTTGCATGAGGTAGTTGCCCATAAAGGGCTTAGAGGTCTTCTTGGTGATCGTTTTGATGATACGATGAGGAAGATATTCGATTCGATGGAAGAGACCGACCAGCGGTCTTATTTAGACCGATATGGCGATCAGGTCATAGCCGCCGAGGAATTTATGGCTACCCTTGCCGAATCCAATCCGGACTCCAGCTTATGGGATAAGATAGTGTCGTTTATCCGTGACGCCCTTCGCTCCATGGGTCTCGATATTAAGATGAATGATACGGATATGCGTACGCTTCTCACTAGGTCAAGAGATAGGTTATCGGAGGTGGATAAGGAGCTTAGCAAGCCCATGAACCAGATAAACAATCTCCTTGCTTATGATAGCGGGGAGCCTAGGTTGTTCTTTAGATCGGATGACGGCGAGATACACGAATCTTACGCCAACGCCATAAAAGGATCGTCCGGTGGGCGGGTCGAGGCCGGGTTCTTGGCCGGCAGTGTCGAGGAGAGCGACATCCCGTCTGGCACGACTGACATCTCCTTTGGCTCTTCCTCGATAACCCTTAATAACAGCGAGTCATTCATCCCGATCCTTGGTATTAGCTCAGGCTCTAATATAAGCACCCGTGGAGGGTTTGTTAATTACCTTATCAAGAAAGGCATGTTGAGCGGGGAACGTATAAGGCTAGGGGATAGATATTATCTTACTGGAGCCGGCAATTCCGATGGTCTTAAGATCTATAACGCTATGGATGCCTTCTCTAGTCTTAGAAATAGATTTGGAAGTCAGTCCTCCGAGATGAACGTATTGGGTTCTATAGGTTTTGATACGGAGGTAAGTAATGATCTTGATCTTATCACTACGTCCGGGGAGAAGGTTACGGCGAGCAGATCGGAGATCAAGGGTATGTTAAGGCAAGGTAAGTTTGAGGAGCTTAATAACAAGTATGATGGATTCATGGAGCTAGCCTTGTCGTTGATGATGGAGGATAACGCTTTGTACGGAAGCGATGTCCGTGGGGTTATCGATAACGAGAAGGCGGAGGATCTCCGGAATAGGACTGATATCACCAATATCTTATCCACGTTAGGTATCCGTGTGATGGGTATGTCTGAGTATATGGATAGGTATAAGATGCGTAATGGCGTGGATCCTTCGGCTAGGGCCTTATCTGACATGGCTAATGGGGTTATCGCCTTGGCTGAGGGGGCTACGGTAGAGGATCTCAATGAGGAGGTGGCTCATTTCTTGGTCGATACTTATCGTAACCAACAGGAGATTGACGAGGCGCTGGATTCTATTGTCGGCACGTCGTTATGGAATCAGTTCGCCGGTCGTTACTATGAGGTGTATGGGAAGGAATACCAAGGAGAGGAGCTGGATCGGATGGTGAGGCGGGAGATCCTAGGTAAGACGTTGGCCCAGCGGTTCGTGCCGGGCATGGAACAGGCGGTGGAGGATCTGGCCTCGTCTGAGGACGTCCAGCTCTCCTTGTTTGGCAGGATAATCCGGGCTATACGGAATTTCTTCTCTACTCAAAGATCAGACTTGAATAAGGTTCTTGATAGGATAAAGGAGTCGGCGTTAGCTGATGATCCAAGCGCATTTGACGTGCTTCTGTTAAAGGATAGCGACCATCTCATGTACTCATTATCGGATGTTGATGTGGCTAATAAGCTGATCAAGAACGGTAGGTCATTGGAAAGACTATATACCAGATTGCAGAGGATGAGGTCAAGCCAAAGCCAGAGGATCGGTGAGAGCATCTCCCTTCTACGTGATATAGGCGAGAAGGTAAGACAAGTCGGGGGCGAGCTAAATAAGAATAACAACCTATTATCCACCAAGAGCGTCATAGCGACCGCCAAGGCTGAGGTGGAGTATTTGGTCACTGTCGCCAGTAGCCTACGTAAGAGCGGAAAAGGATTGGATTATGAGACGATACAGGTTATCGATAACGTATATGGGGAGATAGTTCCCCTGATCAGGAACCTTCGTGGATTCGTCAATAATCAGGCGGCTGATTATTATGGCGGCAATAAGGTTGGTATGGTAGAGGATATGGATGATATATTACGTATGGCCGAGACATCCATGTCTGATATAAACGCTCTTCGAGGTGATCGTAATGAGGATTGGCTGGATGGACAGCTCAGGATGTTTAATATCCCGGAAAGATATTGGAATGGGATAAAGAAGTTGATAAATAACATCCATAAGGATATCAATGTCATGTCCCGGTTCTTTGGTACGCTGGAGCATAGTGGTAACGCTATCTTAGGTATGTTAGGCCAACGTCTAGCCAAGGCCCATAATGAAGCCCATACCGAGGGTATATCCAATATCAATAAGATGACTAGGATGATGAGAGAGCGTGGATGGGGGATAAAGGATAATGAGGATCTTATACAGAAGATAAATGGGAAGAACTCGGATTACCTTGACTCGTCCCGTGATTTCGCCAAATACGATTTACTATACAGGACCGAGCAGGCTAAGGCTATTATCGATATATATGATCTTAAGAATGTCATGGGTAAGACCGAGAAACAACTTATCGATCTTCTTCTATCCGATAGAGGCCTTAAGGTGAAGACCCGTGACGACATAGTAGGATATGACGGGGATAAGCCTATTACGAAGGAGGTATATCATGTATTCAAACCTACCATCCAGAATTTTGATATCTCGAACATGACGTTCGAGGATCAGCGACGATATCTCGACGCGATAAATAGGTGGTTGGATGAGAACCGGGAGAAACCTATGGTGCAGGCTTATTACGATAAGATCGAGAAAGTCAATAAGAAGGTCGAGGAAAGACTGGGTCGTAGGGTATCGCAAGCCACGTCCGATTTCATGACCCGTATCCGCAGGGGCCGGTATGTGGCTATGGATAAGTTCGTGAGGAACGGGAAGGTCGATTGGAAGGCGTTTCAATCCGATCCTATAGCTTGGAGATCTTATCTGGATATTTTACGTGACAGGGCTATAGCCAAGAGCGAGTGGTATTCCGATGGGACACCAAAGGAAGAGGGGTCCGAGGCTCTGACGATGTCCGAGGAGATCAAGGCATGGGACGAGGCGTGGGCCGAGGAGTTCGGGAATACCAACGAGGGTCGTAAGGCTTCCGCCGAGTTCAAGGAGATACTTCGTGGGATAGAGCGGTCCGAGGGCGGAAAGGCCGCGTTTGAGTTCCTGCTAGCTGGCGGTCATCTTGGCTTCTCCAAGGATATGTGGGGATCCGAGGAGGGTGATTATTACGAGAATCTGGTTGATAAGATCACGGAGCGATCTGTATCATCATCAAGGATAGAGAAGGTAGAGGAGGCGATGGCGACGATAAACGAGATCAATGACCAGCTAAGGCCCTTGCTTATCCAGTACCGGGATAGCACGAGATACGGGGAATATGATTTCGATAGGTTACGTGGATCCGCCTCATTAAGAAAGATAAACGAGTTATATGATCGTCTGGCTGAGGCTAAGAGCGTTATTAACGCCGCCGCTTCCGCTGAGGCTATTGAGATGGATATGCCTGATACGGTGGAGAGTGGAGTCACGGATTCTTACCGTAACGCCTTAAGGGATGCCATGGCATACGACAAGGGTATGGATGAGATTAAATTCGCCAAGGAACATATGTCCGCCCGCTCCCGGAGTCAGGTGGATAGGATGGCCGCCAAGTTATCCCGGAAAAACCCGTCATGGACGACCGTGGAGGCATCGTTTTTGAGAAGGAAATACGGTCCTGGCTTCAATAATAAGCTAGCTAACGACATAGCGATGGGTAAGACTGATAAGATCCTTGTCGAGTACGCCAGAACCCGGTTGTATCCTTATATGAGGAAATATTCCCCCAAAGGGTATCCTGATTTCATCAGAAAGATAAATAACGGTATATATAAGGTATCCGAGTTCTTTGATGCCATAGAAAATGGTATATCCGGGAAAGAGAGCGTATCCCGTTTCGGGTTCGATATTAATATGATTGATCTGACGATCAACAACCAGTGGCTTGATGAGGCCGATGCCGAGAGTTCTTTCCGTAATCCTAATTATAATCCCGATCTGGGTTATGGGTATCATACGCCTAGGTTCGATAAGTACAAGAACGAGGCTTTTTTCAAGAAATACGGTATTACCAACGAAGGGGAGGAAGCTACGATCAATAAGGATAAGTGGGAGATGAGGAAGGAGCTGCTTAACATAAGCCGTAAGGCTATGGAGGATTATGATGAGCGATTCCGGAACATCTACCAAATACCACAGATATCCAAGGGCGGCGTGGAGAGGATGGCGCAGGCCGGGGTTGACCCGAGGGCGGCCATCGGCAACGCCGTACGTGATATCGTTGGCGAGAGGGTGGATGACCCTATACATGGTCAGGGGCAAGACCTAGGAGGGATTGACGAGAACGATAACAAATATCGTATGATCCCCAAATACTATCTTAGTAAGCTGGAGAACGCCAACGACGTGTCCCATGACTTCGCCTACTCCTATTCCATGTTATCCTTGCAGGCTACCGCTTACAAGTATAAGAGGGCGGCCTTGGATGATGTCATGGGATACAGGAACATGATGCTGGAGACGCAATACGACGGCGGTAAGAACCCGGAGGCCACTCACGCCTATAGGATGTTTCAGGACTGGGTTAACGCCAGTATCTATGATGTTAGGATAAATAATAAGCGGGCGGAATGGAATATAGGTAATTATAAGGTCGATCTTAATAAGCTGGCTCTTATGTTTACCAAATTCGTATCCAAATCCAACTTAGGCTTCTCCCCATTCGTCGCGGCTACCGGCGCCCTTACCGGGCAGGCCAACTTCCTTTTGGAGGGTATGGTAGGGCAGTATATAAGCAAGGACTCCATGAAATACGCCTATGGGGAAGCCCAGAGGCAGTTAAGTACGTACGTGTCGGAGATCGGGGATATAAACCGCGCCAACAAGCTATATGTCGTTGGAGAGGCTCTAGGCGTGTTCAATGTCCGTAACCGTGTACGATCGGCGGCGTATGACAAAATCTGGAGAACCTTATTCCGGGACCTGCCGTTTAAGATGATGGAGGTCCTTAACTCCCCGTTGGATCCGCAGGTCATTATCTCGGTCATGGATGATACCCGCCTATACGAGGGTCAGTTCTGGTCATACTCCAATTTCAAGGAGATGATGATGAAAGACAGAGATATGTCCGCTAACGAGGCTAAACGCGATTGGGAGCGTTTAAGGGATTATTCTATGTGGAACATGGTAGATGTCAAGGACGGAAAGATCGTGGCTAAGAACGAGGCTGACAAGGATATTATAGACCGATATATACCCACCTTGTCCAGTAGGGTAAGGAGTATGGTGCAGATCTGTGACGGCGCCTTGAACGAGCAGAACCGGGTGGGGGCTAGCCGGAACGCTATCCTTAATATGGTGCTGCCTCACCGTGGATGGTTTATATTGGCCGTACAGCGGGCGTATAAGAAAGCCGGTTTCAATTTCCAAACCAACCAGTTCGAGGAAGGATATATGAGAACGTTATGGAGACTGGCCGGCAATGTCTATGGATCGATGTCCGAGGGCAGGATGGGAGAGGCATATGACGTGCTTAAGGAAGAGTATGATAAGCTTACCCCCTACGAGCGGATCAATATCAAGAGATCGATTATCAACATGGCGGTATTCGCTACGATGATGGCCATAGGACGGGCTTTGATGGGATATAGGGAGGATAATGAGGATAGCTGGTTCGGGCAGTTCATTACCTACATCGGGTTCAGGACGATCAATGAGATCGCCTCCCAGACATCCCCGTTCATGGAGCTTAACGCCATAGACATGTTACAAGACCCGCTGGTTACGGCCCGTAAGTTGGGTGATCTTACCGATCCTCGAAACTGGGATCCTTTCGCTACCGTCCAGACCGGAGTGTATAAGGGCGAGAGCAAGCTATGGAGGCAGCTCATGAAGTTCTCGTTTGGTAAGCAATGGTATAATATCAAGACGGCTAGGGATATTAAGCAGACATCCGACTACTGGTTGATGACCAACGGCATGACGATGGGATTCTTCTTAGGAGGTAGGGATAAGGACGAGTCTGGGGAGGACGCTAATTGGTACTTTGACAGGGGAAGATAACCGATATAGTATGACGAAAAAAATAGCCAGTCAATTGTTTAAGGCAATTTGATTGGCTATATTTGCGTCATGAAACAATGAATGACGGGATCTCACCTCAAGGTCATTCAATGTGTAAGATATTTTTGGCTCATTAGGATTTGTCGAGGTGAGATCCGACATTTCCTTTTGAGCCTATTTTTTATATTATGTGTAATATTGTTTTAAATGACAATTTGTCTATTGGATTGTATTTCGGGAAGGTTCTTGAGTTAGTTAAATCCGGAGAAGATCTTCCAGTTAATCTAGATGATGTTTGGCCTTTGATATATTCTGATAAGGGCAAGGCTGTTAGAGCGCTTACTGGTGATAATGGGTTTATTAAAGATATTGATTATAAAGTTTTTACCCAAAATGGCAAAAACCCAGTTGGTGGGAGACCTACGATTGTGTATATGATTTCCGTGTCTTGTATGGAATATTTAATGGCAAGAAAAGAAAGAAGGGTATTTGATGTATATAGAAGCGTGTTTCATGGTGCGGTAAATGCTTTCAATAAGATGGAAGAATCCGTGGAGAAGAATCTTCCACATAATTATATAGAGGCATTGGAGGCGTTGTTGGCATCCGGGAAAGAGAAACAGGCGTTAGCTGAGGCCAAGAAAGAGGTAGAGGAGGCTAAGGGAATATCCGATAACATTATCAAAGAGCGGGCCCCTAAGGTAGGATTCGCCGAGACAGCTATTATGGCCAATGACAAAGGTGATGATATGTTGATCCGTGACGTCCGGAGAGAGTTGGAGTCTCATGGACGTGATATAGCGGAAAGATCTTTAAGAGAGTTTTTTACAAGAGCAAGGTTTCTTTTACAAGAATAAAAGAGAATGGATATTAACAGAGAATGTCATGAAGAAGGGTTATGCGCATTACGGATACAATACGGATACCGGGATCAGGAATACGGTCTATATGACTAGGAAGGGATTTGAGAAAACGTTATATAATATCAGGAATATACCTAAATCAAGGGAGTCTTTTATCTCTTTTGGCGGCAAGATATTTGATTAAAGTAAGAGAAGGACAGGCGATTATCATCCTATCCTTCTTATTTTCGTTATCAGTCTTTATATTTATCCACAAAATCATCCACATCCATATACTCACACCCGAAGTTTTCCGCCGTCTTCTTATCGGAGTCGGAGGACTGTCCTTCTTTTCCGGAAGCGTCCCCGATCATCAAGATAGTATCGTATACGATCTTTTCTTCCTCATCTTCATCGTTATTCATGTATTCGATGAAATCCATATACTCTTTTATCATCCCTATATTTGGCTTTCTATTGGCATTGCGTTTATTATTGCTTTCGCAGTAATAAGCGCTTACGGATACATCTGTATAATCTTCCAAGGCATTTGATATATAATCGAATTTATATTCAAACATCTCTCTGTCCACGAATCCTTTTTCTATACCTCCTTGATTTGATATGATCAGTATATCATCAGGAGCGTAGTTCTTGATAGCCTCAAATACGTCGAGTTTGATTTTCATATCCCATATACCTTTAGGAAATGTATCCCCTGACACTGTCTCAATCAGTGTCCCGTCTAAATCCGTTATTAACAATTTACACTTTTTCATGATTCAAAATTTAAATGATATGTGATTATTTAGCCATTTTATCAAGGCGAATATTAAAAGAGAGCGTAGTAGGAGGAGACTTTGGCGACTCATTGCCAATTCTTACCATCTCATCATGTTCCTCTTTCGTTAAGAAAGGTTTATCTATTAAATAAGCTAACCTTTCTTCCAGTTCTTTTTGTTTCTTATTACTTTTCATAAATATAATTTATTATATAATTACCCATCATTAAATTACAGATCCATCTTTTGTAACTATAGGAGTTCCGGCTGGTAATATCCTGAAACTAACACGAACAATTATAAAACTCCCTTCTGGATCAGGATCTTTATATATTAAATATTCTTTTCCATGGAAGCATGTACGTTTAGGATCATTTAAGAACTCATCGAATTAGGCTAACTCATCATCCTTTAATCTGAATTCTTGTTGATAATCTTTCGCTGTCTTCATATTTGTAATTTTATAAAGTTCTTAGACGATGAGGTATTCTGCCTACTCCGCGAAGTCCCCCATTTTCTGATTTGACAATTTTTACTCCATCAATAGAATGATAGATGTTTTTTGTAGAATCATTCAAAAATTCTTTAAAACTTTCCAGTTCCTCATCTAATAAGAAAAATTCCTTTTTACAAAGCTCAATATCCATATGAGGGTGTTCCTCAATGAATGATTTAAGAGATATAGGGCCATCCTCCCACGTCAGGCGCCTACCCGCTAACTTATAGATTGTACCTCTTGGAAGTACGATCGCCGAATCGTGATCCTCGACAGGGAAATATTCCTCGTCGTGCGCTGACCTCTCGTCCGTCCATATCTCTCCTTGCCGAGCGGGGGCGTTGTTAAGAATAACCTCGTCACCGTTTTTGTTCACGGCTAAAAATACTATTGTCTGCTCTCCTATTTTCATGAATTATAATTTGCTTACCAATCTCCTCCATCATTACCTATTCCTGATATTGTAGTTATAATATTATCTGGATTTGTCCCCGCGTTAGGAAGCGTCTCAGGTATAGGGTTATCTTCCCTATCACCATGCGTCATGACGGTAAGAACCCCACTAGCGGAATACGACCAAAGACGCTTGCCGTCCTTCTCCCATTTCTTCGCTAATCTATTTAATGAGTCAATCGGCTTACATTCTTCTGGGGTGCATTCGACTCCCGCTTCAGTATGATATTTCATTCCCATATTATTGATTTGTTTAATTTATGAGCCTCCGATAAGGCTCGTGTCAGTATATCCTTTTTTCTTATAATCTCCTTATATCTTTTGATATTCATTTTTATTATTTTCATAATAAGTTCTTTTGCCTTAATAGCGCCAACATCTTATTCCAATCAACATATCCTTTATCCGTAAGCGGAGTGCCGATATTCCTATCATCTATATAATAATCACAATACAATTTTGGTGATGATGATACTGGATCAGGATTGTAGTTTACCGAATACAGATTGATATGATTATATTTAAACCAGTCCACGGCATCCTGTAGATATTTACCATCTCTTACCGTATATAATATCAGAAGATTCTTATCAGCTAGTTTCCTCAATACGCTAGCGGCCCCGATATTGTCTCCTACATAAGGGAATAAGTCTGTCACGCATGTCCCATCGAAATCTATTCCTATTATTGCCATATTCTCTTTATTTATCTTATTGAATTTTTGTATCCTACTTTCTTCATCCGCTCTTCGGTAGCTTTCTTCCTCGGGAACTTCCCGTGCCATTTTCCGGACACCACGACATCACGGCCGTCGGGGCTGGTAGCCAGCCTCCCGCATTCGCCGCGCAGCCCCATGCCCTTGTACGGCTGTAGCTCCTTGGCATACTCGAACTTGTCCACCATATACCCGTTTGTCAACATCCGGTAACTAGACGTAGCGGTATTATCGATACAGCCGCATTTAGCGCATACAAACAAGCTCATAGTAAGTTCTTTTTCGCCTCATTAAACAACCGTTCTACCAGATTCTCAAATTCACCATCAGGCTCTATTATATTTCTTATCCTTATCTGTATGTTTTTATGTTTTGCTAAAGAATAATAATTGTCCTCTACATTATAATGAGCCACAGGACCGTCTACGTAAATAGCCTCATTTGGATCTAGCTCATTTTTATAATAATCTTCTACGGTATTTATAGGAGTATAACGTAGATTATCTATTCTCATTATAGAATATTCATCGAATTTGACGTATTTCCCAACGACCCGTTTATAGTTCTCTTTTAGATTAGCCCGCATCTTGTTTTTTTCTTCCTTCAACTTATTTTCCAGTTCTTCAATCTTATTCATATTCTATCTATTTTAATGTTATTGTTATTAAATCCGTTTATCATCTCATCAAAGAATTGACGGTCTATCTCCACAAGCGGGGAGTCCCTTCCCTCCTCGCAAGCCGCTATCCCTGTCGTTCCGCTCCCGGCTACCGGTACCATCCCGCCGGGGCGACCCCCATGATCTCGACCGCCGCCGTGAGTGAACAGGTGACGGCTACCACCCCGTACGGACACGGCATTTTTTGGATTACCTCCCACATCGCCTTATAATCAAATCCCTCCTTGTCGTATCTTGCCTGGGTTATCTTATAAGGAGGGTCGGCAAAAACAAATCTTACCTTCCCTGCCATATCCTTGAATACGGACATCGCCATACCCATATCCCCGTTAAACGCCCTTACTTTCCCGTTCATCATCAACCCTCTCCACTTTAATCGTTCCCATATCACCTGAAGGCGACGTGATATTACCATACACGTTATTCCAGTTCTCGTCAATGGCCAACTGATGTAATATCGACCTATATATCTGGTAGGTGTTACCGATAAGTCTCTTCCTGTTTATCTTATCCTTACTACCCCCATCATATCCTATATGCTCATAATCCCCAAGATCAGGGAACAGTCCTCTTCTTATCGCTCGTGAGTTATTGATCATGAAGCTTCTTATCCCCGGCGTCTCCGCTCCATCCATATCATTTATCAACGTATCTGTCGTATGTTGTAGGTCTATGTCGCCAGCGGCGAATCTACCGATGTCTTCCACGCATTGGGATATCAGCATCAGCCGTTCCCTTGTCAACGTTATTTTATAAAGTTGTTTATTATCCATGATTATCTGATATTAATTTTTCTTTTATATGTTTAGATATATCAATTATCTCATCTTTTATATTGCGGTCATCTTTTGATAATGAACCAAATATACATGATATGGCACCCTTTAAGCCTAGCGCTATCCCTATCTCCAACATTTTTTTATCGGTATTAGGGATGTCTATAGGTTCATATAATATTGATGATATGCTGTTAATTACATATATCACATCATTTTCATTCATTGATGTAGATTTATCGACAATAGCTATAAAATCTTTTATAATCATAATATAAGCTATTTTTATTTCTTTTATCGTATCATCGCTTAGATGTCTATCTCTTATATGCCTTTCAACATACTTGTTTGCTAGATTCTCTATTTTGTTTGATTTGTCCATTTGTACTATCAATTATTTAGTTAATAATAGATCATAGTCCTCTTCATCTATACTCCCATTATTGTTGACATATATAATGAAATCATTTAAAAGCACGGACTTATCCTTGGATAAGGCTTTTATAATAAGCTCTCCATTATCTTTCGACATCACATGCGCGGTATCCCAGATAACATATTTTTGACATTCTTTCTCAATCTTCTTGATTGTTTTAAGTATTATCTTATACGTCTCCTCATATCTTTTTACTATTCCGCGCAGTTCGGTCGTATTATATTTACGTATAGCCGTGAATATACATTCCTTTTTACAATCCCGGCATTTTATCGGTTTTTCTGATCCGCACGCCTTATCCTCGTAGAAGAAGCGACCCTTACATGGCTCATTATGGTCGTAGCTTAATACCACAAGCGGCTCCACGCCATTCTTGTATATCACGTCTCCTTGTTTCATCTTGTCTATTTTATTAATCTCATTATCAATATAGCAAGGTTGGATATTATCCATACTATAGATATCCAGGATGTTATACTCAACATAAGACCTATGTTCTTAGGTATAGGATCTACTCTCCTGAATGTAAGGATCATGAATACAAATGTCTTGAAGTTCATAATTTACGATATTTTTCTATATAGTTAACTATTAGATCCTTGACACCTTTAGGGGCATTAATTAGCTTAAGGTTACCTTGGAATATATCCTTACCGTACTCGTCCATGATCACCCCGAATGAAGGATTCATGATTCTTGTCGATATACATATCGGTTGGTCGGTATCGAATCTGATAACGGCTACCTTCTTCTCGTTTATCGCCTTCTTTAGGGCTATATAAAGCTTATGGCCTTTAACAATGTCACAATTACCTTTCATGATCTTAGACATATATATGATATGCTCTTTCCTCACATTGCTGAGATTGTCCATCAGTTTAAGATCTCCACCAACAGATTTCCATTTTTTGAAGCAAGATACGCATAGACAATAACTGGACTTGGCGTTCCTCGGCATCATCCTGCTGCTACCAGCGGGAACCGTATCGCCACAGCAGACGCACGTCCGGTCTTTGTTGGTGCGTACTGGGCCATAGCTGTTTATCGGGTATTCTTTTTCCTTAAGCATCTTTTTCTGTTTTCAAAATTATCATCACCATACTCATAATCAGGACAAGCCTTATTGCTTGGCCGTCTCGCGTAAGTCTTTTGCTCCCTATTATATTTTCTATTAGGGTTTATATAATGGTCGCACACTTGCCAAATGGAGCGGCATACTTTCCCGTATCTTTTCGCCCATTCCCGATCATGTAGATGTACACAAGTGGCGCAAGTTGGGTTCTTGAGCTTATCCTTATTCTCATCTATGATCTTATTGACCCGATCAAGAATAACATGCATTTTTTCAATATTTATGACGTTAAATGCGTCTGGGCATGGAAGATATGTCATTGAGCTTATATCTATGTCCATTTCCTTGGATTTATTGTGAGCTGATTTGTATTTCCTTCTCATCAAATCCTTTAATTGATTTACTTTTCTCTCATAAGTCCCCATATTTCACTCAGTTTTCCATCCTTGTTTTTTCAATAGATCCACCATCATCTCCTTTATCTTAGGGCTAATGGCCTCGGTAAGTATATCAGCGGCCAAGTTAATAGAGAAGCTTGTCATTCTAGATTCTCCTATATACCTCTCGCTGGTAACTTCTTTCACATAGTCGTGAATATCCTTGATCATTTCATTTTGAGATCTTAGGAGATCCAGTATCTTATCGGGTTTATCATTCATCTTTTTTCTCGAATATACCTGACAATAACCAGAAGACCACTATCAAAAAGAAAAATAGCCCAAGAGCCTCATCCGGATAATCATGCATCGCTTCTAAGATACTTCTCATAACTTAACATCCATTTTACCGATTATACGATAGAAAATATCCCTAGTCAGCTCAATATCGTAAGTAGCGTCATGAAGCTTATTCTCGTCGATCTCAATACCCATAGCTCTGGCTACGGTCATCAACTTAAAGTTCTCCATATCGTTTCTTACGCCCATCAGGAACGGTGTCACCATAACATATACATCCATACAGTTAGGATAGAACCATGATCCGAAATACTTATCCCCACATTGGGTAAATAAAGCCCGTAGGAAGTTGTTGTCGAATCCGGCGTTGTTATACCCCACCAAATACATTTTATCCCTCTTGTCGAACTTATTCACGTATTTGGATAATATACCAACTAACTGCCTGTACCCTTCTTCCATAGGCTGATACGACCGCACTTGCTCCAAGGTAACACCAGCCACATCCAGCGCCTCTTGCTCTATCGTGGCGGCAGGGTTCGGGGCTAGGCGGATGTCGAACCTCCCGGTCTCCTGCCCGTCGATATCCACGATCCCTCCTATTTGGTGTATCCCGTTTCTCCAGAACTTAACCCCGGTTGTCTCTAAATCAAAAAATAGCAATTTGCTCATGTCTATTTATTTTGTTAATTTATCATTATCTAAGAACTAGTCGTGAAATGCTTTTATAATATATACTCCCATCAACTCTTTTACCTTCAAAGAAGTATATCCAATATTCTAATGAAGAACATCCAAAAGCAAGACATAGATTATTTATCGCATATCTAAAGTATTTCTCGCCTGAACGAAATAAGATTTGAAATTCCTTATTATTTAAATGGAGTCTTTTTTTGGTTTTTCTTTTATTCATGTTTATAGTTTTATTTTAAATGTTCCTTAATCTTCTCCAATGCCTCATAAGACAGATAGTCGTTTATGGTCTTATCGTTATTTATTTTCATCAACTCATCAAATAGGTCTTTAGCCAGTGCTTTCCACCGCTCTCCCCAATCACGGAGATTCTCGACCCTTGACCGTATATCCTCGAAATAAGAATCTATGTCTGGTTTAATTGATTTTGAATAGTATTTAACATCCTTCTCATCCCCATCCATCATATAATCACATTGCGCCCTGATATCTTTTATATAGTTATCTATATCACCGCGCATATAATTAACAGGTTTACGTATATTGAATATAGCTTCTGACGTAAGACCGGTTATATCTTGTATGTCTTTTAAATTATCCATGATTTAAACAATTAAACGCCAACCATCCACTTACAACTCCCATCGCAAAAATAAACAAAACCATAAGCGAGAACAGCGCCCAATCTTTTGTATTTAGTTTATTGCCCTCCTTCTTCGCTTTTATTTTTTCAAGAATATTCTTGTCAACATTGAAATCGAAATCAAATGTCATATTATTAGCTATCTCCCCATCAATGCCTTTGTTATTAATAAATATCTGTCTCTTAACACTCATATCCCTAATATTTCTGCTACATAAACAAATCCATAACATACATAATTATCAGCGTCATGCTCACCATAATCCACATGCCATACGACGGCGCACGGGAAATATAATGGCATATCCTCAGCCATAGGATCCTCTTTGAAGTCATCAATGTTTATCTTCTCCCTCCACCTCCACAGGTCTTGGGTATCGTTCAAGATCAATTTGTTCATAACAATCTGGTTTTTAATACTGATACAAAGATAGGATTTAAACAAAAATAAAAGCATGAATAATATTAAAATAATATTAATCATGCTTAAATATAAATATATCCCTTCTAGTTCTCACGGATATACGTATTCGTATTCATCTGGAGGAGATGTCTTATATTCAACATCGCGCTCCATATTGGTGTAATAGTTATCCCCTTTTCTGTATACTAACGCTACCCAACAGTCATGTTTTTTGCTGTATCCTATAAGAGGAACACCTTCCATAGGAGGATTATCCTCCGTTTTGTACCTTATTCTTGCTGTTTGCTTTATACTCATATAATCCATTTTTTAATAATGTTGTTATCAGTGAAAACAATGTATCTATAAGAAGTCTCTCGCTACTCCAACATATAGGGATCTCGTCTATATTTCTATACGCTACAGACCATGCATGTTTTAGCTTATAACATTCCAATGTACGACCCTCTATCTCATATGGGAGCAAATTCGGTAACGTCCCTACATCCCAAACGGGGTTGGATATATCCGGGGTAACGGCCTCGATCGGTCCTATACGACCAGCGTTATCCTCCATAGAATGTAATCGATCCAGATACTTGTCCCTGAAACCGATGGCGGTGGAGATAGGAAGGCCGGCCTCGACCAACACCCTCCCCTGTTCTTTTGCGGTAAAAATCCGTTCCTTCATGGTTTTCGCTTTTTCGGTGACATATCATCCAGTTTATTTATTCCCGTCAATATCGGGATACTATCATGCATACCATCCATCATCTTCCTTTCTACCGTAACGATCGTATCATTATGCCATCCCCCATGAGCCACAAGAAGAATCTCCTGCTGCTCGAAGCCAAAGCCTGCCCCTATACCGCCGGAGTTCCACGCGCAGGTAATGACCACCCCTCCTTTCTTAGTGATCCTAGCTATCTCCTTCTTCTGCCTAGCCCAATAACCAGATTGCGTTGTTTGCATATTAACAGTACCTCCAAGCTTTTTATATGACTCGGATACCTGTCTCGGGGAATACGGTGGATCATACAACACCATATCAGCTATATTATCGCCAAGACCACGCAGGAAGTCCGTGGCGTCTTTATGATACATAGCCTTAGTCTTAGGATCAAGATCGTTGGTGATCGTCCCTATATCGCTGTTTCTGGCGAACGGATCCACTATAACCATCCCCTCTTCTCGATATTTGTCTATAAGTTCCCTTATCGGCCTTATGCCGAATGTCTCTTTATTCGGCATTGACCATTTTTTAGTAATTATCATGATCTATGAAGTTTATCCCATTCTTCTTTATCCACTCTTTTACCTTGTATATAAAACAACTGTATTGACCCATCATGAGCGTAAATTGCTTTAGACTTATCATTTTTTAATCTATCGAAAACATTACCAAACCTCTGTGATAATTTCATAGATCGATATTTTTCAAGAAAGTTATATTCTTGATCTGATAAATTTAATTCCTGTTTAATCATTTCCCTGCTTTTGCTCATACCAAATTTGATTGTTTATTTCCTTTTTGAAATTTAATTTCATAATACCTCTAGATATAGGATCACATATATCCTCCCACCAATTCCTGTGTCCTTTTGGTGGATGTATATCCTTTTCCCATAAAGATCCCTTAACTGTCTCGATTCTTACGTATGGTCTCGTTTTTCTCGTGTTTACCTTCACATGTCATATCAGTATCCGTTTTTGATGACCCGGACATAAGCTCATCAGTAATCTTGCGAAATTCCTTTACAATATCATTTATCCGCTTACGTTCGATGCTTCTTAGCAAATGGGCTATCACATCCACTGTCCATCCGTTACCCGCTAAAGACATGGCCGTATTTGGGGCTATCCCGTCAAGGTAATCATCCGGCAATGTCTGTAGCCTACACATCTCCACCGGGGTCAGGTATCTGAATTTGTCTTTCATGTCAAAGGCATTAGGATATCTTCCGGGAGGCAACGATGATATCACGTTATCTTTCATGACTGTTGTCAGGCAATTACTTTTCTTAATAGAAACAGTATTTTTATCTCTTCTTACCTCCAAACATTGCGTTATTTTCACGTTCTTGTCATAATCCTTTCGATGCCCGTCCTCCCATCCCGCTCACTATTTTATCCAAATCAAGCGAATAATCTTTCCCGGGTAAAAAATCATCTCTAAGAAAAAAACCTCTATATGGGATCATATCATGTATGCCGGGTTGGTCGTCAAATATGAGCTTAGCGTTCTCGGTCAATCTAATCAATGTTCGCAAGACAGAGGATATATCTATGGGTGCATATTCACACCCATAGACCTTATTATTTATCCAAAGATATTGAAGAAGCTCGGCTATATTAATAGTCCCGTCCTCCACATATCCTGTCTTGTTATCGAAGTTTATTTTGGCTAGAGGTATATTACTTCCTTGTGGTTGATCGCTTTTTTCATTACGACAATGCACGAACCTGTCAAAGAATATATCTTTCCAACCAAAATATTTATCCCTTATCGTCATAAGCCCATTTCTTGTCGTATAACGACATGACGTTAATAAGATCGGCTTTTCTGGCCATCCCCTCAAGTTTATTAAAGCCATCCATGTTATCTCCGCTGACGATGATAGTAGGATATACCTCTATACCGTACTTGGATATTTCCTCCTCCGTGGCTTTGTTCTCCGGGATCTGGTTTAACGTGACCTCACCCTCATACTCCTGTAATGTGTTGGCGATAATATACCGCATGTAGTCGCTGTACTCAGCGTCTTTCTTCGTGAAAAAATCAATTCTTACCATCTCAAATAGTTGTTAATCTGTTAATAATCAAATCAGCGGTAAATATAGCATTATCTACCTCATCTATACTCATCTTTCTCCCATCGAAATCGTTAGATAATAAATCCTTAACAATCTGATATCTACGCCGCTCCCAATTTACGTTTACATCAAAATTCAGATTCTTTACATAATCATAATTTAATTCATTATAACTGTAACTGAGATACTTGACTATCGGGAATAGGCTATCATCAATAGTGCGCTTGATTACATTAACGTATTTACCCGTTCTTTTGTCGATAGCTCTTAATCCCTCATCTACTACTCTTTTTACTCTTTTTCCTGACTCTTCCATTCTATAAGCCCTTTGTTATGTTTATCGTAATATAATAACGCTATGGCATTCCAGCATACGGCGGATAGATGCATGAATCCCTCCTTATCATATCTCTCCCCTTTCGTATAAGCGACCAAGTGTCTCATGAGCGCACCTAGATAACGATTGAACCCATCAGGTATATCCTGCCATGAGTTATCAGCGTACTTCTTGGCGCCTTCCGTATATACCCTCACGATGTCCTCTATCTCAGCCAAAGGAAGGAGATCCCACCGGGGTTTACCGTCGGCCCGGTCGTCCTTCCCGCTACCGTCTTTCCCTACGGCAGTCTTACATGCCTTGGCTACCTCCTCTTGGTGGGCTTTAATGATGGATGCGCTATTAATATTATTGAAACGGGAAAGATCGTAAGCGTTTACATTGTCTACCTTTTCCTCATTAATAAGTTTTAACTTAATAGCTCTACCTAATGATACGACCATCTCCTCATCAACCCAAATAATCTCATCTACCTCATCCGACCATAGCCTGATTCTCATTCTTCCACTTTTATCAGCGGTCTCAACTACCTCAAACACATCGCCATCATAGACCACCTTTTGATACTTATAAAATTCCTCCTTCATTTTAAACTCCTTTTTGTTTTATTATTATTACTGGATCATCATTAAATGGGGATAATATCCCAATATGCAACAATATATTGCGCTCATCGCCCTCATTTTTATCGGCTTCAATAGCATTGATATTTGATTTGTTACTAGATATAATGTCGCTATCTATATTAGGATCATTTTTGATTATAGCCTATCCTTTTATAATAGGTTCATGCCCCATTAATTTAGCGACATCTTCTTCTACCAACCAATATTCCTCAAAAACAGTATCCGGATATTTGGCTTTTATCTCCTCGTAAGTATTATACCATGTCATATTTTCGTAATTTAGATTAATAAAATTCACTAAGATCCCTGCGTTCTGGCGTCTCACCTGTCATAGAGTAAAGCTCACCAGATGATAGATGCACGCAATGAACGGTCTTCCCGTCTATATACTCACTTCGCTTCGTGATCCCACAAATAGCGCGGCGTTGGATCCCCGGACCTGCTTTTACCCACGAGTGCCGCACGCTTCTCTTTCTTGTCCTATTGGTGTCGTCAAGCTTTCTCATAATCAATCCTCCAAGGTCATTATAATCTTATCTTTTCCGATAATAGCCTCATTCCCGCTCCTTACATCAAAGCATCTCCCTTCATCTGCCTCCTTGAAATAAAGAACGCCATTGTACTCGAATAAACCGAAGCCGTAATCGTCCAGCTTCATTTTGCTAAGTTTTTTGAACTTATATACGTTTTTCATATTCTCCATATTTTTAATATTTCCTTCATTCATATAAAATATTGACGCGGATATTGATACTATTCCTATAGCTATCATAATTAATCCTCCGTGGAACATACCTTCATGTAAATCATCCCAACCTTTCACCATTACAGCTATGGATAACATAATCACTGCCATACTAAGCAAGACCCATATCATATCACATTTTCCTTGTCTTTAGGAACTCCATCATATCCTCTGCGCTAAGCTGGAAGCCTGCCGCCGCCTTATGACCGCCGCCGCCGGGGTTGACCTTGCGTGCCAGCGCCGAGACATCCACCTCCTCCTTGGTGGTATAGAACGAGCATCTGAAGAATCTGCCGTTCCAGCAAAATGGCATCATCAAATCATGTTTTCCAGGATCGTACATGGACTCGAATGTGGTGGAGTTAAACTCCGTAGTATTCATACATATCGCCTTGTATCCAAATATATCCGCCTCGAATGAGAACATATTCATCTCCCCTCTGTTTTTCTCTACTATATACTCTATTATAGCCTCCCCGTTATTTATCATATCATTCACTAAGTTGTTATCGGCTTTATCTAGTACATCCTTAACAATGTTTACATCAAGACCGCAATATCCCCTCATCCCGTACTGGAACGCCATGACATCACTCCACTCGAACCGGTCGTGATCCCATACATCATAAGCGCTCAATAATTCTACCACATTAGGAGTTTTGATGTCATCGAAAAGATATTCCCACGTAAGCTCACAGGCCGCCGCCCCGATACGCCTCTTGCCCTTTACCTCGTAATCCCTCATATCGTCTATGGCGGTCTTATGATGGTCTATCCATACGACATCTATACCTTTCTCTTTCCACTCATCGAAAAGGAATCTTGTTCTGTCTCCAAATGACACGTCAACTACAAACACCTTATCATATTTATTCACGTCAGGTATTTCCTTGCCGTAATTGTAAGGAAGAAGATCAATGTCCCCCTTGAGATACTTTTTTACTATAGCCGCTGACATTACTCCGTCAAGATCAGCCTCATGATATATACATCCTGTCATAATCTGTTGTTTTTGATTAAAAAATCTATGTATTCTTTTATATCCTTGTTCCTATCATTATCCCAGTCAAATGTCTCGTTTATGAATTTGAGGTACGATACTGGGATCGAATGCAACATCCACCCACAATATTTCCCGAATGTTATTACCGTAGAGCCAAGGGGATGATCCGGCCTCCCGGGTACAGGGGAGGCGGTAATGCCCTGCGCCAGCCCCCTCCTTCGGTCTTTCTTGGCGGCCTTGATATCCAGATCCGTTTTCGTTACCTTATCTCCCATCGGGATATTGGTAATTAGTCTATCGCCGATAAACATCCCCCATCCATATCCTTTGTAGTTCTCTATACTAAGTTTCCTTATATCGTCGAACCTTGACGAGTTGTTGCAACAATCAACGACTAATGCGCTGCCTTTACCGTCCTTTATCCTGACCGCCCTGCCAAGCCACTGATAAAACGAAGAGAACGAAAATGTCGGTCTTCCTACTATCACGCAGTCCAGACCCGGATGATCGAATCCCGTACCGAGGGCGGAATAGTTGAACACTACCTTCGTCTTACCCGACTTGAACCTCTCAACTATAGCCTCCCGCTGCTTCTTTGGCGTGCCTCCGTGAACCACCTCCGCCATGCCGGCGCATATCTTGGCGTTCATCCATTCGGCGGCAGTATTGCAGCTCTCAACAGAATCCATAAACACCAGTATAGATCTACATACGTCTTTTAATACCATCAATCGACGCAAAATAAGGTTGTTTAAGCCATTTTTTCTCACCGCCTCACTAATAGACTCAGCCGTATATTCGGAGCCGTTAGAATTGAGTTTAAGGGCATCTCCATTGAAATCCCATGTCTCATACTTAAGAGGCGTCCAAAATCCTTGCCTTATCATCTCCTCTACCTGTATCACGTGAATCAGATTCTTGAAATACACCGGTCTCATACGAGTGATGAAATTAAGTTGGGAATATGATGTCCGTCCTATCGACATGTTTTTAAGTCTACATGGCGTGGCTGTAAACCCTATCACCTTTCTCGGCTTCAGCTCATTCATGAATGTCATGAACTCACTGCCATCCTCAGGACTGTATCCGGCATGAGCCTCATCTATCAATACGTTTCTGATTCCCATCTCCTTAAGCTGACCAACAACTTTCTTGATAGATCCTAACGTGGCATATATCATGTTAGATAGCTCTTTCTTGCCGCAGGAAGCGGAGTAGATGGTAGCCGGTATGCCATACGACGTTATCTTGCCGTGGTTCTGTTGCAGCAATTCTTTTGATGGTTGTAAAACCAGCGTCTTATCTCCCATCAATCTAGCCGCTTCTGCTATCAGAAGTGACTTACCGCAACCTACAGGACCTATGATCAATACCGGATCATGTCTATCAGAGTTTATGTAATCGGAGATACTTTTAACACACTCCTCTTGATATGGCCTTAATTTATATGTCATCTCTGTAGTTATCAAAAACGTCTTTCACGTACTCTAGTCTTATCGCGCATTCCCGGCCATCGTCCATTTTTACCATCAAAGTCTTTTTGGTCTTGCTTATGGCTATCGCCTCTCCTGTCCCTGTCTGGGTACGAACTATATCACCTATCTTTACATCAAATTCACTCATGGTCCAGCCTTTTATTAAATTCCTCTATCTTGCTCCTGTCCGTCTCTTTGGTCATCTTAGCCTCTTCCTTGAATATGTCATACCCTTCTCGGATATTGTCTCCAACCATATTCTCTATCATCTCCCTTAACTCATCGCTTCTTACGGCGAAAGATATCTGAAACGATTTACTTGTACCTTTCATTAGGTAATCAATCTCCTTCTTGCATTCCGTCATCAACCGATCCAGATTATCGAATTTAACGAACTTAGAGTTGCCATTGGCCTTCCTTACCCCATCCTTGAAATCCTCCAATATCCCGTTAAACACATCCGCCATACACATCATGGAATGTAGCCATACCAGCATATTGAATTTATATTCATTATCAGCGTTGTTCATCAAACTCACCAAAGACTCGCTTTTTGTCAACATGATCTTCGATTCCCGGTCTACGATATCCTTTATCTCCTGCCGGCATTTCATGGCGCCAACGAAATCCATTTTAGAATAACATTCATTTGATTTCTCTACCAATTTCCTGATATCCTTTCTAGACATCAGAAGATCCAACACCTGTTTTTCTCTTTCGTTTTTATCCATAATCATTTATTTATTGACACAATATAATTAAACCTAGATATTTACCTAGGCTTTTAATAAAGTTAATCTTTTTTATTCTTTCTTTTTGAATCATCCCAATCCGATGAGTACCCGCATGTCCCTTGTTTGTGGATCGAGAAATCGCACCAAAAACACAAGGGCTTGGGGCGGGGTTCAAGGCAGGCCGGCTGGCGTCCCATGAGGTAGCGCTTCTCGTACTTATACCCCTGTTTGGCGTCGTCCCAAACGTGAGCTTGATAGCTATCTATTTTATTTGTCTCGAAATCATACATGTCAAGGAGAATATCGTTAAGTTCCTTGACCGATCTCTCTACTTTCTCCTTATCTACCTTCACGTTCTGATTGTCCAGCATGCGGGTAAAGAAATAGCTGCACATATCCGGCAATACCTTATATTTTCTGAGTATGTAAAAGGCGTATATCGGATGCTGGAGATTGTGAAGCAGCTTATCCTCATCGAATAACTTTCTCCCGGACTTCCAGTCTATCGTATACATAGCTATCCTGTCTTTTGTCTTATACTCTCCACGCCAGTCCACCGATCCTATGATATGTACCTTATCGTACGTCACGCCATCCAAGGTAAGGGGCTTGGGCAGCTTATAGGGCAGGACGAAGCCCTCCTCCACGCCGGCCGGTCTCGACCCCCGGATCACCTTCTCCATTGGCGTAAGATCGGACCACGTCTTCTTATAATTGCCAGCGGCATCCTTCTCAAACAACCCCACAATCCATCTTATTAACCTAGCCGCATGTTGCATGGACTCGATCTGGGATTTTACGCTATCAAAAGGAATCTTCTCTATATCCGCGTAGTAATTGAAAGCCTTACTCATATCCTCATAAGAAGGTCTACATCCGTTCTTGAAGAAATACTCCATTGTCTGGTGGATAACCGTACCATATGACGTAGCCTCGTGCTTCTCCGTGGATCTGTGACCCTCCACGTAAGTCTTATACCACTTATACGGACATTGGACAAACGTGTCTATCTGTGAGTAGGACGCGGCAAGCACCTTCTCACCGCCTATGGTCTTACATAGCAAGTTATTCTCCGGAACGATCATAAAGCCCCTCCGTATTTATGTCACGCTCATATAAATCCATCGAAATATTCTGTAGGTTACGCAAATACCTTATCTGGATAAGCTCGCTCAGGTCATCCTCCATATCCCTAAGTCCGAGATAATACTCGTCGCCAAAAACCTCCATGGTCATCCCGTGTCCACGATATACGTCCCTATTCTTGTCACTCTTGAAACCGATAGCGTCAAGAAGGTTATCGTCTATCTCAATAGGCATGATATCATCTTCCCCTGAATACCATTTCATTATCCCATCATCAACCTCACGTTCAAGGATTAATGATCCACTTTCATTACGCATACCGGTAACGCACCCTACTCTCCATATATCGCCAGCTTTGTCTTTTACAAGATCGCCCGGCCTTAACTCCTTAACTGAAATCATATTCTTCCTCCTCATGATCGTCATCACAATCATCGACAAGAGGGGTTTCTAACCCCTCTTCCCAATCATCATATCCAAAGTCCATCACTTACTCTTAAACCAATCATACAACATATCCGCAAAAATCCCTACAGTTAGTTCATCAACAGGTTTATCGCCGAAGACATCATCCGATATCCTTATACCAATCTTCTCTTCAATATCCATCAACACCTCTAATAAATCAAATGGATCCATAGCCAGATCAGATGATAAATTACTATCTTCTTTTACATCATCAATTACCTCTATATTATTAATGTAATTGAACTTATGCGTTTTTTCAAATATCTCTTTTCTGGCTAGTTTCAATATTTTATCTCTCTCCATGATTATTTAGATAATTATATAATATATCCATAAATTCCCCTACCGTAAGTTTAGTATAAGGTTTGATGTTTAGTGTCTCATCAGGTATAGATATACCCATCCTTTTCTCTATTTCCATCACCACCTCTGCGTAGTCAAGGGAATCCATAGCCATGTCGGTCGCTAGCCCATCCTCGTTATCGATCTCGGCAGCATGATTAAAACCCGTAAATTCACCCATCTTCTCAAAGATCACTTCCTTGACTACTTTTTCAATTTCTTTTCTTTCCATGTTAAATTGACATTTTCAATCTTCTACCTAACTCTTTTTTTATATCCGATATCCTTTCGATATCCATCTTAACATCGCCTGTGATAGCGTATTCCTTATCCATTCTCTTTGGGGGATCCGGAAGCCGGCTTATGGCGAACAACCATGCCAGCTCCTTGTCCTTGTTCTCCCTAAGATACAAGTCAGACGTCATGCCATACATTTTTATGATCGTATCGAATAACGTTGATTCCGATAAACTCATATGCACGCTATACACATTTGATGGTTTCCAGATCAAGTTATCCAATCTCATCGTATACTCACGTTTAAGATCTATGTGGGATATTACGGCTCTTACTATAGGTTCTTCCTTGAAGTTGGTATTAGCCACGAACCATACGAGCCGTTTCTCTACCTCCTTGATAGCTCCTGTATCCTTACCCATATCGTTATATACCCCAACGATACGGTCCCGGATCCCCTCGACCTCCGGTGTCAGGCCGGGTGTCTCTATCAGCGTCAGCAGCGACCCTCCCCTTGGCGTTATCTTCCACTTCCCATTCTTCTGAAGCTCGATATAACCAGACGCTTTATAACTATCTATTCTCTCCTTTGGAATGACGCTAGCCATCTCCTCTTTCTGCCGGATCATCAAAAGATACCCGACATCAGACATCGTCAACCCTGATGTCATCATCTGTTCAAAATTTATATACATAAACTAATGAGTTAAAATATTGACCTTATCTTTCTGGCTACCCTCTCGACTATATCGGGATGATCATTTCCGTTATATATATCTATTAGCGTATCTATTATATGTAACCTTATGTTTTTCTTTGATGAATGAAACCAAGAATCTCCATTTTTTCCGTTTACAGGTTTGAACATCTTCAGTTCTGGTATAAGATAACACGCCACGCATGATCTTTCAGCAAGTGATAATTCAACCGCCGCCCTTTCTATCGCTATGCACATAAATGCATAATTATCATTCTTTATTAGATTGTAAGCCCTTCTCGACACCCTAAGGGCGTCTGCTTTCGATAATCTCTTTCCCTTTTTCATACTGTTTTACCGTATAAGATTCATTAGCCATACCAACTCTACCAACTGATATAGATTGATTTATAGATTGGTTAAGATGCCCTGCAACCGACATCTTAGCCCTAACCGTATTGGCGCATCTTAGAAGGATTCGATAATCCTCTAACGCCCTCTCGTATCTTACGTCCACCCTAGCCCTTTTATCAGCATCAGTCATGCTCTTACATGTTCCGTCCTCCCTCAGGCTTATAGCGATCTTGTCCCGTATGATTCTGATATCATCCTCGGCTATCACCAGTTCGGCGTCAAGAACCCCCTTGTATGAGCTAAGAAGATCCTCCACCGCCACAACTTCCCTTTTTAGGTTCTCCAATTCCAATATCATTGAGTTGTCATTTATCCTTTTATACTCCTGTACTTTATTGGATACCTCATCACAGATACTCATGATCTCCTTTTCCCGTTCCCGATTTATGATATATCTGATGCTGTATTTAGCCATTTCCTTTAACGAGGATATAATTTCCTTTATCCCCATCTTATCCTCAACCGACAATACGGTCTTCAAGAACATTTCCAGCACCTTTATCACTACAAGCAAGTAATTATGTCTCAATCTCATGTCAATAAGGTGTTTCGTCATGTACTACATTGAAATCATCACTGGGCGGTATATATTGTTGCTCCAATGGAACACCGGGAGGTGGGGGCGGAAGCGTCACTACGGTCGTGTCCGGCTTGCCGCTACCCACGGGGGCATCCGAGCCTCCCGGTCTTTCTTGGCGCACCACCCCTCCATCAGGATAATATCGCTCATATCCTTTCATGATATCTACATGTATAGCGTCAATCTCCTCCAATGATCTTTGACGGACCTTTACGATATGATGGAACAATAATCCATCCACACGGAAGGATCGTCTTGACTCGCTCTTGAAACGTTCCAGATTAGGATACCATCCTTGCGGAAATTGCATGTATGAGGAGTACCCGTATCTCCTTGGGATATTCAACACTACCATAGCCGTACACAGCTGCCCCAATGAGTCAGACTGATAGAAATCAGACTGCCTTGGCATATGATCCTTCGGATCACGTCTGCCCTCTATCTCTCGATTAAGTTGCGATACGATAAGGAAGAAGATGTTTGGGAACGTTCTTTTGGCTATATTACACATATTCATCAAACTATCTATATTCCTCTTGGCGTCACCCAAACCTTGTATAAGAGCTGTATGGTCTATGGATACAAATACAATTTTCTTATCCTTATTCGCCGGCATATATACATTCCATAGAAAATCTTTAAGCTCATCAACTGTTGTAGGTATGGGTATATACGTTATTCTGTTTGAATTTTCTTGTTTAAGACATTTTTGCATTTCTAGCATCTCCTCTTCATTCATTTTACGAAGGAGGATATCTTCTATGTCTTTGTTCATTTTTTTTGATAGTGAACGTAATACCAGGTCTTCCGGATTCATCTCGAACTCACATCTTAACCATGCATAATCATCTGCTTGCGGATTGATGTTGACATTCATCACATTGTTCATGATCTTTTGCGCCAGATAGGATTTTCCAACCCCTGGTCTAGCTCCTATGGCTATCGCATGTTGAGGGTAAAATCCCCCCAGCAAAGCTTTGTCTAGATAAGGGTATCCAGTACGAGCCGGGAGAAGTTCTCCCGACTGATATTTCATTATCCTCTCATAGGCGTCCATGATAATTTCCTTGGACGTCTTCCATATCCTATTATCGCTCATCCTCGTGCGTTTCTATCGCCAGCCGTATCGGATTTAGATCCTCTGTTAGCTGATCTTGATTTATATCTTAACCCCTTAGCCGTATGGCATAGGTCCTTCCCTTTCCGATAAGCCTTCCCCTTCAGCTTATCGGTCTTGTAATTCTTACGACCCAACTCCCGTCTCTTGGCTTTCTGCTCAGGTCTGGCGTTGATCTTCTTATCCGTCTCAGCCTTCTTCTTTCTGGCTTCCGGATGTGTCCTGTAATATTCAGTCGACCTCCCCATCCTCTTCGTCCTCCTCATCATCAAAATCTATATTCTCTTGTATATCCAAATCCTCTTCCTTTAAAAAAGATGGATATTCCAATCCCAGACGCTTAATCATATACGAATATGGATCAGACGCAAATTCATCTGGTATCTCCCATGTGCAAGGGAATGTACCTATTACCTTTTTAAGTTTATCGGCTAATTCGCTACTCATCCCCATATTAACCATTTTATTATAAACCGTAGCTTCTACGCTACTTACATTGCCCCCAACATAAAAACCTGTTGGTTTGTGAACAAAATAAACTTTCTTCATTTTACATGTATTATTCATTTTATTAAAGGTATCCAATTTGATTCGATACTCAAATGTTCCATTATCATTAGCCCTAATGCTCATATTTATCCTTCTTGCGATCTCCATAACTCATATCCATATCACACACCACCGTATCGGTCGTGTCGTTTACCGCATGGAACAGGAACTCCGGACATCCGTGGCAGGCGTTGCTCCCGATCGCCACCGCTCCGTGCCTAGGGCAAGCCTTCTTTACCATGGTTCTATCATATATCCGTATATGATTATCGCCATACTTTTCAATATATCTCATGGTATTAAGTAGTGATGGTAAAGACATCTTATATGGGGATACATGTTCTATTGGTATATCCAATTCACCAGATAGGCTTTTGTAAATATCCTGTACATCCCGTTTTGTCCTATACGCGAATATATTAATCTCAGTCATTACCATATCCATACCCCTAAGAAGATCCGGCCTAGCCAGCCTCCCCATAGGCTTCCCGAAAGGATCGGATCTCATCCAAGCCCCACACTTCTCGCACCCAACTTGCTTCCCCTCTACCGTATTTATCATAGTGGATGGGATCTTGCAATACGGGCATACGGATCCGTTTAACATAGCTTTCTGGGCTAAAGACAGCTCTTTCATACCTTTTCCTCTATCTCAACATTAAATAGATTGCAGAATCTATCAAAATTTCTGTTCTCTATTCTCATATCCTTCTCATACTTGTCAACCGATTTGATGAAATCATTATAACAGTCCTCGCATATCCATTGATTGATTACCGCTACATAATAGCCCACGGACGTAGGTCTGTTACACATATCGCAAATACCTAAGCACCCATATCTGGTGAGCTTATCTATCATCTCCTGTCTTGTTATTTCAAGCGCCTTGAATTTCTTGTAATTGTTAACTACCTTTGCCATTGTAAATTTGTTTAATAATAAAATAATCTGCTATATCCATTCCCTCATTTATATTGGGCTTTGATTCGAGAAAATCGCTTATCTCTACATCCATTCCCCTCATATCCCTATCCACTTTCTTCTTCCACTCGTTAAACGCCGATCCTTTGTCAGGATATAGGACTATTCTTCTACGTCCCAATGCCTCTATCATCCCCCTTTTCAACATATGGATACCTCCGCATGCCATGAAAAGCCTATCTGGATATACGATATTACAGATGACCGCCGTCTTCTCCGACTCAACTATATATACCGGGGCTTCCTTAGGATAGAAGTTGATAAGAAACTCACCGAACAGGCATTGCCTTAATAAATAATCTTGACCGTCTAGGACGTGAACCCAGCATACATGATCCATGGGAACCTTTACCCTCTTACCATCTGGTCCGTAATCCATTATCTTCCCGGTCCTTATCACCCAACTTTTATCAAGTTGCCAGAACACGCAGCATTTACCCCAATCCCCGAGTCTCATCATCCCGATCTTATATAAGCTGAACGCTCTATTGGTATGATATGATCCGAATATATTGGATAGATAATCCTGAAGATCAGATGTCTCGAAAGGATTAAGCGTCTCAAACATCTTGCTTGCCGGAATGCAGTTGGCTATATCCGAATCCGCTGGAGGTCTGTACCTCCTTAATACTTTGTTTGAATCGGTAAAAAGATCATTGTTCCCAAGTTCGCTCCCTGTTGGATATTTAAAGTAACCACATTTATTTTTATGATCGCACACCCCAAACTGCTCTCCAACGATCTGACCGGTGGTTACGTCCACGTACGGCGTAAAACACTTATCCTTGCCGCATTGCGGGCACGTCATCTTCCTTCTTGGCTTGCTATGATCCAACTCATACCGATATACGCTCTTGTCAAACTCCCTGAATTCCATTATCCTCTCCTCTCGCTCATCACTCTATATATATAATCTCTCAGCGACTCTTTTCTTATCAAACCATTCAACTCAAAATCACCCTCTATATATAAAGATCCGATCCTTGACGTAACCGTATAATTGGTTTTCTCAAACTTATACTTACCTTGAAGATATACAACCGTAGCCATATTAAGTATAGGATTATCGGTTTGTCTCTTCAACTTATATTGACTTGTCTTAGCGGTAGGATCACCCGGAGCGAAGTTGTATATCTCCTCTATCTCCAATATCTTTCCGTAGTTCTCCAGTATCATTCTTCTATATAGCTCAAGCTGGAAAGCGTACTCGTCATAGAAATTACCTTTCCTGTTTGATTTGAAGTCCAATATAGCGAATATCCTCCTACATCTTTTTACTTTCTTTTTCTCCATTTTAGGTTGGCCTTTCTTGGCTCCCACCTTATAAAGCTCTCCTGTCTCGACCTCTATCTCCACCATCTCCGGCTCGCCATCCATCTCCACCACCGCGTCCACCGAAGAAGCTACTTTCAATCTCCTTGACCTCAACATCTTTTCGATCAATACAGGTTTTACATGTCTTTCCTTGCAGAATATGGCAAATGATATCAGATCCTCTATCAGTTCATCAATGTTATCCACTAATATCCGCTCCATCCTATACTTGTCTATCCTTAGCTTGGCTTCCTTGACCACCTTCCTGATCCATGTCGGGATCAGCTTTATGTTAACCCCTGCCAGATACAACCCAAATAGATAATGCATGATAGTACCCAGATCAGCCCTGTAGTTAGCGTACTCATCAGGATCCTTACCCTTGAGCCTCATCTCATTCTTCCACTTCTCCAAGGCTCCGGACGTATCACAATACCCATTGGCGATATTGTTAGTGGCTCCATCGTATATGATAGGATACCCATCAACATCCATCTCATAATACACACGTTTGCCGGCGACAGTCATTCTATATAACACAGGTGTCGGGATATCCTTTATCCATTCAGCGGCATAATACTGTTGCTCTGTCTCCAGATCATACTCAACCTCCATCTCCTCATTAGGCTCGTTTTTAGGCTCTTCAACAGGCTTTTCCTCCTCGACCATATCTTTCTTCGGGACCGTTGATAAAACGTCTAATATGCCAAAGAAAGCGGTAAATTTAGGATCTGTATGATATGATCTTAATACTGGTAATGATGATCGCCAATAATATGACGACGCATTCTCGTCCTTTATCTTGCCTAAAACCTTGCCTAAAGCCGAACATACTATCTCTCCATCATCCGCGATAGCCACATTGTGTCTCTCGGATAAACGAACTCTCATCTCATCAAACAATTCTTGATCGCTTATGACTTCTATGATCGTCCCATAACTATATACCGTGTCACTTATAGCCTTATATCCTAGGTCTAAAAGTAATCTTTGTTTTCTTCTATCCATGATAATAATCTGGTTTTTAATTTACCATCCTCCTCGACTTTAGGTGCGAGATCCCTCATCCGTCTGGCCGCCAACAGCCATACGTTGCCAAACTCGTCCAAGAGCCGGCTGAAATCCATCGTATCTAACAGATAATCGAATTTTGTATGCTCATCAACCGTCAAGTAGATAATGTTATCATTATCCTCGGCAACTGATTTATATTTCCGTTTAGGGTATAAGTGGCATATGTTGCTTACCCCCGGGCATGGTATGTACGCGCCGGTGGCAGATCTCCTTGTCATACTCAATCTAGCCACATGGGCGCCAAAGAAAACGGCTAGGCTCTTCCCCTTTGGCTTGGCCTTCACCCGTATCGCCGCCCTTCCCTTTGGCGGTAGTTCCCTAGCCCGGCACGCAGGGCACAACCCCTTGCTCCTTATGGCTACTATCCTGCCGCACCTCTCACATGGTAACATCCTACCCTTCATGCTTTTTTCTTTTTATAACTTTTATTAAACTCCATGAGGCTCATGGCTCTATATCTCTTAAGCCTATCTATTTTACCCTTCGTCCAATCCTGATCCTTGAAATTGATGATCGTGTCGAATATCTGAGCTAGTTCCCGGATATTAAAATTCCTGTTCTGTATTTTTTTATAGAACCCTGACCTACTATATCCTAGTCTAGACGCCAGATAAGTCTTGTTAGATAATGTGAGGATACGATAAATCGTACCCTCCATCTTGTTTATCTCCATCAACTTCTCAGCTACGGATGACGCGGTCTCATAGCTAGCCTTATTGCTTACTATCCTCATTTTTCTCCGGATTCCTGATCTTACCATCAAACTCGTAGAAGTCCATCAGTTTCTTCTCTTCCTTGATACAAGTGACAACGAAATCTGATATGGTTCCTTTCATGCCTTCCTCGAAATTCTCTTTGGCATGATCAAGGTCATTGGCCCGAACGATGTAGTTAAACGCCTTGCGTTTTTCATTGCCCGATTTCCCGTCTATCGTAATATAATCAGCCGTGACCTTATAGAACCGGTCTCCATCCATGGCAAACAATTCCGCTATCCTGAATCGTTTGATATCAACGCTAAACTCACCGGAGATGAAAGGCCTCATCTCCTCTATGATTCTAGCCTCACATTCGGTATAAGAAAAGGCGTCTACTAAATACTCTTCCTTTACCTTCTTCTTCATGCCGTTCTCGGCATCGGTCTCATAAGAAACCGTACATTTAAACCAATTGTGCATTTTAATCTATATTATTGTTAAACAAAGGATAATCTTTTATTCCTTCACGAATATATCTCTCCGTATCATCATCCACATCATAAGCCTTCTTGAAAAATATCATAGCCTTGTCCGTGTCGTGATCCACCAACGGAAGATATTCCTTTACGAAAAGAACTTTAAGATGATTCATGTGATCAATCTTGCGCCTTACATCAATTACTTTTGGCCATATCTCGGCACGGATTTCACCCATCTTTTTTACATTCTCTTTGTATTCGTTTACCTGATCTTTATACTCCCCCTCGATCTCGTTGTTCTTATCCTTGACAGACTTATAAGCTTCCTTATCTTTCGTGTCAAACATCGGAACATGCCTGATATTGATTATATCCAATCTACCGCATAGCTCCTCATTGGATATGGTGAAATCATATCTAGTCCTGTATAGATCAAATTCACTTAATAACTTAGCTATTTTAATAGCATCATTCTGATCAAGAACGGCTATATTCAAGCCCTCCAAATAGTAGAAGAAATGAGATGGAGAAATAGATTTATAGCCATACGTCTTCATGACTGGAGGCTCATCCATAAACCTGACACCTTCCTCCGCGCATCTTATTACGATCAATTTCTCTACCTGCTCATCAGTAAGATCATATATCTCCTGATCGGTCATCTTATCAATTGTCTTCATCATCCTCATCCTCCGATATCGTTATAGCCTTTGTAAACTTTTGTTTATAGACCTCACTCATAAGGCAGGCGAAAGTCCTATCATTCATACTAGCCATAGTATTGGCCTCTACCATAAGATTCATCTCGATGTTCTTTACCGAGATTTCATAGTTATCATCATTTTCTTTATAGAAAATTACTTTACCACCATACTCGAAACCATCATCCTCGGCCTTAACCATATCGATGATCCTCTCTAACTCCTTTACAAATTCACTCTTTTTCATATGTGTAATTTTTATGTGTCTACAAAAGTAGACATTTTGTTTTTGAATTAAATTAAATAAACATTATTAATAGTTAATACGCTTAGGTGATTATATACCATTTTACACTAAAATCGTAAAATGGTATATAATCACCTTATCCTCCATATATCTTAAGCCCTTTTATATTGTATTTGCTTATATCCATACACGAATTACACCCTCCATGACAACAACACCACGAGCGAAAGGCTAGTCGCTCCCGCTCCGGCCTACCTTGAAACTCCACTGCCGCCCTATACCATGCCGGGGATAATACCCTGACCTTCTCCGGTACGGGCGGTGTCATGAGCACCGATCGCCGCCTTCCCTTGGCATCCTCCCTACCTCTCATCTGGATTATCCTTTAACAGTTCAGCTATCTTCTCATCCTTCAACATATTTTGCTTTCTCATGCTATCTACGACAAAGGCAGCGAACGCCATATCATACCTTTTCCTTAACTCATTGACAAAAGATTTGGCTTTTGATTCTACCATTGTCTCGATGTTGCTGTCTACGACTTTCTTCATCCTGCCTCTTATAAACTCGTCTACTGTCAACCCCTCATCCATATAATCTAACCTGAATCTATATTTCTTCTCGCTGGCGTTCTCGACAAGATCGTTCATTGATTCTCCCGCTATATCCTCAATCTTCTCTGATATCGGATTGGATATTTCTCTCATCAACTCATTCTTGAACTTTTCTTTAAGTTCATGTATTATAGCTAACCTGACCGGGCTGGTAAACTCCTCTTTCAACGTCGCTTCATTGTACATAGCTTCCTCGAATACATCTTCCAAAGGCATGAAGGTTCTTCTCCCCAGAGGACCTAGATGCTCCATTCATATACAAACTTAAATTATTGATATTATCCAATATATCATCCTTTCTCATTTCAGTTTGCTGTAGGAGATGGAATACCTTCCCGATATAATCCGACTTAATACCGATCCCGTCAAGCACCTTGTCATCATCAAATATATCCGGGAAATACAATGCTTCTGACGGTAATTCAGAACACATCTTTTTCTCGCGCGACATGTACTTCGATATCATATTCAGGAGGGTTGATTTCCCGCTCCCGTTCTTGCCTACAATCACATTCACGCCGGGCTTGAATATAAACCCAGGGCCATTTTTGAACGCTTTTATCTTTTGGATATATTTAAATGGAGTCTTCTTGTTGTCGTCTATCCTTATAGAAGTTATCATCTTATATGATTTTGTGTTTAATTATTTAAGCCTTTCATCAATCGCCAAATCAAATATCTTATCAAGACATCTCCTCATCTCCGCCGCCCCGATGATCGCCTTTCGATTCCCGAACGAGAGCCACGAAGTAATGAACCCACTGACCTCCGCGTCCCGCCCGGAATACCGCCTTGGGAACTGTACGGGATCGCTGGCAATAAAGTCGGCGTTTTCGTATTTGTCCGCCATGCATTTCGGCATGTCTACAAATTTGTCATTCATTGTTTATCCCTTCATTTGTTCGCATGCCAATCTTTCAAGTTCCGGTGTAACGTTGGTATTCATTATGCCTTTCAAGCAAGGGCATTGTCGCCAGACTATATCATAAATCTTTGACAATCCAATCAAAGCCTCATTGTTTGATTCAACTGTCATAATCCAATTGTCCGGCGATATCCCTATCTCCCTGCATGGTATTTCTTTCTTGCCTTTTGGCATATATCCGTTCTGATAGTCTTTTACATTACATCTACCAAAATATCTTCCAGTGAGTATTCCGTTTTCGCCCGTCTCAAACAACCCTCCTATCCATCCTATCTTATGGATGTTCTCCGTCCACGCTCGAGTGGCGAATAAAAACTTTTTTACAGGAACTTTTGAAAAATGCATCAACATCATGGATACTCCCGTCCGGCTCTTTGAATATCGATGATTTTCTTTTATTCTGGTAACTCCCGTCTAAGCCTATTTTTCCCCATTCGCCATCGTCAAATCTCAAAGGAGAGATTATATCAAAACTGCAAAGTTTCTTGACGAGATTGATTTCAAATGGTGCCGAGAATCCGCTGTTACCATGAGAGGAGAACAGCGCGACAGCTTCTATTACCTGTTCGCGCATCCATTTGTTAGGACCGTCCTCTTCTTTGCTATATCCGGCTAATTCCAATTCTCTTATCGCATGTTTACATAAATTACTGTTTGCGATAATATACCGAAGAGCCTTCTTGTTGATAAGGCTCTTCTTGCTCATTTTCTTTACAATTCTTCTACTCTTTTCCATGTTTAATGTTATTTAATGTTTTAATCACCAATCTCCTCTATCATTCGTATTGTGCCATGACCATCTGTCTCGCGAAATCTTTGTACGCCACTATTTTTCGCGGGTTCGCTCGCGTTCGTATTTCCCCGATACCGCCGACCGGAGACAAGGCGCCTGTATTAACACCTCTTCCCATGTCTATTCCTCCTTGTTATATAATTGCTTGTTTTTATATTCCAACATCCTTCCCATCCTCTTTAACCCAATTAACTGTATCGCAATACCAACAATACCCTGTTTTGGAATCCTTTTTATGAGAATGGGATCCACATGTGGCGCACCAATAATTATCATCCATATTGTATGCATAACTTTCATCCTCATGCATTTTGGCTATTCTAGCTACCCTATCCTCCAGCAGATCCTTTAGATAATGGCATTCGTAAGGTCTATCCTCTTCCTTTAATATATAAATATCGATATCCATCATGCTCCCCATCCTGTCCGTACACATACACTCGGCGGCATGGCGCACGCTCCCTTCCGGCATCCCCGGAACTATCTCCCGGATCACCGCCTCCATCTTCTGTTGGTATTCGGTGTCTACCTTGACCACCAAATCCTCTAATTTATCTATTAAACTCATGATCTTTTTACCTCTTTATATATAACGTCTATATCATCTTTCCTATCTACATCAATACAATGGGTATCCTTACAGTAATAATTCTTACTATTATTAAATACGCATCCTTCACGACTAGCATCACTGGATTCAACCACCTCCAGTTCCACTTCTTTCGAACCAATATTATATTTAAATATAGAGCCTATCTTATGATACCCTATATTCTCCAAAGTTATACTATTATTTATCATATCCTCATGTCCGAATACGCTGTTAATAAAATCAAGCATCTCATCATTGAATGATCCGCTTTCTTCTTGCAGCTCCCTACATTCATCCTCGGTCAATCCACAAGAAGACACCAGTTCCCCTGCGGCCTGCGTCCATCGCCCGTCGTGGGCTAGCTCCTGAACCGCCAGCCATATCCCTTGGTTCATGCCCTTCATTCTTGCCTTATCTAAAATATCCTTATTCTCCATATCCTCAATCATTTAAATTCTTGTTTATTACAACAATCTCTATATCGTTTAACATCTTATCTTTTAATACTTTCTCTACCATTCTTGGAATGACATTAAAATCTTTATTTTTAAGCTCATTATCTACCATAAACTTAATCATCTGCTCTATATTATTATCATTCCCGTAAGTATTACATATACACTCCTCAACATATTTTCTTATATCAGATCTAATCGCATTGATTATATCTTCCTTCGTAAGCCCAAGCTCATTATGGATATAATTCTTTATCGCTTTATATTTCTTACTTCCGCTCATAATCAATCTCCTTTCTCTTAAATTCACCTATGTTTAATATCCCTCTATCTCCTTCAAGCGCTAAAGAGATCGGAGGTATTGGCATATATAATTTAACTACCCCGTCATCGTAAAATGGATGCGGATATTTATGATACTTGGCAAATTTGCCCCAGCCTTTAAAGAAGTAAGCCATGGAAATACTTTCTCCATCAGTGACAAGATAATAATCATCTACATCCGGTAGCCCATCGCTTACTTTTATCCACGGTGATTGCTTTGACCGCCATTCGGCGCCGGATTTAAAACCAGAAGCAAGTGTGTTTGTTTTTGCCCTCCCTGTCCCCTTCGTTCGGTGGTTTCTAAATAAAAGAAGCGTGGGGACTATTGGATACTACCGCATTGAGGCCTTGGACTGCCCACCACTCGATAACAAACAACAGCCCCACGCCGTAACCCTCCCGTTATCGAACTCCCAGACCAAAGGGAGGAGGCCGCATCGTGGACACGGCAACCATTCCATTGGATTCTCCGGCTCCTCATAAGCATCAATACACTTGTACTTATATCTCTCTACCATTATGATCAACCACTATAGAATTGATTTAATCCTTCGATCCCTCATCTCATTCTTATCCTTAAACATCATTATCCTATTAACAATTCCCTCCGATTCCATGTACGTCGAGAATCCATGTATTCTTAGATATTGGATTGCTGATAGCGATTTTTCTAATATTTCCTTATATTCTATATCTGTTTTAACCGCTTCCCCATGATCTTTTCCCTCCATTTCTTCTAATATGATTTTAACCAGATATACTACCTCGTCTATCTGGTCGTAATAAACATTCACCCCATCAACTTTATCATTGTTTTCATCATATCCATCAACCATCAAATTATCTTCCCCCGATAAATACACGGATGTTATAGATAAACAAATCAACCCAATATCGGTAAAGACCCTTATTCCAGCCGGAAAATCATCTACATGGGTTCCGCTATCCATGTCAAGATCAAGTCTCCCTGTTCTCTTGATCAAATCAACCATAGCTCCATAAGCTACTACGTTCGCATTTAATAGCATTTTATTTAATGCGTTTACTCTTTCTACGTCCTTCATAATCCCTAACCCCTTTGTATTACATCGTTATACGTTATTCCGTTATCTTGAATTAGTCTCATAAACTGATCTTCGGTATAAGCCAGAGATTCCCCTCTGTTAGCCCTCTCTATATTCTCACTCATCATCCCTATAGCCTGTATTAAGGCCGCTGAGGAGTTGGCTATCAATTTAGCCGCTTCCATTATCCTATTATCGTCCATAATCATATTACTTTAACTTCCTCGTTCCACAAATGTCTCTTATATATCGGAGTGATGCCAATCAGAATACCAATATCTCCACCCCGATACCGAAGTGTTTTGGACTCGATTTTATGATGCGATTCTTGTATTCCTCCTCCGCTTTTGTCGTAAGGAGAAAAATCGGATAATTCTACTGTTCCCATTTCCTTATCTTATTTTACAAAAGATGTTCATTACCTTCATAAGGAATACAATAGATCCATCCCGTCCCATTTAAGCATTCATATCTTTCTTCTTTATATTGAGCATCAGCAATTTTCCTAACAAACAAACTTACGTGCCAATCATCGTCTTCTGTATCTCTTACTAAAACCTTATCAAATGGCTTGAATTTATATTCTGGTTCTATTTCAATACCAAAGAATTGTTTCAAATACATTTTGGCTTTAGGCTCTTTGCTTGTTTTAAGAGCATCAATAAACTTTTGCCTTTCATCCTCAGTAGCAAGTCTGTATTTTTCAATATTATTACAATCAGCATGTGCTTTTCTAGGAATCACGACTCCCCTCCCCTTCTTCCATGACGCATGAAAAGATGTAAGATATTCTCCGTTCGTATTTAATATAAACAGGTAATCACCCTGTTCATTACTCAATACATCTCCGTCCTTGAATGTGGTGTATTCTGGAACTTTAAGCTTAAGTCTATAATCCTTTCCTCCGAATCCATTATTTGAGAACCAATCTGATATTATGCCGTGATCGGTATGGATAACTCCTAGGATTGGGAAAGACTCTTCCCTATGATACACAAACTCTACTCTGTAATTATCGCCATCCGTTACAATCATTCCATTGCGCTCACCGTTGTTGATTTTCTTCGCCAACTCTAAATCAAATGGTATTGTTATCATTTTCTTTCCCATAATTTTACATGTATTTATATTGTTATTTTCACTTTAATTATATCACTACATTGTAGCTTTATCTGTTCGGCCAATCCAACGAACATGGGCGGACGCCTCGTTCCCTCGCCCACCTTGCCCATACACGCCGGCTCCACCGGTAACGCTGCCCATGACATCTTGGATGTCTCTCCCGTAAATCCGATAGTGATCGCCACAGCTCTCAAATGTTACTTGATAGCTGTTTAATCCCATCCTAATTGCCTCGCAATACCTTTCATCTCGCTATACGCGATCCCGTGACATCCAGCAACCAATATATCATTCTTATAGCTATTGATCTTCCATTTGTGACCGGTTGTATCCAATACCATATCGCGTTGGAATTTACCGCCATTATGGAAGAGCTTTATCAATTTCCAAAGTCTCTCAGCTTCAGCTCGTTCTATCTTGATATTCTTGCTAGTCTCAATTATGCCATTCTTAACGCGAAGCCATACGTTAGGCTGATCATCCTCCAAATAATAATGTAGATATAACTCCAGAATCTTGCCAGACTCCCACATCTCGATCTGTTCTTCTTTTTCTTTTCTTCTTTTTTCAAAAATTAAAGCCTCTTTTTCGCCTGACCGTCTTTCCGTCTCTGGCATCTGGCCACATACTCAGCCCACGTTCCTTCACCACGAATCTCATCTACTATCACATTGGTCGTTCCTAAAGTTTCTAACGCTTGATGATTTAGCGATACCTCAAACACACGCTTTAACTCATGGACATATTCACTTTTAATCTTATCCGATTCATAAGATAACTTATGTTTAGTTCCGATCCAGGTGTTTGCGCTCTTTTTAAGAAGACTCTTGGGAGTACCCATATTAAAGAACTCAATATAATCCATTAGACTTCTAAATACTCCCCAAACATCCCTATAAGACAGGCTTGTTCTAACCTTCTTGTATTTCTCGATAACCTCTTTGATAAGCCCCAATCGACTAGCGATAAAAGCCATGCCGCCATCATCAGACATATTATATCCAACAGAAAAATACCTTTGAACCAGTTGGTATTGCGCTACAAACACGACATTGATGTTTACAGGTGGAAGAAGAATAATACTTATCGTTAAGCGAATACGCCTTTTCACCACACTTATTTCTTACGATTCTTCCAACCTCAAAATGATAACCATAAGAATAAATACCTCTACCTTCAAAGAAAAGATTACTACCTTTTCCGGATTCTTTCTTTTCATTTGCCCATAAGTGAGCGACCATAGAGTTGTTCATATCAATATTTTTTTTGTTATACAACTACAGATTAATAATACGATATACGTTCATTACATCCGACATCTTGAATTTATTAACATCCGTATTCTTAACATCATATGTATATGAGTCAAATAAATTACTTACCGCGTTCAACCAATCATCATCTGTCGGTTCTTCTACCTCATCCATACGATCATACACATCCCGGTAATTCATGAGGATACCGTTGTACGCTATTTTCGGATCAGCGTATTCTCCTCTTGATATAAAGCAGATGTTTTTGCCGGCCTCGTTGCCGGCAACTATCTTTTTGTAATCTTCTATAATCTTATTCATTTTTCTGATAGTGATTATGCGTAGACTAAAAATTACCTTAACTCAAATTTAATCCCTTCCGGGAGTTGGGAGCGATCCACGTTATTCACGAAATCATCAAACTCTTCTTGTGTGATCTTTTCCCCATAATCACGCCAGTTGAAAGATAAAGTGTTCGTGTGATTATAATATATCACATTATCGGTTGACAATCCATAATCAAACACACAGAGCATTATCTTTTTATCTGTTTCCGCTTCCCTGATTACCTTATCGTATCGCTCACAAATTTCAGTACGCTTTTTCAACATCTTTGCCTTATGAGCTTCCTCCCTACGTTTTTCGATATTTTCTGCGGAATAATACCCGGCTTTAATACGCTCTTCAATAAGCAAACGTTCCTCGTCCGTTAGTGTCAGGGTAAATCTTTCTTCTTCTGGCTTATATGGATTAACCCATCTCTTTCCACACAGGTCTTCAAGTTCCGCAATAAGCTCGCCTGATTCACGTTTCCATCTATCCACAATCCCCAGATTGAAAAGCATATACTTGAAATACATCTTATCCTCAGAGGCTTTATATAATTCTACGCATTCTTGTTCTGATATACGCAAATACCCCATTGCCACAAACATACCACTTCTTTTAACGTGATATATACCATTTTCCACTGGATACAGAGGAGCGCCGTAATGATTGCAACCATGTAATGGTATAAACTTCGCCAATTCCGGACAATGTCTCGCGATCTCATCATGGCAACAGCCTCCCATATACTCTTTATATATCCCATATTTATTTTTCCAACGAATGTCAGCGGTTATACTCCAATCACACATATTGTTATGACAATCATCATCTAACGATATTGTAGTCTTGATTTTATACTTATATCCGTTCTCGGTATAGTAATTCTCTTTTGAATAAACCAGTTTATTTTCCGTTTCCATACTATTTAATTTAATTGTTACACTTATGAGAAATAAAATCGGCGCGACTTCCCGCTATATCATTAGCGTCATCGCACCGATAAAAGCCTTCTGTTTCCAAGTCCACATCTACGGGATACCCTTCCGCTTGTTCCAAGAAATTATTAATTCCCCTTTCTTCTTCATCCGATAAACCAGTATAATCACCATTTATCAGAGCACAAGCCCAATAAACTGGAAGCCTGTATCTTATTACCTCTATATTCATAACCTCATTAATTTACAATGTGAATTTTCAAATACAGGGACCAAATCCCGCTCTCTGAAATACGCGGTCGCTATTTTAAAAGTGTACAAGGCAGGTCTTTCCTCTGAATATTTCGTGTTGTCTCATAAAGAGATATTGGCTGGCAAACATAGAATTTCTCATTACCAAGACACCCAAAAACCCCATCCAAATAACTTTCATCACAATTAGCGCCTCCCGGTATCAACAAATCACATCCTGTCTTTCGGGTTCCGAGAATAAATGTCTTGTTCTTGTTTTCCGGAAGCATGAATATTTCCTTATCAATCTTAAACCAGTCACTCTGGTAACTCTCTATATCACGGCGAACAATCTCGTCAATCTCACGGGCATATTCTTCTTGTGTTTTCATAAGATATGTTTTAAATAGTTCTTAATTTCTCTTCAATAAACGTATCTATCATCTTATAGTAACTTCCATCAAAAACGTAGTTGTTATATCTTTTTGTAAACTCTTTGGCCCAGTCTTGAATGATGTCGAACGCCTCTTCTCTGCTATAACATTTCAACTCCGTTAATCTCCCCACAGCTTCCGCTGACATCTCTTGAAGATTCCGGATGTAAGTTGGATTAACGCTATATGGAGGTTCTTCTTCATCCAGCATAACAATTCTTGGTTTGTTTGCCGACCGGCATTGCTCAGCGGTTTGGGTAAATCCCTGGAAATATTCGGCATCATACTTATTCCCATGATAATCAATGAAAGCAATCTTATCTCTATATATCTCACAGGCATTTAAAGATTCTCGTGTCGATCTTTTTATCGGTCTTGATCCATCCCATGACCAGCCATAAAACTGTATACCATCCCAGATAAGACATGATAGATATCTTAGAGAAAAAGACTTTATATCTAATATCCTATGTTGTATAGGATTAACTTCCCGCTTAGCATCTTCAAGAGTTTTGTATATAGACGTACTTGTCTCAATTTTACCCTCTCCCAATTTGCTTCCAAACCAAAAAATATATTCGACATACATATTTCTCCCACAAATACCTGGATCTTTTACTATCATGCCACGATATTTCGCTTCACGGATCACCCCGTCCCTATGCATGAATACCCTTATTCCAAAGGGTATATCATAAATCAATACATTACACATATCTTAATCAATTTACATGTTCATATATATCCCCATTCTCATAATAAAGTCGATCTTCATATTGATTATGATGAAGCTCCTCACGTATCGCGTCTTCATCGTCAGCCCAATGTTCATATTCCTCATGCCAAGCCTTGAAAAAATTATTATAACATTTTTCTATTAAATCCTCTAAAGAGAAATTCTCCGGGTAAGTACACCAAGTATCGTAATAATCAATTATTGGTTTAAGAAGACAATAATCATAACACATCCCTGTTAATGGACAATTGTCTTCATATCCCAATATTACCCGACCGCGTCTGCGCTTGTAATTATATTTCCCATCTATATATTTGCCTATAGAATAATATTTACCTTTCGTGATATGTGGCATAATGTTGTTATTGATATACCTGAACAATAATTTACCGCGTAGATTCTTAGGGAATATATCACGATTATAATCTGTAGGATGTTCATAAATAGGATCATTATATTTAAACTCATAACTAAAATCATATCTCTCGTATCCAACTTCCCGATTATAAACCCTAGTATCTGTCATATCCTCAAAGGCTTTCATCGACTCTTGATAGTCTGTACTATAAGCATCCATACATTGCTCCATCACATTCCAGCGCTCACGCTCTATGATCTTTTCTTGTTAATCTTTTGACAGTTCATCAAACTTATACACTTTTAATACGATCTCTTTCATAATTCCTCCTCTTTTAATATAATTAGATCCCTAACGTCAATCGAATGACATACGTACCCCCCCCAATCTATGCTCACGTTCAGAGATATGATTGCAGTTATTCTCACGAACTACTGCAATCCCGATCCAAGTATTACTCATCCTTTATCTTTACGAATGGGTTTTCTACATAAAACCCCACTACATCCTTAGATTTTATAGATGTCACTATACCGGTGGTATCTACAAATCCATCCGTCTCATCCATTGTCAAATCCTCTATTTTATCTCCCGGTAGAAAACAAAGATTATAACCTTGATCGATGTACATAATCATTTTTAACTTAATCATATCATCAATGATTCCTCTCATCCTTTCTACGACACCCAATTGATCATCCGTAAGCATCAATTTACTTTTAGGAGACTTTGCCATCCTTATGTCTCCATTCTTGTCAACCACAATCAAATCATTAAACTTATACACATCTTCCTCGCTCGCATAATATGTTTTTGAACAACGTAACTCACCATCATGATTTATTACAACATCAAAACTCTCCAATTTTACACTGACAGCTCTCCCGTTTTTGTATTCCCATACATGATCGTCTATTGGGGAAAATCCATACAATGACCTAAAAGCATCATATATTGATATTTTTCTCTTAGGAATACTATCGCCCTTCTTAAAACACTCCTCGGACGAATAGAACCGCTCTTCCTCTAACCTCTTATCAGTCCTACCTCCTCCCCAAGTTCCTATATATCTAACCACTCCATATGTAAAACTGATTAAGATCTTATCAATCTCAAACCATTCTAATCTTTTTGTCGCATCATTAAATAGATACCCGCTTTCCTCATAGATTAATAAAGAATTCGTCATAATTCGTTTTTTTTAAAATTACTTAATATTATTTGTTTTGACTACAATCAGCCCGATGATTTTGAACAAGATCATATAGATCACAATCGTCATACTAGGCTAAATATTTGATAATCATCATACAATTCTCTTGTATAAGGACTCCGGATTGTCCCTGACTCTACCGCCGCTGGATCAACAGCCATCAGCCCCGCGCCTATCTCATAATATAGCTCAAGATCCATTGGCTCTAACGCTACTTTCTCCGCTTCTTCCCGGCTTAATCCTGACAACATTAAACACCTGACTCTATTTTCATAAGCGATGGGCGTTTCATCCGGACTTAACCTTACTGATATTATTTCAGCATCCTCTATACTATTAAGAATCAATTTTTCTTCCATATTATTATTGTTTATGGTTGTTTCTTCCACTCGTTATATCCTACCTCAAAAGCTATGGGGTCATATCTTTTCAACATAACCCCATAATTATCCCTACCAGTATATCTATCCTTACCGCCTATTATCCATTCTTCCCTAGACAAAGAATTACCAAGATCGTTAAGCGTGCTTATATAATCTTTCTCGCTTTTCATATCATAATATTACATTAAACAACTCGTTTAGCCTATCTATCTCATTTAAGTACTCATCTTCTTTATAAAACTTAATTTGAGTCCCATTATCCAAACCAAAGGACAGGGTGAAGGATATAACCCGGCCCGATCCGTCCACGGTCCGCCCCTTGGGAACCCAAGACATCACCGCCTTCTTGGATATCCACCATCTCCCTATCTGAACGAGATCAGGATAGTTGCCCATTAAATATACCATCTGACCAGCCATCTTATTAACATCATCAAAAGGCACTATATGATACTTGTTTCTTATCCTGACCCTCAAGAAGGGGTTATCCATATTATATGCCGCAAATGCCGATATCACGGAACTAGGATATCTAACTCCTTTTATTATCGCCCATTTCATATATCACCCCCTTTTTATATAACATAAATTCATTGGATAAAATTTATCCGCGCTCTCTTTTCCGTCTCCGCGAAAGTTAGCCAGCCCGCATGTCAGGACGCTCACAAGGTTATCCACCACCTCCAACTCGCTCGATTTGAACCACGCCGACTGACCGTAAGTCTCACCTATCCATATTATACTCATTCTCCCGTCCCGACCGACCTCCTTGACCAGCCCTATATGGTTTTTAGTGTCCTTAATCACATTTGATTCGTCAATATTTGTAAGCCGAACAAAATCCATCGGTCGTATCATTTCATTCTCGTCCATGTCCTTATCCTCCTATATTCTTTTTATTTTCTCAATTTACGCTTAACCTCTTTGACATATTTAGCAGAATGCAATCCCCTATGCAATCTTATAGCCCGATCTATATCCTTTTTAGGATTATGGTGAGATTGATATATCTCGAACATTTCCCTAGCCTTGACAGGATTTGTCCTATCATCGTATCTATACCGCTTCCGCTTCCGTTTAAGGCGCAATATCCTGTTAACCTCATCTACATACACCTTTTTCATCTGCCACCTCCCTAAAGCCCCGGATGAGGCGTTATACGCCCGATCGTCATTCCTTGACTCCACGAAAGACAAGGCGGCCGCCAGCCTATCCCACACCCGTGCCTCGATCACGGCCGGCTTCGGGGCGAGGGGCATGCCTCCGTTTCCTTTTGGCGGTGTTAATATTATCATCGCCATCACAAGTAAGTATCTTATCATGTTTACCTGTTTTTATAAAACTCCTCCCCAAATTTCACGTTATCCACATAATCCTCCATACACTCATGAACAATTATATGGATATCTCCCTCCGTATATGTCACCTCTGGCATCAACCTCTCATTGGTCATCCACCAAGAATAACTATCAATATGCCGTGTCTCGAATCCATGATCATGTAACAGACACATAACATTATGTCCTAAATTCTTGACCATCATCACACAATCATACACGATATATCCGTTGATACTCTCATGAAACCATCCGAATGCGCAAATGTATCTACTCATTAGCTTATACAACCTCCTCGCTACTGGATCAGGTATTACCTCATCCATATCAAAATCCATACCCTCCTCGATAAGCTTATCCACATCCCGCTCCTCAATACAAGCCCCAGGCATGCCTTCCGCCCTCACATGAAGGCGTGATCGACTATCCCGGCTTAATACCGTCCCGGCATACCTCTTTCCTTTGGTATATCCAATATCATGATTCCCGGCAACGTGAAACATAATTTTATCACCTATGTTAATCTCTTCCATATCCAAGATATTTATATTATTTGTTATCCTTTTTATACAAAAAGGGGATATAATGGCATAATATTATGATATCAAGACACGAATACGTTATCTATCATATTATCATACATATCCTCCATATAACGTTATTTATGGCATTATATCGCATATGATGCCGCAGGTCATAAACAAGTCCAATCAATCCTCTTTTAAGCTCTTATCGCTATCTAGACTATCAGCTATACTCAATATCTTCGAAATAAGAGCCTTTTTAGGCTTGTAGTCATCGTTTATCCCTA